>Ga0115006_10002950_pt1 | contig 11417 bp, 10 predicted proteins | sample ArcOceMetagenome_3_FD_88943 | JGI IMG/M metagenome (GOLD analysis project Ga0115006, IMG submission 88943) | Marine eukaryotic phytoplankton communities from Arctic Ocean - Arctic Ocean- Svalbard ARC20M Metagenome | ecosystem: Environmental > Aquatic > Marine > Oceanic | place: Arctic Ocean...
GCACGTGAGGGAATGCATCGTAGAAAGATATTACAAGCTGATGATTCGTGGGCTCTTTCGGCTCAAGAGCTCGTGTCTCAGGCTGTGGACAGGGAAAGCTGGTCGGAAGTCAGTCAAATCGCTGGTGCACTGTCAATGGAGATTGACCAACGATTTGAGGGTTCTTTGATCAGCGCACAAGACTCAGCTAGCCTGAAGACATTCATCCTTACCAAGATTTTGCTTGCAGTTGACTCTGCTTTCGTAAATGAGGGATATGTTGTTGAGATTCTGGGCATTTTGACCGCTCTGAGTGGCAACTACGCATTGATAAATGAGGACGCGATAGGTACATTTTTGTTCGCAATCCAAAAATTGTTGTCCGCCACAACAATCCAGTCAGTGGGTGCCGAGTGTGCAGAGAAAGTTGTGAATGTTTTAAGTCAGACAATTGATCTTGTGGCAAACCGCCAATGCGACGATGGAATCTTCGTTGATCGTGTGCGAGTCTTACGGGAACAGTTTGTGGATCACGTTGAAGAAATTTTGAATATGGCCGCACAAAAAACGGCACCTGCACTCGTGGTTGGCCAAACGCGGCAGCTGACTTCGACAAGGCCGGGACAGGCCAGGCATATGGTTACGAAACAGGATGCCGAAATTCTGCTGCAGTCTGCACAAAACGTACAAGCAGCAGTTGGACGCAGCTCTAATTTGACAGCGAGCTACATCTTGCCCCAGAGTCTAGTCTCAGATGTTCCTATTTTGACAAACTCCGAAGTCATTGTGCACTTTGGCATGTTCCACCATGCACCAAGTATCCATGGCAATTACCCAATTACTCCCTTAGTCACTCTAAGCCTTTCCAGTGGTGATGGAGTGCACATCCGCGTAGAAAATCTCACAGAGCCTATCGAAATTACCTTGCCCAGGGCTGAGCAAGCAAAATGCGAACGTCCGATTGCAGGGTCCAGTGCACGCTGCATGTACTATGTAAATGGCTCTTACAGTGGGACCGGATGCGAGACTGTCGCGATAACCTCGACGTCCGTCACCTGCTCTTGTCGTCATTTGACAACATTCGTTGCGGTGGAATCAGAGAACCCAGAGCCAGAAGTTACTCCATCTGACGGAGGGGATGATGTCTTAATCTGTGACGAGAACGCTGTCATAGACGGTGAGGTTTGCTCTTGCAACAGAGGATACACAGAATCGGCAGATGGTATCTGCGTGCACTGCGCGCCTGGCAAATACAAATCGGTAATAGGTGCAGATGCATGCAGTGATTGTGACGCTGGCAAATACTCGAGTTCTACTGGAGCATCGTCATCGGCATCATGCCATCATTGTCCTGCTGGAAAGTATGTGGAGTCAGTGGGCAGTGTTGAGGAGGCTGTATGCATTGCATGTGCAGCGGGGAAATATTCTGAAGTAACTGGCGCAGCGTCTTCGGCTTCTTGCAGCGCGTGCGCCGCTGGCACATTTTCAGTTACTGGCGGAGCATCTACGTGCACTTCGTGCGCTGAAGGAAAGTATTCATCAGTGGCTGGAGCTTCTACAATGTCGACGTGCCAGAGTTGTGGGCAGGGCAAATATTCATCGGCAGAAGGCGCAACTTCTGAAGAGACGTGTCAGAATTGTGCAGCAGGAAAATATCAGCCAAACAGCGGTGTAACCAATCCTGATGCTTGCCGTGTTTGTCAGTCCGGGAAGTATTCTGGCCAAGGTTCTTCCGTGTGCACCGATTGTCCAGCCGGTACATATTCATCAAATCCAGGCCAGACCGCCGAATCAGACTGTGAGCTCTGTCCAAGAGGCAAGTATCTGGAAACATTTGGAGTACGCCAGGAGGATTGTATCCCCTGTGCGGCAGGCAAATATTCTACGCAAGTCTCCGATGGGGCCACCAGCGATGTCGTCTGTGGCGATTGCAGTGCTGGCAAGTATTCACCGACACTCGCAGCGAATTCCGTGAACTTTTGCAAACAGTGTCCAAGAGGAAAATACTCGCCGATCGCAGGGAGCAGCTCGGAGAGTTTCTGTATTGACTGTGCAGCCGGCAAGTATTCGAATACGCCCGGTGCTACGTCAGAATCAAGCTGCAAAGATTGTCCCGCAGGCACTTTATCTTCGGTAGGCAGTGATGACAAAGATGACTGTGTTGACAAGTGCCCGAGCGGGTACACTGGGACACCAGGTGCATGCACTGAATGCCCAGCAGGAACATTCAAGAATGGCATTGGAAATGCTTCTTGCGTAATTTGTCCAACCCATTCGACCTCTAACTCACGAAGAGATGCGTGCATCTGTATATCTGGGTTCACGAGGGATAGTTCGCCATATTGCTCCAGATGTCCTCCAGGCTCATACAAGCCGGAAGCAGGTGACGGTTCATGCGAACTCTGTGCATCGGGCAAGTATTCAATTGAATACAACTCCACATCTGAAGGAAATTGCATTGAGTGTGCATTTGGTAAATATTCAGAAATGCGAGGCTTGAATTCATCAACGTTGTGTAAGGAATGTGCCAGGGGTAAATATTCAAATGTTGCTGGCTCAACTTCTGAGGATTCATGCCAGAACTGCCAGGCTGGCAAATATTCCAACATGACCGGAGCGTCTTCTGTGTCTATATGCCAGGACTGTGGGCAGGGCAGGTACTCGACGCTTGCCGGCGCGAGCTCAGAGTCGACATGCCAGCAATGTGTCGCGGGCAAGTACCAGCCTGCAACTTCGGCGACGGCTTGTGCCGTCTGCCAGGCAGGCAAATATTCCAACATGACCGGAGCGTCTTCTGTGTCTACATGCCAGCACTGTGGGCAGGGCAGGTACTCGACGCTTGCCGGCGCGAGCTCAGAGTCGACATGCCAGCAATGTGTCGCGGGCAAGTACCAGCCTGCAACTTCGGCGATGGCTTGTGTCGTCTGCCAGGCTGGCAAATATTCCAACATGACCGGAGCGTCTTCTGTGTCTACATGCCAGCACTGTGGGCAGGGCAGGTACTCGGCGCTTGAAGGGGCGAGCTCAGAGTCGACATGCCAGCAATGTGTCGCGGGCAAGTATCAACCTGCATCTTTAGCGTCGACTTGTATGGCGTGCACTAGTGGGCAATATCAGGATCAACCGGGGCAGAGTGCATGCATCTCGTGCCCTGCCGGAAAATCGGGCGCATCGAACCACCTGCGATGCGAAACCATCAGTGCATCAACCCCAGCCTCTCCAACGCCTGCAGTCCCGAAGTTTACACCGTCTGGAGGAAATTTCGTTGGGTTTGTGGAAGTTACGGTCTCTGTTACTAGCGGGCACACTATGCACGTCACAACAGGCGGAGAAACACCACGCTGTCAAGAGGCCGCTCAGCAAAAAGATGTTGTTCGCTTTGTTTTGACACTGCCCGAGTCAATAACAGTGAAGGCAGTGGCGTGTGACAAAGGATATGCATCGGCGGTGGTTTCTGAAACTTACGTGATTGCACGTGGCCCTATCGTTATAGTTGGCTTGACGATTGGAGGAGACGTCACGGCTTCAGATATTCGGAAGAAATCAGATGCGCTGCTGTTAACATTTGCCCAATCGATCGGCGTTCAAAGGGAGCGTGTTGCTCTGAGATCAGTCACTGATGCTCGACGTCGGCTACTAGCTGTCTCTGTGGACTTCGAAGTTCTAGCCAACTCTGCAGAAAATGCGGGGCAGCTGCAGGAGACCGTGAAGGGGGCTGATTTTAGTGATGTGGCCGACAGCCTTGAGGTTTCTGGTGTCACCTGCACGTTTGCGGGAGTGGAGGTATACAACTCTCAGCGATTTCTCTCTTTGTCCACCTCTTTCTTCGTGTGTGCATGTTGGTCTGACAAATTTTATTGTGACAGGTGATCGATGACACGATCGTCGTTTCTCCAACTCCATCGCCAGATGAAAAGGGATCCAATACTATTCTCATTGTAGCCGTCATTTTGGGCAGCGCCTTGGTTCTGGCACTTGTTGCTAGTGCGCTCGTTATGGTGTCTCGCAAGAGAAAGCTGCAATCTGCTAGTGCGAAGGCGACGTCTGACACGCCTATCGTCAATGCGTCTGCGACAACGCTTCCCGGATATGCTCAGGCCATTGATGACACCAAAGGTGTCTTTGTTGTTGGCAATCGGAGTCAGTCTCCGCGACCTCCAGCAGACCAAACCGTGTTGCCTGCCCGGGAGGCAGAGCCGATATCTCCAAAAGAGCCGATATCCCCGAAAGAACCAGACGAGAATGAAGTGTGGCAAGAGAAATTTGAGCGATTAAAGTCTTGGAAGCAAGCGAATGGAAGCACTGATGTCAAAATTGTCCAAGATGAGGAGCTCGGGTTTTGGATTAAGATTCAGCGTGAACGTTACAAGGCTGGAATCCTCTCCAAAGACAGCGAAGATAAACTCCGAAGTATTGACTTCGATTTCGAGGCGGCCAAAAAGAACAAAATTCCGACACCATCAGTCACTCCGCACAGCACCATTACGAAAGCAAAAAGCCAAACGTCTCTCGACAGAGGACTTTCTCCCCCGTCCTCTTCTGGCAAGAAGAAGGGAAATAAAATACGAAGGGAAGGAGAGGGGAAAACAGAGGAACTCCCAGCAGATTCGCAACACCATCCCTCTGCTGCAGCACTTTTACGCCACCCGTCTTTACGCGACGTTGAGAAGAGTCACTTGGTTCGTTCTTTCGCTTCTCATGCTTCAGATCACCAAAGACCAGATGCAGAGGTCGAGATGGGTGCGTCCAAGCAGGATACGCCCTCTCCCCCGGACGATCTTGATTTGAGTGTTGGACCGGTGCAATCAGAGCCGTTGCCGGACCAGGATGCCCCTAAAGCTCGTCAGGCTTCACTTCCGAGGCTGAGCAATGTGTTAACTCCGCGCGGTGTGCAAGTTACATCAGCTGACGGACACCTTGCAGTGCCACAGAGACCGGGTCCAGCTCGATTTTCCTTCACTGAGGATGCAGAAGTGCATGTGGCCAATTTGCAGGATCAGGATTTATCAGCAGGCACTCCTCAAGCACAGCCCGAATCTGAAGATGTCGAGGTGTCGCGGAGTACAAATGCCGGATCTATAGCAGTGTCTGATCATGTGGTCGGTCAGATCGTATTCAGCAACGTTCCTGACAAATCAGGAACGGAGATTTGATGAATAGTGAAACAGGAGATGAACAGAAAATGGATGCTATCCCTTTTGCAAAGATCATGTTGAAACGGGATCACGTTTCCGCCGAGGAAGCGCGTGTTGATTATCGTGCGTCGCCCTTGCCATTAGAACTTTCTCGTTTGCACAAATTAAATTCGAATGCAAATTGTTCATCTGTATTTGGGATCGCCTTCACCCTTTGTATTTGGGATCCCAAACACTTGTGGTTGGCATGCCGCAGCGCGTCTACAGCCTGCCGCAGCGCGCCCACAGTAGGTTTTAGGTTTTCGGCAAATGGAAACCGTTGTACGAATCTAGCCAGCGCAGTTTCTATGGACTCCTCCCATGCAACTGCCCCAACAAAATCTAGCGCTGGAAGCTAAATAAAAGTTGTATTTGCCTACAATACACAACTTAACAATGTCTTGTGACTGGGGGGGGTCCGGGTAGGCCGCCATTTTGGCGCACGCTGGTTAGTCCCGTAAGAGACGGACCCCGGTGCCTTAAAAATAAACACTCGACACACACTGGGTGTGTATCTGTACCATGCTGCTTCATATTCCTCTCCCCATATCAATACCCTGCTACAGTACTTGATTTTCCTCTCCCCACATCCGTCTTTTGTGGCAACGAGGTTTCAAGCCTCATCGCCTAGCTATTCCCCGCGAGGGTCACGCCAAGGGAATAAATCACGAACATATTATTGTGTTCCGGGCCGAAGCGAAAGCGCATGCGCACGCATCGGGCCGGCAACGCGTCATAGCCCTTGCGGGTGATCGCAGCCGGAGCCTGACGGCAATTTAAAGTCGCCGAAGCCACGGGCCGACGCGCAAGGCCTTCGCGGAACAGCCCACGCGGGCCAAGGGCCGGCACGCTCTTTCGAGCATGGCCCTCGGGGATCTCTCTTTCAGGGTCTACTCCAGCCTCACACCTTCTCGAGTTATCCCAACGGATCCCTCTCATAAATAGTGTTTAATCGTTATGAGTAAACTTACATAGCCCAGAGTGCCTGGCAGGCGGAATAGCGCCATCCACGCGTACATTGTATCCGGCATGCGCTTCTGCTATTTCTCTGTCTCTACTAGATCTTTCCAGAAAGGATCAACACTGCCTGGTCCCAAGTCCTCTGAACTCATCACCTTCATTTGCCGAACGTGATCTGCAAAACACGAGTAGTGTCAGCCCCAACACCATCAAAACATGAGCACGACCCTACTAGCGCTACGACCAACTTCAGGGCTGGCTTACTTAGTAGAGCTTCATGAGCACGTTGCCAATGGCAGCTCCGACCTTGAAATCTGGTGAATCTGGTGACAGCGTCAGTCGCGCCTGTGTCATTCTTACTACTAGGCAAGCTCGTGGATCGAAAACAACAGCTGCATGAAGCCCGACAAGCACCTGGAAACAGTGCGAGCCAGTAGTTGCAGAAATCGTTTGACTTGCTTTGCTCTTTTCTTAGGCACGCAAGCCCGAGCAGAAGGTGCACAATCTGTCCGTGTTCCATTCCCCCCTGCCAAATCACTGCGGAAACCCAGTAGTAGGGAGAGAGAGCGCAGAAGAACTGGCAGTCCTGTTGAGCTCAGCATTGAATTAGCTTGTATTTACAGGTAGCATAGGTTCAGTTGAATGCACAAGCAGCCTTTGAATCCAGTACAATGAACCAACAACTCGCAAGCAAGAAGCAAAAAAGTGAGAGGGCACACACGTTCTCCCAACACTGATGCAGCTTCATCTTGTGAGGATTTCACAGCAGCAGACCCTGAGGAGGATCCCGCCGAAGCAGAGGAAGCAACCGACGACGCGGCAAGGTAAGACAAAATTGAGTGCAGTATCTCCACTGCATCCACCTGCTTCATGCGAATCGTCGTTCAGACCATCAGAATCCAGCGTTACGCCATTGGACAGCTGGACAAAGCAATGCACCTGTCTGTAAGGAGATCGTGCTGTCGAACAACAGTCGACAATCTCTGGGAGCACTCGTATCTGTTCGCCCCAATGCTTCAGACAGCCAAAATGCAAGATGGGACTGCAAGAGAGGACATTTGCCCACGCGGAAAGGGAAAATGAAATGCAGTCATTGACAGTTTGGTGGTGGCAATATCAATCACAATACCATAAAATCCGGCAGGCGAGTGGCGATGATCACAAAGATTGCTGGACTGATCGTTTTGCTCTTTCTGGTATGCATGACCTGAAATGAAGAGACAAGCGTAGCATAAGTATGAGAGACTCCAGGGGCGGTAAGCGCACGAATTGCAGACTGAACATGAAGGCAGCCTAGCTTCATTCAAGGGGCAGCAAAAAGACCTCTTGAAAAAGCTCTTTTGCACGATCTGTCACGTTGACAAGCCCTCTACAGCCCGCGGGCAAGCATTTCAGAGCAAAAATGAGCGACTTTGCGGCTGTTTCAGCTGTTGAAGAGAAGCAACAGACCTTTGATGTCACTGACTTTGAAGGCATTCATAGCACAAAAGAGACTCACTGACTGCTTTTCTGGGTGTTTAGTACCAACTTTCAACGACTGCGACCGCTTTGCGACAGAAAGCATGTTGTTGGCCAGGTCTGTCGCTGCCGCTTCTATGTCTTTGTACATTGTGCCTTGCAAAAAACGACACGTTAGTTCAAACATCGATTGCTGAGATATTGAGTTTCCAAGGTAGCCCGCTTGTCAGAGCATCTGAAACAGAGATCGTCGAAGATCGAAAGCCCACATGTACCTGACGGAGGCGTGGATGGGGCTGGCGGAAGATGTTTTGATATGCAAGAGACTATTCGCTCATCGAGACCGCCATCCGAGGCACGCAGGGAGAGCTGAGAAGGGATTGTTTCACACGCAGAGTTTATAGAGTGGCATCGATGCACTGCCACAAGCAGGCAATGCAAGCTGATCGCAGCGAGTCCTAGTATATTCTCCGTGATAGCCGCGAGATACCTGCGATTGGTTGCGCCCTTGCAATTTGTTCATGAGCGACGTGATAATCTTCAGATGCGACACGTAGTCTGTGGGGTGACCACGTGCCCACAATTCCAGCTGATGTGGACGCGCAAGTATATCCGTGCATGCACACCGCGCGCAGAGCATGAGTCAACACGCGTCATTGAAATAGCCAAGATGGCGGGCGAAAAAAGACGCATATGCAATGGACAATCAAGTCTCACAAGCTCGATCACGCGGATGCGCGCATGGTGCTGATTTTGAAATCGCATCGCCGGCGAACGCTTCATTTTCAATGCCGCCGCTACTCGCCTGCAGAGAGACGGACTCCGTAAGATGCTCAACACGTGTGTTTTTTTCCGAGCGCGCGTCCCACACCCTTTTACCCCCTCGCTCGCTCGCTCTCTCTGTCTCTGACTGTATGTGTGCGGGCGCGCGAGCGTGTGCTTGTGTGTGCGCACACATACGTACGAATTTATACGCATCGTGTATGGACGTAAGGTAGCATATACACATAGACAAATGCAATTTATGATGCAACGAGCGGTGTGCACTTGAGTGAACAACTGGGCGGGGGCGCACTCATCGAAGGCCTCAAGCTCTTCACTGTCCGCCTGGAAGAAATTCTCAAACGTCAGCGACATAGTAGATTTCCTACACAACGCCAAAACCCAACAACCGCCATCGTTACCAAGTGAGCAAGTGAGGACTGTTCAGTATGCGTGCCTGGCTTAGATGGATAGTATTGTCTGTTTCCGTTCCATTTTTATTCTGCAGCACCCGGTACACTCCGCTGTCCACAATTTTTGGCACCGCCGCATCGTGTGGTCCGCCTCCTGCGTCTTGTTCCTTGCCATCCTGCGCGCCCTTACCCGCAGAGTCCTCAGACACACTTTGCATATCCACATCCACACTCAAGTCCTGCATGTCATTTTCCGGCGACTCACGCGCGAGGGTATCCTTGCCATCTTTACCGCCCTTTCTGAGCTCGCTATTACCCAAACTGACGTCGTCCCCACTACTCTCCTGATCCTCGTCATCGTCGTCTTCGTCCTCATCAGTGTCGGACTCGTCCGCGTCCTTGTCCTCCAGCATCTGGTCACCTTCAAAGACTTCCAGGAGAGTGTGCAGCGAGCGTGTCGACTGCAACAGATCGATGGATCCCGCACCCATGCAAAGCCCGGGAAAAATGCAATCTCTCAATATCACGCGGTCGTCAAGTGTGGCAACGTTGCCCATCACACATCAAACACGTACTACAATCACATCTTGACACGCATAACCGCATACGATACGACAAGCGCACAAACCGCGATTCGCGCGCCAAGGGATAGGCACGTCTCTCCAGAGACAGGACACAATCAGGCAAATCAGGTGGCCGGATCACAAGACTCGCTTACCGTCTGGTGAATGACCCCCTTGAAGCCACGGACCGCGACAGCGCGCAGAGCCGCCGACTCCTGTGCGAGCTCAAGGCACATTATGCATTCCCAACAAGCATCCCCTCCTTGCCAAGCATGCGTACGCAAGCACGCACGCGCTCGTGCACATTGCAACTACACGAACCTGGTGCAGCAATTCCAGGATACCCTTGAGAGCATTAATAACGAAACCCTAAACCCTATACCCTAGCCCCTAAGCCCTAAACCTGGTGTAGTAAATGCAGGACAACCTTTAGCAGCACCTCCTCAGCAGCCGCACCACTCCAGTCTGTCCCACCATCTTTCTCACCCATCCGCCCTGTCTCGGCAAGCTCTGCACTCCCACCACTATCCAACTCCTCAACCTCGTCCGCTGAACCCTGGCCCACACCCAGCCTGCCCTCCAGACACATTCGGCAGAAGTCGGTGATCAGGGACAGGGTCTTAGTGTGTGCCTTGGGATCTTGCAACTGCAACAGGCCCACGAACCCGAGCACCTGCTCAGCACCTCCATACATTATGCGCACAGCATTCCATGTGCACGCATACATACTATAGCAGGTGATCATGCACGTAAATTCGCACATGCTGGGCACAAGAGCCCAGCACCACACCGCACACAACGCATGCGCCGTCGCATCCATCACCCCTCACATACCACACACGCATGCAAGCAGAAGATACACCAAGCAAGCACATCTGTACACCAAGGGTGTCTGCAAGTCCGCACGCGCGCACACACACGTCTGGGCACGTGCGGCAGAAGCAGAGGAAACAAAGACACCTCGTGCACGCTTCGCCACAGCAGCGCGCTGCAATCGCCCTTGGCTACAGAGCCCCCTGCCGTGCTGGCCTTCTTGTCCAGCCGAGCGCCAATCTGGTTTGCAGCGTTGTCATGTGTGCGCCCTTGTGCATACGCATGCGTGTGCGCACTTGAGAGTGTGCGCAGGTGTCTCTGCGGCATCGTACACGCTTGTGTGTGTGCGCGCGCGCGCGTGCGTGCTAGCTTATGGGCATTTCGAGATGGGCATTTCGAGACGAAGTTCAGTAAGTCTGCAGGCATGCAGCGAAAAAGGTGCGAGCTAAGGTAGGCAAATAGCATTCACAAAATGAACTTTCACAAAATGGCAGGGCGCATTCAGAATGCGCCCTGGCCCCGGAGTCTTGCAGATGCGGCTTCATGTCGGGAAAGCGACTTACGCAAGTGGTGCTCTCAGACACGACAGCTCACACAAGTGCTCGCAGGCACTACAGCTGCAAGTGCGTGAGGGAGGATGTGGCCAAGCAGCCGCACCACCACTGCAAGGCCTACTTCCCCTTTTAAATACCTTCTAACCCTTCTATATCATACCATTATGGCAACCGCCATATCCATATTTGAGGGAGTGGCAACGCCTGCTGCCGCTTTTGCGTGAAACGCGCGCGCCCGGGCGAGAGGAGGAGAACCTGAACCATGACGCTGCGCACCGTTTTGGCCGTCTTGCACTCCTGCACTGACAAGCCTGCCGCTGAGGCTAGCGCGTCCCAGCCCTCCCTCCCTCCCAGTGCCTGCTCGCATGCCTGTTTGCCGCGTGCAAGCGAGCGAGCGTGCACACGTGTATGTGAGCGAGAGAGAAACTCACGAGAAAGGGCTGGACTGCGCGGAGGCGGGAGAGGCGGCGGGCACCTGATTGACCAGCCAAGTGGAGGCAGCACGGAGGCTAAGGTGCTTAGCCTCTTCTGCATGCGTGCCATTTGCGTCTGCAAACAGCTCCTCTCGAGGTTTCGGCAACGTGGGCGCGGACAGAATTGAGTACAGCTGCCCGCAGTCCTCAGCTTGAGCCACGGCCTCTCATCGCACACACTAGCAGCGAGCGAGCGCGCGCGCACGTGCGGAGATAGGTGCGTGTGCGCGCACGCGTCTACTGGGAAGCAAAACCAACCGGTCGAACA
>Ga0115006_10002951_pt1 | contig 11416 bp, 8 predicted proteins | sample ArcOceMetagenome_3_FD_88943 | JGI IMG/M metagenome (GOLD analysis project Ga0115006, IMG submission 88943) | Marine eukaryotic phytoplankton communities from Arctic Ocean - Arctic Ocean- Svalbard ARC20M Metagenome | ecosystem: Environmental > Aquatic > Marine > Oceanic | place: Arctic Ocean...
CCTTCGATTGAGAGAGCATCGAAGCCTAAAAAGTATGTAGGAATTCCTAGCCAGGACCTTTTATATTTACAATGTGAAAGCGACTTCTACGGTAATAGACTCTAGTATTCATGCATGATGAGCAATGTGTGTGCCATGAGATTGGTACGGTACGACGGCAGTATGAGTCGAGCGAGTCCGAGTCAGACCGATGACCGCCGATCACGGCCCAGAGGTCATCGTCGTCGGCGGTCATCGGTCTTTTAACCCAAAAAAGGGGGAAGGACCCTGATAAATGTCCCAAAATACGAGGAATTGTACTGGCAAGCAGATTTTATTCCCCCTTTTACTCCCTCTACTCTGCGCTTTTCCACCTCATTTTCCACTATCAGATCGGCTCACAATCTTCCCATCGCACCAATCGTCAAAGCTCCGCAAGCTCATTCGAAGTCATTTCGACCATCTTCCAGCAACCCAAACACCATCAACATGTCTACTGAAGTCTCCACCAACGAGGACCGAAAGGTCGCCCTCGTCACCGGCATCACCGGCCAGGACGGATCGTACCTTACCGAGCTCCTTCTCGAGAAGGGATATACCGTAAGTCTTTTTGTGATGGACCATCCGAGAAGGGAATGAATGAAGGAATGTCCTTTCCTGTTATATGTTGTTGCTGTGCCTTCGATTATACTTTCGAAACTGCAAGGTCTTTGGCTTGCCTTACTTTGCGGCACATGGGCAAGCGAAATGAATGCCCCATACGCCTTTTCCCTCCAATTCAATTGGACCATTGCAATTGCGCCATTGCAATTATTGGAATTGCGCATGGGCAATTCCAACAATTGCAATGGCGCAAGTGATGGCAATGTCGAATCGGTTCACGCCCGTTCGCACAATTCGATATTGCATCTCTCGTTGTTTGCACAACAAGCTGAGCCCGCTGCTATGTGCCGGCCGTTTCCGTTGCATATTTTTGCTCTTTGCATTTCACAATTATCAAAATTGCTCACCTCCAATTCATTTCATATCTTCCAATCCAATGACTCTCTACATACAGGTCCACGGCATCATCCGTCGTTCTTCTTCCTTCAACACCGGCCGCATTGACCATCTCTACAAGGACCGTCACGCCACCGGCGTCAAGCTCTTCCTTCACTACGGCGATCTCTGCGATGCCACCAACCTGATCTCCATCATCGCCAAGGTCCGCCCCACCGAAATCTACAACCTCGGTGCCATGTCCCACGTCAAGGTTTCCTTCGATATGCCCGAGTACACCGCTGACGCCGACGGCGTTGGTGTCCTCCGTATGCTCGATGCCATCCGCGCTTGCGGCATGGAGAAGGAGGTCCGCTTCTACCAGGCCTCCACCTCCGAGCTTTACGGAAAGGTTCAGGAGGTCCCTCAATCCGAGACCACCCCCTTCTACCCCCGCTCTCCCTACGCCGTTGCCAAGCAGTACGCCTTCTGGATCCTTGTCAACTACCGTGAGGCCTACGGCATGCACGTTACCAACGGCATCCTCTTTAACCACGAGAGTCCCCGCCGTGGCCGTACCTTCGTCACCCGCAAGATTACCACCTCCGTCGCCCGCATCCACGAGGGAGTTGACAAGTGCCTCTACCTCGGAAACATCGACGCCAAGCGTGATTGGGGCCATGCCCGCGACTACGTTGAGGGTATGTGGCGCATGCTTCAGCAGGAGGAGCCCGATGACTACGTCCTGGCCACCGGAGAGACCCACACCGTTCGCGAGTTCGTCGAGCGTGCCTTCGCCGTTGTTGGCACTACCATCAAGTGGAAGGGCGAGACCGGCACCGTCGACGAGATTGGTGTTGATGCCAACGATGAGGATCGCGTCCTGGTTAAAATCGATCCCCAGTACTTCCGCCCCACTGAGGTCGAACTTCTCCTCGGCGATCCCACCAAGGCCGAGAAGAAGATCGGGTGGAAGTTCAGCACCCCCTTCCAAGAATTGGTCCGCGAGATGGTCGAGGAGGACCTCAAGATGGTCCGCGGTGGATGGCACCCCGAGGCCGAGAACCATTGAGTGAGATGATGGTGCGTCTCGACCTTGTTGGGATACACAAGGCTTTTCGCGAGAAATATTAGAGTGGACATCACCCACTTTTACCGAACTTCCTTGGATTGTTACAAATGGAAATTCACAACAACAATGTACAATATATAATAAGAGATACATGTAATACAACCCATTGCATAGAAATACATGCTAAAATTTACGATACGATCGTAGTATTGTTATTTTTGAAAGTGTGCAAAAGAGCAAAATAATGGGATACAATTGTAATTTCGAACGAGAAGGAAGGGAAGCCAGCCGCCGATGCTCTCGTCCGTCGTTGTTGACTGACATGGTGTGTGTATCGGTAGCTACGCAGGCCTACGTAGTAGCTACTAGTAGGTTCCTAGATCACCATGGTCACGTAGTGGCATCGGACTTGCCTCAACTAATTTTATTGATAGAAGAAGAAAAAAAGTGGGTTTAGAGCCACAAGGGCTTGCAAAGAATGGATTAAGGCCGATGAAACGAGAGCGAAATAGAAAGCCGAGGAAAAATGCATCGGCTTTTGACGAGATCGCTCTCGACGGCGTCAAAACAATGAAATTTTGTAATACATAAAGTCTGCAATTTTTTTGTACGTACGTACGATCAAGAACTCTCGAATCGAATCCATCTCGAACTCTCGAACTCTCATCGCTCATCACTCATCACACGGCCGGCCGCCATGACGTCCACCGACAGCCCAGCCGCAGCCCTCCCGACGAGCTTTCGGCTCTCCGGGAAGGCCATCGCCAAGGAAAGCCATAAGCAGCCCATTTATTGCGTCGATTGGTCGACCGATGTCTTCATGCCCAGGGCTGGCGGCGGGGATGCCGACGAGGATGCAGACGTCACAAGTGGTGCGCCTGCGGGGGGTCCATCGTCCGATGAAAGCAAAGCCAAACGCAGCGGGGGAGGAAGTGATACCGACTCCTCCTCCTCCTCCTCCATATCGTCCTCAGAGGAAGATGTGATCGAAAGCGATGAAGCTTCATTTCGGTGCCTGGCATCGTGCGGAGGAAATCATGTTACCATTTACGAGACGCGGTATGGCATCGGTCTGAATCCCAGACAGGCCTACCGCGATGCCGACAAGGAAGAGGTGTTCTACGTATGTGCGTTTGGTGGGAGAGGAATGGGCAGTCAAGTTGAGTATGCGCCCATTGCTGAACTTGATGATGACGGTGAAACAATTGTGTTTGGTGCCGACGATGTACAACATACAGCCGCAGGAGGTACTGTCGCCGAGGAAGGAGGGGATAGCCAGGAGGGACCCGTTGAAAAGAGACGAAAGCTTCTTCGTTCAATTGCTGATTTATCAATGTATGACGGTCCTCAATTGCTACTTGTTGCCGGGAAACGGGGCATTGTGAAAGCTATTGATACCGTCCGTAGGTCGCTCATTCTCACCCTCTCTGGTCACGGGGATGAGATATATGACATGAAGTTCAGCCCGGCTATTGATGACAAGGGCTCGAAATGGCTTCTCCTAACGGCATCCAAGGATGAGAGTTTACGTCTTTGGAATGTTCAGAGTGCCACCTGCGTGGCAATCTTCGCCGGGCACGATGCGCATCGAGACGCCGTTCTTACCTGCGGGTGGCATCCGCTTGGCAATCGCTTCGTTTCAGGTGGCATGGATAACTCGGTCAAAATATGGTCCCTAGAATCAGACAAAATGATGCATTCTATCCAAAAAAGCTGGACGGCTCGACCACTCACAAAGAAAGACACTACCACGGCCGCATCGAGGACGCAGAGCGCTGGCAAGGTCTTCACAACATTATATGAGCAAACTCCAATATTTTCAACCTCTAAAGTTCATCTGGACTATTGTGATTGCGTCCAATTCGTCGGAGACTTGGTGTTGTCAAAATCCATCAATGATGTTATCATCCTTTGGAAGCCAATCTTTTCGGCCTCCCAGCTTAAAAACAATGTCCTCATCAATTACGAACATAGCGAGAAGGCTGGTGCGTCTCGGACCCCCAACGAGGTCCAAATGCTTCGACAATTTGTCCTGAACAAGTGCGACATTTGGTTTATCCGTTTCAAAACGGATGCCGATTGCCGCATGCTCGCGATCGGGAATAATATTGGAGAGATCAAGGTTTGGGATATCTGCACATCGAACCCAACCAAGAAATATCTGGCCAAAGTGGATCATCACGCCTGCTGTACTCCAGTGAGAATGGTAGCGTTCAGCCCAGACGGACGGTCTCTGGCGTCTGTTTGCGACGATGCAACTGTTTGGAAGTGGGACGTAATGAGGAGATGAAGGAATTGATTGTCGCGCGCCTAAATGCCAAGAAAGGAAACAACGATAAGGAGGGAAGCGACGATGAGTAATAATGTACTAAAAAGCTTTTAAAGCTTGATTTACGCTGTTACGTGGTATTTGCTACTACTAAATAATATTACTCTTATTGAATCTACTCTGAAATACCTAGGTACAGTAGTACTGACAAACACACATAACTACTATGAGCGAGCAGAGCATGATCCCACTCGTTCGTCATGACCGCTCTTGTTAGCTTCTCTGTCGCATATTCAGCCAGTCGCAACGCTTCGACCCGTAGGAGGAGCAGTGCTAATGACCACAGCAGGATACAAGCGGTCCGGCGGAGAGACGGTGACCTCATCATTGCGCCATTATCCTTGACTTCATCCTAATTCATCATTGTCAGAGACAATATTGCAACATGATCTGATGATCTGATCTGGTGACTGCAGTTTGCATTGGTTGCTAGCCAGAAGCTAGATCTACATGTAGGAGTACATGTAGAAGTATTAGCCCATGGGTTGCTTGTGATGAGCGCATGCAAGCACGGGACCAACGGACGGACCAGGAGAACGAACTACCGTAGTAGCGAAGTAGCGAACAACAGCACACCGACGACCGACATAAATACTACCTCAACCTCAACGCGGTCACCACCGATCAACAGAGCACGCGATACGCTCAATCATGCTGCTTAGAGCGGCCGTGGTCGTCGCTGGTCTCATTGCTGCATCGATTGAGATTGCACCGCGAGTGGCGGCGCACCCGGCCTTCTGCGTATCCCGGCCTGCAACTCGGCTGTCATGGAAGACGAGCCGAAGAAAACGGCGCCCCTCCGATAATCTCGCACTAAAGAATCGAAGTGGTGTTCTGTGCGGCGGCATTCCTTTGCTCCAGATGACTGGCAGTGCAGAAAGTCCCGGAGGAACCGAAGAGACGCTGCAAAACATCCGCCCCCTCCGCCCCCCCACGCCAGGTACCAACATTGACACGGACCGAATGGTCAATCCCAACGTAGACGCGCAATACCTCCCCACCCCGTCCTCTGAGGCACAACGCATCGCCAAGGCTGAGCTCCGACGAAGCTATGTTTCTTCGATCAAGTCGAAGAACTTGGCCGGCATGGTCAGCAACGAAGGCAATGGCGATGCGATATGCATCGGTCTCGGCGATGAACCCAACCTCGTTGCCGTGACGGGAGAAACGGGCTCGGGGAAGTCGGTACTGATCGCCAAGGTGGCCAGCTTGGTGTCGGGCGGGCCTGCGAGTCCAACGATGGTCCCGTCGTCGGCATCGGAAGCTATTGTAGAGATGACCATTCAACTTGCCGAGCCTCACCTATCGATGGTTGAGTCTGCGTGCAGGGCGGTTAGCGTCGATGCGTCGGAGCTGGTGGCGCGGGACTCTGATGGTTTTTCGGCAAAGCTTGTTCTTCAGCGGACCCTATCACTTCAATCCGGCTCCGCGGGGAAGCCGCGGCTCAAATCGGCGTGCCAAGTCAACGGCAAGGCCGTCACCCTGAAGGCCATGAAGGCGATTGCAGGTCCGCTTTTGACGATTGTGGATGCCGCGGCCGCGGCATCTGCTCTGTCGAGACCGAATTCTCGTCTTTCAGTGATAGATACGGCCGTTCCAACGTCCATCAAAGCGGAAGCCTTGCGAACCAAGACGGCATATCGGAAGGCCCGTCGCCATAGGGAGGCCTTGGAACAAGAGCTGAACAGTCAGGTCTTGCCCCCATCGTACTCTCACAGTGATGATCCAAACGAAGAAGCCATTGAGATGCTCCGGCACTGGGTTGATGAGTTGGATGCCTTTGAGGGTCGAATGGTGAAATTCCAAGACTCTGCTGTCGGTGGTGGAAGTAGTGGCTCTGATGACAGAGCAGCCGGTAGCACTCAATTGTCCGAGACGTTGCAACGATTTAGATCTGCTTCATGGTTCGATTATTCCAATGAGAAGCAAAGTAATGGCGATGCTTCATCGACGGCTGTATCAGAATTCTATACTCAGCTGCTCGACTTTCGAGAGGTCGTGAAGGACATGGACGAGCAACTGCAAGCTGCTGTGTCGGCCCGCGATGCCTTATCGGCGATATCGCTACCAGACTCGGCCGTGACAGCACTGGAACGGGCTCGGAATTATCTATTTGATGCCACCGGCGGACAAGTAGGATCGACAGAAGATAGTGTCGACCAGGATATATATTCTGCTGCAGCCGAAGATGCTCATGAGAGATTGAATACCCTTGAGATGGCTTTGTCGGACTGTGCCAAATCCCTCGAAGACTCAAACAAGGGCCTACTTACCACGTTGGAACGCATGGTCGATAGTGTTGGAGTTTCTTTGGAAGATATCGATGCTATAATTGCCGACTGGAATACACTTTCGAGAAAGCATGCCATATCGCCCTTCTCTCTGCCCTCGTGCCATAAGGCTCTTCGGTCAGAATTGGATGGCAGCGTCGAGGCGAGGCTCATGCTCCCAAAAGCAAAGGCGACGGAAGAGGCTGCACTGAAAGAATATGAAGAAGCTTGCGCTGAATTGACAGCAGCCCGCCAAGAGAATTGCATCCGACTCTCAAAGGGAGTCACCGACCGCTTGCCATCCCTGGGAATTCTTTCCCGATTTGAGGTTCGTTTGAATGCATCTGTCCAGCGTTGTACCGACCCCGGGGCGTTTGGGGAGGGATCAGGTCTGGGAATTGATACTGTTGACTTTTTACTTCAACATCAAACATCATATGATGAAGGTGAACTCACCAATGGCAGGGATACAGCTCGCGGTGGAAAGCTCGAAAGCATCGGCAGTGCTGGTGAGAAGGCACGGATTTTGCTGGCAATCGAGACAGAACTTCCAGGATCCGTCGGTGCATTATGCAGAAGTGGCGTTCTAACTCTTGTTGATGGGGACAGCGATGAAGGGGACGATATAGAGGTTCAAGGGGAAACAAAGTCAGTTGCTGTAATTTACGATGAAATCGATAGCCACGTTGGTGGACGGGCCGCTGTGGCAATGGCCAAATTACTAGTCGATCAGACCAGACCTCTGTCCAATGGAAGGATATCAGGTTCCGGTGGGCAGGTCATATGTATCACTCACAGTCCATCGGTGGCAGCTGTCGCCGACAGGCACGTAGTTATTCAAAAGGCAAAGGATTCGGAAGTGGGCAATGCCGATAAATTTTTGATTGGAACAAATCCAGTTCTTGCCGCTTTAGTTGAAGGGAATTTGCGTGAGGAAGAGTTGGGGCGAATGTGCGGGGGTGATCTTGCCCGTGAGGAGGCTCTTCAATTTGCAGCAGCATTACTTCGCGACGGAGAGCTTCAGAAGAGCCCACAATAATAATAATCTTTTGCGATGCCCACCTCCATAATATTATAATTAAGTAATTAATGTGCATTGTTAAGGATTGGTGCAATCATCATTTGGTCAACAAAAAGAGCATATCATATACTTGTTGCCCAAGGGCCATCCCAGCAGCAACACGGAGCGTTCCCCATCCAATCCTCAACCTATTCTGTAAGTGTTTCAATCGATCTATCACGCCTTCCTTTTGTGCCGCCCTGGCAAACAAATTCAATACAACCGAGGTGATTGTCGGTCGGACCTCCATAGTTCCTGTGGCGAACTGTATGTTCCGTGCGAGGTTGAATGGACCACTTATGACCGTCGCAAACGCTGCGGCGCCCATATTTGATGCCCATTGCGCCCGTTCGCCACCACTGTAGTCCGAATCCTTCAATTGGAATCGAATGAAGGTGTAAGTGCCACCAAAAACGACGTCACGGAGAATCGTAGGTATAAATCCATGAAAGAATGGAGTCACGCCGCCTCGCCTCCACATGTGTTTGGCCTCCTGCATCATTCCCCGTTCCTTCTCCTCTTTTCCCCACATTCGGTACTTGATGGCCGACAACGGATTCAGGATTATGGCATTGACACTTCCGGCAGCAGAGCCCACCAAAAAGTTCGTCAAAGCCGCGTTGCCACCACCATGCCCACCACTATCTGGCCGATCATATATTGATTGAAATATGGACTCCAACGGGAAGAACAACCCACCGCTGACGGCCCTCCCACCGACCGATTGGAGGAAACCCTGGTACGGTCGGGTGAAATTCTCCCGATGCAAAAAGGGCCGTTTCTCCTTCACAGATAGGTACAGCGCTCGGTCAAACGGATTCAACAGTCCAGCCTGGACGACACCGGCACCCAACCCGCACGCCAGTGCCGCACTGGTTTGACCTTTGCCTGCCGTGGCCGGTGTGGAGGTAGCCCGTCTCCGAGGGGCGGCATTTGTTCGTGGTCTCTTTCGTTGGCCGGTTGGTGCCGCCGGTGTTGTTTCTTCACATTTATTCATTGTTGACAGCAGATAATACTATCCACTACCACGCGCGGCACTCTTCATATAAGCACAAGAGGGAGAGATGATACGCTCATGGCTCCCCAGCGCGCGCCGCAACAATACAATAATAAAAATACAATGCCAACTGCAATGCCAGCCAAATGGCCAAATAAATGCCAAATTGGGGCGGATCCATTGCGTCGCGTAACCCGGATTTTACCAATTTTGATGACCAAAAAAACCAATTGAAAAAAACACAGCAATCTTCAATCTGAAAATCAATCGATCAACATGGACGACGGGCGGCAGCAGAAGAAGTCGTCGGCTGCGAGGAAGCGCGGCCGTAAGAACAATGATGATAGGACGGCCATGAGGAGTGCGGACAAGAACGCATCGGCCTCGATGTCTCTGTCATCTTCGGCCGTCGTTTCAGTCGCAACGAAGATGCGCAATGACAGCTCGGCGTCAGCTTTGTTGGCCGCCTCCGGTACTAGTAGCAGATCCCGTCTGCTCTCTAAGGTGATGGACCAAACCTATGCTGATCTGAGCCCCGGCAAGCGACTGGCCAAGTCGTACTCCTTTGATTATGAGGACGTTAGCAGCCGCGACGCCATCGCCTGTTCCAAGTTGCCGCCATCCAAAGCCGACTACGATCGCGGAGTCGAAATCTTGGCCAACAGCGACAACGCAGCCACTTTCGATGACGATCATGGGAGGTACATTGACAATGACCATGGATGTGGAAGTGGTGAAATTCACGCGCATCAAATGTCCTACGATGAGCTCTGCGATCATTCGAATAGAGGCGAGTAAGCCGATGCTGCCAATGACAACAACAAGGATGACGACGCTAGCATTGCCAATACCGGTAGTGAGGACGATTGAAGTGAATATTTGCACAGTGACAAGAAGAAACTGCGGGAAGAGAGAGGGCAATCTGCAATGGAGGCCAAGCTTTTGAGGAAATGAAAATATTGAGCTCAACAAAAGTGCGACGTGCGACATTTGTGAGACTGCACTGGCTTACTTTTTTGTTACGTAGATATTTCATTCTAATTCATCTAGCTCCACAAAAATTTGGGATATAATGTTGTTGGAAAAGAGAAAGCCGTCTGGATCTTCTAATCGTAGGTAATCATAGTTGTTGTCGTCGTACTGTTCTCTCTTCGCAAGGTCCATATCGAGAGCCAGTTCCGCCCCGCGCAGTACTGCATCGGCCTTGGATTGGCCGTGTATATTTTCATTGCGAATCCAATTCAGATCCAAACCCTCCCGTGTCCTCAGCTTGGTCATGATCACATCGGTGAGCAAGCCCTCCTCCTCTGCGTCATCTTCACCAGCTTCCAACCAACTGGGTATTCCCTTTTCTGTTTCAACTTTTTCCTTTTGATCCAACACCCATTCAATATAATCCGCCATTGTGCGGGGCCGAGCAAATCTGTTACCGCCTACTGAGCTCGTGGCGCCCAATCCAATCGCGTACCATGTCGATCCTACTTCCCAATAGATTTGATTATGTTTGCTCCTCCGCCCCGGTTGGGCGTAAGAGCTGATTTCGTAATGTTCATATCCTTTTGCTCGCAGATACCCAGAGGCGTAGCGGTACATATAGGCACAGTCATCTGCACTGGGAAGAGAAGGCAGTGCTTTGACCTCACTGCCGGTCTCGACATTGATAGTGGGCGGTGATCGGGTTTGGGTGAAGACATTATTCTTCCTCTCTTCGCCATCTTCTTCGTCCCGTTCACTGCCATACCACTGGCCAAACACGGTCCCTTCTTCCACTTGCAAGTCATACAAGCTCAAATGATCCGGTCTTGGATTTAAATTCATTGCCGTCTCGAGGGTCTCCGCCCATTTTGCCAAAGACAATCCAGGCAGGCCCGATATCAAGTCAAGAGAATACGTAAAGGATGGAGCACTAGTAGAAGAGCTGCCATCATGGCTATCGTCTTGCCTCATGTCACCAAATACCCGATCAATCATTTCAATGCTTTCCAGGACATCTTTCCTTCGATGGACTCGTCCAATTGATTCCAAAATGGCATCGTCAAACGATTGTGCCCCCAGAGATATTCGGTTGAAGCCAGCATCTCGCAACTCTCGCAGCATATCTTCTGTGAATGTCCCTGGATCCATTTCAATGGTTATTTCAATTCCATTGCCATCTTCTGGCAGGCAGAATGGCCCATCATCACATTCGATGATGGCCGATAAAATGGAACGCAGAGTTGACGTGGGTGCCAACGACGGCGTTCCGCCACCAAAGTAGATGGATCGGAGAGGTATTCTGCCTCCGACATTTGGCGTCGTTCGTCTTATGAGGTCCAATTCTGCGAGGAGCGATTCGCGATAGGCGTCGTCCATCTTGTGAAAGCCATCATTCGCCTTGCTGGTGCTGCTGCCGCCCGCTGATGATGTTGATGCCGATGGGTCATCAGTCTCGATCGCCGCTGCTGCAGAGCCATTGGGAACGATGGCAAAGTCGCAGTAACGGCACCGCCGCCGGCAGTAGGGGATGTGCACATACAAACCAACACCTTGCGTCTTCTCTTCGACATCTGGAGTATCCTGGACATTGTTTACAGCAGCAGCAGAACAAACGGCAGTACTAGTACACCGTGACCTACGACGTCCCTGACGCCGTCTGTTCGTCGCGGTAACGAGGGCACCCCTTCTGCTTCGCGGCAACACATCTCGTGCATTGCAAGATGTGAGAGGTACGAAGGCACCCAAGGGTGCTGGA
>Ga0115006_10002954_pt1 | contig 11410 bp, 17 predicted proteins | sample ArcOceMetagenome_3_FD_88943 | JGI IMG/M metagenome (GOLD analysis project Ga0115006, IMG submission 88943) | Marine eukaryotic phytoplankton communities from Arctic Ocean - Arctic Ocean- Svalbard ARC20M Metagenome | ecosystem: Environmental > Aquatic > Marine > Oceanic | place: Arctic Ocean...
CAGCGTCGCACTGTCGCTGGGGCCACAGGGGATGCTCGCCGTCACCACCACGCCGCCCGACGTCATCGGATGGCCTGCTTCGCCCGATACGCACGTGTCCAGACCTGCGGGAAAAATGCGTGAGCGATGACCGCGGGGGACAGTCAGAGACGGTCCCTCTCGTCCCGTATGCTGTTGAGTGCCGAGGCAGGGAGGAGGGACAGTTCACCATCGCAGGTGCCGTCACTGCACGCGGACTGCAGCTCGTGCAGCGCGATGGTGCCGCCGTCCAACAGCCTGCGGAACACGCCGGCGCCTGGGTCGGACAGACGCAGCAGCCGCCTCGTCATGTGCTGCGCGAGCGTCTGCGCGCCCTCCGCGCACACCCTCCACGCCGCATCGCGCACGAATGGCTGCTGCGCGTCGCCATGCTGCTGCTGCTGCTGCTGCTGCTGCTCTCCCTGCGTGTCCGTTGCGCCCGCGGCGCTGGGCACGGCGGCGGCGGTGCCAGCCACCGGGGGGTACCTGCGTACCTGACAGAGCGCAAACGGCGGGGATATTCGCGTGAGGTTTGTGAGCTCGCTGGGAGCGGAGAGGAGGAAGCACATGCACATGCTCATACGCCCAAACGTACCAAACGCGTGCCCACGCCAACGAACTTGAACTTGCGTGTCGTCGCCTGCTGCACGAGCGCCCTGCCGGCGGCGGTGGTGGCGAAGAGGATGTGCTTCCCCACCTGATCGCGGAAGACAAGTTGCGCCGAGAAGGTTTCGTGGAGGCCAAAGAAGTCCGACACGCTGGCCCACTCGGCGGAGGTGGGCTTGAGCGGATGGAACAACCAAGCACGGCTCTGCTTGGACGTGCTCGGCGCCGGCGTCGCCAGCAGTGCAGCGTGCTCCTCTCGCAGCGCTCGCACCTCCGCGGGCGCCTCCTTCACGTCCGCTTCGGCCGCTTCCGCCGCCTCCGCCTCGGGCACGCGCTCAAACACCGCCAGAAAGAATCCACTGGTGTCCATGTGATGCGGCAGCACACGCACGCAGTGATGGAGTTGAGCGATGGCGTCCGCGCTCATGGACGACGCGAACATCGACGCCGTCAGTCGCACACCTCCGCTGCCGCGACGAGGCGCCGCCGTGAGCTCTGGCGGAACGGCAGCGATCTCGCGGTACAGCTCCAACGGCGGTCCAACCCCGCTGGCAGCATCCGCCTGCTCCGCCGCCTCCGCCTCCTGCTCCGCCGCCTCCGCCTCCTGCTCCAAGCTGCGCATGGCGCCCGCGTCGCCGAGGTTCGGCCGAGGCACGGCCCAGTCGAGAAGGCCGCCACGCCAGCGAGCGCCCGGCAGCACGGGCACGGCGCGCAGCCGCACGCGGTCACCCAGCAACGTGAGCGCCGCCGCCACCACCGCCTCGTCCTCGACGGGGTTCAGGCTGCACGTGGAGTACACCAGCCTGCCACCGGGCGCCAGCAGCGCCAGCCCGCGCAGCAGGATGCGCAGCTGCTGCCCGTGGTGCCCCACGCCCATGGCGGTGTTCCAGCGCAGCCACTTGTCCGCGTTCTTGCGCAGCGTGGCGTCTCCCGAGCACGGCACGTCACAGACCACACGGTCGAATCTCACGTCCGCGCCCACGGACAGCTTGGCGGCGTCCGTGTAACTCACCAGCAACTCGGGGCAGCCGATCTTGGACACCGTGTGGATCAGCGCCGCCGCCGAGCCGAAGTCCAAGTCGTTCGCCCACACCACCCCCGGTGTGATGGCGTCCGCGTTGCCCTCCTGAACTTTCCCCAACGCCCCCAGTGCAGCCAACGCTCAGACGCGCGTATGGAGCAGCACCGCAGAGGTCACTCTGAGGGCGGCTGGGACGTTCGCTGCGACACACAACTCGCTTGGCGTGCTCTCCTCTCGGCGGCGTTGTTCAGTGTACAGCACGCCCTCACGGACGGACCCAGGCGGAGATATTACCCGCTTCTCGCGCGCGTAGTCCGCCGCCATAATGTCCAATAGCATAGAGGTTTTGGTGCCCGGCGCTGCGCACATGTCCAGGACTTTGTGTGAGCACCGGACGTCCAGGCACAGCGGCGGCAGCATGCTCACTGCCTCCTGCCGGTGCAACAGGCCCTGCTCCACCCTTCGTAGTATCCATGCACGCAAGTCCTTCAGCCCTGGGTAGCGCTGAGTGCGTGTGGCAGTCCAATGCAGCGCCCCCGCCCCAGCTCAGTGCATTTTTAAGTGAGTGCACGGCGCGGTTTGGGGTTACATAAAAGGCCCTCTTACAGCTCCCTTACCCCTTCGAGTTTGGGGTTTGCTCGGATGAATGTCCGACCACACGTAAGAGGCCGTGGAGACCAAGTCTAAGGGGGTTTAACACGCAGCGCGGGGCCAGAGGACGACCTACGACCTAACCTTTACTCTGGCGGGGACGCAAACAATGACACACCTTCAATGCGTTCGAATGTAGAGCGTCTCGTTCGCACCCGCGCCTCTCCCAAGTCCACACCACTGCCTCTACTCCTCCCCACGGTTGCGCTTTCAACCAGTGCTGCGCGCGTTGCATATGGGCCGCTTCCAGCTCTTCCTCCTCCGTTGACGGTGCGTCCTCCACTGCCAAACTCAGTCAGATGCTCAGTTGTCGCTCAGCACGCTCAGTACGTCGATGCAGTCGACGAGGAGGGCAGTATGTAAGTCCGCCCTGACGACGTACCTCGCTCGCTGACTGGCGCTGCCTCCAACTGCCGTAGCTCCGCCAAAGCCTGCGCATAAAGTGGATGCGCGCGGCGCACCCTCAGGCACAGCGGGAGGTTCCGCCGCAGTGCTGCCAACATCTCATTCCATTCCTCGCCATCCAGCGCCACGCGTTGCTCCTGCGCAGCCGTCCGCGGCGTCGTCTGAAGCGCGTCTGAAGCCCGTTCGAAGCTCGTGGCGTGGGATGAACGGACACTGAGCTGCCCTGTGGCGATGGAGGCTCGGATCAGAGATGCCCACCGTGTAGTACGACTCGAACGCGGCGTTGGTCTTGGAGATGAGGTGATAAGGTTGCCGTTCCGTGCGCCCCTTCTTGGCGCGTCGTTTCCACTTCGGGTGGGTCATGCCGGGCAATGACGCGTTTCAGGCTGAATCTGGAGTGAACGCACACACGCGCGCTGCCTGACTCGTCCAACAGGCATGCATGCAGACCCGTGCTAAATCCCAGCGCCAGTGGCTGCCATCAGGCTCTATCTATGTCGCATGCCCGCGTGACAAACCACTAGCGCGAGAGAAGCTCAGGGGTGCTCGTCGGCCTCGAAGGTGACCCACGCCTCCTTCAGCGCGTCGAACACCAAGTCGGCGATGTACTTTTTCCGCACGTCCGTCTCCTTGCTCATCTTGTCCGCGTGCACCAGCAGCAGCGCGCGCCGGTATGCCTTCTTGACGGCGACGGGGGCGATCAGGTCCGTCATGCTGACGGGCTTCCAGCTCGCGCCGTCCCACAACACCTCTTCCAAGCTGCCCAGCAGCGCCCGCACGTTACCCTGCGTCCGAACCACACGCGCGTGATTTTTTCCCCCTGAAGCTCGTCCGTCCCTCATCTCGCCAAAATCGCCGCGCCTGGACAGCACCTGGCTGCTGTGTGCATATGCACCACCCCTGCGCCTGCTGACCCTTCCGAAGTCGTTCGCTTGCGTTTTCATCCGCCACTCTCGTGAGACAACGTGCACACGGCGGCGTGAAAAAAGAAAAGAGACGTCAGGCTCGTCCGCTCTCGTCGGCGGTTGGCGGTACTGGCTGGGCGGAACCCTAGTGGGCTCATCACCGCGCCGCCGTCCAACAGGGTCGCCAGGGAAGGCTCCGCATCGCGGGTTCTAACGGCGTGACCGATGCAGTCACGCACGGAGCGCATGTGTGACTCGCGGGCAGCCTCCGCCCATCGCGCGTTGGAGCGCTTGGATGCTCGGTGGCGCGTGCACACCTTATTTCGTTTCGTCCACGCCAGCAGGTGGCTGCCCAGCTCCTCCGCGGCGTTGCTTCGCGCCGCCGCCTCGTCGTGCGCCGCGCGCTCCCGCGCCTGCTGCTCCGCCAGCGAGCGCGCCACGCGCGCACGGCGCTCGTCCAACCGTCGCTTGCGCAGCGCCGCGCGCTCCGCCGGCTCGCCCTCCTGTCCGTCCTCGTCCGACATCAAGATCGCCCCCGCCCCGCCGCTGCCGTCGTCGTCCCCCCAGCTCGCGCCGAGAGACTCTACCTGCGCAAATCCCGGGACCGCACGTTTCGTGTCGGCTTGGCCGGACCGAGGGACCTGTGTACTCACGCGCGCAAGTCGACGGGAATCGAGAAAACCGTTCTTCGCGTGCATACCTGCGCCTCCGCGCCCCAACCATTGGTACCAGCCACCGCACCACGGCCAAGATCACCCATGAGGTCGTGCAGCGCGTCCACCCTGGCGGGTTTCCCACCGCCGCCGCTGCTTCCGCCCGGCCCAAACAAATCGTCCACACCACCGCCGCCGCCGCCGCCGCCGCCGCCGCTCGGCGCCACGGTGAACATCTCCTCTATGGACGTGGACGTGGACGGTTTCGCCACAGACGGCATGGCTGCCGCCGCTGCCGCCTGCGCACCCGTAACGCCACCCGCACCACCACCCATGGGGTTCAGGAAGCTGTCGAGCCCGCCGTCGTCCATCGAGTCGTCTCCACGGACGGATCCCCCTATTGAGCCGCCTGCCGCTTGCACATCACCGCCACCGCCGCCTCCAGCGAAGAAACTGTCCAGGTCGTCCATGCTCCCCCCCGCACCAGAGACGGCGGCTCGCCCGGGCGCCGCCGTCGTCGCCGGAGTGCCGCCGGACGTAACGGCGTCCAGTAAATCAAAGGGATCCTTTGACGTCGATGGCGAGAGAGTCGTCGCCGCCAGCGGCGCTACAAGCGTCTCAAGCCCAAACGGGTCCATCGTCCTCGCGCCGCCGCCCGCCGCCTCTGCGCCGCCGCCGCCTCCCATCAACGCGTCCAGCCCGTCCAACAGATCGGCGCCCGCGGAGCTGCAGTAGCTTCCCACCGCCGAGCCCGTCGCCGCAGGCGCCGGCGCCGGCGCGCCGTAGGTGGTGGCGTCCAGCGCCGCAAACGGGTCCGACGCCGCAGTAGAGCTCGGCCGGCTGCCTGACCTGCTACCAGCCCCCATGAAGCCGCCGCCGCCGCCGCCCGTGCCGGTGGACGTGGGCGGAGACGGGGTGCCCAGAGCGGCGAATGGGTCCAAGTTGACGCCGCCGCCGCCGCCGCTGCCATTGCTGCGCATCGGCGCCGTCGAGCTGCACGTGCACACCGACACCACCCACCCGTGCTCAGAGCTCCATCTCCACGTGGCGCACAACCGCGAGCGGAGGTGGCTCTCCCGGTCGCGACCCTCCAACAACACCCCGACGCCCGACGCCGAGTGTGGGAAGAGAGAGGGAGAGAGGGAGCGAACGAGAGGGTGGCGTACGTGTGTGCAGAGGGGCTAGTGGACGCGACGGCGCCGAACAGCCCCAGCGAGTCGAGCGCCGCGTCCGCGGCTTTCGCCGGCGTGCCTCTGGCTGACGACACGGACCCCGCCTTGCCGTACCCACCCGCCGCGGAGCTGCCGAAGCCGGGCATGGCCGTGTGGCTGCCGCCGCCACCAGTAGTGGACGCCGCGTACGGCGGCGGCGCGGGCGGGCGGGCGGCGGCAGTGGGGGCGGTGGCGGAAGGGGTGCTGCGCGGTGCCGTCTTCATGGACGCCATGGACGGCGGTTTGTGCACGCCCAGATCCGACACCAGCCCGCTCAGCGACGAGTTCAGCATGCTGTTTTCGTGCGCGTACTTGGCGCGAGCCGGCGCGTCCATTGCCTGACAAAGCCCGCCCGACCCGCCAGTGAGCATCAGTTGAGCAGCAGAACACGTACGGTGGGAACGTTTGGCATCCAGCGAGGAGGTGAGCCCGTCTGTGCAGTGCACGTCCAGACTCGGTGAAGGAGCATGGTTCCCTTGCGCACAGAGCAGGTTGGCTGCCCATTTAGGCTATACAGGCACTGGGGTGGATGTAACCATCGTCCCGAGCACTCTAGATCACCCAGTGCGGGAAGCAGCCACCCACAAAGTGGCTCGAAGGTGATCCCTTCGAGATGCGTCGACTAACAGGGTTTGTCGTCGCGTTGAGATGGGAGCGCCACGCCGGCGAGGTGGTAGACGGGACAGTCCCCTGCATTGCAGCACCCGTCGAGCACGGGCCGGTGGGCGGTGGCACCGTCGTGTAACACGCGGTGGGTTGGTTGCGGATGGGAGGGGTGCTGCGGGCTCCTCGCAAAAGGCCAGGCGAGGTGGCGGCACCTCGCGGTGGTTTCGCAGCACCACCGCTTCCTGGAGCTGTGGTACCAGCTCCAGGACGCACTCGGTACCAGCACGGCCACCTGTTGGTCGTCGTACGACAGCGGCGCTCACCTCGAACCAAGGCGACGAGCGCGGGGAAGCAGCTGTCGACGTTGGTTGGTGCTCGAGCCCACGAAGCCTCGCCCCGCTGGCGTGAGAGGCTTCGCAGTGAGTGTTCTGAACCAGCACACGAAGGCCCGGGGACGTGCACACTCCACGTGGACGGCTATGCAACCTCGGAGGAGAGGTGCCCTTCCTGCCACGCCGCACTGCCCCCGGACGTGCCCCGCCGCCTCCTCCTGCCGCGCGTTGGGTGGATCTGAGGGCTACGGAATGGGCTGCGCAGGCTGGTTGGGGCGGGTTCTGGTGCTGCTCGCGCTGGGCGCCACCACGACACATGCAGCGCGAACCGCTCCCTCTTCAGCCACCACCACTTCGCCCGCTCACAACGCTCCCACCACGGAGGACGAAGGCAAAGCAGCTGCCAAGGCTGCCTGGACACCGGGGGCTCAGCACGCGGCCCATCTGAAGCATGTGGCGGTGATGGCCAAAATCCATGCGGAGGAGGAGGAAAAGGAGGCGAAGGTGGAGGCGAAGGAGGCCCACTGGGCTGCGAGAGCGCAGGCGCACCGCGACGCTGCTGAGGAGGCGGAGGCGGCCAAGCTCTTCCCGCCGCCGATGGACAGTACGATGCTGCTCGCAATGCAGCAGCAGGAGCTACTCCTCGCGAGGGCTGAGAAGCCGCCCCAGCTGTGGGCGGTTCTGGTGTGTGGCTCGAGGGGGTGGGACAACTACCGACACCAGGCGTCGCTGTACCGGATGTACCAGACGCTCAGACGAGGCATTTCGGAGCAGAGAATCGTCACCATGTTCTACGACGACATCGCCACGCATGCCGACAATCCGTTCCCGGGCAAGGTGCGCGCGACCAGGGTTTGCAAGGCGAAACCCACCCCCAGGTGCCGCTAGCGTTACCTGCCGCTGGAATGCACACGCTCGGTCGCTCACCTCACCGGTTCGAAGGTTCGCTCGCGCGCGCCGCCTCACACGGGACGCAGGTGTATGCGGAGGTGGACGGCGAGGACGTGTACGCGGGCGTGCGCGGCGACTTTGTGGGCGACGAGGTGAATTGGGAAAACCTCAAGCATGTGCTCATGGTTCGTCCCTACGCCGTTTGGCCTGCAGGGTCACCCTGAGGACTCCACCACTGTTTCCGCCAGAACGGAGGAATGGAACTCACTACTGACTCGGGCGGCCGTGCGACACGCGCACCACCACACAGGGCGACCGCGAATCGCTCGTGATGCACTACCCCGAGCGCTTCAACATGCAGGGCTTGTCGGACGACCCGCGCCCGCTTCAACCCAAGGTGCTGGAGGCCACTCTGGGCGACTCCGTACTGTTCTATTTCTCCGGTGCGTGGTCCAGGCCCCCCACGGTCCGGTCGCGTCGCTTTAGCCATGTGAACGGCGTTGGGAGGTGGGACTATCACGTTGCAGTCATCTGCGACTGATGAACTGTATGGTGGGGGGGGTGTTGGAAATGCCCACAGGTAGCGGATCGGACGGGTTTCTGACCATGCCGGGCGACATCCCACGCGACCTCATCTTCGGAGACGAGCTCGTCCAACAGTTCGCCGCCGCGGGGCTGCCGCCCGTCGACGCCACCACAAACTACACATTGGGTTGCCGATACCACCAGGGGAGACCGGTGCATTGCCACAAGGCGAGCGAAGACGAGCTGCGCCCGGGCGTAGCGCAGTACCGCAACGTGTATGCCATGATCGACGCCCCTCACTCCGAGTGGCTGTTCAGAGGCTTGATTCGTGAGGCTGCGCAACAGCCGCAGCTCGAGGTACGCCTTTATTATTTTTTCCCAGGGTGGCCCAAAGTCATCGCGACGCCGTGCCCATGAATTCCGATTTCGAGGCTCGCCCACCAGTGTGGCCCAAAGCCACATGCCGAAGCCCAATGGGATGCTCCCGCTGTAGGAGTTCCGCACGTGTGAGTCTGCTGAGTCGATTGCGTCTGCGCAGGATTTAAATCTGCTGGCGTTCGTGGCAACGGAGGGCCGATGGGACTCGTACGCCGTGGAGTGCAGCGACGCCCGGTTCCCCAACGGCGCGCCGTGTCTATCCACCGGCTTCACGCAGGCGCTCGTTGGGGTGCGCGCCCGTCTGCCAATTCGGCTTCCCCGCTTCTCCAGTGCCCCGCTGCCCCGCAAAACGAAGGCAGTGCGAAGGAGGCGCCTCGTAGTAATGCTGTGGCAAAGACCAGCTTCGTTGGCAGTCTGAGCGGGGATTGGCGTGGAACTGCGAAACGCAGGGGTTGGAGAGCTTGGCCGATCAGCCGGCCCTTGACGTGAGCATGGACGACGTGTTCTATGCGGCGCAACGCAATCACTGGGCGTTCAAGGCAGCGGGCGCCACACGGCTTGGCAGGCGACTGCTGGGGGCGGTGAAGGCCGTCAACGTGTTCGGCAACTTGTTTGCCGCTGCCCAGCCCGTCATCAACTCCAGTCAGGTGGTGGCGCGCGAAAACCGCAATGGGCTGAGGAACGAGGACCTGGAGTCGGGCAGAGCGTGCAAGGAGGGAGAGGCGCTATTCGTCCACCATAGGCTCATGGACATGGTGGTATGTTGATCCCTCTATCCCTCTATCCCTCCTCCCTCGCCCTGACGTGCGTGTCGGCAGTGAGCTGGGCGAGCAACGTCAGAGCCCCCCACGGGGCCTGTACTGTGACATGTGACACCTATGCTGTAGGCGAGTCATTGATCCCGATGTCGCGACGTTCCACTGGTCCTTGTTCACCTGTGGGCCGCTGAGACCCGACTCGCGTACACCCACGTACACACCACTGATGACCTCGTCACTCCGCCCGGTACGCACAGACGAGGCACCGCGTGCGCAGCGGCTACGCGGGCTACGAATCGGAGGCAAAAGAGCAGCTGCAGCTGATTCACGGTCAATTCGACGACAACACCTCCGCAACCGGCAACTCCGTGGCGGAGCTCAGGGAAGAGCAGGCGACTGTTCATCGTAAGGTGAGAGAGTGACGCAAGCTATCCCTCCCTTCGTTTCCCGACCGCGCTCGGCTCCATGGCCTTCCCGTGGGTGGGGTGTTGGGTAAGCGAGCGCGCGGCTGACGGGGTTGTTGGGTGTAGTTCGACATGTTCATGGCTCTCCTGTACACAAACGCATCGCTTTACAGCAAGTTCAAGGCTCGCGATCCATCGCTGTACCACGACGACAGTACGTCCCACCGACCTCTCGCAGGGAGAGCGCCTGGTCCTGAACGCAAACGCGCGCTCAACAGAACGCAACAGTAAGGTGCACAGAAGCCGACCTTGCTTCTGTGAAAGTACGATCGTTCTGATGCGCGTAACTCTGTGGCTGCAGAGCCGCTTGTGAGGCACTGGGAGTGCTTGAAGCACGGCGTATCGACCATGTCCCATATGTGCGGCAGCGAGCCCAACCGGTTCACCCACGAGGTGCGCGCGCTGCCTGCACTCGTGTCGGAATAATTGTGGGCTGAGGATTTGAAGGAAGCGCTTGAAGAGAAGAGCGTCCACTGATCACCCAGGTCGCTCCCGGGTTGGTGGACTGTTGTGTGCAGCTGGTGTACATTGCGGCGCCGCTGTGCAATCTACCTCGGTTTGGTGCGAGCTTTCTGGGGGGCAAAGCAAAGAAGTTGTGCCAGCAGCTGTTGGACGACAAGAGGCTGATTATCCACAAGAAGGGCGGGGTTGAGTTCTTGACCAACGTGCGTGATGGTTTATTTCCTCTTGGCCCTGTGTATGCGTACCGCGCTGCGAAGCTCTCAGCTTGACGAGGCCGTGTGTGTGCGGGAGCAGGCGGAGGGGGACCAAATCGCCGCCCTCGATGACAATGAGCTTGAGCACGACGCGGATGTCGAGCTGGCCGAGGCTGAGAGGGTCGTCAATGCAGAAGAGAGAGAACTCGCGCCATACGGAGTCGATCTCAACAAGGTCGGAGGCGCGTACGTGCCTGTCGCGCTCTGCGACGGCGAGACGCGGGCTTGCTCGAAAAACGCTGCGCTCAATCGCCCTGATCAGCATTTCACGTACGAGCCTGCAGCTTGATCGCCCGATGTGTGTGTGAAGAGAAGGTAGTACTAGAGGGGAGAACTCGTCAGCTCGAAGCCAGGGTTTTAGTGGCGTCTTCACAAATCGCGGCGCTCATACGCGCTTGGCTAGCCAGATGGCAGAGGTACAGCCGGCATGCACCACGTCGGTGATGGTTTTGTAGAAGGGCGCCTGGCGGGCGTTGCGCTGCAGCCCGGTGTCCAGATGCTCCTGCTCCTCGTCGCGGAACTGTCGGAACGTGTCGCGCAGCTCCTTCTGATCCTTGAGCGTCTTGTCCTGATGCAGAATGCGCAGCTGGTCGTTGTAGTGCTCCGTGATCACCTGCCACAAGAGAGAGCCTTCTAGGGCGTTAGAGAGAGAGAACAGCCCGCCTTGGCCTGCTGAAGCGGGAATGCGAAACGAACTGCTGTGGTCAAGAGTGTGAGTGCGGTCGGGCGTACCGTCTCCACGGCGACAGTGACGGCATACGCCGCCTCCTTCCCCATGAGCGCGGAGCCCACGCCCAGCGCGTAGCCCGCCACGTCCCACAAGGGGAGCAGCGCCGTCGGGCGCACGCGGTACTTGGGCAGCTGCACGCCATCCATACCAATCCAGCCGTCCCCCCCCCGCCCCCCGACTCCCGCTCGCGTGAGTATTAAGACGACCAGTGCGGAGGCCCGAAGCGGTTTGGCGACGGTACGCAGGCGCCGTGCGACCAGGTGGGCGAAAAAACACACCAGCTCGTTGAACTTCTTCAGATGGCCCCGCTCGTGCTCACACATCTCTCGCAGCGTGTCGCCCTCTGCCGTCTTCCCAAGCACGGCCAACTGCATACACAGCACGGAACACACCGTCAGACGCTCGACGAGGGGATGGGGGCTGCAGGCAGAAAGGCGACACGGCGAGGAATCGGTCGGACCTGCCCCTCGTAGATACGAACTGCGCCCCATTCCCCTGCGTGATCCACGCGCAGATGCCCCTCTAACGCCCGCCTGCGAA
>Ga0115006_10002955_pt1 | contig 11405 bp, 12 predicted proteins | sample ArcOceMetagenome_3_FD_88943 | JGI IMG/M metagenome (GOLD analysis project Ga0115006, IMG submission 88943) | Marine eukaryotic phytoplankton communities from Arctic Ocean - Arctic Ocean- Svalbard ARC20M Metagenome | ecosystem: Environmental > Aquatic > Marine > Oceanic | place: Arctic Ocean...
GATGAATTGCTCAACGGCGAGATATTCTACTCACTACGCGAAGCTCAAATAATCATCGAACGCTGGAGGAACCACTACAACACAAAACGACCACACAGTGCATTGGGCTATCGCCCGCCTGCGCCGGAAGCCACCATCACGGTGGACCAAAGGCCAGTCATGCACTAACTTTCAAATTGGACCACTCAAGTGGGGCTGCTCACTACGTAACTGCGGCTCAATCATGTCGTTGGCTTGATATCTTTGATCAGCTTCTTGCCGGGGCTTTTGCGCATTCCAGTTATCTGTCTCATGTTCAACTCCTCAGTGGTTACGATGAGCCAACAACGCTCTCTTATCAAATACTGCTATTTGGACCCATTAGTGCTGACGTCAGACATATGTTGCGGCTCTTCAGGCGGCGTTCGTCTAATTCGTTTGCGCGAGAATGCCCACAAACGCCGAATTTTGTCCTAGCTGGGCGGAAACTACTTCTGGGCGGTAAAGTTCGGGTTCGTCGGCCAATGCGCGCTGGACCAACTCCAGATATCCGGACGCCAATCCTATACTACCCGCAATCGCAATGCGTTCTAACTCTAGGATAGTGGTCAGGTTAGCACATAATTCAGCAATGGCCTGCGCCGACTGCGTAATCAACTTTGTTGCCCACTCTTGGCCGTCAAGATGGGCACTGAATACCGCCTTGGCATCATAACCAGAGTATCCGGCCTTTGCAGCCAATGCGGCGATTGAACGCCCGCCTGCAATGCTTTCAATCGTGGATTGCCGCCCAGAACCGCACAGTTCAGTTGCTATGCGTGAGGTCGAAAAGCCGACATGTCCGGCCAGTCCATTGACTGACAATAGCGGCTTACCATCCAGAATAATTCCACCGCCAACACCAGTTGACACCGTGATAAAACCAAAGGACACGACACCACGACCAGCACCCGCTATATATTCCCCAACGGCTGCGGCGGTTGCGTCATTATCCACTTTTACGTCACGGTCTAAGCGCGCCGACAAAAGCGCCCTCACGGGAACTGAATGCACGCCCGATAGTGTATCGGTATTCACCGCATGCCAGACACCGTCGTTGCTGACACGGCCAGTTAGCGCCACGCCTACACGCTCTTCAGGACGTAATTCCAATTGGTCCAGCATGTCACAGATGGCCTCCATTTGATGTGCCGCGTCGCCGCCACCATCGGTTTGAACCTTCATAACAGGGCCAATTTTTCCAGCGGTGACGCGCGCGGCAGAAAGCTTGGTGCCGCCAAAATCCACAGCAACACCGCTGGGAAACTCCATTTGAATGCGACCGCTAGTCATGTGCGCCTCTTTTCACGGCCTTATCGAACCACCCTGTGATATGTTCGGCGCGGGTGATCGCGCTTCCGATTGTAACGCAATCTGCGCCCGCTCGCATTGCTTGTTCGGCCAATTTGGGCGTGTTCAATCGCCCTTCGGCCATAACAAAACTGCGCAACTTGTAGAATTCGGAAATCAATTTGAAGTCCGGTCCGGTACCGTCGGGCGCGATGTCATAGGCATAACCAGACAAAGTCGTTCCAATGATCTGCGCTCCGTCATAAATTGCGGCTTGGGCATCAGCAATAGTCGCGCAATCCGCCATCGCAATTTTGCCAGCAGATAGAATAGCTTTGACAATAGCAGACCGCGACGTGGGGCGCGCGCGCGCAGTCGCATCATACGCGATGATGTCCGCACCATGGGCTGCCAAATCTGCAACGTCGTCCTGAAATGGCGTAATGCGTACGGGGCTGTCTTTAAGGTAGCGTTTGATTATCCCGATAATTGGCACGTCGACCGCACTGCGTACAGCTCCAAGGTTGGCCAACCCTTCAATGCGCAATCCGCTTGCACCGCCAATGACGGCCGCTTTTGCAAAGGCCGCCGTGATAAGCGGGTCATCCATTGGTCCGCCATCAACCGGTTGGCATGAAACAACCAAGCCGTTCTTTAAGACTTCTAAAGCTGTCATTTTAAGTGCTTTCCTGAAGATGGCCGTGCCAGGCGGGGCTTCGGCAACTTTGCGCGATATGACCGCGATAAATGGCGGTCCATGACGCTCATCGCGAGCTCGGGGACGTTTTGCGAAACGGCTTCATAGATTTGGCGATGTTCTTCATAGCTTATTTTGTTGCGTTCAATTCTGCTGGCATCAACTGTGCGGCTCGCGACTATATCGAATACAAAGCGGTCATGAAGTTCAAGCATGATTGGATTGCGGACAACTGAAACGATCGCCCGATGAAAATTTGAGTCTGCTCTGGCAAAAGCGGCATCATCGTCAAGCGCGAGAAAACAATCCTCGAGCGCAGAGTGGATCTGCGCCACCTGTAGGTTTGATGCATCTTGGGCGGCGAGTCTTACAGCGCTGACTTCGATGAATTGACGCACCTGATCCATGTAGGCGCTTGATTCAGTATCACCCAAAATTTCCGAAAATCCTTTGGCAGCCATCTGGAAAACGCGTCCGATAGATGGCTTGCAAGCGCGTGGTCGCTTCGTTGTTTCTAAGTTGGCGAATCCGCGTGCTTCCATTGTTAGCAATGCTGCGCGAACCGTTGGCCGTGACGTCCCGAACCTATCACAAAGTTCCCTTTCAGGCGGGAACGACGCGCCCTCAGGTATAACTCCGCCACGCACATCCGAAATCAATCCGTCGGCAACCAAGTCTGATGCGGATTTGGTAAGGTTTTTTGCTTCAGTCAACATTTACATTCCTCATGCCCTACTTGGTATTCCAAATCCGTAATTTTGGTCAATATTTTATTTGAGCGGCTAGCTCTAGATGGAGATATAGTATAGATCAGACCTAATATAACCAAAATTCACATATGGTAATGCCAAATGAAGATTTTAATTTTTGAAACCGCTGAAATGGCTGCCGCCCGAGCTGCGCAGCAAATCGTTGAGCGTGTTCGCACCCAACCCAAGAGCGTCCTAGGATTTGCCACCGGTGGAACAATGCCGCCCGTCTATCGGCACTTGGTCAAGGCTTATGCGCAAGGACATGTTTCGTTTGCGTCTGCGGTGACGTTTAATCTTGATGAATATGTTGGGCTGTCACCGGATCACGCATGCTCCTATCATCACTTTATGGCGCAGGAATTATTTGATCTGACTAACTTTGCCCCAGATCACACCAATCTGCCGCATGGCGATGCACCAGATCTGGCTGCCGAGGCTGCCCGCTACGAGGCGTTGATCAAAGCTAATGGCCCAATTGATCTGCAACTGCTTGGGATTGGTGGCAATGGCCATATTGGCTTCAACGAACCTACGTCCAGCATCGGGTCGCGTACGCGCATTAAGACCTTAACCAAGGCCACGCGCGACGCCAATCAAAAATACTTTGGCGACGGGGGAGACCCACCGCAATACGCAATTACCGTTGGCATTCAGACCATTCTTGAAAGCCGTGAAGTTGTGTTGCTGGCGACTGGGGCAACAAAAGCGACTGCTGTTGCGGAAATGGTTGAAGGGGCAATCAGCGCGAGCTGTCCGGCAACGGCGTTTCAACTTCATCCGAAAGTGACAATCATTCTGGATCAGGCCGCCGCGGAAAACCTTAAACTTAGGGAGTACTATTTCCAAGTTCACCCGAACGGACAGGAGATACCCGTTGTTTGATCAGTGCACGTCGTATGCTATTTCCGCCAAAAGACTGTTCGACGGGTCCACTATTGAACCGCACAAAGACATGGTGGTTTTAATAGTGAATGGCATCATTACCGACGTGCGCCCTGCGGAAAGCGGTGACCAACCCGTCATGGCCGTCGACATCGTGTCTCCTGGATTTGTTGACATGCAAATCAATGGCGCAAATGACGTACAATTTAATGACACGCCGACAGTGGATGGGATTTCCGCCATTGCAGAAGGTGCGCGGCAAGGCGGTACGACACATATATTGCCGACGTTCATTACCGCCGATGACACGCATTACATGTCTGCTATCCAAGCCGTCGCAGACGCACGGGAATCCGGCGTCATCGGCATATTGGGTGTTCATTTAGAAGGCCCGTTCCTTTCCCCTGAACGGCCTGGAATTCACCCTATTGGTTGTGTGCGCACCATAGATGAAACCGACATGGTCAATCTTGAAACAGCTCGTTGTGGGATCAGGTTGATTACACTTGCGCCGGAATGCGCGCGAAAAGGAACGATCCAGCGATTAACCGACGGCGGGTCAATTGTTTTTGCTGGACACAGTGCCGCAAATTACGCCGACATGGTAAACGCAGCCAGCGAAGGACTACGCGGCGCGACACATCTGTTTAATGCAATGTCACAAACGACAGTCCGTGAACCGAGTGTCGTAGGCGCCGTACTTGGGTCGCAAGATCTATATGCAGGCCTCATCGCGGATGGCATTCACGTTCATCCGATCAACTTGCAGATCGCACGAAAGGCGCTTGGGAACCGGTTTTGCCTTGTCACTGACGCGATGCTGACCCTTGCTGGCAAGACAACAGAATTCGAAATGCATGACAACCAAATTTCCCTTGACGGAAACCAGCTGTCTAACACAGAAGGTCGGCTTGCAGGCGCACATTTGGCCATGGACGAAGCCGTGCGGAACATGATGAAATTGTGCAATGTTCCGCTGGCTGAAGCGCTTTATATGGCCAGTGTCAATCCAATCCATGCTCTGGGTCTCGAACGTAAAATGGGCCGTATCGAACCCGGATATTGCGCATCATTGACCCTGTTGAACAACGATATCCACGCGACTGGCGTTATTGTAGATGGCCATATTTTTGAAACCCTCAAAAGGATTTAACTTGATGCACGACCTGAAGCTCTCTCTGTCACGCGATGGGTAGTCGTTATCCCTCGCGAATTGGACGAGGCAGTGAGCCTTGATGGCGCAAACGCCTGGCAAATACTTGCCCACATTATCTGGCGGGCATCTAGGCCCATTCTATTTGCTGTTGCCGTGCTTTCTTTCGTTTATTCATGGAATGAATTCCCATTCAGCCAAATTTTGACGACCAAGAATGCTGTCCCAGTAACGGTTGGCGCAACCTTCTTTGTAACATCGTATGGGGTCAAATGGGGTGCTACGGCAGCCGCCATGGTCCTTGGAATATTGCCACCAATGGCGCTTGGGTGCTTTGTGTATCCGTTCATCGGGAAATCAATGCTGCGTGGCGCCGTCAAAGGCTAGAGCTATAAATTTAACAAAGGCTAATGATATGGACGATTCAAAATATGGAAAAGAAGACAAACGAGGTTACTGGAAACCCGACGACCTGATCCAATATCCGCGTGTGTTTGTATGGCCTCCACAGCTACTTGGCGTTGCCAAATGGTTGCCCAAATATCTTTTTCCGTGGGGTGTTTTTTATGCACTTCTTGCGATGATCGTCTGGTTTTTCCTTACACCTCCGATCGAACAGCTAAAAAACTTCTCGTACGAGTGGATTGGGCTGATTTTTTTACGAAATGTTAGCTTGACCCTCCTGGTCGTCGGTGGCCAACATTATTGGTTTTATACGAAGCGTGCCCAGGGCACTGCGTTCAAATTCAACAGAAAATGGCCAGATGGTGAACGGCCTGGATTCGCATTTGGTACACAACTTAGGGACAACTTGTTTTGGACGTTTTGTTTTGGCGTGCCCATTTGGACTGCTTGGGAGGCCGTAACACTTTGGCTATTTGCCAACGGCCATATTGCAGGCCTGAATATATCTGAGCATCCGATTTGGTTTTTCGTTCTGTGGTTTTCTGTGCCGTTGCTACACGAAACGCACTTCTTCTTTGTACATCGGATGATCCACTGGCCACCAATTTATAAGCGAGTTCATAAGATTCACCATCGCAACATTAACCCGGGTCCGTGGTCTGGTCTATCAATGCACCCGATCGAACATCTTCTGTATTTTTCGGGATTTTTAATCTATTGGACTGTTCCGGCCCATCCGCTTCATTTTATGCATTATGGCCTGATGACAGGTCTTGCTCCGGCTCAGGGTCATACTGGGTTCGATCGAGCCGTAACAGGTGAAAACACATCGATTACGTTACCGTATTATGCCCACTATTTGCACCACAGGCTGTTCGAGGTGAACTACGCTGATGGAACCATTCCACTGGATCGCTGGTTTGGATCGTTTCACGACGGTTCGCCCGAGGCAGATGAAGCGCTTAAACAACGACGTATTAAGATGAACGTGAAATAGTAGGGCGGAGTTCGACAAAATGGCGAAACAAGTTTTCACATACGGTCTGGTGCGATCTTGGAGAAATCTTACATCACCGGATATTCAGGCCAACAAGCATGCTGGTTGAAAAATGACACAGGCAACTGCAGTAAACGGCGAGGAAGCCGCCGCTGTGGAAGCCGCTGGGATCGATATGTTGGGTTTGCTATCCACACGCGTGATGCACCAACACGTCACTCACAATCGCGCCTATCCCACGCAAAAGCTATTTACCGAAGCCATTCTGAAGTTCTTTCGGAAAATTGTCCCAGAGCAATGGCACAACTTCCGAAATCAGGTCACTGATAATTTCCGTATAATATCAGACCAAAATCTTCGGGTTTTGGAGTGAGCGGATTATACATGCCGTCCCCCATTTCGGAAACAACGCCTATTCAGCGACCAAAGTGGCCAGCATGGCGTGGATGCGTGCGATGGCAGCGGAAGAGAGCAAAAACGGAATTCGCGCGAATGCCGTTATTCCGGCGTCAACACGAACACATGCCTGGGATCCACGCCTAAAGGTCGATCAGATTGGCGTGCTTGTCATGCGGGCAAGCTAACCGTGTGCCTTTGGCCATGTTAGAGTCAGAGCCCAAATGTGCAAAATGCGCTATGTTGCTGGCTGGTGGGGACGTTACATCGATTGACACGCAAACCCACGATAAAGCAACGCGATTTGATGGTTTGCCGCTAATTGTGGACTACAGGGCCCCTTGGTGCGGTCCGTGTCAAACGATGGCGCCAGAGGTCGCGAAAGCAGCCAAATTGCTACATTTCAAGGCTCGGTTCGCGAAGATTACACTGAACAATACCCCGCCATTTCGCAGCGATTGCAGATTAGGGGTATTCCCTTGTTGATCCTCTATGCCAAAGGCCAAGAGCTCGCGCGACTGTCAGGTGCACGGCCAGCATCAGACATCGCAGCATTCGTACGTCAACACAATTGATTGGGTGCTGGAGGCGCTTTTGAAGTAATCTATGCCGCACGGTGTGAACACCGCATGACTTGAAACTAGAGCCGACCAATCGAGAGTATTTGTAACTTTGGAAAGCCGCTTCACTGCAGAAAAATTCTTGCCATGTGTTCGGGCGAGCAACGCAGATGCATTCAACATTAGCTACGCGAAGTCAGTTTAGGTTCGAAAATCAAAATATCTCCCCGCCGGTCGGCAAGGGAGATAAATATATCAGAGCGAAAGTATGATCTAAATCAACCTTCGCGTTCTAACTTTTTGCGTGCCAATTTACGGGAGCGGCGAATTGCTTCAGCCTTATTGCGCGCCTTCTTTTCCGACGGCTTTTCGAAATGTTCCTTCAACCGCATTTCGCGGAATACACCTTCGCGCTGAAGCTTTTTCTTCAAAGCCCGAAGGGCTTGATCGACATTGTTGTCGCGAACACTAACCTGCATTTGGTTTTATCAATCTATCTTAGGGTGAATCTCGTATTTTAAGTTGACTAACTGTTATCAAAGTGAAATTTATTTTTCGAGGCTGCTTTGAGCGAAATACGAGAGTGTTTCATGACAATATTAAAGATCATGTGTTCGATGCACCAATTACATCGGGGTTTTGGCGCCTACGTTGCGCGGCGTTCATTGTTCAACATGAAAACATCATACCGCGTTGTTTTTCCAAGTATTTGGTGTGTGCAGGCCTTCAGTCCGTCAATTGGGTCAGCCTTCGCGGGCCACTTTAACACAACGCGGTTTTGCGCATGCGCGAGCGCAATACGCACCAAATCAGCTGCATCATCATCGGCGCCAACGATCTCGCGGACTTGACGTAATTCTCGCTTTACCAGTGCCGATTTTTGACGCGGAGGGTGCATCGGATCAATCAATATTGCCTCGCCTGACAGCTCGGGGATCAGATCCTTGGCGTCTCCCTTCATAAGCGACATGCGGCCAATGATTTCGCGAAATTCGCCACCTTCATTTTCAGCACGGTTCATGCCCTCGACCAAAAGCGCGTGCATTTTTTCGGACCGCTCGATCAATATGACCTGCGCACCGAGTGACGCCAACAGAAACGAGTCGCGCCCTAGGCCCGCGGTCGCATCAACAATCATGGGCGTTTTACCCCCGCGCAAACCCATTGCTTTTGCAAGGTCTTGGCCTCGGCCACCGCCAAAACGCAATCGGTGCCCGACGGCACCAGTCACAAAATCAATCTTTAGTTCCACTTCGACCTTTTTCATGGTCCGCTCACTTTCGTTTCCGACAATAGGTTGGCCCCCGCATTCTTTTGCTTGCTTTCACAATTGTGGAATTCTTTTGTCTAACGCTTCCAGAAGGATGTCTTTTTCATTGGGCAACATGGCGACCGAATGCGCGGCATTGGGGTAGGCGCCTAACACTACGGCGTCTTGGAAACCCTTTACGGCGCGTCGCCGTTCAGCATCTAGTTGTTTGCGAATTGAAGCACCGTCGCCCCATGATTTTGCATGACGTGGCGGATTTTCTGTTTCGCCGCAGATATCCTCGAAGAACAAGAACATCACGTCACCAGCAGCCCCGGCGCCAATTGAACTGGTAACAAGTGACGTATGTTTACAGATTTCGGCCAACGCATCGTGGGCCACACATTCGACCTCGCATCCATAAGCACCCGCATCTTCCAATCGGCGCATGTGGTTCAGTACGGCCAAGGCTTCTGATGCCGTTTTGCCGATGGTACGCATGCCGCCATAACGAATGGACAGGGACGGGACCATGCCGACATGGCCCTGCACGCACAGCCCCTGCTTTGCGAGCAGTTCAACGACATCCATGCTTCTGGGTGTTAAGACGGAATCCGCACCCGCCATCGCCGCATTGATCCCGCCCGCCAAAATTTCATCGTTCGTGATAAAGCGGCCAGCAAACAATGCGGCGGTAATAAAGGTCGTTGGTGCGCCTTTTCGCACGTCCACGAGCCAATCGCTTCCAGTGATGATCATGTCGATATTTTGATCCGCAATAATCCCTGCTTCTTCGGCATTTTGTGCGGTGACTTGGGTCATCTTGGTACCGCTCGCTTTGTTGGCGAGAATATCAGCAACGGTAATATTGCGCTGCTCGAGGGCGTGACCGTAGGTGTAAATACGCTTCATCTTCTGGCTCCGGTTAAGTTTGGGATGCAGGTATGTGCACAACTAACCCGTCCAAATCAGGTGTGATCGCAATTTGGCAGCTAAGGCGACTGTTTGCCTTTGGATCAATCACAAATTCGATCATATCAGCCTCATCGCCATCAGGTGTGGGTAGGGTAACGAGCCCATTGCCCACAACGTAGCAATGGCAGGTTCCGCACGCACATGCCCCGCCACATTCAGCCGAAATGCCGGATACACCTGAATTTACAGCGACCTGCATCAGTGACTGACCTACCTCTGCGATGGCTTCAATTCGGTTTTCATTGTTTTCGATGAACGTCACTTTTGTCATTCTGATATCCTCAATTCACACTTCTTTCCATGCTATCTGAAGCGACTTTGGCCCGCGCACGGAAAGACCACTTTTGTATTCTGGGCGCGCGTCGACGAGTTGGATATCTGTGAACCGCTCATTGAGGGTTGTGAAAATCACATCCATATCCAAACGCGCCAGATGATTGCCGAGACAAAAATGCGTGCCGCCGCCGAACGCTACATGGCGATTTGGACTGCGTGTCACATCAAATGTATCAGGTGCATCAAAGCGAGCTGGATCGCGGTTTGCGGCGCCATATAGCAAGCCAAACCGTGTTCCTGCCGAAAAATACTGTCCGCCCACGGTGCAGTCTTGTGTCGCGACACGATGGAAATATGGAAGTGGTGCCTCATAACGAAACATCTCTTGGACGGCCGTTTTGATTAGGCTCGGGTTGTTCCGCAATTTAATGCGTTGGTCAGGAAATTTCAGTAAAGAATGCATGCCAGACCCAAGCACATCAATCGTCGAGCCATGACCGGCCATCAAGATCAACATGCTTGTCGCAATCAATTCATCTTCGGTCATTAGCCCGTCTTGTTTTTGCGCTAGCATGCGGCTCAACAAATCATCATGGGGCGCGGTTTCTCGCAATTTGAGGAGATCCAAAAGATACAGGTAAAAGTCCTCGGTGGCCTGTTCGGCAATGCGTTTGTCATTGTCGTCACACCCGACATTAAAGAACCGAACGACGTTTTCTGACCATACCCGCAACTGCGGGCAATCTTCGTCAGGCACCCCCAGCATCCGTCCAATTATATGACCCGGAATATGGGATGCAAAATCTTCGACAAAGTCGATCTCGTTTTTTCCCACCAGCTCAGCCAATAGTTTATCAACGAAGGCTTGGATCGCACCGCGTTGTTTCAGGATCATTCCGGGCGTGAATTCGCGAAAAACTAGTTTGCGGAGGCGATCATGAACATCACCTTCACTTTCCAGCAAATTAAATTGAACGAACCGTTCGTGATGTGGCATGTCATGCCAGTTCATTTTGCGTTGCTGTGCTTTACGCTCAGCGGCGGTTAGAACATCATCATTCCCACGCAGCATCGTTTTGTCCAACGCGACGTTTTCTACGTCGGCCATCTTTGTTAACATCCATGTATCAACATCTTCATAATAATACGGATGCGCTCGTTCCCGCAGTGCAGCGTAAGTTGGATATGGATCGGCGGCAAATGCCTGCGACAGGGGATCAAAGCTAAGTTGATCGCTAGATGTAAGAGGCATAGTTGAAACAATCTCTCTCTTTTTGGGGGCGAAGATATAAGCCCCGGCAAAGGGCCGACGCATAGATGCTTGAATCTCTCAATTGGATGAAAACCCTATCATCTATGAAGACACATAAAGGAGTCGGAAACCAGTCACCGATTAAAGAACTTTCATATTTTATCCCTGCGCGCGGATGCTGTAATTGCCTATGAAATCGTTGCTGTGGATAAAAGTAAAATGACGGAAACCATGCCGGTTCAGATTGTCTTGATCTCATGTGTAAAACGAACTCATGTGCAAGTTGTCGGTGGCTTGAAGGTCAAAATTGACATCCACAATCTAAAAGATAAAACAACGCGACATGGTCCGATTGATGTGGCTACACCGCATTTTGACCAAAGCCGTGAACGTGGACCCAGCGAAAGATATTGCCTTGCAGACACCCTATTATCTTATCGACAAATCCCGCCTTCTTCCCAATCTTAAAAAGATTGCTGGGCTGCGCGAGGCGTCGGGGGTGA
>Ga0115006_10002956_pt1 | contig 11404 bp, 1 predicted proteins | sample ArcOceMetagenome_3_FD_88943 | JGI IMG/M metagenome (GOLD analysis project Ga0115006, IMG submission 88943) | Marine eukaryotic phytoplankton communities from Arctic Ocean - Arctic Ocean- Svalbard ARC20M Metagenome | ecosystem: Environmental > Aquatic > Marine > Oceanic | place: Arctic Ocean...
CAGACAGAGAACCGGGCCAGATCTCTCCCGTTTGGGTCGCTCGAAGGGCAAGGGCCAGAAGAAGCTGGACAACTTTTCTGATTTTGACGAGGGTCTCGGGGACCTCTCCGACGAGGAGCCGAAGAAGCCCAACGGTGGCCCAGCCTCGCCGCCGCCGAGCGCTTCGCCCAACCGGTTCGTCATGCAGGCGCAGGCGGAGCTCAACGGCCAGTCGAGCTCAACGGACTTCGCCCCCAGCTACGGTAGAAACTATGCGACGCTCAACACGTTGCCAGATCAGCGGGCGGGCTCCGCCGCCTCGCCAGCCCGCGCGTCGGCGGCCGCGCTGCAGCCCCGACAGTCGCAGAGGGCAGAGGAGAGGGCGACCGAGGCGGCACGGCTCCTCTCCGAGGAGCGCGCAAGGGCCGCGGCGGCCGTGGCGGCGGCGGCCGAGGCGGCCTCGGTGGCGGCGGCCGAGGCCGCCGCCGCGGCCAAGGCGGAGGCGGACGCCAGCCGCCTCTCGGGTATCTCTCCGCTCCCGCGGCTGCCTCCCTCCGGCAGCCGCTCGGTGCCCGCCGTCACGCCGTCTCCCACGCTGATGCAGCAAGCGCAGCAGCAGCAGCAGCAGCCTCGGGCGGTGAGCCTCAAGCAGCTGGGCGGCTCGCCGCTCTCTCGCTCGCTCCATGACGTGCCCATCAGCCCCAAGGCGCCGATGTCGATTGCGATGACGGCGTCGGTCGCCATGATTGCAAAGGACCTCGTCCCCGCCGGCTGGCCGCCCGGCCTCGAGCTCCCGCCGGGCGGCGGTGGCCCCGCGCCGCCGCCGCCGCCGGCGTCGCGGCCGACCAACAACGGCCACCACAACAAGCCGCACACGCCGCGCAGGCCGCAGCCGCCCATGGAGCGCACGCCCACGACGCTGCTCAAGCCCGACCGCACGCCGCCGTCGCGGTCGGCGTTCCCGCCCGCCGCGCCGCCGCCGCCGCCGCCGCAGGCCGCCGCGCCGCAGGCGGCGGGCGCGCCCGCCGCCTTCCTGAGGACGCCGCTGCCGCCGACGGCGCCGCCTCCGCCGGCTCTGGGGCGCACCGACACCATCGTGCTGCCGCCCGAGCGCTCCGAGAGCTCCGTCGGGCAGCTGTGGGGCTACCTCGAGCTGGTGGCGTCGCGCCAGGCGCCGTCGGCGAGCCTGCACCGTGTGCCGCTCACGGACGAGGAGCACGTGGTGGGCCGGCAGCAGCTCGGCATGGAGAACAAGCTCGTGTCCAACCGCCACTTCACCCTCTTCCGCGGCGGCTCGGTGCAGGACCACTCCTCCAACGGCACCTACGTCAACGGCGCGAGGCTCGAGCGGCACAGCCGCGTCCCGATCGCGCACGGAGACGTCATCACCGTCGTCAAGCCCACCGAGGCCAAGGCCGACTTTGCGTTCCGCTTCCTCGTCGCCGGCGGCTCCGTCGCCTCCGCCATCCGGCGCGGCTCCGCGTCGCGCGCCGCGTCGCCGTCGCCCCACCTTGCGCCGCGCGGGGGTGGCGGACTCCAGCAGGCGCCGCCCGCGTCGGCCTCGGCCGCACGCCGCCCGATGGTGGAGGCGGCCGCCGAGCCCGAGCTCGCCGACGCGGCGGCGCGTGCCAAGGTGGCGCCCGAGCTGGCGGCGCGCATGCACGCGAGCGGCGTGCGCGCCGTGTGGGGCTCGTCGTACGTCGACGCGTCGTCGGCGTCGATGCACCGGTTCGCGCCTCCTCTGCCGCTCGCGCGCGCGCTCGCCGCCGCCGCCGCCTTCCCCGGCTTTGCCAACGGGTGGACGCTCCACTTCGACGACGGGTCGCGCCTCAAGGTGGCGCATGGCGGCGACGGCACGCCCGCATGGCGCGGCTCGGCGGCCGCCGACTCCAAGGGTGGTGGCGGCGAGTGGCAGTCGCCGGCCGCGCCACCACCACCACCACCCTCCTCCTCCGCTCCCGGCTCCGCTGTCGCCTCCGCGCCGTCATCCGCGGCGCTGCAACGGGCTCGGCAGCGAAAGGAGGCGCAGCCGTCGGCACCGCCAGCTGCGGCGGCGGCGGCGGCTCCACCGTCCTCCGAGCCGCCGCCGGAGACGCCGCCGAATCTTGGGCGCGAGGGCTCGGTCACGACGGGCACGACGCTCAAGGCGCTCGAGCTGATGTTGGACGACCTCGACGAGGCCAGCTGCAAGCCTTCGGCGGCGGCGACGCAGCAGCAGCAGCAGCAGCAGCAGCAGCAGCAGCAGCAGCAGCAGCAGCGGCAGCAGCAGACGGTCTCCGCCTCACAGAAGACGGAGCTGACCGCCGAGAGCGCGCGCAGGGTGGAGCGCGAGCGGGAGCGGGAGAGCGCCGTGCTGGAGAGCGCCGCCGAGGAGGACGAGGAGGCAGCGCAGGCGGCCGAGGCCGAGCGGACGCGCGCCGCCGTCGCGCTGGCGGAGCGCGAGGCGCGCCACCGCTCCAAGCAGGCGTCGCGGGAGGTGCTGCGCGCGTCGTCGGCGACGTCGGCGTGCGACTGCTGCGTGCAGAGCGCCGCCGCGGCGTGCACCGCGAGCCTGCTCAACAACGGCCACGCCCACCGCCACGGCCACCATGCGGAGACGGGCGCGCGCCCCGCCGGCGGCGCCGCCCAGCCCCACGCGGGCACAACGGCGGGCACAACGGCGGGTACAACGGCGGGCACAACGGCGGGCGCCGACACGGTCGACAGGGTCGACAAGAAGTCGTCGTCGGCCTCGCCGTCGTCGCGTCACCACCGGAGGCAGAAGAAGCACGGCGGCCGGAGCGACGCGTCGGACGACGAGAGGGGGTACATGGTCAGCGGCGCCTCCGAGTCGGAGGGCGAGGGCAAGCGCTCTCGCAAGGAGACGAAGGCCGAGAAGAAGGCCGAGAAGAAGGCTGCCGCCGCCGCCGCCGCCGCCGCCGCCGCCGCCGCCGCCGCCTCCGCCGCCGCCGCCGCCACTGCAGCTGCCGCTGCCACGATGTCTGCGGTGGCGGCGCTCGAGGCGGCGGCGCCCGCCGCTGCCGCCGCCGCGCCGCCCGCGGCGGCTGCGGCGGCCGCCGCCGCACCCGCGCCGGCGCCGGCGCCACTGAGCATCAGCGAGCGCGTCTTTGAGCAGGAGGCGCAGCGGCGACGGCAGCGGCGCGGCGTCTCGGACCCGCGCCACGGCCGGAGCAGCCCGCACGCCAACGCCGAGCAGTCGCCTTCAGGAGCGACGTCGGCGGCCCCCGACGACGCTAGCGGCGGCGAGGTCGTCGCCCGCAGCGCCTCCTTCAAGCCCAACCGCCGCTCGTCGCTCACCACCGACACGATTGAGAGCCTCCGCTCGCGCGTCGAGGCCGCCGGATGGGGCAGCCTCTTCAGCGGCTTTGGCAAGCGCACCACCCCTACCACCCCGGCGGCGGCGATGCCACCGGCGGCCGCGACGCCCGCGCCGGCGGCGCCGGCGGGCGCCGACCTGCTGACGCCGCGCGGCAGCAACCAGCTCTCGCACATCCTGGCGCGCGAGGAGGCGGAGCGCGAGCTGCGCGAGGCGGCGTCGGCGCTGCCCACGTCGCCCGCCGCCACCTGCTACGGCGCCGGCCGCACGGCACTGCACGCGCACCCCTCGCCGGGCGCCGCGGGCGCGGGCGCGGGCGCAGCGGGTGCGAGTAGCGCGGATGCGGGTGGCGCGTATGGTGGCGGCATCGTTGGCGACGTCGACACGGAGCGATTGGAGGCGGCGATCGAGGCGGCGCGCGAGCACGGCGTCGGCGAGGCGCTGTTGGAGAATGCGCGACGGCATCTGGCGGCGGCGCATGCCGAGCAGGGCGTCGTCTCCGCGCCGCCGCCGCCGCCGCCTCCACCGGAGCGGATCTCCGAGGAGGAGGACGAGGGCCACGAGGAGGCGACGGAGGCGGCCGCCGCGCTGGCGAGCGCGGTGTCGATTGCGGCGACGCGAGCCATCGACGAGGCGGCGGCCAGGGAGGCGGCCGAGGCGGCCGAGGCGGAGGCGAGGGCGGCAGCGGCAGCGGAGGCGACGGCTGTGGCGGTGGCGGAGGCGGAGGCGGAGGCGGAGGCGAGGGCGGCTGCGGAGGCGGATGCGGCCGAGGCGCAGCGCCAGGAGGAGGCGCGCAAGGCGGCGGAGCTCGCGGCGAAGAAGTCGCAGGCGCGCTGGCTGCTGGAGGCCGAGGAGATGGAGCGGCGGCGCGCGCCGATCAAGCGCGAGGAGCACATCGGGCGCAGCAAGGCGTCGCCGCCGGTCAAGTCGCCGAGGCAGCAACAGCCGCCGTCGTCACAACCGCCGCCGTCGCTCGACTCGCCGAAGACGCCGTCGTCGCTCTCGGCGGCGCCGCTCACCTTCAACTCGTCGCCGTCGATTGAGGACCTCACCGAGCGCGTCAAGTCGTACGAGTCTCCTTCGGACAAGGCCGCCGCGACGCGCAGCGCCCTCAAGCAGTCGGCGCTCGCAGCGGCCGCGGCCGCCGCGTCGGCGTCGGCCGCGTCGGCGGCCTCGCCGGCGCCGCCGCCCCCGGTGGAGGTGGCGGGCGAGGAGGACGAGGAGGAGGGCGACGAGCTGAGGGGGGAGGCGAGCAACGCGGTGCCGCCGATGGCGGAGTTCTCGTCGACGTCGATGGTCCCGGGGTTGCCGCCGCGCGGCAACTCGTCGGCCAACTTCAGCGAGCGATTCTCGCAGGGCGGCACCGCCGTCGGCGCGTACGAGGACTTCTCGACGCCGCACCGCCGCCTCGAGGACAGCGGTCCGCTCTCGCCGACTACGCCGACGTCGCCCACGAAGCGGAGCGAGAGCGCGCAGAGTGCCGACAGCGGCATCCATGTCGACACGTGGGACGGCGACGTGGCAAACGCGTCGCCGGAGCAGCGCCGCTCCGCCGTGGCGCTCCAGGCGGTCGCGCGCGGCAAGGTGGGCCGCTCGGTGGCGAATGTGATGGCGACGGTGACGCGTGCCTCGCAGGCGGAGCTGGAGGAGGAGGAGGAGGCAGATGAGGAGGAGGCGGCAGTTGAGGAGGAGGGCCCTGCTGATTCGTCGGCCGAGACGCCACCGCCAGCGCCGCGTCAGCGCCTCTCGTCGCGCACGCCGTATGACGAGGACTGGGGCGAGCTCGCGACGCCCGAGGCGGAGGCGGAGGCTGACGCCAGGGCGGCGGAGCGGCGGTCTGCGGTGGCGCTTCAGGCCGTTGCGAGGGGCAAGGTGGGCCGCTCCGTGGCCAACGTGATGGTGACGGTGAAGACGGCACTGCGCAACTCCCAGGTGGAGGCAGCGGAGGACGACGACGAGGACGATGAGGGCGAGGACAACGAGGAGCAGCCGTCGACGCCGGAGCAAGCGCCGCGTCAGCGCCTGTCGTCGCGCACGCCGTATGACGAAGATTGGGGCGAGCTCGCGTCGCCCGCCGAGGAGGCCGAGGCCGAGAAGCGCGCCGAGGAGCGCCGATCGGCGACGGCGCTCCAGGCGGTGGCGCGGGGGCGGGTGGGCCGCACCGTCGCAAATGTGATGGCGACGGTGACCCGTGCCTCGCAGGCGGCGCCCGCCGAGGACGACGACGACGGCGGCGATGACGACGGCGGCGACGGCGACGGCGACGGTGGCGGCGAGGGAAATGCCCTGACGCGCGTGGCGCATGCGCCCGCCGAGGTTGTCAACCCCGTCGTCCCCTCTGGCGACGCCTCTCCACGACAGTCGGTGGGCTTCGCATCGCCGGCCGCCGCAGCGCCGCCCGCGGTGCCGCCGCTGACCTCGAAGACCTCGTCGGGTGGGTCGCTGCACGACGTGGTCAGCCGGTACCGTTCGCAGAGCGGCCGGCGCGGCTCGCCCGCGGGGATTACGCCGCTGCCGCTCTCGATGTCGCAGTCGAGCTCCGCGAGCAGCCACGTCAACCGCGCCTCGGCGCACACGGGCGACCGACCCGGCGGTGGCGGCGCGGGGGCGGCGGGCAGCTGCCGGCTCTCGGTGGCGTCGTCGCGCCAGTCGCAGGCCTTCGACCACATCGGCGTCGGCGTCTCGAGCCGCTCGTCGTGTCGCTCGTCGTGCCGCGCTTCGTGCCGCGGCGGTGGCCACCCCGCCAGCACTGCCGCCTCGCCGTTTGCGAGCCTCGGCGCGTGTGCGTCGGTCGGCTCCGCGGCGGCGGCGATGGGCGGCGCGGGCCCGGGCGGCGCGGCCGCGGCCGCGGCGGCCGCGTCGCGCGGCGCGAGTCTCGGCGACGACAACGACGAGTGGAACGACTCGGTCCGAGAGTCGCTCACGCACAACGACTCGCTGCATGGCTCGGGCTCGGGCGGCGTGTCGCGCGTGAGCGTCGCTCTGGGCCTCGGCTCGGCCTCGATGTTCAACGCGACGATCCGGCAGTCGGTCCGCCGCTCGACACGCGACTCGGTGCGGCAGAGTACGCGCGGCGGCCACGGCGGCCACGGCGGCCACGGCGGCCACGGCGGCCACGGCGGCCACGGCGGTGGCGTGTGCGGCAGCGGCAGCGCGGGTAGTAGCGGTCTCGGCGGTGTCGGTGGTGGCGGTGGTGGCGTGCCGACGTCGCGACTGGGCTACGACCTCGCAACGATCGTCGACGCCGACGCCGAGGGCCCCGCGGCGACGGGCACGCTCGCCGACATGGTCATCGACCGGCGGCGGCTGCTGCGCGAGACGGAGCGCGCCGACGCCATCGCCGAGGAGTCGCTGTCCAAGACGTCCAAGACGTCCAAGACGTCCAAGACGTCCAAGACGTCCAAGACGTCCAAGACGTCCAAGACGTCCAAGACGTCCAAGACGCTTGCATCGATGGGCATGAGCACGAGCGCCGCCGACAAGGCCGACGCCGCGCTGGGGCTGAGCGTGGCGGAGGTGGAGCGGCTCAACGTGCCGCTGCCGCAGTGGCTCGCGCAGCAGGGCCTCTCCGAGCTCGAGGGCGCGCTCAAGGCCAACGGCATCTCCCTGCTCGCGGATCTGCGCGAGCTCGAGCGAGATGACCTGGCGGAGCTTCTGCCGCGCGCGACGGCGGCCAGGCACCTCGACCGCCTCGCGCGCGCGCTTAGCTCTCTCCCGAAGCCGCGCAAGCCGACGACGACCCAGGCGCGGCAGCACCATGCCCAATTTGCCAGGCAGGGCTCCCAGGACCGGCTGCAGCGGTGGAGCGGCTGGAGCGACGGCGCGAGCGACGACGGCGACGACGACGACGGCGGCGGCGGCGGCGGCGGCGAGGCGCGCGACGAGCTGGCGCCGCTCGACTCGGAGAGGAAGCTGGGGCTGCTGCTCTCGCTCGCGGGCGGCGGCGGCGGCGGCGGCGGCGGCGGCCGCCGCCGGGCGTCGTCGCTCTCGCGCGACAGGGACAGGGCGTCGTCCGACGTAAGTGGCGGCGGTGCGACGGCGGCGGCGGTGGCGGCGGCGCTCGAGCTGCTGCTCGTCGACGGCCACGACGCGTCGCACGGCTGGTGGGCCGACGACGCCGACGACCCCGAGGAGGTGGCGCCGGCGCTGAGTCGCCTCGCGCACCTCGTCGCGCTGACGTCGCCGTGCTGGGCCGACGACAACCCCTTTTACGGCGGGCGGCGGCGCTCGTCGTCGGTCGACCCGTCGTCGGCGGTGGGCTCGCAGGCGGAGGTGGCGCCGGCGGCGGCGGCCGCCGCCGCCGCCGCTGCCGACGAGCCGACGGCGTACCAGCAGTACGTGACGACGTTCCTGTGCTCGTACAAGGCGCACCTCACGCCGCGGCAGCTCTTCACGCACCTGCACGACCTGCTGAGCGAGGTGCTGCCCACCGCCGACGACGCCGCCAAATCGTCCGACGTGTCGTCGCGCCTCTCCCTCCTCGCGCTGCGCGTCTGGTACGTGCTGTGCACGTGGCTCGCCTCCTTCCCCGACGACCTCGACGTGTCGTCGCGCGGCGCGCTCGCGGCGCTCGTGCAGCACGAGCAGCAGCGCGAGGCGGCGCGACAGGCCAAGCTCGCGCTCCTCGCCGGTGCCGGCGGCGGCCACGGCGGTGGCGGCGGCGGCCTCGGCGGCACGCGCGAGGAGGCGGCGCCCGAGCACGCCGAGGCGACGGCGGCGGCGGCGGCGCGGCTCGGCGCGCTCAAGGCGGTGATCTCGGCGCTCGACGAGGCGGAGCGGATGCCCTCGCTCACCTCCTCGGGACCGTCGTCCCGCGGCATTATAACTTCGGAGGGCGCGCAGCCCGAGGACTGCTGGGCGCAGCTGATGGCGGCGTCGACTGAGGCGCAGGAGCGGCAGCTGCTCGCGGCCCTCGCGCGGCAGCTCGCGCTGCACGAGCAGCAGCTGCTCGGTGCGGTGCGGCGGTGCGAGCTGCAGCAGCTGGCCTTCGCCAAGAAGAACAAGGCCGAGCTGGCACCGCACGTGATGGTGCTGGTCGACCACTTCAACAAGATGAGCCGGTGGGTCTGCCACGCCGTCGTGCGCGAGACCAAGCTCGTCGCGCGCGCCAGGGCCCTCCGCCTCTTCGTCGCGCTCGCGGTCCTCTCGCGCCAGCTGCGCAACTTCAACGGCGTCCTCGAGGTCGTCGCTGCGCTCAACTCGGCCGCCATCTACCGGCTGCGTCGCTCGTGGGAGGTGGTGCCGCAGCCTTCCCTCGACGACTTCCGCGCCCTCGATAGGCTGATGAGGCCCGAGAGGTCGCACGCCGCGCTGCGCGCCGCGATGCGCGAGGACATGGAGGCACCGACGGTGCCTTACCTGGGGCTCTACCTGACCGATCTCACCTTCATTGAGGACGGCAACCCCGACATGCTCCCGCCGATTGCCGCCGCCGCCACTGCCGCCGACGGCACCGCCTCCGCCTCCATCGAGCGCCTCAACTTTGCAAAGTGCCAGATGGTCGCCAAGGCGCTGGGCGAGGTGGCGCACTTCCAGCGCGCCGTGTACGGCGCCCCCGCGCAGAGCATGGTGCTCGCCTTCCTCCGCTCGCTCGCGCCGCCCGCCGACGACGAGATCTTCCAGATGTCCCTCACGGCCGAGCCGCGCGAGAACAACCGGCACACGTCCATCTCGGGCGCGCCGCCGCCGGTGCCGCAGGGCCTGCTGGGCGACGCAGGCGTCGACGGCAAGAGCACTCCGCGCGGCGGCGGCGGGCGGCGCCGCTCGCTCTCGAGCGCAGTCCAGGTGGTGATGCTCTCCCGCCGCCGATCGACAGAGTCGCCGACGGCGCGCCGATCCGACGAGGCGGCCGATCCGACCCTCGGGGTGCTCGCGGGCGTCAGCGGCGTCTCTCGCTCCTTCCGGCGCAACACGTCGTCGGTGCGATCCGCCGCCTCGTCGACCAAGTCCGACGGCGGCGGCGGGCGGCCCGAACTTCACTGGAGCGACAGCGACGACCCCGGCTCGATGCGGGAGCACAGCGGCGGCGGATTCTTCAGCCGGTCGCGTCGCAACACCGCGAGCGCCGCCACCAGCAACGGCGACAGTGCTTCGTCACCCGGCGGCTACAGCAACGGCGCCACGGCGACGGGCGCCACGCGCGGCAAGCGCAGCATGAGCAGCGCGTTGCGGGGCGGCGGCGGGCCGCTCTCCGCCGGCCGCGACCCCAACTCAGCCGGGACGCCCGGCAGCGCCTCGTCGTCGCGTCGCGACTCCTCCGAGGCGTCCGGTCGCTGGCAGCAGGCGAGCACGCCGCCGACGCTCGCGAGCATCGAGTCGCAGGATCACCTCCTCACGACGCCATCCGCCGCCTCCGCCGACGCCGCCGCCGCCGCCGACGCCGCCGCCGCCGCCCACGGCAAGCGCAAGTTCAGCCTGCGCCTCTTCAAGGGCACGAGCACGCCCGGATTCGGGTCGCCGCGGCCGTCGCCCATGACGAAGCGGCCGTCGTTTGAGCCGTCGCTCGCGGAGCATTCGGCACCGCCCGAGCCCGGCAGCCGGGGCGGCTCGTCGCGACGCAGCGAGGAGCTCGGCGCGAAGGACGGGCGCGCGCTCGCGCGCTCGCAGCCCTCGACGATGGCGGCGGGCCGCAATTGATTTTGGATACACAGTTCACAGAGAGTCGTTTGTTTTGTTAGTGTGTTGAAGAGAAGATGTGTGTACCAGGAGAACCGAACCGCAATTTTGCGCACTTTTACCGTCTACGCCGCAGCATCCTAGCCACACCCGTGGCCGCCAAACTCGGCTTGCGCGCGGAAGGAGCCGTCGTGGTAGCGCGCGATGGTCGTCCACATGGGGTAGCCCAGCAGCGCGCCCGTCAGCCAGCCGCTGCGCGTCTGCTCGACGTCAAACTTGGTCAGGTAGCGCGAGAGCAGCGCGTCCGGCCCCGCCGACGGGCAGCGGCGCGTCCCCGCGGCGTGCGCGATCTCGGCGGCGACGGCGGGCAGCCGCGCGCGCGCGTAGAGCTGCGCTAGCGCCTCGAGGCTCAGCACGTCGCCGAGGCAGCGGCCGCGCACGCACACGCCCAGCATGCGCATGCCGTACTCGTTGGAGTACTCGGCCGTCAGCAGGCCACCCGCCGCCGTCTCGTGTCGTGGCGGCTCCACACCGCCGTCACCGCCGCCGCTGCTGCGTGGGTCACCGCCGCCGCCGCTGCTGGTCTCGCCGTCGCCGTCGCTGCCACCACGCGGCCTCGCCGCCTCCGCTTTCAGCAGCTCGGCCTCTGCGTCGCTGAAGTTGTCGAGCACGATGAAGCCGAGCGGCTTGCGCCCTGCCGCAACGCGCGCGAGCAGCGCGAGCGCCGCCTCGAGTTCTCCGGGAAGCTTGCGCTCGACGGCGGCGGCGCAGCGAGGCAGCCGCAGCAGCGACAGGATGTTGTCGGCCACTTCCTCGTCGGCGCACGACCACAGGTAGTTGTGCCCGCACGTCGCGCACCACAGGCTGGAGCTGTCGCAGCACCAGCCGAGCGGCTGACCACCACGCCTGACCTCCTCGGTGAACCGCAGCTTCGTGTCGGCGTGCATGCGCAGCGAGAACCGCCCGATGAACCGAGCGATGGCCTGCTTGTCGGCGTCCGCGTCGCTCGCACTCGCACTCGCACTCGCACTCGCACTCGCACTCGCACTCGCACTCGCACTCGCACTCGCACTCGCACCCGCACCCGCACCCGCACCCGCAAGTGGTTTTGGAGTGTCCTCTTGAAGGTTGGACGGCTTCAAGAGGACGCTGTCGTGGCCAGCTACGGCGACTGCATAGCGGCCCTTGGCGGAGAGGTATGCTGTCGCGGTGCCGGATAGCCCATTGAGCTCCGGCCGTCCACTCAGGCCGTGGATCCGCACGCGCCGACCGACCAGCGGCGCTGGAGGTAGGCACATGGAGCGGTGCAGCGATCGAGCGACGGAATGCGTCTTGGCTTGCCGCTCTATTTTCAACCGCTTTCAACTCGCCGCGCGCAGCCCTCGGGGCCGTGACAGGGCGTCCGGGCCGCGTCCCCTGCGTCCTGGACCCCCCTTGGTAGTGCCTTTTTGAGGGGAACAGGAGGGAGACAACTCTACCCGCTCTAACTAGGGG
>Ga0115006_10002957_pt1 | contig 11404 bp, 7 predicted proteins | sample ArcOceMetagenome_3_FD_88943 | JGI IMG/M metagenome (GOLD analysis project Ga0115006, IMG submission 88943) | Marine eukaryotic phytoplankton communities from Arctic Ocean - Arctic Ocean- Svalbard ARC20M Metagenome | ecosystem: Environmental > Aquatic > Marine > Oceanic | place: Arctic Ocean...
CCTGAGCTGTTTGCCAAGATTAGCGACAAGATGGACGACTCCGGATACCTCTGTAATGGGAAGTTGAGCATCGCGGACCTTTGTCTGTATTGCACGTGTTCTTGGATCGGTATGGGTGTCATTGATGGCCTCTCGGCCGACTTCATCAAGGCCAACGCCAAGATCGCTGCACACTATAAACTCATTTCCGAGATTGACACCGTTGCCAAGTGGAACTCCCAGAACAGGGCAGGAAAGGTCCCCGCGTTCTAACAACCTAGTGGCGGTTGATCCTAACTCTGAAATCATAAGACTTAATCCGTTTATGAGCAAAATGTTGCCCATTTATTTTATAACCTATTTTTCCTAATAACATTGTGAGCACGTTCCTCGAAAGGCTCCAACGACTTCAACGCATTTGAAGTAAAAAATCTAAGCGAGGCCAACGGTGCAGGCTCCGTACTTCTCGTCCCACCCGCAGTTGTGGATCTCTCCATACTTTCCGCTGCAACCATCCTCGGTGTAGGTGCAGGTGAGAGGATCCTCGCAAGAGTCCAGGCAGCAGACGTCTCCTATGGAACAGTCGTCGTCATCATGGTGGCAGCAGCTATTGTGGGGGGGGTTAGCGAGTTTCAGGTGAGATAGGACGAGGAGCGAAGGACGGGAGGAGCGCAATGACAATTGAAGGCAGCGATCATAGCGAGCTGTCTGATCATTTTCTATTCAACACATTCAACACGCGAACCCCACCTCCTCGTCGCTTCGCTCCCCGCCGTATTTCAACCACCATAAAACCCACCCCAACCTATTCCAACCCGCCCCTGCTTGCTCACCTGTTAAGCTGGCAACAGTAGTTATAGTCGTCAACCTTCTTGACAGTTTTTGTGTCACAATGGGACATTGCGTCGTTGTAGTTAGAAAAACACCCAGGGGAAGGGTTGTGGCAGCACCAATACATGTTAACTCCGGCAATCTCTGAATCACAGGTGGCCCCAGAGTCTGGTGTCCTGCACTCGTCGAGGCACTTGTCGAAATCACTCTCATAGTAGCAAGTAGCGGCCTTGCCAACCTAAAAGAGCGGCGGTGGACAACGGGTGAGGGTGGAAATTAGGAAAATTCTGTTACCGACGTTCATCCTTGCAAGAAAGGATAATATCTTGATAATGAGATCTAAACCGCGGTTCACACCCTTTACTTACGTTAGTGGCGTTTTCAGAAGCCGAAACGGCAGCAAATAGAGTCGAGATCAACAAAAGCTTCATTTTGGAGATCAACGTGAAAATTGGAGAAAAATGAAGGACCTTTCTCATGAGCAGTTATTTTTACTTGCAGCCAGTGTTCTTACCACCAGTAAGATTTTGAGCGCTCAAATCAATTAGACTAGGCATTTATTCTCCGTAACTACCGCCTTCTTATATTGGTATCTCCGCAAACGACCCCAAGACCTAAAAGACTTCCTCCCCCGGCAAACCCGTCTTCGCAAGGATGTCTGCATTGAGCCAGCAGGCCTTCGAGAAGGCCCGCAATATGCTGAGAAAGGCATTGGCCAAGCAGGGCGTCCATGGCATGGTGTCTCTGAGGGATGCTTTTGATGCTTACGACACGGATGACAGTGGTGATCTGGACTTCGAGGAGTTCGCCGCTGCCCTTATGCAGTATAAGCTCACGTCTTCGGAGATCAGGTCTCTCTTCATGAGGTTTGACCAGGATGGGAACGGACAGATTGAATACGATGAGTTCGTCGAAGGCATTAGGGGGGAGTTGACTCCCAAGAGGCGGACAATAATTTCCAATGTGTTTGGTGAGTACTCGTGAGGCCGCAGTGTGTACCGAGGTGCGTTTTCTTACCTCCCCCCCCTCCCCCCCCCTCTCCTCCCCTCCCCACCCAGACAACATCGACGAGGACGGAGACGGGATCATCACCTCCTCCGACATTGGAAAGCACTTTCTTCCTGCCAAGCACCCCGACTGCGAAGCCCGTGGTGGGAAGAAGACTGTTCCTGCCATCCTTAACGAGTTCATGGAGACTTTTCACACAGTTGGGTCCAACGGTTCCCTCACCAAGGCCGACCTGTTTGAGTACTTCTCCAACACGGCGTCCTTCGTCACCGACGACTTCTTCGAGGACATGATGTCCTCCATTTGGAAGAAGGGCTTCCAAAAGACCAAAAGGGCCCCCGTTCCAGGATCCCTGGCAGCAGCTCTTGACCCCAATGCTGGTAAGAAAGCTGCCACCAACGATAAGCCAACCTACTCGGTTTCCGCGTCAGGGGAGAAATTCTCTAACCAGTCTTTCAACAAGGCCAGGGCGTACCTCATCAAGCACATCGCTGCCGATGGTGTGAAGGGAATGGTCGCCCTTCGTGACCTCTTCAACGAGATGGATATCAATGACGATCAAACTCTCTCTTATGAGGAGTTCGCCACCGTCATGGATAAGTACAAGCTTTCCAACCAAGAGATTCGCGCCCTCTACGTCGGCTTCGATGCGGACGGCGACGGCTGTGTTGACTACATGGAGTTCTGCCATGGCATTCGCGGTCCTCTGTCTGCCGAGAGGAGGAAGATTGCGAGCGACGTCTTTGATGGAATCGACTCCGACTGCGACGGAATCATCTCTTGTGGCGACATTGGCCGCTGCTTTGTCCTCAAGAACCACCCCGACGTCAAGAGACAGCGCAAGCCTGCCAATGTCATCCTCAATGAGTTCCTCCTCACCTTTGAGGATGCGGGCACGAACGGCGTCGTCACTAAAGTGCAGTTCCTCGAGTATTACGCCAACATTTCGGCCTTTATCGAGGATGATGACTTCAAGGAGCTTATGAACTCTATCTGGAAGGTCCCCAAGGGGGGCAAGACCTTGGGCAACGTCAAGGGAACCTTAGGGGCTTCCATCGCGAAGAAGAAAATCGAGGAAAAGAAGGCTAGCATCAAGGTCGCCGAGAGGCTGGTCGTTGTCAGGGCGAGTCCTGCCGATCCCATTGTAGCTTCCCTCAAGGCATCTCTCGCCAAGCGCGGAGCTCGTGGAATTTCCGGAGTCTCGAGAAAGTTCAAGATTCTCGACGACGATGGATCCAAGTCCCTCAACAAGGAAGAGTTTAAGAAGGGGATGAGAGAGTGCGACTTGGACTTGAGCGGCAAGGAGCTTGATATGCTCTTCAAGCACTTTGACAAGGACGGCAGCGGGTCTATCGACTTTGAGGAATTCATCCAGGGCCTTAGGGACCCCATGAATGAGAGAAGACTGAGGCTTGTGGGCATGGCCTTCGACGTCATCGACGCCGACGGCAACGGAATCGTCGAGGTTGAAGAGGTCGTTCAGTGTTACGATGCTTCCCAGCACCCCAAGGTCAAGAGCGGCGAGATGAAGGCCAACGACGTACTGATGGAGTTCCTTGAGACCTTCGAGGTCGGAGAAACCGTCGACGGCAAGGTCACTAGGCAGGAGTTCACCAACTACTACCACAACATCAGTGCCAGCATCGACAACGATGATTACTGGGAGCTAATGATTCGCAACGCCTGGCATATCTCAGGTGGCACAGGGTGGTCGGCGAACTCCGCCAACACCAGGGTTCTCGCTACCATGGAAGACGGGTCCCAGCAAGTCATGGAGGTTGAGAAGGACTTGGGAATGGACAAGACGAACCAAGACGACGTCATCTCGAGGCTGAAGAAACAAGGCGCCAAGGGAGTCACGGGAGTTTCAACAAATGGTGCCGTCGACGACGAGGAGAGCACCGAAGGAAAGCCCGTAACCCTTGCCTCGCTCGCCGCTAGGCAGAAGAGGAAGGGGACAGAGGGCAACCCCGTTTCTCTCTCCCAACTCCACAACCACGCAAGGGCCGAGAAGAAGGCGGCCTCCGGTAGAGGGGCTGAGGAAAAGAAGGAGGCAGGCAAGGGAAAGAAGGTGATGAGTCTAATGGGAATGATGGAAGGGAAGACCATCCAGGAAGAGGACGCACCGAGCAACAGGGCAGGGCTGCCCCTCCCTCCTCCCAAGCAGAAGAACAAGAGGGACATTGGAAATAGTGCGGTCCCCAACGCTGGATTGAACATGATCATCTCTAAGATGAAGAGCCAGATGAAGAAGCACGGAGCCAACGGTTTTGTGGGCCTGCAGAGGAAGTTCAGGATCATGGACGACGACGAAAGCGGAGCTTTGAGCCTCGGAGAATTCAACAAGGCCATGAAGGAGCTCAAGATGGACCTCAAGGACACGGAAGTGAGGCTTCTGTTTGAGCATTTTGATGATGATCACAGCGGCAGCATTAGCTTTGAGGAGTTCATTCAAGGATGCAGGGACCCGCTGACCAAGAGGAGGTTGGACTTGGTCAACAAAGCCTTCGATATCATCGATAAGGACGGAAGCGGGATCGTGGAACCCAAGGAGATTATGGACTGCTACGACGCCAAGATGCACCCCGATGTCAAGGCCGGAAAGAAGACGGAAGACCAGGTGCTGAGGGAGTTCTTGAGCACCTTTGATGTCGGGGGCGTCGTCGACGGAATGGTCACGAGAGAGGAGTTCCAGAACTACTACACGAACATTGGGGCCAACATTGACAGGGATGACTACTTCGAGCTCATGATGAGAAATGCTTGGCACATTTCGGGAGGCAAAGGGGCTTCAGCCAGCAGCGCCAACAGGAGGGTGCTCGTCACAGACAGCAGTGGGAGGCAAAGGGTGGTTGAGATCGAGAACGATCTTGGCCTCGACAGGATTCCTGAGAAGCAGAGGCCCACTGAGATCATGAAAAGGCTGAGAGCCCAAGGCGTAGACGTCTGCGGCATCGATATCAAAGGTGGAATCGAGGATGACGAGCAGGGCGACGCGCTCGGTCCCAGGTACAAGCCCAGCATAAACCAGAAGTTCAGCAGTGCTGCGCCTGGGGTGCTACCTGGGACGGGGGCGAGCATTCACAGCAAGACGTACAACAAGAACATACAGAAGGGGAACAAGATCGACGGGAAACCCAACCGTACTATCGATATCGAGGAGATGATCACCACCATGAAGGAAATGATGCACAAGAGGGGGGCAAAGGGCCTCGTGGGAATGGCGAGGAAGTTTAGGCAGATGGACGACGACGGCAACAGGATCCTAGACCTCGGAGAATTCACCAAGGGCCTCTTGGACATGGATCTGCATTTCAGTGCCGCTGACATCAAGAGGTTGTTCGACTACTTTGACTCGGATGGGAGTGGCGGGCTTGACTACGAGGAGCTTGTCCACGCCATGAAGGACCCGCTTACTAAGAGGAGGAGGGACCTCGTCCTGTTGGCCTTCAGTAGGTTGGACGAGGACGAGAGCGGCGTCATCGAGCCCGAAGAGCTTTTGGAGAAGTACGACGCCAGCAAGCACCCCGACGTAATGGGAGGACTCAAGACCGAGAAAGAGGTTTTGAAGGAGTTCGTTGCTTGCTTCGAGGTCGGGGGCGTCATAGACGGGATGGTCACCCAGGACGAGTTCTTGAACTACTACGAGAACTTAGGGGTCAACATCGACGACGATGACTACTTTGAGCTCATGATTAGGAACGCTTGGCATATCTCGGGCGGCACGGGCTGGTGCGAGAACAGCAGCAATTTGAGGGTCAAGTGCCTCATGCCAGACGGGAGCGAGCAGATTGTTGAGATCAAGGATGACCTTGGGGTTAAAGCTGACGACTACCACACCATCAGGAGGAGGCTGAAGCAGCAGGGCGTGAACGCGATCGGAATTGACACCAAGGGTACCATCGAGGAGGATGAAGCTAAACCCAAGAGTGGGGTCGAAGCGGGGAACAAGAGTAGCAGGAACGCCAACATGAGTTTAGGGGCTCAGTTCAGGAACAGGAAGAAGAATGTCGATCCTAGCAAGGCTCCCGTAGCCAGGGGGAAGAGCGGACATGCTGCCTTCGGAGAGATCAGGGGCGCCACTGTCATGGATGCCTTGAAGGGCACTGGGCAGGGGAACTTTAAGGGAGACAAGAAGAGGACCACGGCTGGGGAGGCCGACAACGGAGTCCAAATGATCCTCAACAACTTGAAAAGGCAGATCAAGAAGAGGGGAGGAGGCGGAATGATCGGCCTAAGCAGGAAATTCAAGATCATGGACGACTCCGGAGATGGAGAACTCCAGATGAGCGAGTTCAAGAAGGCCATGATTGAAATGAACTTTGACCTCAACGACAAGGACCTACATAAGATGTTCGAACACTTTGACACTGACGGGGGAGGTACCATTACCTACGAGGAGTTCGTGCAGGGAGTCAGGGATCCTCTTTCGGAGAGGAGGCTCAATTTGATTGGGCTCGCCTTCAAGCAGATTGATCACGACGGAAGCGGAGTCATCGAGGCCCACGAGGTCGCATCAGCTTACGACCCCAGCAAGCACCCCGAGGTTATCAGCGGGAAGAAGACGCCCCAACAAGTTCTAGAGGAGTTTTTGAGGACTTTTGACGTCGGGGGGGTTGTTGATGGAGCAGTGACCCTGCAGGAGGTGAGCCGGAGCGGGCGAAAGCAGCGAGCTGCCTCTATGTTACTATATATATACAAGCTAACCCACTTTACTCGTCGCTTCGCTCGTCGCTTCGCTCGTCGCTTCGATCCTCGCTTCAGTTCACCAATTACTATCACAACGTCTCGGCGTCAATCTTCAACGAGGATTACTTCGAACTCATGATCCGCAACGCCTGGCACATCTCTGGTGGTACAGGTCAGGCCGCAAACAGTGCGAACAAGCGGGTTTTGGTTACTGGGAGCGACGGGAAGCAGAGGGTTGTTGAGATCAACAACGACCTTGGCCTCGACAGGGTGCCGGAGAAGCAGAGGAACGCCGAAATCATGAAGAGACTCAAGGCAAAGGGAGTAGACGTTATGGGAGTCGAGACCAAGGGTGCCATTGAGGACGATGAGGCTGCAATGGATCCCAACGCTTCCAACCCTGTTGGAATTGACGACTTAAAGTCGGGCCCGAGCTACGGCAAGGGCGGAGGCGCACTCCAGAACATGACCAGGAGCCAGATTGTTTTGAGCGGCGGGGCTCCGGACGACGACTTGGCATACAGGAAGAGGATGGGGCTGAGTAGCACCAACGCCAAGGGCAACAAGGCAAGGTCCAGTACCTTGGGCCCTGGAGGCGTTGAGATGCAGGAGACGGGAGAGTACGAGGAGTACACGCCTGAGGGAGTCGTCGGAGGGTCATCGAAGGGGGGAAGCAGCCTTGCTGTTTTGGCCGGGAAGAAAAAGGTTGACGGCATCTTGGAAATGCTAAGGGAGGAGCTGAAGAAGAGAGGGGCAAGGGGCATTAGTGGCCTGGCAAGGAAATTCAGAATCATGGACGACGACAACAGCAAGAGTTTGGACGTCAGCGAGTTCGCCAAGGCCATGAGGGAGTGCAATCTAAGGCTAAGCAAGGCTGACCTGGGAATGCTCTTTGCTTTCTTTGACGCCGACGGGGGAGGAACGATCACCTACGACGAGTTCCTGGAGGGAGTCAGGGGAGAGATCAACGAGAAGAGGAAGAAACTGATCATGATGGCTTTTGACGTGATTGACAGAGATGGAAACGGGGTGTTGGAGCCCGAGGATGTTGTGGACGCGTACGACGCGAGCAAGCACCCCGACGTCTTGACGGGGAGAAAGACGAGGGATGAGGTGTTGGCGGAGTTCTTGGACACATTTGATGTCGGAGGGGAAAAGGACGGCATGGTGACCAAGGATGAGTTCACAAACTACTACAAGAACATCAGCGCTAGCATCGACAGCGACGACTACTTCGAGCTCATGATCAGGAACGCATGGCACATCACCGGGGGTAAGGGATGGAGCGAAAACAGCGCCAACATGAGGGTCTTTGTCGTTCACAAGGACGACAGGGAGGAGGTCATCGTGATCAAGAACGATTTGGGACTCAAGGTCGGAGACAAAAAGGAGGCCATGCTGAGGCTGAGGAGGCAGGGCCTCAATCCGAAGAGTGTAAGCTTCTTTGGAGAATTTGAGGAGGAGCCAGCCAAAATTGCACCAAACAAGAATTGGGAGACAACGTTTAAGCTGGGGTAAGGGGGCGCGGTGGTGTCGGGGGAGGGGTGGTAGAGGGGAGGAGTGGGGGGAGGGGGAGAGTGGGGGAGGCTGAATAATAGGTGTGATTCGTACATTGCCAAAAGAAATAACAAACATTTTCATGAGCACACGCATTTAATTAATTAATTTAATTAATTGTGTCTTTTCAGACATCCCCAGGTCTCTTTTGCCGGGCATTAGTTTCATTTTTGATTCGCTTTTCGTTGCGTGTTCTGTTGATTATTGGTTGTCAATGTGTTACATAAGTTTACATAAGTTGTTGCTCACAAAATTCTCCCCTTTCTCCTCCCTTTTTCCTCCCTATCTCCTCGTGTTACTCTCTTACCTTTTGTCCCCTTTAACCGGGCCACCAAGTCATTAAGAGGAAGGTACTCTAGGAATGTTTTCGGAGGAAGAATTCATCGGAAAGATTCGGCTCTTTGTCCTTCAAGGCTTAAATACCCTCTAAATTCCATATTATATGAAATATTGCATGATCATCGAGGGGGGGGACAAGGACGTTGGAAATGATGTATGTGGGGAAGAGCGAGGGGTATATGATTGATTTAGAGGGATAATGAGGGATATTATCTGCCGCAGTATGACGGATTAGGTTTACTGTAGCTTATAATGGAGATATTGATATAGGATATCCGGAGATAGAAAGAGGTCAAGGCGCAAAAGACGAAGAATATGCCGTCTTTGACCTAGAAAAGGGGAGTATCGCTGACCCTTTCTCCAACAGTGAGCCTCATAAAAAGATCAAATATGAGTCTAAGCAGCTCTACTATGTCCAACGTGATTGACGTAGATCTGTGCAACATCGTTATGCTCCTCGTCACCACCTTGGCGAGGAGGAGGAAAGTTCCAGGTGAGGCAAGGAGAGGATCTCAGAGGGTTCCTTGTAGGATAGGAGCGACTAACCCTATCAACCCTCCATCCATCGGTAAACTTCCTTCCTGCAAAGGTAAATTGACAAGCCTCACAAAGGCCGACCTGAGCGCAATGGCGGGGGGGCTAAATTACTACCTTAAGCACGAGATAAGCGAAGTCGAGGCCGTCAAGAAGTTCATAAAGAAGTACCCGGCGATTTCAGAGTTGAGCGCGAAGCACCCCTACACGAGGGAGATCACGAGGGAGATGCTAGAGTCAATCTGCGTTACCGCCTTGGCAGACAAGCAGCAGTTAGCTAAAGTCAAACTCTTTATCGCAGCTGCTATGAGCATAGCGGACATGCTGACTGATTTGATTGTTTTGGTAGAGTTTTATCGGGGTGGGAAATTGGAAATTTTCTACTGGACGTTGGGATCAATCTTACTTAACCTTGTCTTCCAATCTATCATGTGCATTGTCAACACTATGTCTCAGATCAATAGCTCAAAGATGCAGATCGCCAGAGAGTTGGGCTCTACGTGGCTGCTTTTCAAGCCCGGCATCGACGCCTGGAAAGGTGAGGCGGAGCTAGGAGCGAAGGACGGGAGGGAGGAAAGAAGTGACGACCGTATGCTGCCACAGCACAACAAATAATAACCTTCCACTCGTCGCTTCTCTCCTCGCCTCACCCATCATCCCAAGCTCGTTCGCTCATCGCAATTGCAAGCGAAAGCGAGCACGAAGAAGGGAGAATGCTCCACGCCCGCGCAGACATGACAGCAACCAAGGTCGTAGAGCTGGTAACGGAGGCCATCCCCGGTTGCGTAATCCAGCTCGCCGCCATGACGATGGGCGGGGGAATCGGAGGGGTGGACATTTCGAGCGGGGCCAAATTCTCGTTCATATGCTCCGTATTTACGGCGAATTTCACGTCGGCTACGCTCAGCCACGACTGGGATACCGGGAAGGACCAGAGGAAATATGCGCCTTGGTTCTACGGTTACATGCCCGACAGCGTTGGCGGCCAGGTCGTTGTTTTCCTTTCATTTCATTTTTCTGCTTGACTGCTTCGAACCTTTTGACGCGGTCCCTGGCGTTTGTGCTCTTCAGCATCCAACATGGCAACTTATTTACATTCTCTTTACTCGGTATAGAGGTAAGGGGGGGGGCGAAGTGACAGCATTTGCAGTATACCACTTACAGTGCATACCCAAAAACCTAACACTCTTCGCAGCTGGCTGCATACTTCATGTGCAAGGCCGTGACCAGTGACCTCTGATACTGGCTCCCAATTTACGGTCCGACAGGGGGTTCATGTCGGTCAACATTCGTTGGATAACGAAGATAGTCGCCGACTGGACGGCGGTCATTAACTTCAGGCACCCCAACGAGGTTGGGGGACTTTACTTCACCATAGGGATTATCGTTACGGTCATTCTCGGGATAGTTTCTTCCCTTCTGTACGATGAGGTTAGGGGGGCTTGGAGCCAACAGACGGTGGCTTACTTAGGTATGCGCAGCTCTATGCTTGCGGTTGCTTCTTACGTTATGGTGCTTGCGACGATCAAGAAAGGCTTCTGGGGGACGTTCTGGGAGACTACGACGAGCAACAAGTTCTTGCATGATGTTTTCATCAAGGAAGGACTCAAAGATGAGCAGGTAAGCTTGGACGAGGAGCGAGAGGACAAGCTGATAGCGTTAGCGTTGGGAAAGAAAATTACACCCGCTTGTACCTTCGTACGAGACGCACCCCTCCCCCAACCACCTTCATAATTATCGTCCCTCATCCTAAACCTTTTCGCGAATCGCTTCGCTCATCACAGAAGATTGAAATATTTACAACCAAGAAGTACAAGTGGATTGACGTGATTTTGGAAGACGTTAGGAAATGGTCAACCTTGAAGTTCCCGGTATGGCTGGAGGAGAAACCGGAGTGGTTCAACGAACAGAAAATGTCTGTTATCTTCGTTAAAATGGTGGAGGATAAGGAGCTGTTGAGGAGGATAAGAACAGCGAGGGTCAACGAGATTCGAAGTAAAAGGAGGAGGAGCAGCTTTAGGGACATTCAGGTGGTTGGGGGGGAGAAGGAGGAGCAGCGTGGGAACCGCTCCTGATGGCGGGACACTTCACATATGAACATAGACAGGTCGGTGCAAAATTCTAAAGTAGATTCAACCCTCCTCCCCCGTCGTCCCTCTCGTACGATTAACATATGAACTATATAAAATGGACCTACATATCGGTACAAAATTCTATATTCGATTCAACCCTGCCCCCCTGTCCTCCCTCTCGTACACGTCATCCCAAAAGTTCCCGATCCTCGCGTCTACAATCTGTCCAGTGGTCATATGCTTGAAAGCCAGCCTTGCACTATTCAAAGATCGTAGGTTTCGGATACTTGTTGGTGCCTCGGCAGTGGGTAGTGTGTTTCTTTGTTTTTGTTTCTATTTAATAATAACAAATCAAAAACAATATCATACGAGGTTACTGAGTAAGAGCACTACAG
>Ga0115006_10002958_pt1 | contig 11402 bp, 18 predicted proteins | sample ArcOceMetagenome_3_FD_88943 | JGI IMG/M metagenome (GOLD analysis project Ga0115006, IMG submission 88943) | Marine eukaryotic phytoplankton communities from Arctic Ocean - Arctic Ocean- Svalbard ARC20M Metagenome | ecosystem: Environmental > Aquatic > Marine > Oceanic | place: Arctic Ocean...
CGACCAGCTCCTGGCCTTCCACCCAGGCGTGCAGCTGCCGCCACCCGCTGTTCTCCGACTCATACGATCCCACCAGTTTATCCGCCGCTCTGTCGAAGCGCTGACCGGTCCCCTCGCCCCCGTCCTCCGGGTATGTGGACCATGAAGCATTGGACAGGGAGTCGTACATGAAGATCATGGACAGCGGACTTTGGACAACCTCTCCGCACCAGCGCCAGTATGTTTCAGCCCTCGCCAGACACCGGGCTTGCTGCTCGTGTTGCGCCATGCTGCGCTCCAGGCGCGCCTGTTTCTCCAGCACCAGTTGGCTCGACACCTCTGGGTGCAAGGGACACCAGCGGGTGGTGAACAGGCACGAAGGCAGCAATGTCGGCCGTGGCTGCTCTTCACCGTCGTGCACATCCCCGTGCACTTCCCGCGTTTCTATTTCCCAGGATGTTCCCGGCGCCCTGATTCTCGGCAGGGTACCCCGACGAACACGGGCCTCGAAGGACGAGTCGACCTCAAAGGCGAACCCTGCCCACTCGTCGAGCAGCGCATGTATCGACTCGGCTACGACCTGGTCGCCCCCCCGCGCGGGGACACTCGCCGCACCGCCACCCCCAAGCACAGCGACGTAGGCGCGTGCTGCAATGTGCAGGCACTCGTCGAGCGCCGCCAACTCCTCCCACTGCGAATGCGCGGGCTTGGCGCGGGTGCGAAACACCAGCTCAAACTGGTATACATCGCACACGAGCGCGGCCCATGCGTCTCTCTTCTCACTCTCGAACCCTTGCCCGTGATCCCGCAACGACGACGTGCCGTGGGCGCGCAAGAGCGTCTTGTGCACCTCGCCGAACGCGCGCGCGACGTCCTCGGGGCCCACCTGCACGTCTGCCCCTGTGCTGGGATCGCTGATGCTCATGAGATGGTCAACGCTCATTGCCCAGCTCAGAGAGCACGCCTGCAGCACAGCGAGCACGGAAGACGCGCCCGTCCAGCATCTCCGCCGCAGACGCATCGTCACCGGCGCCCGATGAACGGAGATGTCACCGGTCTCTGCCAGGGTCCTGCTCTATCCAAGTCAACGTGGGTTACAACCGCTCCGAGGATTTTGGTGGAGGAAGGGCGGAGCATTGCTGGTCGCGGCAGGCTCGAGTCGCGGGGTTTGTTTATATCGACAGCTGCAAGGATGGATCGTCGCGGCGGAAATTGGGCAGGGTCCGGCTGCCCCGTGGATTTGTCCGCGCTTGGCCCCGCGCAGGGCGGCTCAGCATCCAGAGCCGCGGGCGATCGACAGACAAAAAGGGCGGGAGAAGGTTCAGCTGGGAGCCGGGCGTGGAGGTGCGAAGCGTGTTCGATCGTGTGCGAGAGCGGGACCGCGGACGAGGACAAGTGCGCGCTCGCGCACACTTGCCCCCTCCCCCCCTCCGAGGGCATGTCCCTTCCTCCCTCCATCCCGCCGTCCAAGTATTGGTATCGGGATGTGGGATGCTGCAACTGCTGGTGGAGAGGCGAGCATGAGCGCGCGAAATTCGAGCAGAAGGCATGCGGACAGTGCAAGGCCCGAAGAGCATCAAGGTTGACGGGGGAGAAAAATCTAGGGGCAAATCTGGGAAACCGGCCGGTACCCTCCGACCGTGCCACGGCAGAGGTTTGGCCCCCAACGTCATCGGGCGCCCGACACGATATCCTCCCCAAGGGATTGCCTCCGGGCTGGAGATGGGGAATCGACTGTGCAACAGGTAGAAAGTTCTATTACACGAAGGTCAAGGAAGCGGACAGCCCTGGACAGATCAGACAGTCAGACAGTGGGATTAAACAGTGGGACGAGCCGAGCAGTCCTGCTCCGGGCTGGGAGTAAGCCAGCATGCTTGTGAACGTTGAGAGTGTGTCAACGTGCACGCGCGTACATGCATGCGCATATACGCACAGACAAATAAGTTAATCGCATGCACACGCATACACGCTGCCGAGCGGGCCCAAGACCTCTCCGATGTTCACTGCGGCACCCAATAAGGTTAGAGGTAGAACGGCATAGCCAGCGTCAGAGTTAAGGCGAAGGTATACACAGGAAATCCCCAGGTGCGCCCCCGGGACCCTGTTGAACCAATGTCGTTTACATAAAACAAAGAAACACACACGCTTGCAATCATGACTGTAGAGTCTACCGCTTTCAAGTTCATCACATTCGCTTTGGAATAAACCTTCCTCTCGGAGAACTTTCTTATACGACAATAAAACTTGGCGTGTGTAGGACCTATGAATTGAGTGTTCAGGTTGGCAAACTTGCCCAGGGTGTCGGCGCTACGGTGCGGGTACCCGAACCGCGGAAGGCGGCCTACCCGCTTTGCTCGGGGCGTAGTCGGAGATTCGGAAACGCGGGCCTCGCGGCGGTGCTCCACCGGCTTCTGCCATGCCCTGCGCGCTTCGTCCGCCTCCAGCCCTGGCCCAGCACCTCGGCTCCGCAACTCCGAACTTAAACTGCTCGTACACGCGACCTCGAAGACTGTCACGCTGGGCAGCCTGCTGCCAGTAGGTGTGCGTGCTATGTGATAGCTGGAGGAATGGAGCACCACACTACGGGTGTTTCTTGATGACGTCACTTTGCCAGGGAAGGAGGGGAAGAGAGTGAGAAAAACGAATCTCATTTACTGTATCCAATGAAACTGAGCCTGTCAGAATTTGTGGTGGGTTGCCATAAGGTGGTGGTGGCGTGTAGGTGGTGGAGCGTGACATACAGGCTTGGCAGAGTGGCTATTATTGTGACGAAGCGCGTTCGGCGAAGATGGAAATGCTCCCAACCGACTTGTTTTTCTGCCACATCACACAATCGATCAGGCGCCATCATTGCGATGGGAATCTCTGTCAGACGCTGCCCTGCCAAACCAACAGTTCGATGGTTCTTCCCAATCGAGAGCTCCCTCTCTCAACTTGGCCACTACCCTCTTTGACGAGTTAAGTACCTGGTTGGCCAGAGGCAAGACATATTGTGCGCGGGCGCCTTGCTCCGGAAGTTTCGACATGAGACGGGAGATAGGAATCTTCCCACATCCTAGCATGGACGGTCTGCGCGCGGCAACGATGAAACAAGTCAACAAAACTGGAATCGGCAAATCATGCTGCCAGCACCCTGAATAAAGCAGGAACGCAACAGGCGAGCATTGATCGGCAAAATAGCTGGGATGGAGCGACACGTGATAGGTGCGTTGGCAAAGAGGTGTGGTTGCCAGATAGGGAGAGAGATCTGAAACGCACACAAGATGTTCGCACCGTCTGGAACCATCGCCCTCTTCGGTATCAAACCACGTGAAGGCAAATTTCTGATCGAGCTGAGCCACGCAAAACTGTACGACCCTCTCAATCATCAGTCCTTGATGCCCACAAAACATACGATGCAGTGCAATGGATATCAACGTGTAAACACATACCTCAAACGTCTCAGACCAAGTCACCTCGAAATTACCCGTTCGCGCATCCCGTTTGATGTTTTGCCCTCCTGTGTTGGTCTTTGCGCATCACAAATACACAAAAACGTGCATACACCTCTTAACCTCTCTGCCCCTTCAGCACTATCGTTACGCACCCCACATTCACGCATAACAATTTGCCTGCATCTGTCTTGCGAGATAAGTCGGTTCGACTGCTCTTCTCCTTGGACTTGGCCTCAAGCGTGACCAGGACATACGGGGTTCGCACTGCCTCAGCCACCAATTGTGCCTGCCACCCGAATGCATGGACACCACACGTACAGATGCACAGTCAGATGTACGTCGGCCCGACGCACGCCCGTGGAGTGTATCATACGGCGCAAGATTTCAGCGTACAGCCAAAGGTGGTGGCCATGCGCATTGAGCAGGAACTCACGGATTCGACTGTTATGAGCAAACGCCATGGCGTATTGCCTGCTGCTGCATTATCCGGGAGTGCCTCCGGGACACGTAAACTTTGTGCGTTTTGCTCCATGGCAGCCTCGATCAATTGCTTTCGATGCTGCAGCAAATTCGAGAGTTCTAGAACCTATCACGAAAGCCGCATAATTGAGTCAATTATGCGTTTAGATTACGGTTTTTGCTTTGCCCTGAGATCAGATTTATGGTCGGGCGGGAACCGCAATGCTTTTGATTTCGCCTGCTTAAATAATCACCTCTTTGCTCGCTTCAGTGTCGCTTACGTCCGACATACCATCTACACCGTTCACACTTGTCTCCACGCAGTCGTCTGCAGAACGGGACTCATGATGACGATCCAGGCCTGGCGACGCACCGGCTGAGGGAGTACGATGCCCACACGTGTCACAATTTAAACAGTTTGGTATCAAACGGCAATGAAACAAAACAAAAATAGTTGAGGAATCGTACCTGTCGACGACAAGGCAGTAGATATAGGGGAGATGTCACCAAGCTGTTCTGCAGATTCCAATGGCCGGCGAAGTGCCGGACCCGAAGGTGATTTATGCTCTATTTCACTTGCAGCGCCATGCTCATCGATCTTCGCCTCTCTCGCATTCACTTCCAGGTCTCTATCTTGATCTCTTGCGTCTCCGCGGGAGATCATGCCAGCTGCAACACCGTGACCCATCAATAGACTTGGCTTCGATGGACTTAGTTTGGCTTGATCGGCCAGCCGACGTCGCTGGCGCGCGCTTGTACGCTCTTGGCTAGATTGATGTTGCACATTTTCTGAAGACGTCGCATCGGCAAGACTTGTGCGGAGAGTTTCAAGATGCAGAAAAGTAAAATCCTGGAGCAGCAAGTATTCATACCGATGGATAATCAGCGATTATACTAATGCACGGCAACGTGATCAAAACGCGACACTCATACCAGCAACACTCAGAAAGTCATCACCTGCTGTGCAATTTCAACGGCGCGACGGAGCGCATCATTGATTTCGGAAAGCTCATACACTATACCAGAACAGGATCGCTTCACATCCTGTTTGAGGTATTCCAGCATTTTATTCGTCCCAACAACCTGCGGCCTTCATATGTCACTGTCCGAATGAAGTCGATGCTCATACTTGGGTCAACAGTATTCGATACTTGCTTGCTTTACCACAAAGACTTTTCTCCTAACTAAAAATACCAACAACAAAAAAACATACCGCATCATATAGATTGCGGCTCCCTACCGATCCTTGAGTCTCGAGCGCGTCAAACTTAGAATCAACTACCCAGCATCGCATCTTCGTGTTGTGATCGTCTTCGCGCTCTTCTTCCAACTCCATAATCCTAGATTCTAGATGAACAATTTTTCGCTCACGATCTCCCAGCTCCTGTTCCGCCTGTCCAAGTGCAAGGGCCAGGTCCAGCGACTTTTCCACGTCCGTCACTGTCAGCTTATTCATACAATTCTTACATACGTTCCCTGCACCAGGGATCATCGGACTTGGTATTCCCTGCATTCCTCGTCCAAGTGCCTGTCCACGAATTTCCGACGTGGAAAGCAGGTCGTCAAGCTGTTCTCGGAGACACCGCCGTGCCTCGCCTTGCAATTCCAGGTCACGATGAAGCCGGTCAATTTCCCGTTTTTGCTGGTCCAATGATTCCAGCATCTGTGTTGCGGAAAGAAGGAGGGAGGGCAAGACAAAGCGGTACAGACATGTCGTCCGTGTCATCTCTTACACAATAAATGAGTAGGAGGAGTTCAAATTCCTCCCGCGAGCCACAGCAAGCAAACAGGTTCAGCATAAGTGCACCTCAGTCTCGCGAGCTCGGGCCTCTTCGAGCTGGCGACGAGAACTAGATTTTTTCTTCTCTTTGCTGGCTTCACTCATGTTGCCGGTCTCAACCACTTGCACGTGTTGCGAAGCAGTCCAGTCGAGTTTGACTGTCACGTGCGCGACCTTATCATCCTCATCTGCTCGTTGGTCGAGGACGTTATATATCAGTGAGTGAAAGGGGAGAATGAACGGACACACATCTTTCAGCGCCAATTGTCCTTACCTGAGACTAAAGAAGCTTTTGAAGCGGAGCCCGACATAGAGTCGCGCATCGATTCCAATGGCTTACTATTCGCTTCACGAACCCCGGTGCGAATGGCCTCCATCTTTTACATGGGAAGGGAGAAAAGGGCAGAGCGAACAAAACCGCCGAATCAGAAGGGAGAATCAGTGGGGGACGAAGAGAAGCATGGATTGAAGAGCAACTAGGCACAAGAAGGGATCTCCGCGTTGCTTGGAACCTGGGCACAACGAGTCGCAAGTGATGATGACACACTCTCAATGGCCCCGACGATGCTGTCAGTCACGGACGTCGACCGCGAAATTGGGACCTGGTGATTAATTGAGACGTGACCAGTTAGTTCAAGAAACCACCCTTGATATCCGACGAGACTCTGATTGCAGCGATTCGGAGAGTTCACAGACACATGAAGGGCACTCACGATTTCGCGACCAGATGGGGTGCGCGCGACGGAAAGTGTTGCTCCTCCGTGACGGGACACAAGTGTTTGCACATCCTGTGATAAATCTTCAATTACACAATGCATCGGGTCCATTTCCTTGAGCACCTGGGGGAAACCGACAACCAGAAGAATAAGTGTGCTAATCACGTTCATCCATGGCGTCATTTACTTGCGCATGCATGATCGCGAGCGGTTCCACTTACCTTATTTACTGTCACTTGGATCGTCTCAAGATTCCGCGATGATAAGTTCAGTTCGTGCGACAATCGCGAGTTCTCACTGGACAGGTCCTGGTATTTCTTCCAAATCACAGATTTTTCGTTGTCGAATTCTTCTCGCACTTTTTGCAGTCGTTCTTCATGCTTTCGCTCGCCTTCTACCATTGCACATCTGGCTTCTTCCTTCTCTTCTACACGGTCGAAGTCAATCTTCCTTGCGTGTTCCTGAGCCGCCGCGAGCTCTTCTGACAGAATTTTGGCCTCTTGCCTTGCAACAGCAAGCTGCACACATTAGCACATTTGCCGTACAGTCAGATTCAATCAGACAAATCGATCCTTTGAAATGCGTGGAGGAAGCCGCAACGCGGGCAAGTTTTTAAATGCACTCTGGCAAGCGCATTTTCTCGCATTCCACGCTCGACAAACCTGGGTCATCAACTCCCTATTATCCAAGTCTTTTTCAATCGTCGAAAATGTTCCGACGGCGGTTTCTTTACCGAACGTGCCATAAGTTTCATCCAAATCCTGAGACTCGGCCCGGCTGACTACCGAAACAGAGTCCAAGTCCCCGAGGCTGATAGGGCGACAATGAGGAGATCGAGGCGGCGCTGCTTCCACTTGAAGCCTTGCCATTTTTTGACGTGCCTCAGCAAGATCCTGGAGCAGGATGAATCCAATTGGATAATCAGGAGACAGATTGTATTTCAATGGCAACGAAATGCGCACAATACTTTTCTTATCGTGTTACGTATTGCCTGCAAAAGCAATTTCAGAAACCAGACTCGCACGCACCTTCTCCTTTTTATTGCATACAGCCTTCCACCGAATTTCAAGCTCCTTCGATCGTGCCAGCTCTTTGCTTAGAGCCTCTTCGGACTCTTTACTCTTTCGCTCTGCGTCCTCGATCCTCTTGATCAACATCGTGAGGGGAATCGTCGCGAGCTCTGTAAAACAGGATTCGGCAACGTCAAGATGCAGGGTCGAGAGTTATTTGACACTAACATACGAACCGTCGCCAACCAGGGTACCACTTAATTAGATAGATTACGACTGGTATAAGTTACGTTTTTGATTCGGTGCGTTACGCGTAAGATTATTGCTCCACTTCGACCTCACCGCGTGTCTGACTAAACAGATGTACCTTTCTTTGTCGGGCTCAATTTTTTGGTGCTGGTCGTTTTGTAGAGGGGCGGTCTCGGCGGCAAACCAACCGTCAGATCATTGTCGCATCCCGTTCGCGGAATATAGCTGTAGCGGCTATCGCGCAAGGTGGCGCCCTGCGATCTTGACCGACCGCGCGGCGTGTTTTGAGGGCTAGTAGCGCTTGAGCCATGCGCACTGTCCGACCGGGGCATCGTACGCCGCACTGCAGGGCTGAGCGAGCGCTCCACCCTTGCCTCCCGGCTACTTTCGCTGCATTTGACCTTGTGGCTGATAATGCCCCACTGAGTATGGCCCTGGTCCGTCCTGTACGTCAGCCTTGCAGCTCGTTCTAACTCAAGCAGGATCGGGAGAGCGCATGCCAACATTGGACATGGAGAATTGTTGCTTTGCAGCGTGATTCTCAACTTTGAGGCGCACACAGACGGAGGACTGGCCCCCGCTATGAGCTGAGGAGATTACCTGGTGGTTGAGGCAACCTTTGTTGCGCACAAACTCGAAAAACTCCTTGTACAGCGAAAGGGACTTCCTGAAAATGTCTCTGTCCACCTCCGCCTCTACCAGCTTGGATCGCATGTTTCGGAACTCGTCGAGTTCCCGAATCTAAAATAGAATCCCGCCAAACACCAAGCAGAGAGAACAGGGGATACGCATTAACTAGTCATGAGGCACCGCGCGCCCCCCGAGCCTGCAAGCCGCGCCACCAGAAATCCCCGTGGCCAGCCTAGTGGGAGCATACGTGAAAATGGAAGGCCAAGCGCACAGGCGGGAAGCAATGAATGCGATAAGAATATGAACGGGCACCTTGTCCTGCAGCGCATCGTTTTCCTCCAGCACCTTCCCGATGAAGATCTGCACAGCGTCATTTTCGTCCTTCATGTCTGAGCGCTCCTTTTCTTGTGCTTTCCGCACCGCCTCGTCGCGCTCCTTCTCGAGCTCGTCGAATGCCTCCTTCCATTCGAGCAACTCCCGGTCCTGTCCCATCACAACAGAACGCGCGACGTGTTCCTCGTTCAAGTCACGTTTGCGCTCTGGCCACTCGGGCTCAAACACGTGCGTTTCAAGTGAGGCCAGTCTGTCATACCTTGGCATCCTTCTCGAGCTGCAAGGAATTGTACATTTCTTCCTTCCATTCTAGCTGGCTGATTCGTTTCTTGAATGCCTCCTCTTGAGCGGCCCAGCTGTCTCGCGGCCATGAATGGTCAGGCGCGCGCATGCGTGCCAGGCAGAAGGACGTCAGATGCGGGCTCAGAGGTCATCGACAGGCACGCATACTCGCAAAACTCACAGTTGCCTATCCCTGTCTGCGGACTCCTCCTTCAGTTGCGAGCGCGCCCGTTCCTGCTGCAACTGATGCTGCACGTCCTTGAGCTGGCGCTCCGCCTGCAGCACGCACACAGCGGAGTCAAAAGCTGGGCGTCGCCCGCTCGTGCGCCCCACAGCGCTCGCATCACCTCTTCCCGCGCATCTGTCTGCGCCTCGAGCTTCAGCCGGTACTCCTGCTCGACGCGCGATGCGTGGTCGCTGCCGGGTGACAGTGCCCCGCCCGACGCCCCTGTTGTGAGCAGCAGCCGGTCAATGCGCGCAAGCGGGGCGCGATCGCGTTCGCGACAATCGCATCCCGTGGGACACAGCGTGAAAGGTGCGGCGGCACAGGCCCGTCGGCGCCAGCGCGAGCAGGGGCAACGCTGCGCCGTCCAGGGTGGGAGTCAGGGTGGCGGGGCGGAGCTCCAGGTAGGTGACCGTGCGGAGGCGACGCGTTGAACCCTCCCGCCGACTCCCGCATGGCAAACCCCCGCGTGCGCGCGTGGCGCGGACGCAGCCCTGGCCCCGTGCGCGGCCCCCGCGCCAAGCCCGCTCCTCCTTGACCTTACAAGACCCCCCTTGCACGTCCGTGTCCCGGGTGTCCGTGTGTGTGTCTCTCGCTGTGCAGAAGGGGTCGTTTTTCAATGGTTTTCTGCCTGCTGGTGCAACAGCACGTTGCGGCAGCGCACGAACCACCCGCTCTGCCATATGGCAGAGCGGCGTTTCCTGCGGGCCGGCGTCGCCGCGGTCGTGCTGCTGGCGGTAGGCAGCAGCAGCCCGCATGCCCACGACAGCGGCACCGGCCGCGTTCCGCTGCGCCCGCTGGCGCTGCGTGGGGGCTCGTGGCTCTTCACCCCCAAAATAGTGCCCGTGTCCGAGGGCGACGGGGGCGTCGTGCAGTGGCGGCAGCAGCCCGTGGCGCCGTGCGATGCGGCAGCGTCGGGAGGCGGCGTGCCCGAGCACGCGGCCGACGGCGGGCCTGCCGTGGCACCGCAGGGTGCGCCCGAGGACGCCCGCGGCGCGGGGGCGCGGGGGCGCGTGCGCGCAGCGGCGGGCGGCGTGCAGCGGACGAACGACGACTCCACCGCATCAAAGGCCTCGGCGTCGCGGGCGGGCTATTTCCAGGACGAATTCATTGAGTCGTTCGTCGGCGCGGTGCCAGCGCGCACGGCCCTGATCAACCGTGGCTACTTTACGCGCGTCCAGGCCGTGCGAAGTGTTATTGCGGCGTTCCTGGACGCGTGCAACAGCCGCGGGCAGCCGTGCCAAATCCTGTCGCTGGGCGCAGGCTTTGACACAGCATATTGGGTCATGAAAAGGCAGCAGAAGCTCGACACTTGCACGTGGGTCGAGGTCGACTTTCCCGATACGGTGTGTCCTCACGTCTGCGCGCTCGCCGCCTGCCCATGTGGGCGTGTGTATATCGATAGATGTAGATGTAGGCTACATCTATCGATATACACACGCCCACATTCAACATGTATGTGCACATGTACACATACATATATTATGAACACGCACGCGCGCGCACACGCACATCTTACCTGCACATGTATGCATACACACGTATTATGAACACATACACACACACGCACACACACACACACGCACACACACACACACACACACACACAAACACACACGGCACAGGTGGAACGTAAGCGAGCTGTGGTAGAAGCAGACCCACTGCTAAGTGTGCTGGCGTGTGTTGAAGATCTCGGAAAGCACGGCAGCGCATCGGCCCTATATCTTGACTTCCGCCTCACGCAGCTCGCTAAAATCTACGAGGAAAGACCAGGTGATACTAAAGTTGTCTTCTTGTAATGATTTTTTTCTTGATTTTCGCTCATTGTTATGATCCATAATAATCATTACTTTTTTCCTTGTTATTTTTTATCTCTCCTCCTGTATCGTTCTTATTTTGTGATCATGATGATGATTATTATGATTATATCATTTTCTTATATTGATGTTCTCCGCGCAGAATTTGCGGCACGGGATCTGGGGACGTCACGCGGGGAGATTCACACATCGGATTTGCACTGCTTTGGTGTTGACCTCACGAACTCAGACGTCCTCCGGCGTCGGCTCTTCAGGTACAAGATAAAAAAAAAAAGTCTGAAAGTACTGCACTCTCTATGGCATCTTCAGACACAAAGTCTGAAAGTACTGCACTCTCTGTAGCATCTCAATGACCACGTACTGTGTAGCCCTATGGCGCTACAGCATAATAGCGAATTTTCTACACACACACACACACACACACACACACACACACACACACACACACACACACACACACACACACACACACACAAACACAAAACACACA
>Ga0115006_10002960_pt1 | contig 11401 bp, 8 predicted proteins | sample ArcOceMetagenome_3_FD_88943 | JGI IMG/M metagenome (GOLD analysis project Ga0115006, IMG submission 88943) | Marine eukaryotic phytoplankton communities from Arctic Ocean - Arctic Ocean- Svalbard ARC20M Metagenome | ecosystem: Environmental > Aquatic > Marine > Oceanic | place: Arctic Ocean...
ATGGTCGGCTCAGCCGGTACCCGCCAGCCCGCCGAGAGCCGCTCACAGGCCTGCCGCGGCGCGTGCCCCGCGCACGACGCCGGGGTGCACCTGCGGCCACGCCTCGGAACTTGCGGGGGGGGGGGATTGCGAGACACAAACCGACGCTGAAACTAACTCGGGCCTTCGCGCGCGCGGCGCGCCGGGCTCGCTGGTCGCTGCCTGCTGGTAGCCGTAGGAGCACCTGCTCTGTCTGCCGCGCGGACTGCGCGGAGGCCCGCTTCGCCGAGCGCACCGACTGGCTCGCCCCTGACCGACCGACCGACGCACTGACCCGGCGCGCCGCTTCGATTGCCCAGTCGACGACGCAGTGAGGCTGGTTATTGGTCGCATTCCCCGTCGCGCGCGCGCGCACGCGCGTTCCGTGAAGGTGCACGATGGAGGTATGCTTTCAGCCCTCCGTTCCAGTCGCCATCGCGGCGTCGAGCGCGCTCTGCACCATCTTTGTCGCGTGCCTCTACCTGTGCACCGGCAAGGTGCTCCCCAACCGTGACGATCCGGCCGTCGTCAAGGAGCGCTTCGTTCGTGTCGGCATCGCCTCAGCCCTAGCACCGGTCGTCATGCTTGCCTGCGGCATGCTACCGCCGTGGCGCGACGAGACCTGCGCGCCACAGGCGCCACTGCCTCGCTGGATCGGCCTGTGGTCGCCCGCGCTGCCTCTTGCGTTCGTGAGTGGTCTGGGCCTCACGATGCTCCTCTTCCTGGGGCCGCTGGTGATGGCGTGGCTCGACAGCGGCCAAAGGCTGTCGCTGCGCGGCCTCGTCACGGGCAGCCAGCTGGCCGCCGATCTGCGCGACCCTCGAGCCAGGCTGCTCGTCGTGCGCAACTTGCTCGTCGGTCCACTCGCGGAGGAGTGGGTCTTCCGTGCGTGCATGTGCCCACTGCTGTTCGGAGCCGGCCTCTCGGACGCGGGCAACGTGTTCCTCTCGGCCGTGATCTTCGGCGCGGTGCGCTCTCGAGCCCAACAGCGTCGACCCACACCCGACCCCCGGAGCCCGCGCCTGCCGAGCACCCCCGTCGCCTCTCTCCGCGAGCAAAGCCCGCCCCTGAGCCCGACCCTCGCACGCTTTACGCAGGCGCACCTACACCACCGCTTCGACAGTAACGTCAACTGGCTTGCGGTGGCCGTCCAGGCGCGGCGCAGCACGCGTGCACGCCCTCCTCGCCCGCCGTGCCCACGCCCGCCGTGCCCATTCCCAGCGGCGACGCCGGCCGTGTGGTTATACTTACTAGCACGCTGTGTGGCCGTGTGCGCAGTTCACCTACACTTCGCTCTTCGGCGCCTACTCGTCCTACCTCTTCCTGCGCACCGGGCTTCTCGTGGCGCCGCTCGCGGCGTGCGGCGGCGGGCAAGAGTCGCCACCGCCGCCGCCACCTGGCGCACGCCGCGCTCGGGGCCTCGGAGTGCCCGTGCCGCCCAGCCTCTCCACCCGCCGCCCGGCGAGCCCCGCACCCACCCTGGCAAACGCTCGGCCGGCAGGCACGTCTTCTGCAACTTCATGGGCCTGCCCGACTTCGGTGGCGTCCCGTCGCACCCCCACGCGCGGCTCGTGGGCACCATGTTCGTCGTCGGCCTCGGTGGCTTCATCGCCGCCGTAAGCCTCGACGCGGTCCACCGACCCGCGCTTTTCGGGAGCTTGTTTTGGACAGAAACCCGCTGACTCTCACTCGTAAAACGTCCCCAGGTCCCTTCTTATCTTATCTCTTATCCCCCCCAGCATGCAAAGTTGCAGGTGCGCCCGTTTCACCGTTTTTGTCTGCAACAGCCACCCACCGACCGGGACCGAGCTCGTGGGATATCGGCACCCTCGGTGATCAAGGTCCCATGGATCGATCCACTGCGCCCCAGCTTGTACTGCCTCCCATAGCAGATCCCTTCGAGGAGCGAAAAGACATCAAAAATAGCTCGTCAAACATTCGACGAGCGCGAGGACAGAGAGGGCGTGTCGGCGTTGTTGTTAGCGGCGATCCTGTGAGCGTGCTCAGTGAGCAGGATCGGCGATCAGGATCAACGGGGTCGTCGGGGAGTGCCGCCCCTGAGGATACCAATCTCAGCGCGTCCCGAGACGTACCACACACTCCTGCCGCATTGTCGCCGCCGCACCCACCCCGCCAAGACAGCTCTGCTTTCAACCTCAAAAGGCTGCAGACGGGCAGTGTGCACGATACCAAAGGCCGTCAAGTGTATCTTGCCAACGGAGCTTCTCGAGAAAGAGGAAAGGGGGAGCGCGAAGTCCGGCTGACGCGGCGAGCTGCAGTGGGCCGCGCGATGTGCCGTGTGCTGCGGCTGCCCGCTGCTGCACAAGCTGACTCGCCGCCAGCCGGGCGACGGTTCCCCCCGCCGACACCGGTGCGCCGGAGGATCCAGCGCAGCTGGAGCACACCACAGCATAGGTCTGGCGACAGTCGCCGTGATGAGCACCAACCTGAAGACACCAAGCTGGTGCTCACCGCCGGCGAGCCGCCTGCTGCCGCCGCCGCCTCCTCCGCTCCCAGCTCGTCAGCGGTGCCGCGCCAGTTCGTGCAGGCGTGGCATGCGCAGGAGGCGCAGCGCAAGAAACTGCAGGAGCAGGTCGAGCGGCTCGAGACGCGGCTGCAGCTCGAGCAGGGCCGCCAAGAGGGCGCGGCGCATATGAGGGCGCGGCAGCAGCAGCAGCAGCAGCAGCAGCAGCTGCTGCTGCAGCAGCAGCAGCAGCAGCAGCTCGACCGGATGAGTGTGCCCGAGCTCGACGAGCTCGTCGCGCGTGCGAGCGCGCAGCGCGAAGTCCAGCTCGCCAGAGCGGCGGCGCGGTTGCAGAACTCGTGGCGCGAGCGCGCGCGCCGGGGCATGCAGCGGTGGGTGTTGGACGGCGGGCCGCGGCTCGAGGTGGTCCAATCGCTCTGGTGCCGGCTGGCGCACCGGCTGTCGGACGCGTGTTTCTCGCAACTGGCACAGGGCCTGCGCCGCCACCAGCAGGCCGCGCTACTGCACGAGATGCGCCGCCGCAGCGGTCAGCACAGCGGGCCGCACCAGTACTCAGGAGCCGAGCAGAGGCAATGGCAGCCCGACGAGGTTGATGCGCTCACTCATGGCTCCCAGGGGCAACCCTTCTCGAGCGGGAGCAGCTCTCTGGGGCAGCTTATGTCGAGCGGGCCCGACATGGGGCTACCCTCCTCCTCGCCGTTGCCAGTGCCGCACCGCGCGCTGCCGCCACCGCCCGCCACCGCCGCCGCCTCCGCCCCGCACCTCTCGCCGCACACTCCGCCGCGCTTGACCGAGCACGCGCTGTCGCCACGCCGCTCGCTGGTTGCCCAGGCGCAAGCACATGCCGCCGCACACGCCGCACACGCCGCACACGCCGCTGCCGCCTCAACGCCTCTGGCCGGGGCTTGGGCGCGGCCTTCGTCGGCAGCACGATCAGAGCGCCGCTCCATGTCAGTGCCAGTGGGGGGGCAACTTCGCCACACGGGCGCAGCCTTCCTCGAGGCTGCCACCTACCATTGTGGGGGGGCACCGCTCTCCGCCTGGGAGGCAGAGAGGCAGCACACCCCGCCCACGAGCGGCTACTACGACGGCAGCGGCGATGAGGGGGGGGAGGCGCACAGACGAGTGCGAGAGCGCTCCGAGTGGTCGTCATTGCGAGAGGGCACTGCTAGCCTGAGCCGGAGCTACTCGGGCGCCGCAGACGAGGAGGGCAGCTTAGGCGGCGCCGCGGCCGACGAGTGGCATGCTCGCTCGCGGGCGGCTTGGCACCGCGCGCACCACGCGCTGCGCGAGGCGGAGCTGGAGCCGGCGGAGCGCGAGCTGCTCGTCTTCGTGTGCAACCCGATGCACAACCGGCGCATGGCGCTGCCCCATCTCGAGCGTGAGGCCTCCGACATCTCCACCGTCATCCCCGCCGCCATCTACCAAGGTGGCAGCCCCAACCTGCTGCGCGAGCAGCTCTCTCTCAAGACGACGCGCCGCTTCCTCTTCAGGCGTGCGCACCACATGCGCACTGCACGCACGCCGCATATGCGCGCGGCATGCGCGCCGCATGCACACCACATGCACACTGCATGCACACTGCATGCACACTGCATGCACGCTGCACACGTGCTCGCTCGAGACGACGCGCCGCCTCCCCATGCAGCGGTCACGCCGATGCCGGGCTGGGCGCGCAAAAGACACTCGGCTTCACCTCCGAGGACACGGGCGAGATCGCGACCGTGCGGCCGGACGAGCTCGCCGAGATGCTAGGTGCGCATTCGCCGCGCAGTGGCGGCCGGCTCGAGCTGGTCTTCCTCAACGGCTGCTGCTCTGAAGAGCTCGGCCGTGCGGTGCATGCGGCGGGCGTGCCGGTGGTGGTCTGCTGGTCGACGCTCGCGGAGAACTCGGCGGCGCGCATCTTCGCGATGATCTTCTTCAAGACGTACATGCGCGGCAAGGACTACCGGCAGGTGAAGACAGGGCTGGTGCATGGTGCGTGGTGCATGGTGCATGGTGCATGGTGCATGCATGGCACACGCGAGATGGGATGCACGTGCGCGGGCAAAGACCGACGCACGTCCCATCCCATTCCAAATCCCATCGCAAGTCGCATCCTGAGCAGGCTTTCGACGAGGCGCGGCGCGGCGTGCTCATGACAACGCGACTCGGTACGCGGTGGGACCAGGAGGCCCCCAACGCCTCGCCCACGAGCCGCGGCGACGACGCGGCGTGCGAGGTGCCCAAGTACGCGCTGGTCGACCCATTGGGTGCGAACGTTGTCAACGGCCGCGTGGTGGACGCGGGCTTCTCACCGGAGCCGTACGCGGCGGGGGTGCCGCTGCTGCTGCACGCGGAGGACTGCTCGCACCTGCTGGGCGCGCGCACGATGCCCTCGCGCGCCTCCTCGCTCTCCCAGCTCGAGCGCTTCCCGCCGCGCCTGCAGCGCTCCCACTCGCTCGAGTGGCTCGGCCCAGCGGCGCCGCCGCGGCGCATGGCCACCTCAGCCTCGCTCGAAACGCTGCAGCTGCGGCGCCTTTGGTCGCATGACGAGCTTCCACAGCCGCAAGCCGAGACCGCGCTTACACGGCTGCGCCTGGGCGATCTGCAGAGGGAAGTCAACCTGAGCGCAGCCGCAGGCCGCGCCAAGGTGCCGCAGGTGTCTAAGATCCCGCGCTCGTCTTCAGATGGCCCACTCGCTCGAGTTGCTGCGGCCAGTTCCTCGTCCAGCCTCAACACGTCGCGCTCGTTCATTGCGGCGAGCGTCGGCGAGTGGCCGCGGCCAGGTTGGCTATCGCCCCAGATGTCGCACTCCTCGTCGACGCTGTCAGTCGATGAGAAGCTTAGCCTCGACCTCCGTAGCTCAACCTCAAAACTCAACCTGGAAGCCGCGGTCGCCGCCACCGCCGGGCCACGCACCCGCCCGGCGTGAGCATGTCGCCGCCCCCAGTCGTGCAATCCACCCGGGGGTACTAGATGCTGAAATGAGCCACTTTGGGGTTAAATCTGCTAAAACGTCGCGCCGACCCCTTACGCCTAGTAACCTCATGTGTCTGTCGGGAACGGGCACCCGGGAGGGATGAAATCAGGGATGAATCAGATCATCTGATCAGATCATTCCCACATCCCCAGCACATCCGTTGAGATGAACATGATCTTAGTTAGGAGGTGCTGACGGAGGGTAATCTTGGCTAAAGGGCAATATGAACACGAGTGGTCTAGAGTCTATACTTCTCTTTCCGGCCATATCTGCCAGCTGTGGTGCGTCACGTCGCACTCGTAGCCGCACCCGGCCCGATGCGGCATGCCGATGGCGAGGGAGAGTATCGCGCCTAGCGAGAGCGCCGCCTTGGCTGCGCCGCCGACCGCCACAAGCCCAAGGGCTTGGCTGGTCTCGCACCGCAGCTGCACGGCAAGGGCGACGCAATTGCACGTGAGCACGAAGCCCTCGATCCCGAGCACGAAGGCGTCCGGGTAGCTCCAGATCACGTGGAGCACGGCAAAGCACTTGCCAAAGCTCGAGACCAGCACGGCTGCCACTAGCGCGTCCCAAGGCTGAGCGGGAAGCTCCATCGCGACAGTCGCAACTCGGATGACCGCGCAGAAGATCACCTGCTCGGCGAGCGACAGCAGCAGAGCCGGCACGACCGACGACAGAGCTGTGGGTAAGAGCGCCTCGTGACACGCTTCGTCCGTGTTGCCGCCGAGCCTAAGCCACTTGAGATACGTGTCGAAGAGGCAGAGTGTGCAGCCGAGCTGCAGCAGCGCGCCGCGTGAGACCAAGCGCGTGCTGTTGTGCAATAGATGCCGATAGACGGATGGGCGGTGCAGGAGCATGTCGAGCACGATGAGCGCCGGCTCGTACTCCACATACTTGTCGGCAAAGGAGCCGCAACTATCGCACTGCGTCAGCCGGTCCGCGTGCTGCACCACCGACGGCACCGGTTTGGCGCACTCAACGCAGACGCAGCGTCCGCTCGTCATGCCAAGTTTTCACGCGGGGTGAAAACCGCGGGCGCATTCCGCTTAGAAAGAGAGGTCATCCAATGCACCTAACAGCTGCGGCTGGCTTGCCTGCACTACAATACTGCACAGCTTCACGCAGATTTATCACTCTAGGAAGTTCCTCTCCTTCGTTTCCGCGATGGCGTCCAGCAGCTTCTTGGCGAGGACCTCGAGCTTGCTGAAGTTGGGCAGCGTGAGAACGACGTTGCAGATGTTGCTCGTTGGACTCGGCCAAATAAACTCGTCGTCCTCATCAGTCCATCGGGGGCCCTCCCCCGAGTGCAGACACCTGAGCGTGATCTTACCCTCGGGGGTGCTGGCCAGGCCGCCCACTGGCAGCACGCGCCGGCCGCTCACCCAATACAGAAAGTCTTGCAGCCTCTGCTGAGGAAAATGTTGCTCGTCGCCGAGGATCTTCCTGCGATGGAGCACGGCGTGGATTAGCCGCGCTAAAGCTAAATCAGCATCGGTGCGTGGCCGGGCGTGGCTTGGGTCGGGGCCGCCTCAGCGCGCCTGAGCAGCTCGCACGTCATCGAGCCCGCGAAATTCGCCTTCTCCGCCACTGTGTAGTCCTCGTCGCCATGAGCCTTCTTGACCTGGGCCTCGGCAGTGTCTGGCCACTCGATCTCGGCAATGAGCTGCTCGGCGCTCAGCGTGGCGGGGCGACCTTGCACGAGCAGCACCACGTCGGGCGAAGGCAGCAGCCGCAGCTGCGTTGTCACGTCCACCTGTGTAACGCGGCACGCCTCACGTCACGCTTGCGTGCAGGAGAAATGGGCTTTAGGCTTGGAGAGATGGGTTGTGGTGGCAAAGAGGCAGCACATGGTTCAATTGTTTGAACTCACATAGCGAGTGAAGCCGTGGCGCAGCGCCTGTAGCTGTGGGAGCCGCGACTCGCGCAGGACCCACTGGGAGGTTGCCAGGACGGCGTGCGGCAGGTTGTCGATGGTCACTGGCTCGTCAGACAGCTCATGGCCATCGGGAAGCTTGACAATGTCGGCGAGAGTCCAATCGCCGAATTGAGTAGCGATCGACTCGCTCGTGCGCAGCTCACCAGTCTCATGCTCGCGCAGGTATCTTTTGCACATTGAGGCGTATTGGACGTCAAAGTGCGACAGTGAGTCGATTGCTGTCTCCGCCTGCTCCATGATCGGCTTCGACTCTTTGGCGAAGGCCCGCGACTGTTTCCCCTCGGCCTCGAGCAGAAAGTCGAAGACGAATTGGCCAAGGCCGGGGCCGGTGGGGTGGCTGTCGATCAGCGACTTGCACAACATCAGTCCAACCATCTCGAGGCTGTGCGTACAGGCGCCCGGCTTTGGCAGGAAGCTGGTCGGCTGGTCCTTTGAGTGAGTCTGGTCGGCGCACTCGAACAGCTCAAGCTGTTCGGAGGTGACGCCCTCCCAGAAGGCCACGTGCATCTCGATTGTGAGCCCGCCTTGGTCGACCCCGTCCTCATCATCGAAGATGACTTTCGTTGGCCTCCACAGCCCGGCCTGAGACTTCACCTTGCCCATGAACGCAAGCACTTGTGCCACCAACCCCGTCATCGGATTCTCGCGCAGCATCTCCGCACCCTGCACCTCAAGCCGGCCACCGACGCACTCTTCGACGCTAAGGATCTTGGCACGCGAGATCTCCTCAGGTACCTGCTTGCCCCACAGCACCGCGCGCTCGATATTGTTGACTTTGACGACGCCTCCTGCGACCGAGAGCTCTACCGGCGACGTGGACGAATAAACGTCGCCCGCGGTGAAGGCACAGACCAGCGGCTCGCGCCGTACCTTTAAGTGCTTCCCCTTTTTTTCCGTGGAGCGCTTGACCGAATGCTCTCGCTCTCGCTCGATCGCCTGCTTGATCGCCTCGACCGTGTCCTTGAACTTCTCCTCGGACAAGGGCGCCTGCTCCTTCAACTGCCGATCGCGCCGCCGCTCCTCCTCTAGTCGCCGGTAGTGCTCGTCTGACTGCCGCTGCATCTCCAGCCGGTGCCGTGCCTCCATCTCTGCCATGCGCTGGTCCTCCACGCGCCGGTCCTGCTCGGCTCTCGCCGCTGCCTCCTCTCCGTCCTGCCGCTCTAAAAAAAGCGTCTCACGTGAGGTGTCGGCTGCAACAGGTGCGGCGCCGGCGAGGGAGAAGCCTTCCATGCTGAGGGGCGCATCCGAGCCGAAGCTCAAGGCGTCGTCCTCCTCGACGCCATCGTCGTCCTCGCCCAAGTCCTGGCTGGGCCCTTCACAGCGGGGCGGCATGGCGCGTTCTGACCCCACCTCCTCCGCCGGTGCTTGTGTTCTATTGCGCCTTGACGTTGGTGCCGGGCATTCGCAGAGGCCCGCGTGGTGCCGCGCGAGGATGCAGCCGTCTGTCCCGCAAATCGTTCTCTTTCCTCTCCCGGGAGGCTGCGCAGGAGACCACGCTGAAGGTTGCGGCGGAGGCTGCAGCAGAGGCTGCGGCGAAGGCTGCGGCGTGAGCTGCGGCGGGAGCTTCGGCGGGAGCTGCGGCGGAGGCTGTGGTGAAGGCGCCGCAGGAGGCACTGCAGGAAGCACGGCAGGCGACGCTACAGAAGGCCCCGCTGAAGCGGCAGCAAGTGGTGGGGAGGGCGTCGGCTCAGGCGTCGAGTTCGGCTGTGCCGATAGCTGCTTGGGCGTAACGACGTTTGCCTTACCCGAGGAAGGCGGAGCCGAGGCGCCCGCGCCCACACTCTTCCCTGCTCGCATTTCCTGAAGCGAGCGCACACGCACTTCGATAGGCCCAGCAGATGCGCCCGGGCTCGACTGGCCTGCAGCAGAGGACGAGCTGCCGCCCGCGGACCCTCCGCTGAGCTGCAGCCAACTCGAGGGCACGGTCCCCTGCCCAAGCCAGAGCTCGGCGATGTCGTACACCGCCTCTTTGATCTGCGAGGGCTCGCCGCGCAGCGAGATCACTCGGGCCGACCCGTTGGGCCGCCAAATCTGGAATGAGACGCCCGCTTGCCTCTTCTCCGCGTGCTTCTTCTCGCCCACGTGCCTCTTCTGAAGCTTCTGCAGCGTGCCTCCACGCTTGCCCAGCACCCAACCCGCTTGAGTGTCGTCAGCCGCCACCCGCAGCTCCGGCGCGCCGCCTTTGGCCCCCTTGGCGTCCTTGAGCAACAGGTCCGCCGCATGCCGAAGTTGCCGCGCGTTGCCCTGTACGGAGAAGTGGCCCCGCACCGTGGTGTGCACCAGGTTGCAGCCCGACTTGTCGGCAATCAGCTGGCGCTTGTGCGCGGAGACTTGCAGTTCGAACTCCATCACTACGAGCCCGTTGGCTGACTCAGCCTGCACTGGACGCTTGCCTTCGCGCTTGCTCAGTGGGCGGGCAGCGGATTGCAGCCCCTGCGATGCCTTCGAGTCCAGTGTCTGCCTGCTGGCGCTGCTCCTGCTCACGAGCCCGATGCTGAGCTGCTGCTGCTGCTCGCGCGCCGCTCGCTGCCACTCGGCGGTGCCGCCGTACTCCTTGAAGAACTCGGCCTTGGTATAGAGCTTTCGGCCACCACGGCCGTCATCGTCGTACCGCCGTTCGAGAGGCGCGCCCGCGCCAGCACGCGGCGAGGCAGGCGCGACGGGCTGCGCTCGAGGCGGCGGTGGCCGGTTCGCAGCATTCCACTCGGCGTGGCCGCCGTACAACTCGACGAACTCGGCCTTGGTGTAGAGCTTTTGGCCCCCACGGCCGTCATCGTCGTACCGCTTCTCCTCGGGGGCGCTCGCAGCAGCATGGCGCTTGCCACTTGCAGAGCTGCTCGCAGCAGGCTCGGTCCGCAAGCGCTTGGCACTGGTGCTGCCGCTGCCGTTGCTGCTGACGGCGACGCGGCCACCGAGTCTCGACTCTTTCTCCACTGTGATCTCCCTTGCTTGCTTCCTCTTTTCCTCCATGATCTCCTCAAGAGGTCGCACTTGCAGCCCAACTGCCTGACTCCTCGCACTCGCCACGATCTCGTCCAAGCTGCTGTCCAGCTTGCGATCCCTGAGCTCCTGCACCCCGGGGGCCCTGTGGTGCACGGCGGGGGCCTTTCCTGCACCGCGGGCGCCCAGACGGTTCCGGTCCCTCTCGGAGAGTGAATGCGCGAGCTGCACTAAGTCTTGACCAGTAGGATGAGAGGTGACCTTGATTCTCCGCCCAAGGCTCGACTCGAGCCACTTACGCATGCCGCCTGCCGCCGACACGTGTGCACGTGCCTCCACGTAGGACTTGTAGAGCGCTGTCGCCAGCTGGGTGTTTGTCCTCCCATCAAGACCGTGCTTCTGGAGCTGACTCTCAACGAAGCTAGCCAGTCGCTGGTCCAGGCTCTGTTCAGCACCACTGCTCGCGCCCACGCCACCAACGTGAGAAGGTAGATCCTGCCTCTGACGCTTCTGGCTCCAGGTCCTCCGCAGGGCCAGCGCAACGACGTCTCTTGCCACTAGGGCTTTGGCAGAAGGTTGGCGTGCGTCGAAGAACTCCGTGTACTCGACACGTGTTCCTGTAGCGATGCCCTCGGCCGTCTGCAGTGAACCGGCGTGGACAAATATGTCATTTGCACCGACGTCAGGGGTGATGAAGCCGAAGCCACGCGCGAAGCTGTGTGGGGCGTCGTGGTTGTGAACCCAGTTATGAAGCACGCCCTGCTTCCGGGGTTGAAGCGCGTCCGCAGACTGTCTGCTGCGCTTCTGGCCCATTCCTGTCTTGTCGAGCAACCCTGCCTCCGGCTTCTCACACCCCTCGGAGGGGGTTCTCGAGTGGCGGTCCGCAAACTCCTGGCGTCAAGCCCCGCGGCGCGCGACGCGCAAATAGACGAGAACGCGGTCCTGGGGAGGACCGCTTTCCCCTGTTCTCGAGAAGCTGCGCTGGGCGCGCCCGAGGTGCCTGCATGACTTCCACTCGTCGTCGGAAGGCGCCCCTCGCCCCAGGCGCAGGAATCTCGAC
>Ga0115006_10002961_pt1 | contig 11398 bp, 14 predicted proteins | sample ArcOceMetagenome_3_FD_88943 | JGI IMG/M metagenome (GOLD analysis project Ga0115006, IMG submission 88943) | Marine eukaryotic phytoplankton communities from Arctic Ocean - Arctic Ocean- Svalbard ARC20M Metagenome | ecosystem: Environmental > Aquatic > Marine > Oceanic | place: Arctic Ocean...
ACCCGAACCCGAACCCGAACCCGAACCCGAACCCGAACCCGAACCCGAACCCGAACCCGAACCCGAACCCGAACCCGAACCAGGCGTCTGCTACGTCGGCTCGCACAACTACTCCCCCGCGGCGTGGGGTGCGCCACGCATCCTCGCAGCCCTAACCCTGCCCCTACAACCCTAACCCTAACCCTAATCCTAACCCGAACCCGAACTCTGACGCTAACCCGAACCCTAGCCCTAACCCTAACCCCAACCCTAACCCTAACCCTAACCAGGCGCGCCACGCATCCTCGCAGCCGGGGTGGAGGAGCGCAAGGGGGCGTCGCAGGTAACCCGAACCCTAACCCTAACCTTAACCCTTATAACCCTTATAACCCTAACCCTAGCCCTAGCCCTAGCCCTAGAGACGGGCCATTGTGTGCCGGCCGGACGTGGGTGTCTGCTCTTGGTATCTATCCATTCATGTCCATGCCCATGTCCATGTCCATGCCCATGCCCATGCCCATGTCCATGTCCATGTCCATGCCCATGTCCATGTCCATGTCCATGTCATGTTCATGTTTCATGTTCATGTTGCTCATGTTCATGTTCATGTTCATGTTCATGTTCATGTGCATGTCGGTATCTTTCCATCCCTCTAGGTGCTGTGGATCGCCAACTACGAGCTGGGCGTGCTGCGCGTGCACCCGCCCGGCGCACCCGCGCAGCCTGGCTTCTGGTCGGGCCTGCAGGCGCAGCTCTGCTATACTTACTATGGCTATAGGTCGTACTCACTATGGCTATACTCGCCATGGCATACTTACTGGCTTCTGGTCGGGCCGCCAGGCGCAGCTCGGCTTCCGACCGGGTGGCCACCAGCGGCTCGACGGCAAGGGCGGCGAGGCCACCGAGCCGGCGACGCAAGCCTGGATCTAACCCTAACCCTAACCCTAACCATAACCCTAACCATAACCATAACCATAACCATAACCATAAACCATGACCATGACCCTAACCCTTCCCCCAACCCTAGCCCTCACCCCAACCCTAGCCCTAGCCCTAGCCCTAGCCCTAGCCCTAGCCCTAGCCCTAGCCCTAGCCCTAGCCCTAGCCCTAACCCTAACCCTAACCCTAACCCTAACCGTAACCCTCACCAGGCGACGCAAGCCTGGATCAGGCATCTCGCCGCCGAGATGTATACATCGCACCGCGCGGCCGTGCCGGAGAGCGAGCTCGACGGTGACGCGCGCTACTTGCCCCTAACCCTAGCCCTCCCCCGGACCATAGCCATAATCCTAAGCCTGACCAGGTGACGCGCGCTACGCGGTGGTCGGCGTGTGCGGCCAGTGCGAGTGGCGCTCCCGCCCGGCGGAGGGGGAGGGCGGGGGCGAGGGTGGAGGTGAAGGAGGAGAGGCCGGGGGCGGGGACGGTGGTGGTGCCCGTGGCAGTTGTGGTGGAGCTGGAGGGGGTGGGGGCGGGGGCGATGAGGCTTACGAACAGGAGCTGCCGCTGCAGCTGTTGACCGGGCGCGAGGCGCAGGCGCGGCACGACACATATGCACTCTCGTTACTTTAGGTTTGGGTTTAGCAATAGCATTTACGGCTTTACTAGTAAGGGAAGTAAGTTGTACTACGGTTGATAGTACGCTTTAAAGGGTGTTTCAAGTCGCATGGAATTATCAATTGTTCCGCGCGTTCGGTTGCCGTTCCGTTGCCCCTCGCCCTGACGTAAAGTACACGTGCTCGAGTCGGAGTGTCTGAGACGTGCATGACCATGAGCGCACCAAACCGATGGCCGACCCGATCGACGTTCGACGATCGAGCCCTAGTCGCCTACTTTACCGTTTACGGTATATCGAACACACATCACCCGAGGTTAAACATTAAATGAAACCATCATACCGAACATCGACCGCCTCCTCACCACTTAATTAACGCTGCTTTTGCCCCGGTCTCCGTGCCCCGGTGGCGGTACGATGGCGCTTGCCCGCACGAGCAGCGAGCATCGCCCGCAGTAGCTCTAGGAGCAGGAGTAGCAGCAATAGAAGCAGCAGGACTGCGTGTGCAGCGCATACGCAAGGCACGCGCGTCGCATGCCGAGCGAGAAGAAGTAGAGGCAGGAGTACAGGCAGGGGCAAGAGGGGGGCGTGGCCCGCCGCCTCTGCCGCCCTCGCCTCGCGCGCCGCGTCTTCGTCTGCCTGGTCATCCGTCTCGTCGCTCACCTCGCTGGCAGCCTCTTCATCCGCCTCGTTGGTGTCGGCCTCGCTGGCCGTGTTGTCGGGTGACGCCCCAACAGCCTTTACCTTCATCTTCGCCTTCGCCGCCTCCACCTCCCCTACTTCATCCACCACCTCTTGCACATAAGCCGCCAGTTCCACTCTCTGCAGCTCGCCCAGTCGTGCCATCCCGTAACTCGCTCGGTACATGCGTGCAGCCTCGGCCACTGCGTGTATCCAGTTTGGCGCGCTGCCTGACAACGCTAGTGCCACTGGCCGCCACGCTTCGTCCGCCTCCTCGGCCGCCCTGACCGCCTCGTCGAACGCCACTGCCCGCCACTCCTCCCTTGACTTCGCCGCATCGTCCTCCATTCGTAGGCAGAGGGCGGTGGCTCGCAGGCAGAGAGCGGTGGCCGCAGATAGCGGAGGCGGAGCTGAATGAGCGTCCACGGCCGGCCGCTCATTCAGCTGCACCTCCTCCAGCTCCACGCTAATCACTGTCTCAGACTCCGCCTCGACCTCTGGCTCCACTTCCGCCTCGGCTTCAGCCTCGGCCACTGTCTCCGCCTCCGCCTCCGCCTCCGCCTCCGCCTCCGCCTCCGCCTCCGCCTCAGCCTCCGACCCTTCCACCTCCACCTCGGCAACTGCTTTCGCCTCCGCATGCCCCTCCGCCGCCGTCGCCGCTGGCACCCGCTCCAACTCGACCACAACCTCTGTCGGCACCAGCTGCTCCCGTGCCGCCTTCGACCTCACAACGGCCAGCCGCCATCGGATGTCGGCGCAGCCCGCCTCCGCTAGCTTGAGGTGTCGCCATGCGACAGCTCTGTAGTCCCGCCCCCCTCGGGTAAGGAGCTGTGCAGTGAGCTCAGCGATCTCGCCCTCCTCAGTCGCCTTCGTTTGTGTGACTGCCGCCGCTGCCGCCGCCTGCCGAGTCGCCTCTGCTGCCGCGACCACACGCGCATCCAGTCTGTAGCGCTCCGCCTCCGCAGCCCGCAGAGCTTGTGCTGTTTCGTGCTGGCACGCCTCCTCCCGCCGCTCACGCTCGTCCAGTGCTTCTTTCCGCATGATCGCAGACAGCTCGGTGCATCTCTGCCTTGCTTGAGCCAGTAGGCGCCTGTGCCTTGCGACCTCCGCCCACTGCCCGCGCCAAGTGCTCCACCCGTCGTTCAGGCGCTGCCAATGCATGCGGCGAGACGCCATCTGCTGCAGCTGTGCCACATGCCTCTCCTGCTCCGCCTCCAGCTGCTGCGCCGCCTGCCTCCGCATCTCCTCCTTTGCTGTGCAGGCGCTCGCCAGCTTGGCCAAAAGCGCACCCATCTCCGCCGCAGCCGTCTCTCGCTCGGCCACCACCTGAGCTCCCGCGGCCTGCGCGGCTGCAGCCAGCTGCGTCAACTCGACCTCCAGGCCTCTGGACCGCTCGAGGCTCCCGGAGCGCACGCGAGCCGAGGTGTCGCGCACGGCCTTGAGCTCGGCTCTGAGCTCGGCCTGCACGAGCTGCGCCTCCACCCGTTCTACCCTCAACTGCTCCTGGTTAGGGGTATGGGGGTAGGGGTAGGGGTAAGGGTAGGGGTATAGGGGTAGGAGAGTAGGAGAAGGGTAGGGGTAGGGGGGGTAGGGGTAGAGGTAGGGGTAGAAGTAGGGGTAGGGGTAGGGGTAGGGTTAGTGTTAGGGTTAGGGTAAGTCTTAGGCGTAGGCGTAGGCCTAGGCTTAGCTCCTGCAGCTGCTGCCCCGCCTCCAGCTTCTCTCGCATCACCTGGTACCACACTGTGCGCCACGCTGCAAACGCCGCGGCCCACGCGCGGCGCCGCCGCAGCCCGCCTGCCGCCACAGCCAGTCGCCTCTGTCGTGCTGCCCCCGTCCACAACCCGTGCCACATCATCCAAGCGTCGGCCAACCCCCGTCCACTCACGCGGTGGGCGGCTGCCCGCTGCAGGTACGCCTCACACCTCTCTCTGAATTGGTCATGCTCCACGCCTGGTTAGGGTTAGGCTTAGGCTTAGGCTTAGGCTTAGGCTTAGGCTTAGGCTTAGGCTTAGGCTTAGGCTTAGGCTTAGGCTTAGGCTTATGGTTAGGTTTGGGCTAGGTCTAGTTAAGGCTGGCTGCTTAGAAGGGTCACATGCTCCCCACCTGCGGCCAGCAGCGCCTGTCCCATCTCGCGACGTACCTCCGCAAGCTCCGCCCTGTGCAAGACCAAGAGGGTCTGCCTGGTCAGCTCCGCCTGTGTGCCCCGAAGTTAGGGCTAGGAGGTTACGGTCAGGAGGTGCATATAGGAGGTAAGGGTTATAGGGGTAGGGGTAGGGGTAGGGGTAGGGGTAGGGGTAGGGGTAGGGGTAGGGTTACATAGGGTTAGGGTTAGGATTAGGGTTAGGGTTAGGGTTAGGGTTATAGGGTTACCGCCGCTGTGCGCCCTCTCTCATTCTCCGCCTCAACCCAGATCGCACGCCAAGCTGTGAATAGCGCCGCCAGCGCCGGTCGCCGTAGCCGCGCGCACGCCGCCGCCAGCAACCGCTTCAGCCGAGCTGCCTCCGCCCATTGCTGCACCCACGACCTCCACGCCTTGGCGAGCGCTCCCTCGCACATGCAACGTGCGGCCACCCGCGACGACAGCGCTGCCGCTGCGCGCGCAGGTTCCGTAGCTTGCACCTGTCTCTGGAGCACCTCTGATGCCTCGTCCGCGGCCTGCAGCTGGCGCCTTCGCTCCGCTTCGAAGACCTGCCTCTCGGACGTTGCTGACGCCAGAGCCTCCGTCAGACGCTCCGCAGCCTCCACTTCCGCTTTGCGACTCTCCACGTCCGCCGCCCTCGCCGCCGCGACCTGAGCCTGGCACCGCAGATAGGCCTCCGACGCCTCCTGTTGCATCATCGCAGCCTCAAGAGCCAGCAACCTCTTCCCCTCCGCCAAGCTCTCAGCTGCCGCCTTGAGGCGTAGCCCTTCGGCCGCCGCATCCACCCCGGCTGCTTGCTGCAACGCCTCCACGCTGCGAGCCGCCACTGCCGCCGCCCGTGCAGCAGCGGCCGCCGCCTCGCGAGTGACCTGCGCGCTTCGATCCCTATCCTGCCTTGCCTGCGCCAACTCCTCCTCGAGCGTCGCCACCTCGCTAGCGGCCGTTTTTAGCAGCGCGGTTGCTCTCGCACTCGCCGCCGCCGCCCGTCGCTCGCCGCTCGCCCTCAGCTTTGCCCCCTCCGCTGACGACTCTAGTTGCGCTAGCTCCGCAACGGTGCGCGCCTGCTCCGCCGCGCCGCGAGCTGCCGCCTCCTCTCGCGTGTCCTCCTCCGCCTTCACCCTCGCAACCACCGCCGCAAACAGGAGCTCGTCCTGCTGCGCCGTGTCCTGCAACGGCGGTGCAGACGGTGCAGCACGAGCCGCAAGCAAGGCAGCTGCCGCTTGCACCGCCTGCGCCATCCGCCGCGCCAAGCCGGCGTGTTGTCCACGAGGACCGTCGTCGTTGCCTCAAAACCTGAATCTCAACAACTTTCACGGGGAGTCATCAGCAAGACCATTCCTAGCCACACTTTTCCGGAGACGCGGGTGATTCTCACGCATTGTCCGCTGAATAGGCACCGCGTAAATTTGCCTGCAACAGTCTGTGGCAGTCTGTCTGTTGCTGAGCTGTCGGCGGCCATCGTGATATGCTCACGACCCTCCTGCTCGCTGCCGTCGCCGTGACGAGAGCGCTGCCTACTGAGTACTGGGGCGGTGGCGATCTCTCAAGAGCAGAGTTCTACGAGGCGGCTGTGGAGAAAGGGGAGGCGGGGCATGGCGACAAAAGGCTCTTCTCTTACGGCTCTGCCGCCGCCGTAAACGGAAGCGTGCGGCCGACTGATAGTCCGGAGTTCAACGAACTCGACGCGGGGGTGCCGGCGGAGGCGGCAGGGCCGGAGGCGGGTTGGGAGGTGGCGACGGAATGGGAGGAGGAGGTGCAGCACATGGAGAACCTAGCCCTAGCCCTAGCCCTAGCCCTAGCCCTAGCCCTAGCCCTACTAAGCCCTAGCCCTAGCCCTAACCCTAGCCCCAACTCTAACCCTAACCCTAACGCCAACCAGGCGACGCATCGGAGCAGCCTCTTCCACGCCATGCATACTCAGAAGCTGTCTGCCAGAAGGCTGGAGTACTCCTTTCATAAGGAGCAACAGCAGTGGCGGCGCTGGCCTTGGAAGTCTACGACCCAGAAGTATCCCCTAGGTTCGTGCGACACAGGCTGCTTGGACTTCAAAACGAAGGAGATGTTCACGGCAACCTTGGGCCCCCGCGTCGGCAACTTCTGGACCAAACCAGGGGTCTACTCCTTCCACGACCTCCGCTGGATGGGGCCCACGCACAAGGTCTGCCCCTACGGCTGCCGCTACGAGCACGATGACGCCGGGCCCCAGTATCCGGCGTTTCGCCACTGCCGGCCGAGTACGGACGTGGTGGCCCCCTGTTCAAAGCGGATCGCAGAGGTCCGCCGCCCCGCTCGGTGGATCCGACAGAAGTGGCTCGAGGTTGCCCTAGGACCAGACCTCGGTTCGTACCAAAACGCATCCGCCGCCACGTGGGTATAAGTGACCAGGAGCACCCTTCTCCCTCTTTCTCCCCGCGTGTGGCTCCTATATATACGTTACTGGAAGTGGAGATGCGATGTGGTAGCGCGTGCTGCTGCTGGATGCTGGTGGGTCAGGGTGCGGACACAAGCGGACGGTGCATGTGCTTGTGCCAGCCTGCGCTTCTTAGGCGGAACGACATTTCAGCCAAAAGATCAGACATCTTATCTTGTCTTATATCTTCTCGCACCGTGTACTTTAGCTACACGTGACAGTTTGTTCGCGTATCGCGTGCGATTCGTGACGGGCGCGGAGAGGATGAGATGCCAGCAGCAGAGAGATACGCGGTGGGTTTCGAGATTCCGTTCAGTAAACACGGGACCGCCGGGCTGTGTGATATATCATCAGCAGCAGCTAAGCAGCAGCTGACCCCGCGTGACTCAGTATAGCGCAGCAGCAGGCCGGCAGCGTGTGCGAAGGCCGGTGGAGAAGAGAGCCCCTGCGATAAACCGACCGCTGTAACCGCACCGACCTCATATCAGCTCGTGGCAAGCACCTCGAGGAGTAAGTGGTGTCAGTATAGTGTCAGTATAGTGTCACGGCGCCGCTCCTGGCCAGCTCCTCCAGCTGTGCCTTCGTACGCTTCTGCTACTCAACTTCTGCTACTCCTAGACTACTTCTGCGCCACTATACTTCCCTACACCCACCTCGAGCTCGAGCTCGGCGCGGCGGGTGAGCGCGTGCGCCGCGCCGTGCCAGAAGCGGCACGCCTCGTGCAGCTGCTGCATCCGCACCTATACACGCAGTAGATAGGGCCGCAACCTGAACCTATTGGGTTCGGGTTGCATGCGGCCTGAATACGCACAGGGTCACACACGCGCACACAAGGGGTTAACAAGGGGTAGGGCTACGGCATCACGCAGCAACGCACGCACCATCGCCTCCGCCCAAGCGCCGTGCTGGCGAAGGCGCCAGCTCAACGCTAGCACCTCGTCGACCGTGGAGGGGGCGGCGGTGCCGTAGGCCGTAGCGTGCGCCTCAACAAGCCTCCGCCGCAGCCCGAGCGCCTCGGCCTGCTTGGCCTGCGCCTCGGTGAGCCAATATACTTACGTGCGAAGGAGTACGGCAAGCAAGCAAGTGTGTATAAGTAAGCAACGAGCAGGTGCTGAGTATACACGCGTAAGCAGGTAAGTATGAGTGGCACCATGCACGTCTACATTATGTGTCCTTGGCCTGCGCCTCGGCAGCGACGCAGCGGAAGCTTAGCGCGGCCAGCGTCGTCGGCGAGAGCGCGCCTGGTGAACCACGTACGCACCCATTCTGTAACCATAGGTGCCCAGCCTGCAACCACATATCGGGGCCGGGCGCATGAGGTACAATATAGGATAATAGCGCGCCCAGCCAGTCGGAGTACTCCTCGTGCGCGCGGCGCGCGAGTGCCTCAGCGTCGGTCAGCCGCTGCGCACACGGCTGCAGCAGGCATGCAGCAGTGCGTGTGGAGTGAGTGATCAGTGCAGCAGTAGTTCGTCAGTAGTAGATTACAGGTAAGGCAAAGGAAGAGTGTAGGTGTTAAGAAGTAGGTGGCACTTAGTAGAGTATGCCGTAAGCACCTGCAGCAGCAGTGCGTGCAGCAGTGCGAAGGTGACGCCCACAGAGGCCTCGTGCCGCTCGCCGTGCACCTGTGCCAGGCCGTGTATGCATCAACATGCATGCTATGTGCATGCACCTACAAATGCACCATACACCCCGCCGCTGTGTGCATGTGGGTGTGGATGCGTTAACTTTGCAGGAGGCGCGGCGGCGGCGGGTGGCGGCGCACGGCGTGGCAGGTCTGCAGCAGCTCCCGCGCGAATGCCTCGGCCTCGGCGGCGCGCGGCAGCGCCGGCGGCGCCAGCAGCAGCGCCAGCAGCCAGCGCGCCGAGCAGATCGGATGCGCGTGCCGGCAGCCTGTGTGCATGTCAGAGTGACGCGGCAGAGACTGTGGCAAGTTAGATGGGACAATGTCTTGCGCATGTGCGTGCGCGAGAGGGCCACGCAGGCCAGCCAGCAGGAGCCCCTAGTACATGCGTAAGGCTGTGTGCAGCCTATGTGCAGCCTCTCCGGTATACAGACGGTTACATGCGCGGGCGACCGTAGAGCGCGACCTCGCCGCGGTGCGCCGCGCGCAGCAGCGCCTCTGCCTTGTACCGCTCCCTCTGCATGGCACGCGCCTTCATTGCTCCGCCGCCGCTACAGCTGTCACTGGCCACGCCGCCGGCGGTACCAACGCCGGCACCAACGCCGCCGCCACCGCTACCCTCGCCGCCGCCAACGCCGACGCTGCCACTGGCGCTGACGCCGCCATCACTAACGCTGCCCCCACGGTCACCGTCGCCGGCCGAAGCACGGAGCAGGAAATGGACGTTACAAGCCGACTGCGTGCCGAGCCACCGCACCGACGCCAGCAGCCGCGCGCGCTCCTCCGCCGAGGTGCGCGGCCTTGCCGCCTCCGCCACTAGCCACTCCACCGCCTCATCGCTCGTAAGGTCAGAAGTAGGTAGAAAGGTATCTCACGCTACCGCATGCACATGCACATGCACATGCACGTGCACATGCACATGCACGTGCACATGCACATGCACCTTCCACATGCACGTGCACATACACATGCACATGCACATGCACAACGTGCATGTGCATGTATGTCCCGCGTGGAGTTGGGTCCTTCAAACCAGGAAGCAACACAAAACAAACGGGTCGACCACCATGTGCATACAGGCTCAACCGCCAGCCTGTCCAACTTACTACTTACTTACCTCGTCGCTCAGCGGTGCGCACACGATCTCGGAGCCGCCGCCGCCGCCGCCGCCGCTGCCGCCGCCGCCGCCGCCGTGGGGAGGTTGGCCTATGGGACTGCCATCGCTGCGCATGCCGCCGTCGCTGGCTTGGCCGCAGGCTGTGGCGAGTAACTCGGCCACGAGTGGCGCTGCGTGGGCGGGAGTCGACCTGCAGAAAGTAGGAAGGACGTAGAAAGTTTGGGGTTGGGGCCGTCAGGTTGGCACCGTGACCCTGCATGCATTCTCGATGCTGCAGCTGGCTCGATGTCCATGTCCATGTCCATGTCCATGTCCATGTCCATGTCCATGTCCATGTCCATGTCCATGTCCATGTCCATGTCCATATGTGGGTGCTAGAGGATGCTAAGAGGATGCAGTCCCCTCGCATGCAGCCTCTGCTGTGGGCCAGCCCGCAGCTGTGTGGGGGCCAGCCCGCAGCTGTGTGTGTGGGCCGCTTGTGGTAACCCGCGCAGCGCGCAGTGCACAGAGAGTGGCCCAGTCAGCTAACTGGCGCTCCTGCGGCACATAGGGTGAAGCCCGGGTAAACGTGACTGCAGCCTGGGCGCATGCATGGGTTGCACACCCTCTGAGACATATAGGGTTACAGCTGCCAGCTGACGCTCCGCCTCGCGGCAGCGCGGCACCGCTCGCGGCTGAAGGGCGGTAGCAGCAGCGGTAGCTGATGCGGCGGCGGTTGATGCGGCGGCATGGCCGTCAGCTTGTGCGTTGGCGTCGGCTGGCTGCGGATCGTTCTCCTCGAGCAGCAGCTCGTGCTCCTCGTCAGCGTGGGTATCGGCGTGGCCGGTGGCCCCGGCGGCGCAGGAGGAGGCGGCCGAGGTAGAGTCAGGCTCCGTCTGCAGCGCCGGTGCCAGCGTTGCCGCTGCTGCCGCCGCCTCCTCAAGCAGCAAGAGCTGGAACGGCGAGCTCGCGCGCGCGCGCTGCACCACAGAGCGCAGTGGTGTGCATCATGGGACGCAGCGTGTCGAGTGCAGAGTACAGCGCGTGCAGCGCGTGCACTGCAGCGCGTGCTGCGCGTGCAGCGCGGCGGCGCGTGCAGTCGTGTGCGTGCGTGTGCAGAGCGCATAGAGAGCACAGAGGTACAGAGGTCACACGGGGTGTCCGCCAGAGGGCGGAAGGTGTACGGCGGATGGAGCACGCACCAGCAGGCGTGCACGCCGAGGGCCATATTGCTTGAGCGCTGCGTCTCGCACGGCGGTGTCGACGAGCGAGCGCGGTGCGCCGTGAGGCGGGCGGTGGAAGGCGGCACAGCAGCAGTCAAGCGCTCCCAACTGCCACGCCAAACGCGTAGCCGTGTGCGTGTGATGGCACGAGGGCCACAGCGGGCTTATCGGCCAGCAAGAGGCGGGGTGGCCTACCGTGCGCCCGTCGCAGAGCGAGAGGATGTGCTGCAGCAAGGCGCACGGCAGCGTGAACAGGCGACAGCTCGATTCGGAGTCGTCATCCTCGCCGACCAAATGACACGGGCCGGGGGCGTGAACCTGCTGGGTGTTGCCGCTCAGCCGTGGCTCGCCCGAGAGTGCGACGACGCAGCCAGTGGTAGAGGAGGCCGTGCGGAGGCGCCACCGAGTCACCTCGAACTGGCGCCGAGCCGAGTGGGAGCGTACCGTCATGGGTGGCAGCGTTCTCTCCACACGATCAGTGACGTTCGGGATTTGCGTGTCAGCACCGAGGGGGCGGTGATCAATCCGACAAGTTCGGGGAGCGAAGAGCGGACAAAAACGTTTTTGATGACTGCAGCCCATCGGCTTAGATGGACGCCACTGGATCTCTTGCCCCCACGGCCTCCGCCTGCAGAGATCGGTGCACCACCCTGTGCGTGACACCCTGGCCTGGCTCCTCACGGCGGTGCTCGG
>Ga0115006_10002963_pt1 | contig 11393 bp, 18 predicted proteins | sample ArcOceMetagenome_3_FD_88943 | JGI IMG/M metagenome (GOLD analysis project Ga0115006, IMG submission 88943) | Marine eukaryotic phytoplankton communities from Arctic Ocean - Arctic Ocean- Svalbard ARC20M Metagenome | ecosystem: Environmental > Aquatic > Marine > Oceanic | place: Arctic Ocean...
CGCTGCCGCCGCGACGGCGGGTGCCTTCTTCATGGCCAGCCGCTGCATGAGCGACATCGGCTCGTCGTCCGAGTCGCTTCCGTCGTCCGCGGGCGGCGGTGGTGCCGCCGCCGCCTTGGCCTTGGGCGCCGCCTTGGGCGCCGCCTTGGGCGCGAAGTCGTCGTCGTCTGAGGCGGCGGAGGTCTTGGCCACAGCCTTGGGCGCGAAGAAGCTCGCCACGGACGGCTGCGGGGCCGTCGCCGCCGCTGGTGGCTTCTTGGCGGCGGGCGCCTTGGCGGCGGGTGCCTTCTTCTTGGGCTTGACCACCTCAAACTCGTCGTCGGAGAAATCATCAGCCTCCTCCTCCGAGTCCGACAGGCTCGCCATCTTCTTCTTGGCGGGCTTCTTCGCCGCCTTGCCGCCCTTGGCGTTCTTCTTTAGCCCCGCCGCCTGTAGTGCAGTCCAATACCACCACCCGCATCGCTTATCCCGTCAAGCGTGCTGCTGTCTAGAGACGGGTCGACGCACAACACGCACCCGCTGCTGCGGTGCGCACCTACCCGGCTAACACTGGTTCATCTGCGAGCGACACGTGGTCACTCGCACATGAAACGTACAAAAACAACGAGAAAGGTGAAGAGGGTCTCCGCAGCGCCCTCATTCGTCCGTCTGCCAAAAGACCCGCGGTCGTCGAGAGCTCTCTCTCACGCACACGTACACACCACACACGCACCTGCTGCTTGGCCGCCTTGACCTTGCCCACGCGCTCCTCCTCCTGCACATCCTCGTACGTCACCAGAAAGCTGTCCAGGTCCGCCGTCCACATCTCCTGGGCCGTGGTACCGCGCAGCGTGTCCACCTCCTCCTGCTTGGTGTCGCGCTCCGCGCACAGCGCCTGCACCTTCTCCATCGTCAGGCTGAAGATGGGCATCGACAGCAGGTAGTCGTACCCCTTGCCGCCCGCCGACTGCGCCGCGTCCACGGCGTCGCCGCCGTCCTCGCCCGCGTCCTCGTCGCCCTCCACCGGCGTGGCCGGGCCCGCGCCGCCCGCCTTGGTCTTGGTCATCTCGTCGAAGCCGCGCTGCTTCAGGTCCGCCTCGATCTCCTTCTTCTTGCGGTTGCTCACCTTGATTTCGTTCTTCACCACGCCCAAAATGAAGCGCATCTGCACGCCGCAGACCCCCCTCCCGCCCCCGTCCCCGCAGCTCGCCGTTCGTCAGCCGCAGAGGCGAGCTCGCGGAGGTGCCTCCTAGGCCGATTTTCATTTTCACCCAAGCGCTGCTGAGCACCCCCGGTGGCGGCACGACGGGTACGCGCAGCTGGGGTCAATATGGCAGTCACGACGGGAGGGATCGATCAGTCACCTTGTTGTCGAGGCGGCACATCTCGGACTCGGCGGTGCGGATGAGCGCGGCGCGGCGGCGCGTGTAGCCGTCCAGGCGCACGTGGAAAAACTCCTTGAGGATCTGCGCGGGCGTGTCGTACTTGCAGATGACGCCGTCCTTGTTGAACAGGTGCATGTTGGACGTGGACACCGTGGTGCTCAGCTTGAACTTCTTGTGCAGCCCCTCGCGCAGCGCCTCGTTCATCGCCGCCTCCGTCAGCGTCACCTGCGTCCAAAGCAACCGCCGCACCTCCCAAATCGGTGGGACGCACGTCGTACGCTCGAGCCGACCAGTGGGCCCAAAGTCACTCGAAACTGCTCTGTGCCCGGCCTCTAGGAGGAGCGCCCCTGTGCTCGTGCGTACTCTGCCTCGTCCCTCAAAAGGACGGCACGCCGCGAGTCACCCGGCTGCTCCCAACTCTGCAGCGGCAATGCTGGGATCCGACCCGAGCAGGTGACGCACGGGCTGATTGGCGTTGTGGAAGGGGATTTGCGGTCACACCCCACGCACCTCAAAATGCACGGTGGTGTCCGTGTGGTACTCCTTGTAGTCCTCCACGCTGGGGCGCTCCTCCTTCTTCTCCGGCTTGACCAGCCCCTCGAGAAACTCCTTGTAGTCCTGCGTCCACTTGCGCACGGGCAGCTCGTAGATCTTGAGCTGCGTGTCCGACAGCTGCTCCACCGCGCCCTGGATGGAGTAGCTGGTGGGGCCGCCGGGGTTCGCCGGCGTGCCGTCCTTGAGCAGCTTCTCCGGCACGGGTGTGATGGTGCCCGTGAAGTCCTTGTACCACGGATGCATGGCGATGGGCTCTTCTCCCGCCAGCATGCGCTTCAGGTTGTCCACGATATCGCGCGGGTTGTAGTTGGGGATGGACGTGGACCAGCCCGTGCCGATGCCGTCCGCGCCGTTCACGAGCACCATAGGCAGGATGGGCAAATAGTACTCGGGCTCGATCTTCTGCCCGTCGTCGTCCAGAAAGTTGAGCAGCTGGTCGTCGCACTCCGGGAACAGCACGCGCGTCAGCGCCGCCAGCCGCGTGAAAATGTAACGTGGCGACGCGTGGTCCTTGCCGCCCATGATGCGCGTGCCGAACTGGCCCGACGGCACCAGCACGTTGATGTTGTTGGACCTGGTTTGTCCGTCCACACGCAAGCAAACACACACACCCACCCACTGGGTCAACTGCCAAGCTGATGGAGCGGTGTAGCGACGGTGTCGCGGACCATAGAGCTGAAGAGGCGTTACGAGGGTATGCCAAGAGAGAGAATCGTTACGTCAGTTTTGGAAGCCTGCTCCCGCGCGAGCGGCGCTCCTTTCATCGCGTGAGCCACCGGGTGATTGCCCAATGACGTGTAAGTACAGCCCAAAGCACGCTGGGAGGCTGACACACGACTCAAGAGTCGTCTCGGGTTGGGGTTGGGAAGTGAGGGACTGACCCGCAGAAGGACTGCGCCAGGCCCACGATGGTGGTCATCAGGCTCGCCTCGCCGTGGTGGTACGCCGAGTGCTCCGCTACGTAACCCGCCAGCTGGGCCACCTGTGCCAAACCCCCCCGACCCCCGGTTCATGCCACCGCCTCATGCTCAGCGCGCTGCAAACCATCCCGGGCGATTGGGTGATTGATCAATCTTCTCCGCACTTAAGACATGCTCAGGTCGAAAGCACCCTCAGCCCTATGGCGTCACCATAGCCCTTTGGTTTGGTGAGGAAAATACGAAGACGGCGCATAAAACGGGTGAAAGTGGATTCTGAGGAGGCAATCAAATCTGCTCGCTTGGGGAATGACTTTCGAACTCTGTACCAACCGTACGCGGAACCGGGTCGAGGTGGAGAGCGGGGAGAGCGTACCTTCAGGTCGGTTTTGAGCTTGCGCTTGAAGGCGGCGTAGAGGATCTTGCGCTGACCGGGCTTGAAGCCGTCCAGCAGCCCCGGGATGGAGCGCTGCAGGTCGGCGCGCGAGAAGAGGATGAGCTCGTGGTTGATAAAGTCCGAGTACTTCACCTCGCTCACCGAGTGGTCCAGGAAGGTGCCCTCCGTGAAGGCGCGCAGCCACGTCTTGCGCTTGTCCGCCGCCTTCTTGGAGAAGGCCATCTCGATCAGGTCGCCGTCGCCGTCGCACTCCCAGCTGAACCCCTTGCGGTGGAAATCCAAATCCGCAAAGTACTCCTTCGCCTCCGCCGCCGTCGACGTGCCCAGACCCTTATAGTACTTCACCTGCCAGCCCTTGGTACTCCCACCCAGCGACTCCTTCCAAGCCTCGTACTCCGGCAGCGTGTAGAACGGCAGGCTCTGCTTGCCCTTCACCGCCTTGACGATAGGCGTGATGAACTCCACCAGGAACCCCGGCACCTGCCACACTCCCCGCCACTCAGTGGCTGTCTCGCTCTCCGTGTAGCGCGTGTGCCTGTATGTCCGGCTGGACGCCAGCCCGCAGCGGAGCGTGTGCTCCTAACCTTCTCCCCCGCGTGCGCGAGACGGCGACGGGGCGAGAGCGCGAGGGCGGCACCTTGAGCAGCGAGGGGAAGAAATGATGCAGGAAGTTGATGAGCAGCCCCTTGATATGCGAGCCGTCGTGGTCCTGATCCGTCATGATCATCAAGTGGCCGTAGCGCAGGCTCTTGACGTCCGTGTACACCTTGCCGTGCTGCAGCCCCAGAATCTGCTTGATGTGGTTGATCTCCACATTGTTCTGCGCCCGTCCCACACACGCTTCATGGTTAATCTTGTACAGCACACGTCGTGCGCCTGGACCGACCGGCCAAGCCCTCAGCGGCATCGCATCCACCTTTTCCCAGCGCTCCCGAGCAACTCTGGTGCCTTATCACCCCAGGCGCCCCAGTGCTCGCACGCACGTCACACGTGTATCGTCCGTGCCCGTTTCGTCAATCAGAACCCGGTTTCAAGCATCTGGGGCGTCGTCGCCGAGGGAGTTTTCTGGAGCTCGCACCATAATCTGCTGGTGTGTGGCGTCGCGCACGTTGAGCAGCTTACCGCGCAGCGGGAACACGCCGTAGCGGTCGCGCCCCACCACGGACAGCCCGGAGATGGCCAGCGCCTTTGCGGAGTCACCCTCTGTCAGAATCAGCGTGCAGTCTTGGGAGTTCTTCGTGCCGGCGTCGTTGGCATCGTCCAGCTTGGGAATGCCCTGTACGGTGTAACACCTCGCCCCACCTCAGCCCTTGATCTATCAGCAGTGTGCCCCGCTCGAGCTCGGCGCGGAAACCTCCACTCGAGCGCGCTAGCTCTGGACACACATACGTGCGGAAGCTGTTCCCCTGTGCAGTCACGCACTAGCGTCTGTCTGTATGATCCCTACGCTCAGCTTGCACAAAGTCGGTGGAGACGGGGACGGGCGACGTGGCGCGTACGGTGAGGCGCGAGCGCTTGGCGCCGTCGTTCTTCTTGAGCTCCTTGGACTGCTTGAACGCGGCGAATGACAGGACGGACTCGGTGATGTTGGACTTGAACACTTTTTTGATGAGCTCGTCCGACAGCTCCGCTTTGGAGCCGAACGACGCGGGCCGGGACGTAAGAGTCTCCTTGGTCTGCGCACGCCCCCGAACCCATCGCCTTGTGCGTCATGTGTAGGGCGGAGGGCAAGCGGGCACACCTCCCGTTCGTTTTCTTTCCCACCCACCCAAAACACGCGAAACTGCAACTTGCAAGTCGCAACGGTGCGAGCAAGAGGACGCCGAGGAGAGGCTTCATGCGGCGGCGAGTGAGGCGGTTGGACCCGTCTGTGATGGGGCGTGGGGACTGCGTTAGGGTTAGGGACGGGGCGCGCACCTGAGAGTCGAAAGCAGGGTTCTCGATGAGGGCGTTGACGAACACCATGAGTTGATTCTTGATCTGGAACGGCTTGACGCCGGCGCTCTTGTTCTTCTTGTTGATCTGCTCCAGCAACTTGCTGCGGTGGCAGTGGTAAAAACCTCAACAATGCGGTGAGGGACTCCGCGTCGAAACCGAGCGTCGAGCCCTGAGAGGAAACTGGCAAGCGGCAAGGGTCGCGAGCGTCGAGGGGAACGCACGCAGCCAGCTGGTCTGCTATCATGTTGACGTGTGTGCCGCCGCGCAGCGTGCAGATGCCGTTGACGAACGACACCTGCGAGAACTGCCCCTCGGACGCCGACACGCACACCTCCCAGCGATCGTTAATCTTCTCGTGGATCTTTACGGCGTCGGGCTTGTCCCTGAGGTACAGGTCCACGTACGAGCTGAAGTCCTTGATGGGCACGCGCTTGTCGTTCAAAAACACCTGGTTTTACACAAAACGGGCGTCTTGAGTGTGAGCTCGTCCCTGCCCGGAGGGGAACCCTGCAGGCAGCTCTATACGGCGTGTCGCATGCGTGGTCACGCGGCGACACTGTCGGGTGTGTGCTGGTAGAGAGTCTGCTGCAGGGGAGCCTGCCATGCGACGAGGTCATGGGGAAAGCGCAGCGCCCGCGCGGGTATATACCTTGACACCCTTGCCCAGAACACCGGCGGCGTCGTACACGCGCTTGCGCATGAGCGAGCAGATGTCCTCCTCCAGCTCCGTCATGTTGAAGCGCGCCAGGTCCGGCGTGAAGCTGATCATGGTCCAGTTGTCCGTGGGCTTGCACGCCGTGATCACTGGCTTGTTGATCTTCGACATGTTGGCGTTGAACACCTGCGCGCACGCCCCGTCCCACATCGCCCACGCGGCCGCTGTGAGCGAGCGCGCCTCGGCGGCGGCGGCGGACGAGGAAGGCGTCTCTCTTATGCCGTCGACATGCGACGTCTGCGGGCGCAGTAGACGCGCGCACCTGACGATAGCGCTTCTGGCGATGGCCGTCGCATGTCTCCACCACGAACTCTGTCGAGAAGACGTTGGCGAGCTTGGCACCGAAGCCGTTGCGACCGCCCGTCACCTGCGCCCCACGCAGCGCTCAGTCACGTTCGGCATGCGCTGGAGGGGAAGCGTGTGACTGCTGCGCTTGTGCTTTCCCAGCGCTGCCTCGGAAAACGGGAGCGAGCGGAAACACACAAGGCGGAGGCTGCACCTTCTTCTCCGAGTCGTTGTAGTTGGAGGAGGTGAGCAGGTGGCCGAAGATGAGCTCGGGCACGTACACCTTCTCCTCCGAGTGCATCTCCACGGGGATTCCGGCGCCGTCGTTCATTACGCTCACCGTGCCGTTCTCCTGATTGATCACAACCTTGAGCGTCGACATCGTCTTGTCACGCACCTGTCGCCAGACCGCCCACCCCCCGAGTCACCTCAGCGATACGTAACCTCCGATGAAGAACTAGTAGGGGCTTGTAAGCATCGTGTGGACGCCGTGTCGACTATTCATAGCAGCCCCAGTCGACGGGTGGGTTGCCGCCCGCTCCGGGCGTTTGGCGCTGCGACTGCAGAGAGCGACTCCGTCTGAGTGCAACGCTGCATTTATACCGTTGGGTAGCTCCAGCGCACGTCTCCTAGAGCGCGCCTCTGGGCCACGCGTGACCCAGAGGCGCTGTACGCATACGGGGGTGTTGTGGGCGCTCGTGGCCGTCATCGCACCTTGTTGTCGATGGCGTTGACGATGATCTCGTCAAATATCTTGTACAGCGCGGGTGTGTACGTCACCTGCTTGAACGCCACGCCCGTGCCCTCCTGCACCCACACCTGCTGTGTCTGCTTCTCAATGGACCCGACGTAGGTGTCCGGGCGCAGCAGGATGTGCTCGAGCTGGCTCTTCTTCTGATAGATATCCTCCACACGGCGTCCATCCTTCTGCGTCTGCCCGTTCGCCGCCTGTAGCGGGTTCTTGGCCGCCTTGGAGCTCTTGCCCGTCTGCCATTGGGCCAAGCCCCATCCCCGCCACGTGAGCTGAGCACAGTGGGCTGTGTGATGGGGTGCTCGACTATGTACTGTCCACATCATCCGCTGCGGAAACCACGCTCCCGACAGCCGCCCGCGCGTGATTTGGTTCGGATTCTGGAGCGACAGATCCGAGTGGGGTGGGCGACAGGCCGGAGGAGCGCAATATCGCAGCGTGTCAATGCACATTCGATCGAATCCGTGCACTCGCAGGGCGGATCGACTGGCGTAGCGTCCTGCACCCAGTGCCGTTACGGTCTGATTCCCTTCGACGGTGAACAGAGTGAAAGCGATGCTGATCCACAGTGTTCCTGTTGGACGCAATGTACACATCGACGCCTCGCGCATCGGCCCACCCGCCCTCGGTAAAGCGTGTCGGAGCTCCATCGATGCCCATGTCAAGTTGACTCCCGGTTCACCGTCACGCACGTCCTCTGCACCCGCTCCTCGCACCACGGCATGCGTATTGATCCACACAGTGGGTTCCTGCACCGCCGTACCACGCGCCTTCGCCCTGCGGCACTCCGCCCTCTCGCAATGTGGGGGTTGGGGAAACCGTGGACGCGAGCGCCACGAGGAAAGGACCACGCACCGCCTTGGGGGCCGCCACGGCCTTGAACGGCGCCACGTTCTCGTCGTGCATCATGTAGTCGTCGTCGAGGTCCGCCATGCCCCTGCCTTTCAACGGCTGCTTGAAGTTCTGCGACACTGGCACAACCCGCGAGCGAGACTCACTTCGGCCCACCACGACTGAGTACCCGTCAGTACCCCCTCTCTCCTACATCCACGCTGCCGCCACTCGTCCCCCCGTCAGCAACGTCCAGCTCTCCTTGCCAATCCCAAGGCAGTGGAGGAGTTCAGGGTGGTGTGGGGTGGACTCAGATGTACAACGTCGGACACGGCGCATATGTTCTAGACTGACAGTCTGGGTTTGCGGTGTTCGGACCTCCGCACGCGCAGGCAAAACCCATACAATGGAGTCTGATGAGCCTACTGCCTTCGAGAAGAGGCGGCTGGCGTTGAAGGCGTTCTGCATTAAGCACTTCCTACCCCTCGGTCTATTCACGGCCTTGGTGGTATCGTTGGCACTCCCCCAGCCGGGCCGCGAGGTGAGGGAATCTAAACCCTATCCAATTGCGGCCCGTGACGGCTACATAGCTGCATAAACCGTGCAATTTTGCTCTGCCCGAACAGCATACATGCTAAAGGATCCGCCGAGGGTGTTAAACCCTGCTTCCAGGTGGCGGGCTGGAGGCATAACGACTTCAAAATCTTCCAGACCTTCAACGTCTGCACCATCTTCTTCGTGAGTGGCATGACACTCAAGACGGAGGATGTCAAGGACGCCCTGAAAGGTACGCTATTGCACCCGTACGCTATAGCACTCACCGGCGATGGCTTGTGTCTCGGGGGCTGATGACGGCTTGACGTGCGGATGGGGTGGGCGGAGTACAGCGTTGCCCTCGCTGTCGTACGGCCTGGTGGCCATCTTGCTGATAACGCCGTTCATCGGCTTCCTGACGCTAGAGATTCCCTTCTCCCCGCGTGAGTTCCGCATTGGCCTCACGCTGTTCGCGTGCATGCCCACCACGCTCACTTCGGGCGTCACCATGGTCGGCCTGGTATGAGCTCCCTCACACCTCCACGCCATCCCTACTGCCTCGCCGCTCACCACTCGATCCGTGCACGCACCCACCCCTCGTAATGAGGCAGAAAATCCACGACGCCACGCCCGCGTCTGAGGGAGGCTTGGCAAACCCTAACTTTTACGTATCCTTAACCCTAACCTGCGCAGGCCAAGGGCAACACCGCGCTGGCGCTTCTGCTCACAGTAGGCAGCAACCTGTTAGGTAATAACCCCCACGCACCGTCCTCGTGCCACACCCGCAGTACTGTGAGCTCCGCTGCCCCCTCTCCCACGGGCTGACGCGCGCGGGCTACGCCTGTGGGCCACACGCAGGCGTGGCCACGGTGCCGTTCATGCTGAAACTGGTGCTGAGTAGCGGCGGGAACGTCAAGCTGGACGCCATAGCCCTTCTGATCAAGCTGGCGCTCACCATCCTCGCGCCGCTCGCCATCGGAAAGGTGGGATTCGTGTGCCTTCCCGCCTTCGCAAGCGCTCGTGTCTGCCGATGAGCCCTCATGCGGACGCTGACCGACACCTGGTGACTGCAGACCTTTCGCGAGGCATGGGACAAGGTGCCTCCGTTCTGCACGGTACGAACCCTGACCGCCGAGCGTTTGCTTACTTGTGCACATACTCGACCTGGCGGCCCAGCGGGAGCGCTCGGGTCAGCGAGCGCGAGAGCACCAGTCGGCTGGGTGTTGTGCCAGAGCAACACCCAGCCGCGGCGTGGCGTGCTCTGGGACGCGCAAGATCTCTCACACACTCACCCACACGCACCCACGCACTGCTTGCGCGCAGAGGAACAAGGTGACGCTGGGCATCGTGAACAACGGCTCGCTGGTACTCATCGTGTGGCAGACGTGCTCGGTGTCCGCGGACGACATCCTGGACCAGTCGGCTGCTCGTATTCTGCCCATCGTAGCGGGCGGGGTGGCGCTGCACGCCGTCTACCTGGCGTTCAACGGCGCGGTGACGGAGGGGCTCAGCCGCGCGCAGCTCATGCCATGGAAGGAGCGCAAGGCGGTGTGGCTGCTCACCTCGCAGAAGACGCTGCCGGTGGCGATGACGGTGCTCACGTACCTCGCCGAGGAGGACGTGCGCACATCCCCCGAGTCGTTCTCACAACTTCACAATACTCACTTGCGTCATCTCTTCCTCCTCGGAGGGCCCTCTGAGATTTCCTCTAGCGAGTGCGACGACGCCGCTTAGAGTGTTGCTCCGAGTGCTGAGGGAGACGAGGGGACGATTCGGCACAGGTGGGGCGACACGGGCTCATCGCCATCCCCATGATCGTGGGTCACATGAGCCAGCTGTTCATCGACTCCGCCATCTCTTCCAAGTGGGGTGACTGGGCGGCGATGGAGCAGAAGGCGGACGCGCAGAAGGCGGACGCGGACGATGTGGTGGACAACCCAACTTTTGGTGATCCGATCATCAATACTTCCCCCATCAATGGGAACTTTTAGTCACATACACCAGCGCAAACACGAAAACCACTCGCCGTGATTTGGGCGCTGCTGGCGCACCGTCCTACCATCACACAAACGCGGTGCAGCCCGTGTATTGAACGCATAACCTCGATTCAAGAGCAAAGGCTGAGCTCTCTCCGCTAAGCTCTCTTCTTGGTGCGGCCCACAGGCTGCTGGCTCCGCAGCGGGCTCAAGCCGCCATCTTTCTTATACCGAATGTCTTGCAGCAGCGGGCTGAGCGGCTCGTACGTTTCGTACTTGAACACCGCCGGCAGCCGCCCGGGCAGCCCCAGCGCCGTTGGATGAACCACAGGCTGCAACTGCTGGTCGCGCCCGCGACTGTCCCGTCGCGCGCCGCCGTACCCCACACCTTGCGGCTCGCGTCGAATACCTCTCATGGGGCTCGGGCTCGCCTGCGTCTGCGTCGGGGCGCGCCGTGCCGCCGCCAGCGACTGCGATGGCGACGAGCCCGCCGCCGCCGCGTGCTCGCGCCGCGCCGCCAGCCGCGCCAGCCGCTCCTCGTGCGCCTGGTGCGGTCCGACCGCCGCCGGGCTGCCGCTCGCCTCGCGCAGACGCATTAGCGACTCGGTGCGTCGGCGCTCGCTGGACTGCCACGCCTCGTACGTCGTAGGCGGCGCTACCACTGTGCTGCGGCCGAAGTTCTGCTGCCCGTACCCCTGTCCGCAAACACACACCCGCCCCAACGTCCGCCCCGCGAATCGTCGTTTATGTCAGTCCCTCGCTCTCTCTCGCGCTGGTGTACGGTGTATGCGCCGAGCGCACGGTTGTACGCACCGCCACCGAGTTGAGCTTGAAGGTTTTCTGGCCCTTGCTGCGGTTGTTGGGCACCAGCGACGGGCTGTCAAACGGGTTGCGAGACGACGCCTCCTCCGCGTGCACAGCGCTCGGGCTGTGCTGCGAGTGCTGCGAGTGCCGTCGCGAATCCACGCTGTTCGAGGCGCCGCGCACCGAGGGCAGGATGGGGGCGCTCAGCTCGGCCATCAGCGTGCCTGCGGCGGGGCCACCGCCCAGCGCCGGCAGTGTGCCGCCGCCTCTGCTGTCTCGCCGCCTCTGCTGCTGTGGCGCGTCGTCACTACTCGCCGGCTTCGCGC
>Ga0115006_10002964_pt1 | contig 11389 bp, 7 predicted proteins | sample ArcOceMetagenome_3_FD_88943 | JGI IMG/M metagenome (GOLD analysis project Ga0115006, IMG submission 88943) | Marine eukaryotic phytoplankton communities from Arctic Ocean - Arctic Ocean- Svalbard ARC20M Metagenome | ecosystem: Environmental > Aquatic > Marine > Oceanic | place: Arctic Ocean...
ATTTCTAAATCATTATTGTATTATTTCTAAATTACCTGGAGCTTGAGTCGCTTGCCTTGCTCGTCTACGGTCCGGAGTTTGAAGTGTTTAGGGTTTAGGGTTTAGGGTTTAGGGTTTAAGGTTTGGGCTTGACGAAATCGAATATCTGTTATATCATTTCTAAATTATTATTGTATTATTTCTAAATTACCTGGAGCTTGAGTCGCTTGCCTTGCTCGTCTATGGTCCGGATTTTGAAGTCAATTCCAATAGTCGTGATAAAGGAAGTTGTGAATTGGTCGTCGGAGAAGCGCAGTAGTAAACAGCTTTTGCCCACCCCAGAGTCTCCTATCAAGAGGAGCTTTACCAGGTAGTCCTGCCATCGCACCCGCACACCGCAGAAGGAGGCAGGTACGCCCGCGCACACGTCAGCAGAGGAGCGTTCCAGACCATATATATATATATATATATACATACTTACATACGTACATACATACATACACACACACACACACACACACACACACACACACACAGACGGCCTCGTCTCACGAGCCGACCCCTGCAAGCACAGCTGGCACGCAACGGCTGTCGGCTGCGCACACGCTCGCCCACGCAGGATCTGCCAGAGCAGCCATGAGCGCTGTGCTACTGCTGCACTGCACGCCAGCGACCACGCAAGGTGTTGGCCCTCACATAATTGGCAGCGCCCCCGGGAGCCTTGGCCATCTCTCGCGCTGCCGGACCTCCCGCCCCTGGCGCGCGGCAGTCCAGGCAAGGCGCTGATGAGAGGAAGCACCCGACAGGTTCTGCAGATATGTTTAGCGTTTGGATTCAGAACCGGGGGGGGGGGGGCCCCCCCGCGCCCAACCCCGCCTTTGGGCAAGGGCGGCGCTGCGGGGGTGGGGGGGTGGTGTTTGCCGTTGGGACCGAGACCGGGGGGGGGGGGGGCGCCACGCAGCTCAGCCCGCACTTTGGCAAAGGACGCGCTGCGTAGGTTGGAGGCGGTTCGCCGACATGCAAACGAGGACGACACGCACACGCCTCACTGCGCATGCACGCCAGTCCGGCGCGATCGCGCGCCGGCTGCGCGCGCCGGAGCAGGCGGGCGCAGCACACGCCGTCGATACCGCACACCGCAGGGCCCCGAGCCCCGCGTCTGGGTTCTCTCTCGCGCGCGCGCTTCCTCTACCTCCCGCGCCGCGCAGTTGCAGTGCAGCGAGTGCAGGGCGTTGGCTCGCAGCAGCAACCGAGCGAGCCACCGCCCGCTGCCCCACGGAGCCGCGAGGCCACCTGTCCGCGCACCGCCCTGCACCCCCGTGCGCTGCTCCGCTCCACGCCCCGCTTCCCGACGCACACCCGCACTCCACCGCAAGCCGTTTTTCGAAGCTTTTGTGTGTCTGTGCGCTTCGCGGCGCGCCTGCCCGCGCCAGCGCCGGCGCCAGAAGCCACGGTGACGCTGCGAGAACGCCGCAGCTACCACCACCCCGCTCCCACCGCCCGCCGCCGCACCTCGCCGCGGGCAGCACGGCGGCCAGCGCACCGAGCCCCCCCTTCCCTGGGGTGCCTCAGACGTGAGGTTCTCCAAAGTTCGTGCCGTCCTCACCGCGCAGAGCCCGTCAGCAGTCAAGGCGGGGCGGTGGATCGCCAGGCGGCCCGCGGGCTGTGCAGCCATCATGAAGGTCGAGATCGAGGAGTGGCATGCGGTGTCGACATGGACGTGGAATGCCGAGGACGACTCCTGCGGCATCTGCAGGCGCGCCGCCGCCACTCCCCCCCTCTCTGCTCCTCCCGCCCGGCGCGCCGCACCGCAGCTGCACGGCTGCGAATGTCTGCCAACATGAGCGAGGTGTGTCCGTGTGCGTCTGGCTGACAACGACACGGGGTCGCAAACACGCGTGCGTGCGTGCGTGCGTGCGTGCGTGCGTGCGTGCGCATGGACGTGCAGGCTCGCATTTGACGGGTGCTGCCCAGATTGCAAGATGCCCGGAGACGATTGCCCGATCGTGTGGGGCGAGTGCAGCCACCCGTTCCACATGCACTGCATCGTCAAGTGGATCAACTCACAGGTCACCACGCGCTGTCGACGTTGTGAGCGCGCGCCAGCGCACGCGTGCGTGTTTGCGCGCGCGCTCGCGTTGAATGCGTGTAGCGCGCAGAGATTCCCCGTGCACCTCGCCAGCAACCTCGTGCGCGGGTGCACGTTTGTTCTTGCTGCGTGCGGGGGTGAGTTTGTGTTGCACGCGTGAGAGGGCGCTCTTTTCCCAGAAACATCATGCACGCGCTGACACACTTCCCCCGCCTCCTCCCGCGCCTCCGCCCGCTGTCCCCTCCCTACCCTCTATCGTTGGCCAGGGCACCAACGGGCAGCGCTGTCCAATGTGCCGTCGCGATTGGCAGTTCAAGAGCAGCTGAGCCAAGCTCGGTAGTTCTGCTCGCGCTCTGCCGCAGGCCCGTGCCCCGGCGGGCCCGTGACGCACAGAAGCGGCCGCCTCGGTGTCGCGCGAGGGGCGCACGGCTGTGAGGTCACGCGGCGCGCGCATGCCGTGCGCAGTCGCGAGGGCGTTCATCGTTTTTGTCTTAAGACAGACACCGTGCCTCGTCCTGCTATGCTCCGCTTGCCGCCAATTAACCTCAAGGCCTCGAGCAACGTAAGCGCGTGATCGAATTCACAGATCCATAAATTCAGCAAGCTTTATTACAGTCTTTGATGATCAGGTATCTATCTACACAGAAGAGGAACGGCAACCGGAGGGCATGGAGGCATCTGCAAGATTTCGCAACGCACTCTCTCCAACATGAAACCCGCTCGCAAATGCCTAGTTTAGCCATTTGTCCCACCTGGCCCCGGCCCACATCCTCCCCAACATGTGGCCCCGGCCCACCTCCTCCCCCACGGATGTGGCCTGGGCCTGCGCGCTGCCGCAGCAGAGATGAAGCAGCCGCCGAAGAAGAAAAAATAAGTAGAAAAAAATAATCCCCGTCGCGCAATGCGCGACGCGCAGCGCAGCCACGGGTCGTGGCTGCGCTTGCCCTTGTGCGTGCGCACTCTCGACACCCGCAGGCAACGAATCGGCACGCGCCAGTGTCAGCTCCCGGCTGCCCCCTGCCCCTGTGCAGGCGGTCCCGCCTCCAAACACGTACAATCCCCCACTGTTGTGGCTGCGCGCTGCCTCCTGGCCGCATCACGCAGGGCAGAACGCGTACTGCAGAGGGCACAGACAAGCGTCAGAGGGCACAGACGAGCGTCACCGCCTGCGGCACACGAAGGGCGGCGAGGGCAGGAAGCAGCGCGCACGAGGCAGCGCAGACGGCGAGGGCAGGAAGCAGCGCGCACGAGGCAGAGGCGCTGCCAAACACACAGAGCGCCGGGTGCGCACGCACCTGGCCGTACTCGCCGTTCGGGTACGGGTCCTTTTGCTGCAGCTTGTGCCAGTCGAAGGTGCCCGGCTCCAGCGACTCACAGGGGTTCTCCCCCAGCAGCGACTGCACGCACGCCCAGCAGCCCGCCGCCCGCGTCAGTTGGGCGCGCACGGCACCGCGGCGCACGCGGGGCCGCGCATCCGCGCGGGTCCTGCGGCAGCAGCGGCGTCGAGACGCGTCTCTTTGGCACACTCCTCCCCACATGACGCCCGCCGCGTGCTCGCCCGCTCGCGCAGGTGCCAGCGGGTCATGCGGCCGCGGCAACAGCAGCGGCGGCAACAGCGGAGGGCAACGAGCACGCAGTGCCACGCACCCGCGCGCCCATCCCCTCGCTCGCGCACCTGCGGCGCCACAAACACGAGCTGGCGCAGCATCATCGGCTGCCGCAGTGCCGAGGCGAGCATACTTTGACTTGGCTGTTCAGAACTTCAGATTCACTCCATCCTCCAGGATTCCTCCTCCCCTCCTGTTCGTGGGTACGTGTCTGAATCGTCCCGAACTATTGCGTTTTCGCAGCTGGGGCAAATTTGCATTTTGCCGGGAGATTTCGCACGGGCAGCACGGGCGGTTCTCAGCGGCGCAAGAGGCAATAGCCGCAAGGGAGTGGTCCGCAGCACGGGGGCCGGGGCTGCGGGGCGCGCTTGCGCTCGCTGACACCCTCCCAGGGGACTGCGCGCCCTGCGCGCACCGCCGCCTGGCCGCACAACCGTGCGCCGCGCGCGACACACTCGGCGCTCGTAAGTTGCGCGAGGCCGCTTTCGCGCGCCGGGCCCGCCGGCCCCTGCGGCAGCAGCGCAGCGCGGGAGCCGGGCCAGGGGCCGGCAGAAAGGCGCGATGGCGGCGCCTGCGAAGAAATGCACCCTCATCCTGCAGGATGGCACGCGCTGGGAGGGCGACGCGTTTGGTGCCGAGGTGAGCGTGTCGGGCGAGGCCGTCTTCCAGACGGGCATGGTCGGCTATCCCGAGGCGCTCACGGACCCGTCGTACAAGCGGCAGATTCTGGTCATCACCTTTCCGCTTGTCGGCAACTACGGCGTGCCGGACGAGAATGTGCTCGACGAGTATGGCATCCTCAAGTACATGGAATCTAACAAGGTCCACGTTGCGGCGCTCGTGGTACGCCTCCCCGCTGCGCCGCGCCGCGCCGACACGCGCCTCCCCGATGCCCCTGCCCATGGGCGCGATTGATGCCCGCGGCGCTCGCCGCCCCCGCCGCGCCGTCTCCCCCTCTTTCCCACGCACTTTTGTTGCGATGGTTTGCACGTGCGCGTGACGCCCCGAGCACGCACGCCAGGTGTCGACGCTCAGCAAAGACTACAGCCATTGGCGTGCGGTCAAGTCGCTCTCGCAGTGGCTAAAGGAGCAAGGTATCCCCGGTATCACCGGGGTTGACACGCGCGCCCTCACCAGAAATCTTCGCGAACGTGGTTGCACGCTGGTAACGCGCCTTTTCCGGCCGCTGTGTGCTATTCTCAAGTGCCCGCAGTGCAGACGCACGTGCCTTTGTTTGCGGTGCTGACCGTGCCGGTGACGCCAAGCGTAAGAGGAGGACGCGCCGTGAAGATTGCGTGAGCGTGAACGTCACAGACGCGCTTGCTCGCGCTGTGTGCGCTCCGCTGCTCCCGCTAACGCCACGTGTGCTGTGCATACGTGATGACACACACTGTGTGCCGTGGCGTACGTCTTGTGCGGCGGCGGACAACAGGCAAAGCTTGTGATGGCGGGCGACAGCGAGGCGTCGGTTCCCATGGTTGACCCCAACAAGATGAACCTCGTGGCGGAAGTCTCGACCAAGGAACCCAAGGTCTACAACAAGGTCAGTCAGTGTGCGTCCATCGCACCCCCAAACATGCAAAGCCAGCAACGGGTGGGGCCTATCAGCGTGCGCTGTCGCGGGGGCCTCGAATGTCGCGAGGGTCTGCGGTGATGTCGCTGCTGAAGTGAAGGGGTGTGCTGGTGCAGGGCGGCAACGTGAGGATCACCATGGTAGACTGCGGTATGAAATTGAACCAGCTGCGCTGCATGTGTGCGCGCGGGGCCGAAGTCACGGTAGTGCCCTGGGACTTTGACTTTGTGGCGGCTTTCGACAAGTGGGATGGCCTTTTCATTTCCAATGGCCCTGGTGACCCTACTATGGCCGCCAAGACCATCACATTCCTCCGGACCATCATTGGCGAGATGACCAGCGGCAAGAAGCCAGTCAAGCCCGTGTTCGGCATCTGTCTTGGCCACCAGCTTCTTTCCCTGGCGGCTGGGTGCGTTGTGCTTGCTGCGTGCGCAGAGACAGCGTATCCAAGATGTGTTGCGCGGTGACGCCAGGCGAGGCTGACATGCATACGCGCACGCGCACACACGCACGCACGCACGCACGCACGCACGCACGCACGCGCACGCACGCACGCACGCACGCGCACACACGTACTCGCAGGTGCGACACGTACAAGTTGCCTTACGGCAACCGTGGACACAACCAGCCGTGTATGCTCGTCGGCACCGAGCACTGTTTCATTACCTCGCAGGTACTACTACTACTGCTGCTGCTGCTGCTGCTGCTACTACTACTACTACGCTTTAGGCTTTAGGCTTTCATTACTTGGCAGTTACCTGCCGCCAAGGCCTTTCATTACTTGGCAGTTACCTTGGCATTAGGCTTTTAGGTTTGGTGGCTTTGCGCTTTACTACGCTTTAGGCTTCAGGCTTTGCGCTTTTAGGCTTTCATTACCTCGAAGGTGACCGCCGCGCGAACACTCTGGCGTGCTCATGGCTGGTCTGTGCGGCTGCTTTCATGCACGCAGCTCAGCGCTCGCTTTGGCAAAGCTGATGATTGCGGGCACTGGCACGCAGAATCACGGGTTTGCCGTCGACGAGAACCGTATGCCGGAGAAGTGGGTGCCGCTCTTCAGGAACGCCAACGACAACACCAACGAGGGTGTCGTGCACGAGTCGCTGCCCTTCTTCTCGGTGCAGTTCCATCCGGAGGCACGCGCGGGCCCTGAGGACACGGAGGGCCTCTTCGACGTCTTTGTCAATGGCGCGCGCGAAATGAAGGCGGGCGGCAAGTACGAGCTGCGCAAGGCCATTTCGGCCAAGACCACGCAGATCATCGGCAAAGACCCGGCGACAGTGCAGTTGCACGGCAAGCCCCGCAAAGTCCTAGTCCTCGGCTCTGGGGGTCTGTCCATTGGGCAGGCGGGCGAATTCGACTACTCCGGCTCGCAGGCGATCAAGGCGCTCAAGGAGGAAGGCATTAAGTCTGTGCTCATCAACCCCAATGTCGCCACTGTGCAGACCGCCAAGGGTCTCGCGGACAAGGTCTACTTCCTGCCCGTGACGCCAGAGTACGTACTGCAAGTCCTCAAGGCCGAGCGCCCCGACGGCATCCTGCTTTCCTTTGGCGGACAGACTGCTCTCAACTGCGGCATCCAGCTCAAGATGAAGGGCATTCTGGAGCAGTACAATTGCCGCGTCATGGGCACGCCGGTGGACACCATTATTGCGACCGAAGATCGCGAAATCTTCAACGCCAAGTTGGCAGAGATCAACGAGTCCACTGCCCCGTCCATGTCAGCAGATTCTCCGGCCGAGGCGGAGGAGGCGGCGATCAAGGTCGGGTTCCCAGTGATCGTGCGCGCAGCGTACGCTCTTGGGGGCTTGGGGTCGGGGTTTGCTTACAACGTTGAGGAGCTCCGGAAGTTGGTGGCAGTGTCCTTTTCGCACTCGCCGCAGGTCCTCGTGGAAAAATCGCTGCGCGGATGGAAGGAGGTTGAGTACGAGGTCGTGCGTGACGCCTGGGGCAACTGCATCACAGTTTGTAACATGGAGAACTTTGACCCGCTGGGTATCCACACGGGCGAGTCTATTGTTGTAGCGCCCTCGCAGACACTCGACAACCGCGACTACAACATGCTGAGGAACACTGCGGTCAAGGTCGTGCGACACCTCGGCGTCGTCGGCGAGTGCAACATTCAGTATGCGTTGGATCCATTTTCGGAGGCCTACTTCATTATCGAGGTAAACGCGCGCCTGTCGCGATCTTCGGCGCTGGCGTCCAAGGCTACGGGGTATCCCCTTGCCTACGTGGCTGCCAAGCTCGCGCTCGACTACTCGTTGCCCGCGCTGCGCAACTCGGTCACGGGCAAGACCACCGCGTGCTTCGAGCCCTCGCTTGATTACCTGGCGATCAAAATCCCGCGGTGGGATCTGAAGAAGTTCCCCAAGGTGTCCAACAGGATTGGCAGCGCTATGAAGTCGGTCGGTGAGGTCATGGCCATTGGGCGCCGCTTCGAAGAGGCCATCCAGAAGGGCCTGCGTATGGTTGATTCGCACGAGGGCTTTGTGCCGGGCATTGTGCCGGCCTCGGAGAGTGATATCAAGGATGCTACTGATCAGCGCATTCTTTCCATTGCCACGGCGTTCGCTGAAGGATGGGAGTTGGAGAAAATCCGCTCGCTGAGCAACATCGACCCTTGGTTCCTCAACCGCCTCCAGGACATCAACACCATGAATGGCGTGCTTGAACAATACAAGGACCAGCAGGTGCCCTATGAGCAGATGCTGTATGCCAAGCAAATCGGGTTCTCGGATAAGGTCATTGCGCGCCTCACGCAGTCCTCCGAACTGGTGGTGCGCAAACACCGCAGGTCGCTCGGTCTCGTTCCCATCGTCAAGCAGATTGACACGGTATCTGCCGAGTACCCAGCATGCACCAACTACCTGTACCTGACCTACAATGGCAAAATCGACGATCTCGATGCCTCGAGTAATTCCGTCTTTGTGCTGGGCTCTGGCGTGTATCGTATCGGCTCGTCCGTGGAGTTCGACTGGTGCAGCGTTTGCTGCATCCGCGAGCTGCGCAGGCTTGGTCATTCGACCATAGTGCTCAACTGCAATCCTGAGACGGTGTCCACTGATTACGATGAGTCAGAGCGCCTCTTCTTTGACGAGATCTCCTTCGAGGTCGTCATGGACATCTACGAACGCGAAAATCCGCTGGGAGTGGTGCTGTCGGTGGGTGGACAGGCGGCGAACAACATTGCCATGTCGCTCTTCCGCCAGAATGTGCGCGTGCTGGGCACGTCGCCCGAGATGATTGACAATGCTGAAAATCGCTACAAATTCTCGCGCATGCTTGACAAGCTCGGCATAGACCAGCCGCAGTGGAAGGAACTCTCCAGTATCCAGGCAGCCAAAGACTTCTGCAACCGCGTATCATACCCGTGTCTTATTCGTCCTTCGTATGTGCTTTCCGGTGCTGCGATGAACGTGGCGCACTCGGACACGGACCTTGAGTCGTACCTAGGCCACGCCGTTGCTGTCTCTAAGGACCACCCTGTGGTGATCTCTAAGTTCATTGAAAACGCCAAGGAGATCGAGGTAGATGCCGTGGCGAAGGACGGTATTGTGGTGGCCTGCGTGATTTCTGAGCACGTCGAGAATGCAGGCGTGCACTCGGGCGATGCCACCATTGTGTCGCCGGCACAGGATCTGACTGACAAGACGCTGGAAGGTGTTCGCGACATTATGTTCGCAGTGGCGCAGGCGCTCTTCATCTCGGGCCCGTTCAACATGCAGCTCATCGCCAAGGACGATGAGCTCAAAGTGATTGAGTGCAACGTGCGCGCCTCGCGCTCCTTTCCCTTCGTCTCGAAATGCCTGGACCTGGAGCTGATTCCGATTGCCACGCGTATCTTCCTCAACATCAGCGAGGGCGTGCCGACCAAGCTCGCGGTGGGCTCGAGCACGTGCGTCGGCGTCAAGGTAGCACAATTCTCCTTCAACCGCCTCCCGGGGTCGGACCCCACGGTGGGCGTCGACATGATGTCGACGGGCGAGGTAGCCTGCTTCGGCGACACGCGGCAGGAGGCCTACTTCAAGGCGCTGCTGTCCACGGGCTTCAAGGCGCCGCCCGTCAACAAGCCGATCTTGTTGTCGGTTGGCACATACCGCAATAAGACCGACTTCCTGCCCTACGTCGGCTTGCTGGTCCAGATGGGCTACCGCCTGTTTGGCTCCAAGGGCACGGCCGACTACTACATGGAAAACAACATTGAGATCACGCCGATGGAGCTGCCGACTGACACCGAGGGAGGGTCGCAGATCAATCTCAAGGACTGCCAGTTTGGGCTCATCATCAACATTCCGGCCAAGAGCCGCTTCCGCCGTCCGGCCTCGTACAACTCGCAAGGCTACCTGACGCGCACGCAGGCTATGATGCACTCGGTGCCTCTCATCACTGACATCAAGTGCGCGCGTCTCTTCGTGGAAGCTATCAGCAAGTACGGCCTGTCGCCGCCGGTGCGCCCGCACATGGACTGCCGCACGGCATACCGGGCTGCCACGCTGCCTGGCCTCATTGACGTGCACGTGCACGTGCGTGACCCGGGCGCGACGCACAAGGAGGACTGGGCGTCGTGCACGGCGGCGGCGTTGGCCGGCGGCCTGACGATGGTGTGCGCCATGCCCAACACCATGCCAGCAGTCATCGACACGGTCACGATGCAGCAGATGAGGACGCGTGCGGCGGCCATGGCGCGGTGCGACTGGGGCACCCTCATTGGTGCCACCATGGGCAACGCCAAGCAACTGAAGAGCGTGGAAGGGGCCATCGCCATGTCCATGGAGCTGGACCATGCGACGATGAGTGATCTGCAGATTGACGACCTCACCGTGTGGATGGAGCACTTCGAACACTGCCCGAGCAAGATGCCAATCGTCGTGCGTGCCGAGTCCAAGACCCTCGCAGCGGTGCTCATGATGGCCATGATGTACGACCGCGCCATCCACGTGTGCGCGCTGTCTCGCAGGGAGGAGATCATGGTGGTGAGAGAGGCCAAGCGGCGCGGCGCCAAGGTGACATGTGGCGTCAGCCCTACGCACCTCTTCCTTACGGACGACGAGATTGACAAGCGAGGGGAGGATCTCATGACGATCCGTCCGCGCCTCGCCACGGAGAAGGACCGGCAGGCGCTCTGGGACAACATCGACATCATCGACGTCTTCTCCTCGCACCACGCGCCGCATACCAAGGAGGAAAAGCAGAACCAAAAGCTGCCGGGCTTCCCCGGGCTCGAGACCATGCTTCCTTTGCTCCTCACCGCCGTCAACGACGGGCGCCTCACCATCGAGGACCTGGTGGCGCGCCTGCACACGAACCCGCGCAAGATTTTCGGGCTGCCGGAACAACCCGACACCTTTGTTGAGGTGGATCTGGACCGGGCATGGACGCTACCCGCAAAGATGCCGCACGGCAAGTGCAACTGGAACCCGTTCGAGGGCATGAAGGTCCAAGGGGCTGTGAGCCGCGTCGTCGTGCGCGGGGAGCTGGTCTACCTGGATGGCCAGGTGCTGGCGGACCCAGGCAGCGGCAAGGAGCTCAAGCCCGAGGCGCCGCTGTATGAGGACATTGGCTCGGGCGGCAGGAGGGGCATCGGACTGCAGCCCGCTATTCGGGCTGGCGGTCTCGACCGCGCGCGCCCCGACACGCTGGACATGCAGAAGATGTCTCCACCCAACGTGTTGTCGCCGCAGCGCAAGGTCACGGGCGCGCGTCCCACCTCCGTCTCCATCCACCCCGGCGCTGTTCAAGATGGCATGGAGCCCGCCTCGCCCAAGGCTCCTGCGTACATCGACCACGTGGCTGCGCACCCGCAGCAGAGGCCGGCGGCGCTGCACAAGTCCCCGATGCTGGCGCCTGGCATGGACCAACACCTCGGACTGAGCACCTCGACCAAGCTCGCCGACTGGCGCGGACAGTCTGTGCTGTCGGTTTCGCAGTTCAACCGCTCGTTCCTGCACCAGCTCTTCAACCTTGCCCATGACCTGCGCATCTTTGCGCAAAGGGGTCCGCTCGACATCCTGCGTGGCATGTCCCTCGCTTCCGTCTTCTATGAGGTGCACACACACACACGTTATATATATAATATATGTGTGTGTGTGTGTGTGTGTGTGTGTGTGTGTGTGTGTGTGTGTGTGTGTGTGTGTGTGTTTG
>Ga0115006_10002965_pt1 | contig 11388 bp, 10 predicted proteins | sample ArcOceMetagenome_3_FD_88943 | JGI IMG/M metagenome (GOLD analysis project Ga0115006, IMG submission 88943) | Marine eukaryotic phytoplankton communities from Arctic Ocean - Arctic Ocean- Svalbard ARC20M Metagenome | ecosystem: Environmental > Aquatic > Marine > Oceanic | place: Arctic Ocean...
GAAACCGCCTGCGAGATCTCGTTCTTGCACATGTCGATCCCGAGCGTCGTACAATCTGTCGTCTCTCGCGCGCGGTTCGCTACGCGGCCCACTCCGCAGCCCAGGTCCACGAATATGCTTTCTGCGGCCGTGCTGGAGAGGGCGAGGGCTGCGTCGGTGGTGGAGGGGAGGGTAGTGACGTGCGATGCCGTCTTGGAGAGCGTGCCGAAGGGGTAGGTGCCGGTGTCGTCCTCGAAGGCATCTGAGAAAGGAATCTCCCAAAGCGGCGAGCCGCCGGGGTCCTCTGCAGACATGCGAAGGTCAACGGGCAGCGGAGCAGGGGGGGGGTCGATTCTGGCGCTAGCGAGCTGTCGAGAGCAGGTGGATGTGGAGCTGCGGGGTCGGAGGGCAGGAGAAGGTTGGGTTAGTGCTGGAGAAATTACGCCCACCGCCATCTCGAAAGAGGTCGCGCCCGAGTCTGTGTGCTACTGGTAGATGTTGTTGTGCACGGTGTGCATCGGACCGTCTTCGCTATCGCCCTCCATCGACAAGAAGTCAACGGGCCGGCGGGGCAGCAGGGGGAAGTCGGTCTGAGCGCAACCGAGCGTCGATATCAGGTGGGTGTAATAACACAAGATCCTGTCAGAGAGTGAGGGTCGTCGCTGTGGTACCTGAGTGGACGTGAAAAGCACTTTTGTTTAGGTAAAAATTTGCCCATTTCCTTGTCAAATCAAATCCCCTAATTGCAATGAATACAAGTCGTTCCATGACCGGAGGTATATCACACTCTGCTGTGCAGAGATCGCCCCACAAACAGGTACGCATTTGGCCTTCAAGAAGGTGGAAGATTTTAAACTCGAGCATCTTTTCACGAGAAGTTGCAGGATGATGTTTTCATCCCACAAATTAGTTTTCCCGCCGATTCGTGCTATCACAGTTCGTTTTTATTCCTAAAACGCTACATTCTTTTATTCAATTGTTATTGAAAATCAATATTACACCTATTAACTCACAGTCTTTCGAAACTGTCCCGATCTGTGTCCCTCATAATCCTCTCCCAAACCTCTCCCTTGCCATCTAACCCCGTCTAATTCCTTGCCCTTTCCCATTTACCCGTCCCTGCCATCTTCAGGCTGCCACACTTCGCAAGAAGATGATGTCAGGTTCTCAGGCTCGTTCCCTCATAGCCCCAGTGAATGGTTTCCGCGGTGCCCAAGCCGCCCGCGGACGCACGGTCAAGAATCACGCCGCCGACAACAGGAAGGCGCTCAAGGAGATGCAGAGGAGGAACATGGAGAAGGAACAGGAGGAGAGGGAGAAGAGCGCGAGGGGGTTCAGTAAGATGAAACAATTCCAGGGGATACAGAGCAAGGTGAGGTGAAGGAAGATGAGCGAATGCTGGGCGGAGGGCTTGACGGAGGGCTGGATTGAAGCGATAGCGGCACATCGCCGACGACAAATAATTAACATTTCTCCTCCTTGCTTCGCTCACACCAATCACACCCTCGCTCAGATTAACAATGGTAACAACGCCAACGCTCTCAGGGACGAGTACGAGGAGGAGGAGGTTTCCGTTCAGGCTTTCGGGGAGGAGAATAACAAGCCCCTCTGGGAGCAGAAACACAAAAACTTCCTCAAGAAGAAGACCGGGGACTACAGGGGGGCGGAAGAAATGTCCAAGCTTAACCTTGGAAGAAGGAACGAGGAGATCCTTGCGAAGCCGAGCCCGCGGGTCGAGGAGAAGAGGAGCCAGCCCCGTAAGCCAGCACTCCACAACCAGCGTGCCTCCCTCAAGCCGCGCGCCCAAAAGGTGAGCCCGAGCGATGGCTGGAGCGAAGCGACGGCATACCGCCCACAAATATAATTACCCCCCTTTCCGCGCTCGCTTCGCTCCTCCCAATCGCAGAACTACCTGAACAACAACAAGGTTGAGATTACCGGAGCGAAACCAACGTCAAGGGTCGGGGAGTCTGACAACAGCCCATACAAACACAGGAGCCACGGGAAGGTACCGGATTACTTGCAGAAGAGGAAACAGACTTGGGAGGAGGAGGAAAAAATTCGCCAGCTTAACAAGGCCGACGAAGGTGAGTTTGCGATCTCATTTCTTTCATCTTACCTTCCGCTCCTGTCTCATCATAATCTCCCCCTCCCCACCCCACGCCTAAGACTGTCCCGACGGTATGACGCTGATGCCCGAGAACGAGAGGTTGGAGACCCTCCGTGTGCTGAGCGAGAGCGAACAAATCACCAAGAGCGAGCTTTTCTCCATGCCCCTGACAGTCCAAACCCTGGGAATGAAGAAGAAGAAGAACGCGCTCGAGGCAAAGCTGAAGGAGATCGAGGACGCTGTCAAGATATTCAACAGGCCTAAGGTCTTTATCTCGATGGACTGAGGGATGGAAGAGGGGGGGGGGGGGGAGACGGTGGGGAATAGATCCCTAAAGTTGCCGGAAAGGCCTTTTTCCTTCCTTTTATTTATTCACAAAATTTTCCGAGAGTCGGTCCTCGCTGCCTGTGGGGGAACCCCTCTTCAAAATTTATCAATATACCTTCTGTCGCAGTCATTTTTCCTTGGAAAAACTTCCGCTCCTCTGATACTCCTTTTTCTCTTTCCTCTTGGCTTCGCGGTGATTTCGAAAGGCTTGCCTGCCTCAAGTCAACCCTCCGAACCCTAAGTCCTTGGCCGCCATGTGGCTTTCCTCTGCCATAGCCCTCCTTTTATTATCACTCGTAGCCCTTGTGGCTGCCAACTGTTCGCCCGGCTACTACCAAACTTCATCAGACGATACTAGCTGTAATCTATGTGAAGGTGGACAAACTTCCAGGGGCGGAATCGGGCAGGGAAACTGTACCTGTCCAGACGGAGAGTGGTTGGCGTCGAGCTCGGGTTCCAGTTTCTGCACCACATGTCAGGTCACTCTTTACCGAAAGGAGTACATGCCCAATAGCGAATGCCTAAGGTGCGGGCAGGGGGAGCAACCCCACCAGGATACAGGTGAGACCAAAAGTGGAAAGGCGACGTGAAATGCTCCCCAGCTGCCCCCCCCCCCCGCGCGCGCACTCGTCGCTGTCACTTTTGCTATTTACCTCTCAGGGGCGTCGTGCGTGAGTTGCCCTGCAGGAAAATTTGGTTCTGATGATACAGGGGGTGCAGGACACTGTGAAAATTGCCCGGTTGGGTCTAGTAGTGCAGTAGGTGTCTGGACAGAGTCGGGTTCCAATGATGCGTGCGCTTGCGGTGCTGGATATTCGATGACCTCTGGAGAGAGTTTCACCTTGGTCTGCACCCAGTGTCCTGCTGGGAGGTGAGATCCGACGAGGAGCGAAGCGGCGAGCTGACAAATATAGCAGAAGGCTGGAGCGAAGCGACGGCAGAATACCACCTACGACTACAACTAAAACCTCCCACTCGTCGCTTCGCTCGTCGCAGCCATGGCGCCGGCTGCGGTACTATTTGCGACAATGGGCAATCGTCCCCCATGGGATCGGTCGATTCGTCAGCTTGTTCTCCTTGTGCGATTGGAGAGTACGCCCTACTCGATTTCCACAAGGACGTGGCAGTCCAATACAGGGAATGTATTTCTTGCCCTTCCGGGAAGACCACGGATGGGGTTGGTACTAACTTCGGCGGGAGCGTTGGGGAGACAGTGACAATAAATACTTGCAAATGCACCCCGGGACGTAGGATGGACGATGGCGGGATGGATGGATGCTCTGATTGTCCAGCGGACACCTACTCCGAAACCAACAACGCAGCCTCTTGCCAAGGGTGCCCTGTTGGCTCCAACACGGCGGAAGCGACAGGCACAAACTCAGTTTCTGGCTGCATTTGTGGTGCGGGACAAGGTAAGGTGAATTGAAGCAAAGTCTGGGTGCTGCAAAGTTTTTAATTACTAACCCCCCTGCGCTTCGCGCTCATTGTAGAGATAAAAGTTGGCTCAGATGATCCTTACGGGGGTGATAGCATGGATCCTTACGGGGGTGATAGCAGCATTGATATGGGGAGTGCACCGTCGTGCAGATCCTGCGACGCCGGTGAATACTCAGGTGCGATCGGATGAGGAGCGAAGAACGGAAAGCTGGAGCGAAGCGACAACTAGTGCTATGTCTGACACCTCTCTATTTTTCGCTTCGCTCCTCGCAGGGCTAACGATGGCGGCGTGTCTGCCTTGCGGTCCAGGGAAATATACAAACGAAGATCAATCGGCGTGCACGGATTGTCCTGCAGACAATTACAGTGACAATGCTGCGGGGAATTCCGAATGCCAGGCTTGTCCTTCCGGATCCACCACTGTTTGGACGTTAGGCAACTCTCTAAGCGGTTGCATGTGTACAACAGGGGGCTATGGAATCGATGATTCCTCGGGGGGGCCACAGTGCGTCTCTTGTGGTCCAGGAAAGGTAAGTTGGAGCGAGGAGTAAAGCAAAGCGACAATGTCTTCCTACTTAGCATTCTAACTTACACCCCTCCGTCGCCCCTCCCCTCCGTCCGTAGCACTCCTCGACTTCCATGCACACTTGTGAGAATTGTCCCGAGGGGAAGGCAATGTCTGAATCTCAGGCGTCTCTATGCATCGACTGCAACCCCGGATACGTTGCCGGTGATGTCGGCTATCAGAGTTGCTCGCAATGTCCAGTTGGAGCTTACACCGAATTATTTGGTGCTGGTGATTGCGTTAATTGCCCCGATACATCCACCATGCTCGCTAGCTCCCAACCAAGTTCCAGCCCTAGCGATTGCAGGTGCAGCCCCGGCAATGAATTGGTTTCGGTGGGGAACGACTGGGAGGTGAGAATAATAGACGAATGGTGGGGCAGTTCAGAATTATAAGCTAACAATTTCGCTCACCGCAGTGCGACGCTTGCCACTCCGGGAAGTATGCAACAAATGCTGGAGATTCTTGCAGCAATTGCTGGCAAGGGAAATACCAGAGTAGTACCGGAAGCACAAGTTGTTACGACTGTCCCTTGGGGAAATATGGGAACGCTCAAGGTTTGGGGTCGTGCATATCTTGTCCCGCCACTTCCACAACGTCGTCGTTGGGAACCGTCGACCCCCTTGACTGTGTTTGCCCTGAAGGTTCGGGCATCGTGGGAACCACAACAACAGACGGAGGACGCGAAGACGTTGTGTCCATTGGAGTCACCTACGCATGCGAACTCTGTGGAGCAGGAGAATTCACTGCCACTGGGATCACTCACAGGTGCCAAACTTGCGAGGAGGGGAAAATTGCAGCTGCTGAGGGAAGCACCGCTTGCACTTCCTGCTCATTCGGGAAGGTTGCCAGCTCGAATAGAACCAAATGCTTGCTTTCTGAACCTCCCAACCCTCAAGAAACTGTTCCTTTCAATCAAGATGTGTCTGCCATCGCCAAAGATTCCATTACAATGGAGTTCTACGATTTCACTCATTCGGGTGATCTCATATGCCACGCGCCTTTTTGGAGTATTGTCGAACCAATTCGGCGCCCCTCTAATGACACCAAAGCTTACATTCGTGAACATGGCATAACAACTACAATCCCTTCGACCACCGTTGACGGTCAAGCTCCCGTCCTTGTAACATTTGAGGGTTTGATGCCCCTTTCTTCATATGGTTTATTTTGCTTCCTCGAGTACGAGGAGGATGGGGTCAGGAAGACGAGCAAGCTTTTCGTAGGGAATTGGCTTGAGACAGGAAATGCATACCCTTTCCCTCTTGAGGATGAATGCTATAGCAGCGTACAACAGCATACCAACACTACCTTGACGATCAGTTTGGCTGCGTATGGGGAGCCGGGCACCATTTATTTGTACGCAATGGAGGACACAAGAGAGGACTTCAACCCTAACACAGACAAGTACGTCAAAGGTTCTGTAGCCTTCCCGACCCGAGATGAGATCAGGTCATTGGGGGCTGAGTTGACCGTTCAACCTTTCTCGAGTGATATGCAGATTGTTTGGAGTGAAATGATATCGGAAGAAGGTGTGACATCGACAAGGAGTCTTTGGAGGTAAGAATGAAATAGGATTTCCCGTCATAGTCGCTGAGTCTAACTCAATCTCCGTAATTCCACTACGCTTGCAGTTTCTGTGTCGCAAACCACATTTACTACTCGTCAAGCGATAAGGTCTACTTTCAGGAGGGAAACTACTACCAGATCGATTTGAGTGGGCTGAAACCGTTAACCCAGTATAACATTTTCTTCTCTTCACAGTCAGACCCAAGTCCTATATACAACTTTCCTGACATCCATGAACTGAATCATCAAGGTACTAGCGATGGCCCGGCTGATTGGGTGCCCCTGTTCACCACCCATAAGACTGTATGCTGTGGTTACATTACCCTGGCAGACAGCAGTGAGGAAATGAGAGCTGGTGTAACATCGGGGGTGAGAACTTTTGAGCTGTCACAGCACCCCTTGACTAATCTCAAGGTTTCTGTCGCGGCCCAATGGTTCAATTCCTCCTCTGAAGCGTCAGCTGGATGTAACCAATACGGTTACATGGATGAGTATTATGGTGGTGGGAAAGGTGAATCTGAGCACGTTGCTTCATTTGTCACTGTGCCCGATAGCATTTCTAGCAGCGTCTTCAATTATACCAACGACAAGACAACCTCTTTGACATCCTCGTTCACTCTGACATCCTCCAACCCTGGATGTTTGGTCCTAAGCTTCACTTACAAGGGTAATAGCGTTGCCGAGTACGGTACCTATGAGTACGACAATCTTGATATAGGTGGTATGATCAGTTGGGTCGGCGACGATGGAAAACCAGATTTCTCGAGCTTTGAGGAGACTCGCAGTGGACCAAGATACTACATCACGGTACTTGATAGCCTCACACCGCCTGCGGTGCCAACTTTAGATGGCGCTCAGTTTGGATCGAGTGGGAACACTATCACCCTAACATTCTCTGCACCGACAGACACAGGTAGCGCTGCAGGTATAACTGGGACATATGTTGATTTTTCCTGCTCGGAACTATTCGAAATGGCAGATCAAGCTACTTGCAAATTTACTTCCAAGACCTCCGTAGAAGTCTTCCTTTCTTCCACCTCGAGCGTCGTAGCAGGAGATCCTATCGTTCTTAGAAGTGGAACACTCTTTGCAGAGTGTGACGAATCGGTGTATGACTGCTCTGGAACGTCCTCGCCAACAACCTCAACCTCTTTGGTTGTCCTCCCCGACACGGCCATTGTACCGACCGTTGTTATTACAGGTGCAAATTCCGTGCCGTCGTGCGGTGACATCTCCTTGGATTCCAGCATGAGCTCAGGGAGCGGAGGTAGGGACTGGACAAGTTTCCAGTGGACCTTCTACAGCACCGCTGTCGATACAACTGGCATGTCTGGCTTCATAAGCACGGTCAACTCGGGCACGTACTCCCCAACTTTGAAAATCCCGACGTCCAATTTGGTGCCAGGGGAATTTTACTACTTCAAGTTGACTCTTGAGAACTTCCTCAGGCAGTCCTCCACGTTTGAGACATTTTACGAGGTTGCGGTTTCCTTGAGAGCAATCCCAACGGTTGCCATCGAGGGCGCAGCTACTAGAATAATTCTGGCCTCAGAGGAGCTGGCTCTCTTTGCAGTTGGGGAGGCAGCCACATGTGACGGTGAAGGTGTTGTAATCGAAGGAAGTAATTATGTTTGGGACGCGAGTGGTTTGGAGAGCATAAGCATCGATAAGAGGTACTTCAAGCTTCCAGCGTTCTCTCTCTCTCCATCCTCAACCACTACATTCGCATGCACTGTGACTGATTCGTTCGGCTTGACAAGCTCGGCCTCGGTCACGGTATCCGTGGCAGTCGGTGACATCATTCCCCGCTTGACCGGGGGAGGCAGGAGCATTGGTGTGACTGGGTCGATTGTTTTGGACGGAAGTGAATCATATGACACGGATGACCCAACAAAGACGCCAAACGGGTTCGAGTACGCCTGGAACTGCATCAAGACCGCTCCCTTGTACGGGGAGAGCTGTTCTGGGTTTGATAATCCGATCACCGTCTCCTCCTTGGCGATGGATTCGGGGCTTCTTTCGACCCTCCTCGCTGGAGGAGACGAAGCGACTGTGCAGATAACAATGAAAGTCAAGGATGACTCAAGAGAAGTCAGCACAACGACACTGATAACCATTCTAGCCGTGGATCCGCCTGAGGTATCTATCACTCCGATCTACGCCGCTAAGGTGAACCCATCGCAAAAGCTTCAAATTCGTGGCTCGGTGAAATCGTCTGCCGATAGTGCCATCTCTGCAGTTTGGAGCTCACCTCATATAAATGATTTGGAAGCCACCGCGAGCAGTGTGACAAGTTTAGCGCTCGTAGCAGGGCCGACGGGAGATGTTCCGTTTTCTCTGATTCTCCCTCCCTTGTCCCTGACGGGCAGGTCCTACACGTTCTACCTCTCAGCTTCCTTCGACAGCTTGACAGGCGCAACGGATGGCCTGGCAGAAGTTCACGTCGAGGTCAATGAGCCTCCCAGCGGCGGGGTCGTCAAGGTTGAGGGGGATGGAGGGGAAAGCAGAGGAATTGCTTTGACAACACAGTTCACGTTGTCCTCCCTGTCTTGGGTAGACTCTGCTTCCGACCTTCCCCTGGTATATACCTTCTCCTATCACACAGCGTCAATTCCATCCACTACCGTCGTTGTTTCAAGCTTGAGCGCAGTCCATGGAGATGTCTACTTGCCTATGGGAGGGGGGAACAGTAGCACAGTTTACGTGGTTGGGACCGTTGCGGACAAGTACGGCTCCGAGGGTCAGGCTACCGCAAGCGTTGTTGTCACACAACCTGTGCTTACGTTGGAGGAGCTGGGTACAAAGACAGAAGAACTCACAGACAAGGCGCTGGTGGAGGGTAACACGGGGACCGTCTTCCAGGTACTATCTTCGTCGGCTTCTATCATGAACACAGTCAATTGCAGCCTCGCGCCTACCTGTTCCTCTCTAAATCGTGCTTCTTGCTCAGATGGAAGCGCCCCGCACACCTGTGGCATTTGCCGAGAAGGCTTTTTCAGCACCTCTGGTGACAGCAACACTGCGTCGAATACTGCCTGCGTGTCCGCCTCCGGGGGATGCAAGAATGGAATCAAGGATGGGTTTGAGAGCGACGTTGACTGCGGGAGCTCGGCGTGCGAACCTTGTGGGGTCAAAAAGGCCTGCGGTGCCAACGGAGATTGCTTTTCCGGCCTCTGCGGAAGCGGCGGAACTTGTGTAGCTCCAGTTCGACAGTGCGTAGGGGGTTGCAGCGAGAAGGGCGAGTGCAAGGCGAAGGATTTCAATAGCGTCGACATGCTGCTGGCAGAGTGCACTGAGGACGTGGCTTGTGGGGTTGAGTGTGAGTGCGATGTTGGCTTTTATGGCACGGACTGCAGTAAGAGCCAGGATGAGCAAGATGAGGTCATGAAGCAGAGGAGGCGAATGCTTGACACACTCAAGGCAGTGAGCAACTTGCAAGACGTGACGAAGGAGGCCGTTGGACAGCAAGCTGCTGGACTCGAAAGTTTGGTCAAGAAGGTGGAGGAGCTTGACGATACAGGAAGGAACCTTGCATTCGAACTCGTGAGGAACATATCAAAGAGTTGCAAGAGCAGTGTAGAAGGGGGGGAAGGCATCGGCCGAGATACTGCAGTTGCCATTGCTGAGAGCGTCAGCAGTTTGATGGTAGTTGGAGGGGGGAGTAGCAGCGGGCAGGGTGGAGCTGGAGGTGGGGAGGAAATCAGTGAAGCGGTCGACAACCTTGCCGAGGCGCAGACTGGAAGCTTGTTCGTTGGAGAAGATCCAGTGGTTGTAGTGACTGAGAATTTGAAGGTTAGCAGTGAAAAAGTTAGCATCGAACAAGTTGGCGGGAAGGCGCTTCGTACGCCTCAGAGCCGGTTGGACATCGTGGCAGGGAGAGAGGCTGCCGTACTTGAGTTTGCAGGTGATGGAGTGGCAGGGGTCTTTGAAGGTATGTGCAACGTAGGGATTAGCGTTGCCGAGCTCGGGAAGGATCTCAAGGGAAACCGAACTACTTTGGGCACTACCATCATGAGGCTTGGCATGGGTTGCTACGGGACTGGAAGCGGAGGAAAGGCGAGCACGGGTTACTCCCCGGTGCTGGTGACTTTGCCAAAGACGAAAAGCGGCGGGGAGGAGGGGAGGAGCGTGGGGGGCGCTGGGGGGACTGTCATCGAGTACTGCGGGTGGGATGAATTAAGAAAGATGACTTGTCCAGGTAACAGCACGGAGTTCGCCATCTGTACAGGGCCTGGGCAAATGGCCGGAAACGTGACAATCGAGTGCGCTGGAGGCGGGGAGGCGGTCAAGTGTGGAATAGAGAGCGGAGGAGGCTGGGGAGATACGTGCACAGTGGTTAAAGAGGGTGAAAATAATATTACCTGCAGCTGCGACGTTTTGGGAACATTCGCCGATGGCGGGAGAAGGAGAAGAGGAAGGAGGCTCAACACTATTTACGACGACCAACAAAGTACCGAGGTTGGTACTCTAGAACAGATTGACTTCGGGGGTCTCTTGGTTGGGATTGGTGGCACCTTTGGGAAGACTCTGAGCGGGTTGACTGTCCTTGGTTGGCAAGATGTCGAGAAGAATTTCGTAATTTTCACAACTATTGGGGTGGTGCTATTGATGGGGTGAGGCCAAGCGAGGAGCAAAGGACGGGAGGAGCGGCTGGAGCGACAGCAGTATTCCGACTTTCTCTCTTGAAGCAAAGAACCTTTAGCTTTTCGCTTCGCTCCTCGCTGTCTCTATGCTCCTCCCGCATAGTACTACAGCACAATAACTAACAACCTTCTGCTCGTCGCTTTGCTCATCGCAGCTTCGTCATGTGCGTCAGGGGCGTCCTGAAGGATAAGTGGGACAAGATCAGGGACAAGAACGAGAAGGAAATAGAAAACCTGCAGCGTATGAGCATGACGAACGAGGACCAGTTTGAGTACATTTTGGACAAATCTACCCCGATCTTTGTGCAGTACATCGACAATATGTGGGCTAACCTGAAGACGCAGATCTGGAGAAGGCACGTCCTCACGAGCACCGTGTTCTACTACTCTCCAATTAGGAGCAGGCCTCAGAGGGTAGCGTTACTGACATGCGTGTTCCTGGGCATGCTCTTCAGCGAAAGCGTGATGTTTGACCTCGCGTTCCCTGATTTTGATCCCGCCTGTGCTACTTTTAGCAACACCACGATGGAAGCATGCCTCTCTGAAATGAGTTTGTTGGATCAGACAGTTAGCAAGTGCAGGTGGATCACAGAGAGGCAGCAGTGCGAGTTCATTGAACCAGAAGCTACTTTGGTGACGACCATGACAATCGCTATCTTGGCGTCCATCGTAACCTCCCCGTTGGCAGTGATATTACTTTTAATCTTCAACGAGACCATCTTCCCTGCGTCGTCTGGGAGCTTGAGGGCTGAGGAAAGGGC
>Ga0115006_10002966_pt1 | contig 11386 bp, 16 predicted proteins | sample ArcOceMetagenome_3_FD_88943 | JGI IMG/M metagenome (GOLD analysis project Ga0115006, IMG submission 88943) | Marine eukaryotic phytoplankton communities from Arctic Ocean - Arctic Ocean- Svalbard ARC20M Metagenome | ecosystem: Environmental > Aquatic > Marine > Oceanic | place: Arctic Ocean...
GGAGTTGAGGGTTGTTTGTTTTGGGGGGAGACGGTATGTTTCTTTTGCTGCCCCATGCCTCCCCGCCCCCCCCCCCCCCCCCAACTTACCATGCTCGCCTCCAAGAACACAATAAAGATCCCAAGCACGATGATCAACAAGTCGACGAGAGAAAGGACAAAGCTCCCCATGTCGTTCTTCCAAACTCCGACCGCCCCCATCAATCCACTGATGCTAACGCATGCGTCCAAAAGCACATTCAATACCGACAATACCATTGGAGTACGCTTGGCCTTTAGCTTCGTCTACTTAATTTGATCCATGGGAGTCTGCTGCCCAACCGGCATCCCTCCCGTTTCCTCGTCTCCCCCCGCTTCCATGTCCATCTCTTCTCCATTTAACCACTTCAAAACCTCGTTGACGTCGATGCCCCCAATGCCGTCATCGTCAAGCGACCTGAGGGTCGTCTCCAGCTGGTTATGGCTCATTTGCGACCCGAGCTTTTGGCAAAGCTCCCCGAGCTGCGTCGCATCAAGAAAACCGTTTCCGTCTTTGTCGGCTGCCTTGATCCGCCCTCACGTTCTTCTCGTCGTGCAATTGCTCTTTCAGCGCGCTTGTCTTCCTCCCTGCCAGCTTCCCCATGCCCACAGAAATTGCCCCGACGATGAAACTCAGGAATCCGCTCCCGAAGGAAAGATAGTTCTGCCAGCTTCCCTTGGACTCGAGCGACATGGCTAATATTCCAACGAAACGCAGCCAAACTCCCCTTCCTTCCACCTTGTTAAAAACTTGCATGTAAGAACGAAGCGAGGGCCCTGCAAACGTCTCAAACGCCTTTACCTTCGCCTCCGTCACAATGATTAGCACTGCGAACAAAATCAAACAGAAGTTAATCATGAATGCGGAGAATTGGCCGCTATAAAGGTCCATGATAAAACCGAAAACTGAGGAGAACAGTAGCATTACGCCGCAAAGGAAAGAAAGAGCGTGTAAGATAGTTGGTGACTCCCAAACCCATTTCATGAGCCTCCGACTCTCTGTCCTCGTAATCACTTTCCCGACCGTCAAGCCCTTGCCTACCATCTTCTTGAACTCCTTCTGCTTCTTTTTCTTCTTCTCTTCCTCTATCTCAACAGGCATGGGAAGCTATTCGACCTTTACTGCCACTTCAGTCTTGGTCTTTGACGTCAATTCGCCCTTGAAGAGCAGAGATTCTTTGTCCTTCAGCTGCTTTTGTAGCTCCTCGACGAACACGGACGAAGTTTTGTCGGCTCCTTTCTCGTCACCGTCCTCGTCGCCGTTACCGGATATTTCAAACTTTACAATAACTGAGCCTGCGTTGAGCAAAGGTCGCTATGAGAACGAGAACACAGTTGTGCAGAATGCGGTCGTCGCTTCGTTCCTCCCTTCTCTCACCTTCCTCCAAACCAGTAATCTTAATCCTGGACTCGTCGACGCCAAACGACTTGGCAAGGTCCCTCCTGAAATTCCTCTCATAAGCCGCCTTCTGGGCGCCGTCGACTATTACGGCTGAGTAGTCGTCCTCGAGATGCATCTCAACGGCTCGGGGTGGATCCTTCTCCTCGTGCTTCTTTCGCATGGCTTCCCTCGCCATGGTGATGAAGAGTTCCTCCATGTCCTTCTCGATCATTCCCATTGTGAGCTCCAATACGGGTTCGACTGCCTTGCGGGTTTCCTCGGGGATTTGAGAGAGCGCCTTGTCCTAAATGGACTTAGGGAGAAGCGTCAGCTCGTGGTGAAGGCTCGCGACGGACTTGGAGCACCTTTGAATTCCCATTTCCATCAGCTCGTTCATCTGCTTCGCGGACCCAACTTGCTTTTCTAGGTCTTCGTCCCATTTCCCCGACGTTTCCATCAGGTCGGAAATGTTGACCGCAATTCCCCAGCAGGGCGCGAGGATGCGGACGAGGTGAGAGGTCTCCTGATTCATGAGCTTCTTAACGATGGTTGTCACCTCTCTCAAGTTCTTGCGATCTCCCTCGGGTGCGCTCTCGCAAAATTGGGCCACCGCGTTATGGATCAACTCCTTCGGCAGGCTGTTATAAATATCGATCAAGGACGCGAAGATGGCTGAATCGATGAGTCCCGGGTTGCTGAAGTGGTGGGACTTTGGCTCGTACTTTTCGTTGGCCTTCTGCATAGCCTTGAACTTTGCAATGACATTCACGGCAACGTTTGCGCAGCCCCTAAGAGCAGCCTTGCCGGCGCCCTGGAAAATCTTGACGGCCAACGCGACTTTCTCGTCGGCGCCTTCCTTGAGCTTTGCGAAGATTGCGTCAGGGAGGCTGGAAACGATGTTAAATATAACGTCAACCTGAGCTTTCGTCGGCGATGAAGGATCAGCAACTAGGGCAGCAAAAACCTTGACGTCGGACTCGGAAATTCCTGCTGCCACCTTCTTCAAGTCTGCTTTCACAGAGGCAAGCTCGGGTGGAATGTCTTCCGCAATCATGTCGAAGAGTGCAGCGCCATTCTTGATCTTCATGGACCCGCCAATGAGGGAACTTGAGGAGGTCGGAGGAGCAATAGGAGGGGGCAAGGACGGACGTTCCGTGTCCCCGGGGTCTAAAACCTTCAGAATCACTGCCTCCCTTGCGGTAGCCTTCGCTGAGGCGTTCTCAGCTGTAGAAACCCCCCTTTCGTTTCCACTTGTTTCCAAGCTTTCCCATCTTTTTTTCAAGAGAGGCTACGAGGTTGACGAACTCGTTCTTGTCGAGAGAACCAGAACTGTCGACGTCGGATTCCTGGAAAAGCTTGTTCGTCTCTGCTTGAAGGACTTTCTTTCCTAAACACGCTTCCATCACTGTCCTCAATTCACTGAGGTCTATTGTCCCGTTACTGTCGATATCGCACGCTAAGAATACGTTTTAAGGGTCAGACCACCAAGTGTCGTCGTGTGCTGGTTGGACTTGGACGCTGTCAAGTGGTGTGCTGTTGTTCATGGCCTGTACCATCCCACACAGAAAGTCGAGGGGAAGGGGAAAAAGAAGCTCGGGTGAGACATTCAGCATGATGGACTATGCATTGCGTTGATTTCAAAACAAGGTGGGCGGTGAATTCAAAACTTGCGCCGTGTTCTGACATGTACAGAGATCCCAATAGAATCAAAGTGATGATCAACCTCTTCATCTATATAAAAATACCCCCCGCGTTCATATCATACAACAAACATACATCTATAATTCTAGTCCTAAGCGAATAGTGCCAGTGCCTTCTTTGCCTTGTCGGCCTCCTCTTGCACCTTGGAGACGCTGAATCCGACGACTGTTTTCCTGAGATCTCTCCTTCGCTTGCCTTCCTGGGTTGCTGACTTGGCGGCGGCTGCGTCATTTGCTTCCTCGTAGTCGAAAAGCCCCCTGACCTTGTGCTTCTGCTGCTCCTTGCCCTGCTGCTCCTTCTCTTTCACCCCCTGCATCTTGCTCTTCTTCACCGTTTCCTCCCTGATTTGTTCCAGCTCCGCGAGGCTCATGAAGGTGTGCCTGTGGATCCCTTCGATCCTTACTTCGATTTGCTCCATGCCTGGCGCTCCTCCAAATTCTCCCTCTGCCTTGAGTCGATTTGCCTCCTCCTTGATTGCCCTGTTTCTCTCTCCTAGCTCCTTCAGGTTCACGTCCGAGTAAAGCTCGTTGAGGACCTCGTAGCGCTCCTTCTGCCTCAGCAGCTTGGTCATGAACTTTGGCCCCTTCTTCTTCTTCACCTTGATTTTCTTCACCTCCTTGGGGGGGGTCTTAAAGAAGCCCATCTGAGAGTAGAAGATAGGTTCAGGGTTAGAGTTAAGGTTGTCATGTCAGTCTTGGAATTGCCTCAATCTCGTAGCTTCGCTCCGATGCTTCGCATCGCTTCGCTAACCCTCACCTTGACCCTGTTTTGGAGGCTCCTCAATTTCTTCTTCTTCCTGTAGTCTTCGGCCCTCTTGATTTCGTCCGCTGCGACGTCCTTCAGATCCTCGTAAATATCTGTCCATGTTTTCTCCGCGAACCTCATTTTTCGCCTTCTCATCTGCTTCCTCCAGAACCTTGGACCTATGCACTTCGACCTGAGCCGTCTCTGGAATTCGAAGCAAGGCTCGAGGAGCAACATGTGCTTCTTGGTGTACTCTCCGAATTGAGACAGATCGATTCCCATGTACTCCTCGCACATTACCATTAGCTGAAGCTGCGGTGAGCAGAAGGGCGAGGGATAGGTTGTTAGTTGTTATTAACGTATATATACGATGTTTTGCTGTCGCTTCGCCTCGCTTCGCTTGGCTCTCCCCTTTCCTCACCTTGATCTTCCTCGCCTGGGCGTTGCTCTCCAGCTTTTCCGCACCGTAAATGTGCTCTAGCATCTTCATGATCTCCTGCTCCCTCATTGTTACGCCGTCGGTCGAGTAGAGGAAGAATGCCAAGTTTATGAGGTCGTTAGGGGTCGCGGAGGCGTAGTTCCAGCAGCACATGCAGAACTCCCTGTAGTCCATTTCACCAGAGTTGTCAAAGTCCACAATGGCAAAGATCTTCTCGTTGAATTCGGTGCGCTCCACGTCGAGGTACATGAGCCATTCGAAGGAGTCGATGATGCCACTGCCATCCTTGTCAACCTTGTCAAAGACGTAATACAATTTCACCGTCTCCATCTGCCTTAGACCAAGATATTCAAAGGTGAGCTTGAAAGGGTGGTAGCAGTACTTGAGCTTGATCCTCTTTCCAAGGTAGTAGTCGATGTACTCGGAAGCCTTTTGTGACTTGGTCGCGGTCTTTATCCAATCCTCGTTCTTGATTGTTTTGTTGTACTCATCTGGGAGCGTCTTGACCCTGCAATGAGCGGAGCAAGGAGCGAGCGGCGGTGAGGAGCGAAGGGATGAGTGGAAGATTGATTGTTATGTAAGAAGACGTGTAAACAATGCTTTTGCTTTTGCTGTCGCTTCGCTCCAGCTACCTCACCTCCACCACAGCCTCTGCTTCCACTTTGGCAACTTCCACCACCAACATTCCTCCCTCTTGATCTCAAGCACCGTTAGGGTAGTGTACGCATCCATCCCGTCAATCGTACCCCTGGCCCCTCCCACAAAGTGGTTCTGCTGCGTCTGGACCTTCTTGCCAAACAGGGACTTCCTACCTCTCTCACCCTTGATAAGGTAGGTTTTTCTATCGAGATCGTCGTTTTCGATGTCAATCTGCGACAAGAGAGGGGGGTTAGGGGGTTAGGGCTTGGGAATTCTACAACAAGGGACCGCTCGAATTCCCTACCTTGGCAAACTTTGTGCTCAAGGCCATCATGTGTGACGCAGCGCCCTTGCTCTGCGGTCTATCATTCTCCTTCTCCTTCTTGCTTTTCTTATTCTTCTTGTCCTTCTTGTCTCCCATTGCCAATTACTCTCCCCCGTCTGTTGGAGGAGGAGGAGGAATTTGGTGCGGATGGGGTTGGAAGGGATTAAGGGCGGCGTAGAAGGTCAAGCGGCGAATCTGAGGACGTCACTTGCGCGCAAGCCTGCGTTGACAATTTGCACAAACCAAGCAAATAATTTTTTACCCTCCTTTGGAGCTTGGAGACACCGTCAACTTTTGATCTTTATGGTTCATCCCAGAGGACAACCTAAGACGAAATTTATTTTTAATTATCCTTTAGAGTCCTCCGTCTTTGCACCTTAAACTTCAACTCAAGCGATGACAAGTCGAAAAAGGGAGAGAAATCTCACAGATAACTTTTTCTTCCTTCTCCTTTTCATGTAAGTTACCGTGACACCTGTAAATGACCCATCCCTGTAATCACTGCCACCAATAATCAATTATGATGAATTCATTGAATCCATTCGATCTTTCCTTTTGTGTTTATTCGCCACCACACGACACCACTCGAGCGGACTTCAATTGTTTCACCAATTATTGATGCTTCTGACCCATATATCGCTTTAAATGTTGTATCAATCGTTGTTGATGTTATGCAATATCCTTTGTGTCTAATTCGTTTTCCGATCGAGATGCCGTAACACTCTAAAATCTTATCTTTTCCAAAAGAACCGTGCTCATTGATCCTTCCGTAGATTATTTGTTCAAAACATGTTTTTCAGCCTACGAAGTTGGAACGACTCTGACCCGCATACTCGTATCTCCACTTCCACGCTTTCTCGTCACTGTTCTCAGTTCTCCCTCCAATCAATCATTTATGCTCTAACGTCTCCTCTTATTGCCTGACACTGCCAAGTAAAATGCTTACGAATAGCTCAGAAGTCGGTATTGCTGGGTCTCGCGAGGCACCATCCGATGCGACAACTTTCCCAGGCGGGAAATATCCTCCCCAAGCGTCGGTGTTGGACACCGAGGAGGAACGGGCAGAAAAGGTGTGTAAGCTGGGGGTGATGGGAGGAGCATAGTGATGGGCTCAGATTCGTGCAGCTTAACTCGTCCCATATATATATATATATAAATATATGTATCGGTCCATTACACTTCCCTCCTAACCAACGCCTTCTTCCGCTCGTTTCATTATGCGCACAGTGCATTCCTTCGACTCCCTCACCCCTCCGGACTTCCAAGAGCACGAACTCGCTCCCCATGATGGCAAGGTCCAAAAGGTGGCGTAATTTATCTTCCGAGGACAACAGGTGCGTTATAGGCTGAAGCGTTTTGTCACTAAACTCGTCAATCTCCCCTTCCGTTCCTTCTCACACACACCCTTGCCACCCCCTCTCCTACCTTCCTTCCCTCACAGCGCATTTACTCGTTTGCCCACCTTCCCGACCTATGGCAGCGATATCGGGTCCCCGCACGGGTCGTCCCCTGCCCTCAAGTCCCCAACCCCCCCTCGGTTCCTCAGTGGACCTTTCCAAAGTCCCAAGTCCAACTCTACCTCAAGGTGAGACGAAGCGAAGGAAGGAAGGCTCGAAAGAAGAGACGGCAAAAGTGACATACCCGCATAACTAACAACCTTCTCCGTTGCTACTATCACTACGCTCGTCGCTGTGCTCGTCGCAGGTCTCACTCAAGGTCGCCCAGCGACATTTCTGAATCGTCCACTGTCAAGAGACACAAGACAGTCCCAAGCGAGGACAGCATTGACCTCGCTTGTTTCGATAGGTCTGCACCTCCTTCGATCCCTCGCACAATGTCCTTTCCGGGAGGGCAGCCCTCATCGTGGGGTAACGAGTGTCACAATGATGCCTTCAAAAACCCAAGCTCTAAGCCCTCAATTACAAAACTCCCACGCCCTCGCTCGAGGGGGGCCATCTCGGGCTTATCGAAGCTGTTCGAACAAGATAAACCCAAAACGCTCCATAGGGTTGACGCAAGTGCCGACTCGATGGACTACTACATTGACGATGTCGAAGATTCTTACAGTTCCAACATACCGGGTATCACGAGAACTCCGTCCCGTCGCGTCACCGATCACTTCGACCAGGATGGGGGTGCGAATACAACATCCTGGGACTCCGACACTCCTATTGATGACTTGATCCACCATTTGAACAAGGACACTGGAATGCTTGGTGTCGAAATCGACGAACACGAGATGACGCCTGGGCCTCAGAAACCAGCCGCCTACGGTTTAAGCTCCCTTAGGTCATCGGTGGGCTCGCAAACCACGCGCTCTCTCACTCGGGCGACCCACTGCTCGTCCCACTCTATCTCTTTCTCCGGCTCCTACGAGGACACCAGCGTCCAATGTATCTCCCGTGAGGCGGGCGCCCACCTTCCGTTCGAAAGATCTCTCCAATCTGCCTCCCAAGAATTAGGTATATTTGGTTCACCGAAGGAGTCCATGTTGTCACCTCACGCGGTGTCCAAGGCCGGAATTGTTTTGTCCCCGGGCGGCATAAACTTCGATAATATGAGAGTCGACACACAGGAAGAGGGGGCAGTAAGGTTGCAAAAGCCAACGCCTACGACGAAGGGGAGCGGTGGCGTCCCATTCTTCAGAGAATGAGAGGAGAGGAGGACAAAGAAAAGAAACAGGAATTTTGGTAGGTTTGTACAAACGGTTGTACAATTGATTGTTAGGAGAGTGTTGTCGCAGTCGTTGCAGCGCATTTTTTAACCTCAACTTTGCAGCTTAGTTAAATAATTATAATTGCTTCCCATCTTTGGATAGCACTGCGCAATGATGATCCAATAGATTGGATCGGAAAGCAGTGAAGGATGGAGGGGGGGGAGAGGGGAGGAGAGGATTATGGGGAAGACAGGCTTCTTACAGCTCGTAACGATGAAATATTGGATTAAAATGTGCGCCGCGTCTGTATTTTCAAACTGTGTTTCTTTAAAGTTTGGAGCCCCATGCTTCGACGGTAATTGATCCGCTTGTGTCGAGGTCGTAAGACTTCCTAAGTACCGCCACCATTTTCCCTTGCTTTGGAACCTCGCTGGAAGGAAACGAGATAGTTCCTTGTATCTTGTCATGCTTGTGCTCAAACACCTCAACCTTGATGGTTCCCTGGTCAAGCTGACTTGCGGTGCAGCTCTTGAAGTCAAGGGTGTGCGCTGCTGCCCACGATGGCGATTGTCCCTTTGCGCTCTCTGTCTGCAGAGTCTCCTCGAGGAAGGAAACTTTGCAAAAGCGGGAGACTGTAGTTCCCCACATAGCACGGACCGATGGAAGGCCCTTTGCGGATGTCACGCGGAGGCTCAAGGTGAGCTTCGGGGTTGATCGAGTTGAAACCTTCTTCTCAAGCGGTGCGGGAGTCTTGGAGGCAACGGGAGCTGGTGCGGGTGCTGGGGCGAAGGCGGGGGCAGGTGCGGGGGTTGGTGCGGGGGTTGGTGCGGGGGCTGGAGCGGCAACCGGTTTGGGTTTAGGCTTTGGCGCCGGAGCAGGGGCAGGGGCAGGGGCAGGAGCCGGCACTGGAGCCGACGTTGGTATCGACGCTGGAGCCGACGTCACTTCCTCCGTGAACCTTCTCTTTGTCTCCCCCGTGAGAAGTGGGCACTCCCTTACAGCCTCGGCAGGGTCCACTTGACCGGGATCAACCCAAAGAACCCGCAGATATGACATGCCGGACACGGACACCTTGCCGTTAAACCCGCTTCCGTCCAGCCTGAGCATTGCTAGAGATTTTGGGATTGGGGAGGGTACTGGTGAACCTGAAACTCTCCATCCATCAAGACGAAGTTGGGATAGGTTCGTCATTGATGAGAAGCAAGCGGGATTTGCAAGGCCAGTTATGCCGGGGTTGTCTCCGAGCAGGCAAACCCTGAGATTTGGTGCCGACTCGCTGAAATCGGGGACCATGCCAGTTATTGTCGTGGATGTGAGGCAAAGGTACTGGAGTTGGTGTGATAGGAGGGACGTCGGGAACGAAATTTTACAGCGGGTGAAGGAAACGTAAGAAGGGAGGTTGATAGAGGAGTCAAAGTTCTATGGGGGGAGAGAGGAAGGGAGGGAGAGGGGTCAACAAAGGTGATTAACACGGGAGGATACAGGGAGGAATATACCTCAGAGGAAAGATCGCGCCCCTTTTCTTCGATTTTATATGTTTGAGTGGTGGCGTTGAGGCGGGGAACGATTGTCATGATTGAAATGTGTGCTTGATGGAAATAAAACTGTGATCAGCCAAGACCCTGCCAACAACAGAAAAAGATCTTGGGTCAACAGTAGTCGTTCAATTGTTGCGGTGAAAAGCCCGTCCTTATAATCTACTCCACGACATCAGCAGGCACAAAAACGTCCTCAACCCCCGCCCCCTCTTCCTCCTCGAAAACCATTTCCTCCACCATCCCCTCCTCCTCCTTCACCTCCTCCTCCTCCTCTTGCACCTTCCTGCTTGCTCCCCCCCCGTCAAGAAGGTCGATCCAACCAAGTTCCTCCGGCCTGTCGTCCTTCTTGTTCCCCACCGCCTCCACAACCGCCCCGAACCCAAGCTGCTTGAAAACCTCGTCCATAGGTCCCAGTCCCCCCTTCTTAACGTCGACCTCGTTGTCGAGAAACCGCAGCATGCTGAAGTCGCTCTCTTTCATCCTGTACGTCTGAAAGTAAGCAGGGGCGTCCTGAGAAGCGAAAAGAGCACGGGGGGTGGGCTATTAGTCACATGGTAGACGATGCGTTGCAGTCGCTTCGCTCCATCCTTTGCTCCATCCTTTGCTCCATCCTTTGTTCCATCCTTTGTTCCATCCTTTGCTCCTTACCTTGCTCACGCTGTAAAGGTAGTCCTTGTAGATGTTCCCCTCCTCCTCCGTCCCAACCTCGAGAGCCTTGCTCAAATCGCTGACAATCCTAGTGAACTTCCCATAAGGGTCGGGCTGCATGTTCTCCAGCTGTCTCACTAGCCTCCTGACCCCCTCCCTGAGCGCCTCCACGGTTGTCCCCTCCTGCAATGAGCGAAGCGAATAGCGAAAAGGATTAGGCTAGATGAGGGACGAGAATTGTTGCCGTGGTTACGGAGGAGGCGCGTCTTGTACGGAAGCAAAAACGCGCACGGTAAGTTGGAGCCCTACCGCGAGCTTTCGTTCCCAACGCAAACGTTGCCAGCTCGTCGCTTCTGTCCTCTTCCGATCTCACCTCCTCCGCGAACTCGTACGCCTTTTTCCTGAGCTCCGTGCCGCCGCTGATTAGCATACCCTGGTCTACGAACCTCATCTCAGGCGTCAACCGAGCGAGGAGATCCGCGTCGTCCCCGAAAGCCCCCGACATTTTCTGCGCCCACGCTGTCATCTTGATCGTGTCGTCGTACCCGTAGAACTTCCTCTCCGAGTCCCCGTTGAACCTGTTAGGGTCTCCCGCCATTAAATACTCCATGGTGTTCTTGGGGGTCCTCTGGGTGTTCTCGTAGTAGCTCGCGTCCCTCGCCTTCTTCTCCCATACACTCCTCATCCCCTGCAGGACAATCCATGTAGCGCAGACCTCGTAGTCCTCGGAACCCGCGTAACTGCGAATGTCAAGGTTCGCAAAGTTCGGGCCTATCCTAACCTCGGCGTCGAGGACCATCTGCCTGAAGGGCGCGCTTATCTTGTTCTCGATAACGAGGAACGCGTCCCTGCGATGAGCGAAGCGACGAGTGGAAAGTTTTTGTCATGTAAGAAGGTGATATAATGCTTTTGCTGTCGCCTCGCTCCAGCCTTCGCTCCTCGTCCATTCTCACCTTAGTTCCTTGAACTCCTCCGTCTGGGCCTTGTTGTTCTTGCTCTGGGCAGAGAGTTTGAGGCTTGTTAAACACCTCTTCATCTCCATACCCATCCAGTCCCTGTTGGAGAGAACGTAGTCGAGGGAGGAGTCCGTGATAGGGAAGGACAAATCGGAGGGTAGGGAGGATGCGAAACCTTGGATTAACTAAGGGAGAGAAGGGGGGGAAGGGGGGGAGTGAAGTGAGCGAGGGAGGGGTGCTAAGTTACATAGATATAGATATATAGAATGTGATGCTGTCGCTTCCTTCGCTCCAGACCTCACCTTGGAAACAGTAATCTCGCCAGGTTCCAACCTAAGTTTA
>Ga0115006_10002967_pt1 | contig 11385 bp, 13 predicted proteins | sample ArcOceMetagenome_3_FD_88943 | JGI IMG/M metagenome (GOLD analysis project Ga0115006, IMG submission 88943) | Marine eukaryotic phytoplankton communities from Arctic Ocean - Arctic Ocean- Svalbard ARC20M Metagenome | ecosystem: Environmental > Aquatic > Marine > Oceanic | place: Arctic Ocean...
AAAGTACTCAATCACGGAGGGCAGCAACTCAGAGTATGACTGTCAGGACTGTGTCGCGGGAAAATATGGCATTTGGTCGGGCGTTTCGGCGTGCAGGGACTGTGCTGCGGGAAAGTACGGCTCTATGGTTGGGTCCACCAGTAGTGACAGCTGTATGCTTTGCCCCACCTACGCGCCCCAATCCCCCCCGGGTAGCACGTCAATGTCCATGTGCTGGACCTTCTGTTCTCCTGCCAAGGTCAAGGAAGCATTCTGGGAGGAGCACCCTGATGCCAAGCTCTCAGGCAGTTGCCCTTCGGTGCGTGTCCTGTGGTTTTGATACACTAGTCACGGTAGAGTGTGTTTGTGCGCCTCTGATGGACTGTGCCCTCCTGTGGGTGTAGGGATTAGGGTAGTCATGATGACTGTAGAGAGGAGAAGTATACCGATCATTTCACTGACGTTCGATTGATGCCGATTTGATATCGACACAGTCCTGGGCGCTTTCTGCTTTCGCCTACACGTACAAGCTCAAGCACAAGTGCAGATACGTTGCAGGACAGTCGTACTTGTGCAATACCTAGTTGAAGAACATCTTGGCAAGGCGAGACCCTACTTCAAAAAGAACCGAGAGAGGAAGGAATCGACTTGACCACCTGACTGCAAAATGCAACCTTGGCCAGGAGGATCCCTGCGGTGGCCCAATCACCGCGCGTATCATAGGCAAATTCCGAGGGAGGGCTGCATAGACTGCCCCGCGGTTTGTGTTGTTGTTTTAATTGTTTTTGTTATGTTTTTGTTATTGGTATTTGGTAACGTACATGAATACATACATACACAAGTCCGCGGACTCCCGCTCGGTTGAGGGCATCACAAGTTGGAAGAGTGAAAGCAAATACAATACCGATTTCAAGGGCGAATCCGACTGCGAGTACACACGAACGCGCGCACACACACAACCACACACCCAAGTGTGTGTGTGCACACGTACGCGCCAGCAGGCGCAAAATGAGCGCTCCCAGCGGCCCTGCACCGCCGGAACTACCGCCCTCAATCCAGTCCGGTATTTACTGGCTGAGGTCGACACTACCATACTGTGGGCACAGCTATGCGCCGGCGTCGGCTGCTCCTGTCCACATCTGGGCGCCTCCGCTGAATTAAACAGAGTCACGGATGACATATCCTAGAGAGGTTAAAAACTAGCTCCATCCTTTCAGCTTGACCAAGTCGAAACTCGGAGTTGCCACAATTTGTCGAGCATTTAAGTTTTTAGACTGAATCAATGACTCAGGAACAAAGACGAGTTAGGCCATTATTTGGACGCATATAAAAGCCCCATCAATGGGCTTTCATACGCTGTACTGCCTATCTCAATACCCCAAGTATTCTCTTAGATATGATAGGCTGATACCGTGGAGCGGGGGTTTAGCGGGGGAGCGGGTTTTTAGTGGGGGACTTTGCAATAACAAATTTCTCTTCGAACATTTCAATGGCAATTCAATGCGTACACAGACTTGCTCACGGCAGAAACGATCGAAACGTTGCTTTATTTCCGTCAAAATGTTCAACATACCCAGCATGGAATCATCTTGCAAAATGCAAAAGATTTAATGGATGAGACTTGCATGTGTAAGAGCATGCTCACATGCCATGCTAATTTAAAGCAGAAGAAGTCGAAGCTAAAAAGTTTGTTCATTTCCAAACATGTTGCATGGTACTTTGAGTAACAAATATTCAGTTGGACACGCCGAGATACTGACAAAAATATCCATGTTAAAAAACATCTTTTATATTCAAATTACAAAGTACCACGTAAAAAAAGTGCATGACAAAGTGACAGATCTGCCAGGGATAACACGTTGGGCCGTCGACAGAAATGAAGAATCGAATGCTCTGTTGAAAGAGGAGTTGAAAAGGGCGAGGGAGCGAGAGAGGGAGAGGGAGGGAGAGGGAGGGGGAGAAGGAGCAGGTCCAAGAGTACCTGCGCCACACACACACACACACACACACACACACACACACACACACCGCGAAAGGGGGGGATATAAGGGGGAGCGTGAGCGCTGTATGTGCGTGCATAGCAGAGGACAACAGCAGACCGGACAAGGTTCTAAGCCCGACAATAATAAAATCATCGCGAAGTCCCCACCACAGCACGGGCCTGCAGTGATCATGCTGTTTATTGTTGTTTTCTAGAAACAAACGGAGCTACGCTCTATATACCTTAAGGAATGTACGAACCATATCTGCCCGCGAGTCTTCAAAATTCATGTCCTAGGAGTGTAGTATTGACGCAATATTCTAAAGACTCGACTCAGGATGCGCCCCGGCGGCATACTGGGCGGGTCAATCTTCGAGTACCACATCTCTCTGGCGTCATATGTGTGACCCTGAACCCCCCAAGGGGGTCAAACACTGAGCCCTGAATGTCAATCCCCGAGTCTCGAGGGTTCAAGCTCCCACCCTCAGGGGGACAACTCTGAGTGGGGAATAGTTCTCCTAGGATGCGGATTTTAAAGACTCGCCTTTCCGTTTGATGCCGGCTGTGCAGCCCAAGGGGCGACGGCTAGAACTGCTGCTGCATGTCGTCGAGACACGAAAAGCCCGGCAGCAATGACATAGCCAGAATGCCTACTTCCTGTGCGTGTCCCCTGCCAATTGCAACCGTGTGGCACAGGACAAACGCATTCACGTGCATGTCTCATAATATCAGGTGTGGTAAACACGTTGATCTGAGGGTATTCAAGGCATTATGCAAAAAGCCAGATGACGCGAGTTGCCTGCGCGTTCAGCTGCGTACGTGCGCGAGCTGCGTGAGAGTTACGCGACCGAGGCATGCAAATGCGCATGCGTGATAAGCGACCTCATGTTATGGCAACAGAAGCCTCTTGTATGGCAAGAGAGTCTTACTGGTATACTAGCAAATCTGAGGTATGCATAGGTGTCAAAAGAGGCCTGAGATACCTGCAAAAATGACCTATGTTCTAGGGAAAAACACCTACTGATATACTAGCATACCTGAGGGACGTAGTCGAGGTCCTCGCAGCCCGCAGTCGATCCTGCCAAATTAGCAGTGCCAACGTCAGCACTTGTGAGCATCGTAATCAGTCTAGCCTAGCGCATGTTCATTGCGAGATTCTAATCAAGCGCATGCACGTCAATAGTAAAGGAGGAAGCCTCTAAATTTGTGCATTGCGACCTCGAGCGCTTTGGCCGCCTGCAAACTCTGCGTCTCTGAAAATCTCCCTCCTGTCCACCCTGTGCCAGCAAAGCCTGCCACCAACCCTCTCGCGCCTCCTTCTACTCCTCTGTCCAACTTCGCCGCCTCGTCCAAGTCGTGACCACTTCCAGCCACATTGATTCTGCTCCCGCTCACGCCAAGGTCGCGTACACCGATTTCTGTCCTTTCTTTCAAAGCAACCAATTGGCTCGCCATCCCTCCTGCACCAACCGAGTAGCTGCGCAGCGCTTCACGCGATTAGTGTTTGTTTTCACTGACCTCTCACTTGGCGTCGCAAGACGAGCAACGCGCTGTTATCCTCTCTCTCTCTACACACACTCACATGCCAGCAGGATGGCGCTGCTTGGCAGTTTTCGCGACCTCCAGCGCCTGTGTTGACAGAGCTGAGGTCATTGTCCACACTAATCGAGGCAACGAAGCAGATTCAACGCACACCGGAGAAGACAGTCAAGCAACGGCAAAGCCGCACGAAACGCAGACCCAAGAGCACCTGCAGCATGGCGATCACCCCAGGAGAAGCAGTAGCTCTGGGGTGCAACGCGGATGCATTCTCTCCTCCAGCAACGCTGTCGCCAGCACCCGCCTCAGATGCTAGTGCGCTTGAGCTTAGGTGAGGAGGAGGTGAAGGGGCCTTGAGAAACGAAAACGCGCCACTAAGGGAGGAGGAACTTCTCGTAACCACACGGGCACCATCCATTCTTGCTTCTCCGTACGACCTGAATGGCGAGTTTCAGACACAGCGCAGCATGCATGAGGGTGTGTGTGATGTTGCGTTGTCGCGGAAAGCGTGTGCATGTGATTCAACAGTGAGCGTCTGCTGTCAAGTGAGCATCTTCTGTCAAGTTTCAACAGTGAGCGTCTTCTGTCGATTCTGTCAAGTCTCCTATCAAATGGCTCGTCTGTGCAAATCATTACTCATCAGCATCATTCAAGTTGCGTTCTGGGTATACCTACTGTAAGGCGTGGCTGAATTAGGACGCGCACGTACATCAGGACCCCACGACAGTCGGGTGTGCGATGTCTTTTGGGGGGACAGCGAAGTCAACGTGCTGGCGTCACTGGACTGCATGAAGCTGCTCGGCCGGCCACAAATGCATCAGCGGCGTGCGACGAAACAGAGTTCTCTCCCCTCACCTGCAGGAGACTGCGCGTGCAGCACTTGCGCAAAACAGCACAGAGGAGTACCTGTCATCCTCCCCAGACGTCAAGCTGCGCATAGACCGTGGAGAGCCACTTCTCACGGCCCCCCGTGAGCCTACATGCGAATTGTGTGGAGCCCGCCCTAATGCCTGCTGCTGGTTTGTCCTGGCCCCTATCGCACCAGACCCGGTCCAGCTTTTTGTCACGCCACTCGCATTCTTCGGGTGCGTTCGCCGCGCTGCTGAAGCCTTGGGTCGCGGTGTCCGCTTCCCTTGGCTGTCAACGTTTCATTCAGGCGCGTGCGCATGCGGAGATGCACACACGATCATCAAAATACGAAGTACTTTAGCAATACCAGGCGATGGTAGAAGTGATAGATATTGTGTGCGCTGTTGAGACTGTACGGATTAGTAGGCCTAGCATCACCGACATCGCCAATCGCGCTAATAGAGCCGGTGGAGGTGATCACTGCGACAGCAGACATCGCGTATGGGAGTAGGATTGCGAGCAAGCTCGTAGCGGTGATAAGTGATGCACTTGCGCATGAGCAAGCTCGTACGGAACAGCACGCGTCTGGGTTTAGCAACTGCGAGCAAGCTTGTCTTACGACACAGGCAAGACACATGCGCAGCCCCCCCCACACAGGGCATGAGATGGCCACCGATTGTCGTTAATCATGCATACCATAAACCCCTGACTTTTGAAACATTACGTGGAGGGGGAGACGCCAGACTCAGCAGGCAGCAGATCATCGTCATCATCCTCAGATGAAGACGCGCTCCATAGCAACGTTTTGGAGCGCTCTTCCCGTCGGATCTTTGCTGCCATGTCCGCTGCTGACAGCTTTGCAGCTTGTTTAGTCACTTCCTGACCTTTGTTCTCCAAGATCTCTGTACCTTCTGGGACCTCATCTTGCGCGTCTACCTCCTCCACTCCCTCCCTGGTGGTGCCAGGCGGGGGGGTTAGTGATACCAAAGATACTCAGGAAGATAGACAAGAGAACAAAGGCACTATTCTCGGAGTACAGATAGTTACACCTGCCACCAGCTTCCTCAGTCAAGCCAGTGACCGTCTTTCCTCTTGTCTCTTGTCCGTCTTCATCAGCCGGCAATGGAGCAGCGGACGGGGACGTCGTGTCCGGCGAATCCCGTGCGCGGCCCATCCCTGCTTGGCCCGCTCTGTTGGCTATCTTCAGCTCAGTATCGCCAATTTCTTGCCGATGTTCATTTGCATCCGTCGCCTGCACCTTCATCGACACCCGCTCTTGCTCTTTCGCATCTGCGTCAAACTGATCCCTCTCCCTCCGCCTTACACTCGTCCTCTTTTGGGTGCGGATTCCTTCTCCAAACGAGGGCAAGGGCAGATGCAAGGTGGGAGTTGATGATTTAAAGAGCTGATCACGAATCCATGAACCTGCCATATTACGTATGTGCAATCAGGCGCATGATGATATGTGTGTGTGTCCGTAAGAGCACGCGCTTTGGCCCCTGCTATACCAGCACGCAGTGTGAATAAGCCCGAATCAGTTCAAAATCGCGGTCTTCACAGCACATGCGCAAAAGATATGGATAATTGTATCAAGCAGAATACAGGGCGACAAACCGCTGTGGGCACCAGCCTCCTCGGGAGGTGCCGACACAAACAATGTCTCTCCCGGCAACGTCAGTTTGCCAACGTCCCTGCTGGTCCTAGGCGAGTCATGATGCATCCTGCCGTCATCAATCTTCCGTTGTTCATCATGCTCCTTCTCCGACCAGCGATTGCGGGCCCTATCTTCACCTTCTCCGGCCGCGAGATTATCTATGCTGATGTCCTCCTGAGCAGCAGCGTTTAAAATATCTCCATGATCCTGACGCCATGCCGTGTACCCACATTACACACATACACAGACATATACAATCTATGCATCTGCCTGCGTGCTCAGGATGCAATTCAAGGCAGATCGACAGGCATACACGCATACCTCGGACAAAGAATGCAGCGACAGCCTGGCCTCGCGATTGCGCGCCCTAACCATCAGCCTTTGCTGTGCTTGCTCCCTCTCCGCCATCAACTCAGAGTCCTCATGCCGGTTTTCTATGTGGTGGGAGCTCTTGTCCTGATACCCCTTCACAGTCTCACGTTTGCTGGCCGTGCTGTTGGATTCCAGCGCCCACGTTTGTGAAAGTGGGTGTGCGCATTTGCGTCAGTGTTTTTACTTGCATGCTCATCCTTGATGCAGATCCTCTACACGTCACTGAGTACGCACCTGGTGTCGGAAGCATCCGACGTCTGGCTCACACGATGCGGCACCCGCACCAAGGTCGTGTCCTCGTCGTCTGAAAACGCAATGATGCCCTCACTGGTCTCAGCGAGCTTGCGATGGAACAACTCGTCTGCGCTCAACAGGCCATCATCCGTTTCCTCCCGTTCATCCTGTCCGCAATCGCTTTGCAGTTGAGAGTCCCCGATTCCCTCCTCTGAGCCCCTGTCATCTACTCCTCCTTCTTCTGCATTGCGACTGTGGCCTTGCTCTATGTCTTGCAACAGCTCCTGTGCCTCTTCTCGGAGTTTTTGAGGCAGGTAATCGAGCAACGGAAGCCAGCTCTCAATCGGCACATTGTGAATGTCTGACAAGGCAAAGCCGTCGGAGATGGAGGCGCTCAGAAGCCAGCTTGGCGGTGTCTCCTCTGCCTTGTTGAGGACCTACGGCGCGCACAAACACACATCACATCCACCGACGAGCCCACCACACGCAGACACAAAGGGACGTATAAGGCCTACGTAGGCCTTGTGTGGGACATACGCGATCCAAAGCCTCGCGCATTCGCCATGGCGCGAGCAATGCACCCAAGCAGCTGCGGACTACACCATCGCAGCTTACCGCCAGCAACATGCGTCGATCCTCAGCGGAAGCACTTCCCCGGAAACTTTCGGCCAGTCTCTTGAGAGCCTGATTTTACAGAGCTCTCATTGTTCACACCCTTGAACGCGCGCGCGCACTCGCGCGCGCAGAATCTGGCAGGGTACTGAGGGCAGGCGCTGGCAATGCTTTCGAATGTGACGAAATCACTTTCTTTCTGAATCATGCGTGTGCGTGGCATGGCGCTTTTATCGCTATGTGAGCAAGGGCTGTGTCTCAAGATGTTGCACTAAGCATGTTGCACTAAGCATGTCCGAGACCTGGACAGCCGCAGAGCGCTCTTGTTCGTCCGTCGACTGGAATTTGGCTGTCAAGAAGTCTGACAGCACCTCCTGATGCAGGCATGTGTGAGAGAGCAAGCGTGCGCACGGACGGATGTGTGTGCGTGCTTGGACGCGCTATAGGCACAGATTGGATCTTATCGGATGCGCACGCACACGCAGATAGCACCTGCGAATGACGCAAGCGCGCTTTTGCCTCGATCAGCCGCCGCTCCGATTGGCGCAGGTTACTCTCGAACCGAACGCGCCTTACTTGCATCTCTTCTCTATCCCGCTTGCTCGTCAACCTGCGCAACAGGGATGACGTGTCACACCCCTTGTACCCCTGCCTAGAATGGAGAAGAGAGGGCGAGAGGGAGTGACGACGGGTGGTCAGGCACGCCGAGGGAGTAGAAGCAGAACAATGAGCTAAGCTCAATCGTATTTCGTGAGTGTACTTGTTGAGGACGAGGGCTGCAGCCTGCGCTCCCTCCGCTATGACGTGGTCTGTAACAGCCGGATGCAGACCCTGTCAATGCCGCATGCATTTTCAAAGCCTCAGTGTGTGAGGGTGCCTGAAAGAGAACACACGAGAGCATGCATTCGCATTCGCCGTACCGTGCCTCTTCCGAATTGGTTTTGTCTGAAATCTTTGTAAGACTCGTCGGCAAGAGAAACGTCCTGCCAGCGACACACAGGCATTTGTAAATCTGCTGATGAATGATCGGGTAGGAAGCGTATGCTACTATACATCAAACGGTTTTTAGCCTTGATTAGGGTACACAGTCTCACAATCAAAGGCTCCTGACTGAGGCGGAGGCTAGGAGGCCCAACCTGAAATCCGGAGGTAAGTTCCAAGACTGCTTTCTGGTTGCCAGCGCTGTGCTCGCGCGCTCTCACGGGCTCTCTTTCCCCCATGCACCTCTCTGGTCCCTGATGTTGCGCCGCAAGCGGGTTTTCTGAGCCTTCCGCCCCGCCTCTCAACCCCACAGCGCGGCCGAATTCCATTTCTGATTCCTCGTGCGCATGCTCGGAAATATTTTCAGTGTAAAAGGAGAGCGAGGAGATAAAATCTTCCTGCACAAGATTCGAAACAACCCCGCCTTGGTCTCCTTGCCTTCCTCGCTCCTCCGATGCCTTGACCACGGACATCCGGGGCAGGACCATTTGCTTCGTGTCAGACGGGGAGTCTGACTCTTCAGAATCAGATTGACGCAGCGAGTCTGCACGCAAACACATGCGACATGACGTCACTGAATGAGCGGTGCGTGCGTGACTTCCATGCTGCATAAGCTTCATGTCAGTGGCGTGCTGACCTAGAATAGTGTCAATGGCTTGCGAAGCCCAGCTCGTACCGCTCGCCACCCCGGCACTTGTCCCGAAACTCCCTGTGTGACACCTGAAATCAACAACTCTTGCATACACGCCAGTGACACGCAAGTGGGCACACGTGTGCTACGGGCACATGCGCAGGTACTGAGCGACAAGTGCGTGAGTGCTAGTCTACCAGTGGAGACAATTCTATCTCTCGACGATGAGCTGGCTATGCGCATGTCCGCCTTTGGCACGCTGCAATCATTGCTGCATGTCGCCGAGGGCAAGCCAGGAATTTCAAAAGAAGATCTGCGCACAAGTGGCAGGTGTGAGCGTCTCAGAGTAAGAGCTTAAGCGCATGTGCACGCATATGTGCATATGTATCAACTCTCAATGGCACGTGCACTGGTCAAGACCGGTCGACAAGGGAATCAAAAGCCCTAGAGGCCCAGCTTGCAGGCGCGCTCGTTTTTTCGGAGTCAGCAGGCGTATAATGGGATCCCTCGACCATCCCAAACTCGGTGTCCTCATCTTCTTCAGAAGAAAGAAATCCATGCGCGACCTCTGCGCCCACATAGTCTTGCCGGTTCCTCATCGCCTTCAATTCATGCGCAGCCCGCCCAGCTCGAGACAGCCCCAATCTGCCGTCGACGCTTTCGCTGCGCCTGCTGTCGAGAGACGAAGCGGGCGGTTCGTCGATCGAAAATCCTCGGCGTGCGGCGTGAAGGGAATGGGGCAGAGTCTCTATCGAGAGCATCTGCGTTTGCGAGGGCTGCTTGCGGCTGCACAGACACCCACACAGCACAGGCGTCATCCACGCCATCACCATCACCACGGTCGAGAAACATGTAGATCTGCATGCAACATGCGCGCACACGACAACCCATCTTAGGTCTGCATGCAACGTGCGCGCTCGACATCCCATCTTCATGACGTGAAGATCATCGGATCATGTATGGGCGTACCTGCGGTCTATTTCGTCTAAGATCTCAGCTCTTGCCTCTTCGTCTCTCGGGTCCAAGGCAACGACAGACTGGATTAAGTCATTCATCGTGTCCATACCGATTTGAAGAGGCACTGCAGGCACTGCACAACGTATTCCAGCAGGTTAGCGACGGCAGGGAGCGCGTGCAAGAGTTTCAGGAAACAGTACAAAATCGAGCTCGCGCATACACACACGCTTGCCCTCGCGTTTGACGTGCGGACAAATTCTAGGCATGATGATGATGTTGAGGTTTTGGAATGTAGAGTGCATTTCTGAGTGTAGCTGTGAGAAGTGCTCTGTTCACCTTGATTAGTGTAGCCTACACCTGTCGCCTCGTCACCTCTCTCCCAACTCGCGTGCGTATTTTTGGCCCCGAAGTACTGCCGGGGCGTCGGGAGAAACTCCTCCTCTTCCACATTCTTGTCTTCATCATCCCTGTATGCTTCTACCCCCGGCCAAGGGCTGTAGTCAAAGGACTCTGAGCGCAATCCCGGCAGAAAAGATCCGGGTTCTGGAAGCTTCTCTTCTTCTGACTCCTCGCCGTCTTCACCATGAAAATTTCTGACGTCTGCCTCTCTGACGAGACCTGCCTGTCCTTCACTCCAGCCCTCGTCCTCCTCTGCTCTCTCGCCCTCCCGTATTGCCTCCTCAAGCATTCGGACCCGCTCTTTTTCACGCTCTCGCTCCTCGAGCTCCATCTCATGTTCTCTCCTCTTGTTCTCTCTCTCTCTCTCCCGCTGCGAGGCCGCGGCGTCGTTCCAATATGGCGCTTCTCTGTCCTCCACTGTGTTGACCAGAGCGTCAGACCCAGACAGCGCTTCTGACCAGGCGCCATCAGCGGCACTGTTCATTTCTTGACTGGCTGCACGCGAAGAATCAGTCGCGTTCATGAACGGGTCCGACTTTGTCTGGCATGACCGACACAGTCAAGTAAGAGCACGGAAAAAGCAGAAGAGAGCGAGCACTCGGAGTGCACTTTCAAATTTTTTTTGTGAGGTCACCTGAAGCTCCATGATTCGCTGGACGATCAGTTGCTCCAGGGCGTTGTTATGCATCACCTACCAACAGCATCGTCTGTTTAGAGACAGACGAACAACTAAGAACCCAGGCAAACGGAGTGTGGTCAGGCATTACCTTCAACTCCTCCGGGCTCATAGCACTGGCGTATGCATCCGAGTCCTGCGCGTCCATCGGACTTTGGCCGTTCTCTCGTTGAGCGAATGTCACATCAGACATTTGCTGGCTCGCCTCCAACCGCGTCTCCAGGGACTGAAGCCAGCAGTGTAGTTCGCCGACGTCGGTGCAGGCATGTACCAGCCTTTGCTGCATTATGGAGAGCATGTCTCGTTCGCAAAAAAAAACTGTCAAAGCCGTTACCGATTATTTGACACAACTATGTTCCCCAGGGCGACAGTACCGGGTATTCTGGAGTGGTCTGTAAGGAAGAGGAGGGCCGGGCCCGGCGTAGCCAGCGACGGAAGTAAAGGCGGAAACAGTTTGGATGCGGTGACCCCTGGGTTAACCCTCGGTACCCTATATTCCTCCGGCGTCGGTATTAATAAAA
>Ga0115006_10002968_pt1 | contig 11385 bp, 3 predicted proteins | sample ArcOceMetagenome_3_FD_88943 | JGI IMG/M metagenome (GOLD analysis project Ga0115006, IMG submission 88943) | Marine eukaryotic phytoplankton communities from Arctic Ocean - Arctic Ocean- Svalbard ARC20M Metagenome | ecosystem: Environmental > Aquatic > Marine > Oceanic | place: Arctic Ocean...
GAGCATCAAGCACGCACTGGATGTGCATCCTGACTCCATAACAGCTTTGGTAGACCTCATATCTGTCGCCTCCTGTGCCAAGATTTGCGAAGTTGGACTGGCTACGCGTCGCTGTGATGTATAATTTGCTGTAAGATCTGCTGTAATATTTTCTCCTGTATTTCCTGTATTTTGAGCTATACATGCAACTCGCATCGTCCCGCCTTGCTCCCGGCATTATACAGCGATACAGCGCCATACAGCGCTGTATGCGCATACAGCCATACATCGCTATACACTATACAGCCCTATGCAGCATCCCTCTGGTAAGAAAGATTAGGGTATCACGCATACTTACATACTTATAAGGCAAAACATGAGCCGAGACAGGATAGTGGTTTTTCCCCTCCCACCTCGCGCGGTGCCACGTTGGCCCTCTCGCGGCAGGTCTACCTGCAGCTGCCCTCGCGAGTCCCAGCAGCGCCAAACACGTAGGCCTGCCGCCAGTGGGTCAACGGTGCCACGTCGGCTCCACAGCGTCGGCCCAGGGATCGCCATCGGCCAACGCTACTCGACCAGCCCGAGGCTATCCATGGCAGAGATCACCACCTACGACTCCTGCGCGGACGCCAAGAAGCACCTCGCGACCGTGCCTCCCGTGTGGCTCGCCGTCATCAGCGGCGGCCTGGCGGCGCTCGCCACCCTGGCCCTGGCCGGCCTGACCGGCTTCCCGGGCGGTGGCCCCGCTGGAGCGGTCCACCTGGACGCGGGCCAGCAGGCCGTCGCGATCAGCAGCAAGGCGCTCGGCTCGTTCCTCGAGGTCTCGCTCGAGGACGGGCTGCTCCGTGCCGGCGCCGGCACGCCGGAGGGCCTGGCGTCGCACTTCATGGTCGTGCCGCTCACCGAGGCGACGGTGGCGTCGCTGCGCCTGGCGACCGCGACGACGGCGAAGCTTGCGAGTAAGTGGCACGACATCCAGATGACCACCCGCTCCGGGTGCAACTGCACCGGCTTCAGCAACGAGCATGGCTTCGGCAGCTACTGCCACGCGTGGGAGCTCTCGTACCAGGACCCATGGTGCTACGTGAGCGAGGCGTGCCCGGGCGGCAAGAAGGGCAGCTACAACCGCCGGCACGAGGTGTGCACGCCGGAGCCGCCGCCACCGCCGAAGGACGAGTACAACTACTCCTCGACCTTCACGTCGTCCAACAAGGAGGAGTTTGTCGGCCACTGGCAGGCGCCGGCCGGCTGCGCGTGCTCGGGCTACTCGTCGAAGCTCGGGTACGGCGCGTCGTGCAAGGCGTGGGAGGAGAAGATCGCGCCGCACCAGACGCCGTGGTGCTACGTGCACAACAACTGCACGCTCGCCGAGCGACGCAAGGGCTCCTTCGGCCATCGCCACATCGATTGCGAGTACGTGTACTCCGACTCCAAGGGCGAGACGCCCGTGCCGATGCCGCAGGGGCCGATCAAGGCGAAGAAGTCGAAGAAGCCGCTGCAGATGCACCCAGCCGCGAGCGAGAAGGGCAAGGGCAGCTTCCTCGCGCGGCTGCTGGGTCGCAGGCTCGCGCTGGCGACGCCGCAGCAGCAGCAGCCGCACCAGCCGCAGCCGCCGCATTTGCGGCAGTCGCCGTCGCAGTCACAGTCACGGCAGTCGGAGCGGCCGCGCGCGTCGCGCCGTCTGCAGCAGGAGGGTGCACACCAGCGCAGGCTGCAGCAGGAGTACCCGATGTCGCGCGCGAGCCGCAAGCGCGAGCGGCAGGCGCTCCGGTCGCAGGAGCACGTCGCCGAGGAGGCGGCGCTGCTGCGGCGCGTGGCCGACTCCAAGGTGCGCTGGGTGGCGCTCATCTCGGCGGCGACGCGCGGCTTCGTGACCATCGAGCGGCCGCCGCACAAGAACGCGCTCCTCGTCCACGCGCAGGCGGCGCAGCTCTCGCTCGGCGCCGTCTTCGCGCTGATGCCGTCGGGCGCCATCTTCGCCGCGGGCACCAACGCGCTGCTCACGCTCTGCGACCCCGCCGACAAGCGCAACGCCAAGCTCTGCAGCGGCTTCAAGCCCAACCCGTCCGACCCGCACCGCAAGCTGCTGCGCGCCGAGGAGGCGGCCGCCGCGCCCAACGCAGCACTCTTCGAGCTCCACACTGTCACCAGCCACTGAGACCTCCTCATATTCGCGCGCCGAGCCCTCCCGTCTGGGAATCGAAGGAGGCTGGCTCACCTGACGACAGTCCCCAACTACACACATGAGTGATCGTGTTCGCTGTTCCACCGCCACCGCGCACCCCGGTATCAGCACGGTGCAATGGCCTCCGTGGGCTTATAGATACTTGTCGTTTGACACATGACGGACTTACTAGGAAACATCCACACTCAGAACACGTCCATCCACGACGTGTCGACGCCCTCGGGCGGCGCGTACGGCTTGCTCGTGATCGGGTCGCCCGGGCCCTCGCTGACGCGCAGGTGGAGCTGGTCCTGCGCGAACTGGAGCAGCGGCGACGGCTCGGCGCCCTCCCACATCCGTGCCCAGTTGACCTCGGCGAGCCACGGGTGCGTCCGCACCGGCTCGCCGCCCTTGGTGGCACCCGCAGCAGCGGCGGCGGCGGCGCCAGCTCCACCGGCGGCGGCGCCAGCTCCACCGGCGGCGGTGGCGCCACCGCGGCCGCCACCGCCGCGGCGCAGCGCCCTCTCCGGCTGCAGCAGCTCGTCGAGCAGCTCGGAGAGGCTCGGCGAGACTGCCTCGCCCAGGTGGAGCGCGCCGGGCGCGTGCGCGCTGATCCGCTTCAGCAGCGTCATATCGTCGCCCGTGTCGCCCCACGGCGAGCCGCCGCACCCCAGCTCGTAGAGCAGGATGCCGAGGGCCCACCAGTCGGCGGCGGCGCTCTGCGACTCGCCGCGCACCGTCTCGGGCGCAAAGTACGCCGGCGAGCCGCAGAGCGTGCGGCACGAGCCGTCGTCGCGCTTGGCGAAGCGCATGTCGTGCAGGCAGACGTAGCCGTCCTCGTGGACGAGGAGGCTCTCGGGCACCAGGTTGCGGTGGAGGACCTGCAGCTCGTCGTGGAGGTGGTCGAGCGCCTGCACGACGCACGCCGCGACGAAGACGAGCTGCGCCTCGCCGAGGGTGTGCGCATTCGCCTTCCCCCCGAGGGAATGCGACTCGCCGCCGAATGGCTGCCGCAGCCGCGACTCGAGGAGCGTCGTCAGCTCGCACACGGCGTGCCGCGAGAAGAGGCACACGAGCGCGGCGTCGCTCTGGAATGTGTGCAGCAGGCACGGCAGCGAGGAGCACCCCTGCAGCTCGGCGTCGCGCAGCGCGCGCAGCACGCCCACCTCGCGCGTGACGCGCGCCTGCTCCGAGGCCGACGCGAGCGCGCCCTTGGCCTCGGCGCGCAGCGTGTACTGCTTCGACGTCGTGTTGTGCGTCGCGAGGTAGGTCGCGCCGCACGCGTGCTGCGCCACGAGCGCGTCGTGCGTGAACGAGGCGAGCGTCGCGTGCGCGAGGCCAAACTGCTCGAGCGCGCGCTGCCGCGTCGCCTCGGCCTTCTCGCGCTTCTTGCGGTCCTCCTGCAGCAGCGCCTCGAGGCTGCCGAGCAGGCCCTCGAACTCGGGCCGCGTGATGTACGCGCACTGCAGCTTGCCGACGGCGCGGACCGTCGCGGCGCGCGTGTCGTTGTTGAGCAGCGCCCGCTCGCCAAAGTACATCGACTCGTGCAGCTGCATCAGCTCGCGCTCGGGCGCGTCGGGCGTGTCGCGCTTCACCGCGACGGCGTGGCCGCGCGAGATGACGTAGAAGGCGTCCCCCGGGTCGTTCTGCCGGAAGACGCACTCGCCGTCCTCGAAGGTCGCCATCTTCATGTGGTCGCGCAGCTGCTGCAGGTGCGCCACGCCGAGCGACGAGAAGACAGCGACGTTGCGCAGCACCTTGGTGACGTCGGTGCCGCCGATGGCGCTCTGCACGGTGCGGAAGCCGCCGCGGCCGAGCCGCCACAGCATCCCGTCCTCGTTGGCGACGACCGTCGCCGCGCGCGGCTTAGCGTACATCAGCGCCAGCTCGCCGAAGCACGGGTACTTGGACTGCGCCGTGCTGATCGTGTACGTGTGCACCTTCCTCTCGTCGACGAGCACGTCGTAGCTGCCGCGCTCACACACGTAGAAGTAGTCGCCCTTGTCGCCCTGCCTGATGACGACGTCGCCGGCCTTGACGGGCGCGGGCGTCATGTACCCCACCACCTCGTCGAGCATCGCGTCGTCCAGGTGGCGGAAGAGGAAGTTGGAGCGCACCGCCGCCTTGATGAGCGTCGTGATGTACGACGACTTCTGCACCTTCTCCGCGCGCTCCGCCCTCGCCTTCGCCTCGTCTTTCTTGGAGTCGGACGGGTTGATGATCGTCCGCTTCGCCCGGGCGGCGCCGCGCCCCGCTGCCTGCCGCATCTGCGACTTCTGCACCTCGCCGAGCCGCTCCGCCGCCAGCCGGACCGGGTCGTAGAAGGCCGACTCGGACGGCACGCGCACGCGCAGCTGCGTGTACTCGGTGGCGACGTGCACGAAGGCGTCGCGCGAGACGGAGTCGCACAGGTCGCCCTCGAGCTCGGACGTGAGCTGGATCGCGTTGTCGAAGAGGTCGAGCATCCTCTCCTCCGTCATGCCCTCCTGCTCGGCGTCGGCCTCCGCCCCCGCCCCGCCGCCGCCTCCGAGCAGCCGCCGGAACTCGCCGTAGTCGAGCAGCCCATTCTGGTTGTCGTCGGTGGCGTCGAAGAGCTGCCCGAGCGCGTCCGAGTAGCGCTCGACCCGCCTCTCCTCCGAGTCCTGCCACGCGCCGAGCACGTGCGCGAGCACGTCGTCGATCGAGACCATCGGCACGGCCGCGCGCCCCCCCGGCTGCACCGCCACCTCGACGGCGCCCCTCCTGACGTGCTCGAGCAGCGACTTGCGCAGCCGCCCGTCACGCACGAGCGCCTCGAGCGCCTTGGAGACGCCCGCGACCGACACGAGCAGCTCCTCCTTCAGGAAAGCTTCCTTGAGCATCGCCGCCGCCTGCGCGTCCGACGCCTGCGGCAGTGGCGCGTTCGAGCCACCGAGCGAGCCGCCGCCGTCGGTCGAGCCGCCACCCACCGAACTAGAGCGCGTTTGGCTGCTGACGCGGCGCGACAGCGCCGGCGGGACGTCGGCGAGCACGCACGCCGACAGCAGCGAGAAGAAGAAGTTGACCTTCGCGTCGGGCCACGGCTCGACGAGCTCGAGCATCCCCATCATCCCGCCGAACATCTGGATGCGCGGCATGATGCTCGCGTGGAGGGCATGGTGCCCGCCGCCGCCGCCGCCCTCGTGGCGGCTCGAGCCCGCGCGCTCCATCCTCATGACATCCGCCTCCATCTTCTCCGCATGCTTGAGCTTGGCCAGGGCCGCCGAGGCGGGGGCGGCGGCGGCCGGGGCAGCGGCGGCGGGGGCAGCGTCGCCGCCCAGCTCGCCGCCCTCGTGCTGCTGCTGATGCGCCTCCACAAAGTGGCGCACCGAGTAGGCGAGGTCGCGCATCGCCTTGTCGGCGACGCCCTTCATGCCGTACTGGCGCAGCATGTAGTTCTGCACAAACTTGGTGATCGGCATGCGCGGCTTCCCCTTGGCGTCCGACAGCGCGTCCTCGCGCACCTTCTTCGAGTAGATGTCGGCCACCAGCCGCAGCGAGTTGTCCAGCGGAATCACCTGCGGCCCGTCGTCGCCGCCGAGGCCCAGCCCGCGCGCGTGCGAGGCCGAGAGGCCGCCGCCGCCGCCGCCCTTCTTGCCCTTTTTGGCGAGCGCGCCGCCGCGGCTCGACTTCATCTTGGAGATCGACGGCGCCACCATCGACGACGCCGCGACGGTGCCGTGCTTGGGGTGCCACGCGTTGACGTACCGCTTGAGCGACATCGGGATCACCTGCCGCACGTGCTCCATCAGCACCGCCATCTCGTCGTGGGCGAAGGCGTCCGTCGACGTCAGCTCGCGCAGGCACGCCTGCCGCGCGGCGCCGGCGGGCAGCGCGCGGTACAGCGCCGCCACGCCGAAGCCGCCGCCCTCGCCGCTCTCCATGACCCCCAGCGCGAGCTTGGTGACGGCGGCGGGCGTCGTGAAGAGGTCGCCCACCGACGCCATCGCGCCGACGAGCGCCGCCGCGTCGACCTTCGGCAGCGACGGCTGCATCGCGAGCTGCAGCTCGGCCGCGCCGCCGTGCTCCGCGTGCAGCGCGCCGAGCAGCGCGTGCAGCACCGCGATCCGCTCGGCCTCGTCGCACCGCCTCAGCAGCTGCAGCTCGGCGCCGATGAGCGACGGCAGCGGCATCGCGCGCAGCAGCTCGACCGCCACCCCCTGCGCCTCGGCCGCCTCGAGGCGCGCCGCGAACGCCGTCGCCGCGGCCGTCGCGTGCGCGTGCCCCGCCGCGCGCGCCTCCGAGCCCACCTGCGCGCCGCTCGCGTGCGCGCCGCTTGGGTGCGCGGCCTCGCCCTTGGCCGCCAGCGCATGCTTCGAGCCGTGGAGCGTCAGCGCGTGCAGCCCCTCGGCGCAGACGAGGTGCGCCGTCTTCTCGGCGTCGAGCTTGGCGAGGTTGCGCATCAGCTCGACGAACATCGTGCGCGTGTCCGAGAACGAGTGCAGCAGCGCCTCCGCCAGGTCCTCCATCGACTCCTGGGTCGAGCCGTCGCTGAGCAGCTCGGCGAGGGCGTGCGGCTTGCCCGTGTCGGCCGTCGCGTTGTACGCACCGACCATCAGCGCGCGCCGCTGCTTCTCGTCGAGCACCGACAGCACCAGCGGCGCCAGCCGCTCGGCGGGCGTCGCCGCGAGCATCTGGCGCAGGATGGCGACCGCCTGCGCGTGCTCCTGCCGCGCGGCGAACGCCGCGATGGTCGACGCGCGCTCCGCCGGCGGCAGCAGCTTGCAGACGCGCGAGAGCGTCGCGAGCTGCTCGCCGAGCGGCAGCGCGAGCGGCTCGCCCGCGGGCGTCTCGGCGGCGGCGGCGGCGGCGGCGGCGGCGGCGCTGCCGCCGCCTCCCGCCGACGCTCTCGTGGCGGTGGTGGTGGTGGCGAGGAGGAGCTCGCCCGACGTCGCGACGAGCTCGCGCAGCACCTGCGCGCGCTGCGCCTCGCCGAGCGTCGCGAAGATCGACGCGATCAGCGCGGCCGAGTCCCTCTGCTGGTCGTACGCCTCGAGCTTCGCGCGCGTCCGCTCGAGCTCGCGCCGCAGCCGCTCGTTCTCCGCCTCGACCGACGCGACGCGCCCCTCGAGCTTGTCGCGGATCGAGCGCTCGGCGAGCCGCGCCGTCACCTCGAGCTGCCGCGTGTAGAAGGCCTGCAGCCGGCTGCACAGCTCGCCGCGCTCGGCGCAGTGCACACCCACCTGCTTCGTCACCTCCTCGAACGCCGCGTTGTGCGCCACCATCGCCGCGCGGAAGTCGTTCTTCTGCGCGGCGAGCGCCTTGTCGAGCTTGTACGTGACGGACGACGCCTCCGAGCGGTTGGAGGGCGCCTGCCCCGGCCACCACGGCACGCGTCGGTACTGCCGGTCCCGCTCTCCACCCGGGGCGCCACTCTCCGTGGCGTCGATCCGCGTCGCCTCCACGGCAGGCCGCGCGACCGCGCCCTTGGCGCCGACCTTGGCGCCGCGCGGGAGTTGCGGAGCCGACTGTGACGTCACGACTCGATCGGCGAGCTTCTTGGACTTGGTGGCGGGCTTGATGAACATCGCGCCGTGGCCTGGCATGTCCGACAGCGACGACACCTCGCTCCTGCCCTTTTGCGAGAGGAAGTCGAGCGGCTTGTACTGCTTGCGCAGGCTCGCAATCGGCGGCATGCCCTCAACGTCGACCCAGCGACCCACGGCGCTGTCGAACTTCTCGCGCGCGGCCCTCAGCGCCGCCTCCTCCTGCTCCGCAGCGAGCTCGGCCATCGGACGTGCCGCGATGGCAACCAGGTCGCTCTACACAGAGGAGACTATTGAGGCGACGCGGCGCGACTACTCAGAAACTGCCAGATGCATGCAAAAACATGCACTCGTTTCACGGCTCGGAGTGTAACGAATTCCACACAACGCGATTAATGGACGCCGAGTCGAAGCGCGGAGGAGCAGCTGAGGCAGGCGGCCGTGCGCGTGCAATCGATTGCGAGAGGGAACCTGACGCGTCGCGGTTCGGTGGAGGAGGCCCGGCGCATCGCATGGCTGCACTACTATACGCGACTGGACGTGGGCAAGTTTGACCAGGCGCTCGAGCTCGCCACGACGACAGAGGAGGAACAGATTGTCCGCACATCGAAGCGCCTCTCCCAGCGCGCGTCGCATGACGACGAGGGCGACGCATGGGAGGACGAGGAGGCCCGGATTGAGGCGGCAGTGCGAGTCCAGGCGATTGTCAGGGGGCATGCCACGCGCGAATCGATTGAGGAAGAACGCCGCATCACCTGGTTGAAGTACCTGATGCATCCAGACGTGGCCGACTTCAAGCAGGCTCTGGAGCTCACCGCGACGCCGTTGGAGGTGCGAGCCGTGCGCGCCGCACAAGCGCAGCACGAGCTCGAGGTGCTGCAATGTCAGCAAGTCCCGCCGCCAGCGACTGTCGAGCCCGCAACTGGCCGGCAACCGCCGGCCTTGGTAGCGCCGAAGCTGCCGAGGCCGTCCAACGAGCGAGCAGCGCAGCTGACGGTCCGCAACGCTCAGCCGAAGTCGCGAGAGGGGCAGAGCCAAAGCCTGCGCGCTGCGGCGCTCGGCAGAACCAGCGGTTCTCCACCATCGGCAGCTCCGGATCAGCAGGCGGCATCCCTCGAGGAGCTCGAGAAGTCCATCGACGTCCTCAGGAACCTCATCGACCCACCAAAGGACAATATTGAAAGGGCTGAGGAGCAGCAGTCCACGCCACCCGGCCGCAGTTCCCTCTCCCGGACGGCAGAGTCGATGGAGCGGGCGGATGTGCTCAGCGCGGCAATGCAAAATGGCCAGATGCTCATGAATCAGGCGTCTCCGGATCGGACGTTCAATTCTGCGGCTCTCGAGTGCGCTCGCAGGTCCAATGGCTCGAGTCCAGGCTCGAAAGGCCGCAGGAGCAAGCGGACAGACCGGGAAGGAAAGCCGTCGCCTCACAATTCGGAGGGATCAGAAGCGTCCCCGGCGACCGCGTCTCGCCGGGAAAAGAGGGAGCCTGCGGCGCATCGGAAAGGCTTGGAGACCGGCCCCGGCCTCCGCAAAGGTCATAGCACTCTGCGGCTTCCAGACGAGCTCCCACCCGGAGTACGGCTTCCGGTCGAGTCACCCACCTCTCGTGAGCTGCAATTCATGCCACCGCGCCAGCCAGGGCTAGCTCAGCACGGCGCTGCCGTGTTCACCGCCCCCTCGGACACAGTGAAGTCAATCATCCTGAGGTGCTGCGGGATTGAGATTGAGGTGACGCGGTCGAGAACACTCTCTGTGTAATAGAACGCCTCGAGCGCCGCAGCGTGAGTGTATTTGTTGCGGTGCTTTGCTACAACTAAAGCCTAAAGGTTTCAGCAAAGAGCAAGAAACCGACGACCTCGACCTACTTTACGTGTAGTCACCCTTCGGCACGCTGACACAGAGCCCGGTCCCTGCAAGCGCGATGCGGAAGCTCGTACCGTGCCGCCCATGCCCACGCCCGTGCTCGTCCGGTGCCACGGGCAGCACCTCCCACCGCTGCCGCGCGAGCGCCGAGCGCCGGCCGCGGCTTCGGCACTCGATGAAGACGAGCGGCGCCCCCTCCTCCGCCGAGCCGTTGGCGTGGAGCTGCGACGTCCACACGCCGAGGCAGAGCTCGTGCTGCAGCCACTTCGAGTCCTGCTCGTCCTGCTCGCTGAGCGTCGGCCAGCTGAACGTCGGCGATGCCGACGAGGCCTCCGCTGGCGACGCTTGTTCCGCTGGTCTCTCCGCTGGAGGTCTCTCCGCTGCAGCCTTCGACGGGCCTCGCGGCGTCTCCACGGGCTTGGATGATGGCTCAACCTGCGCGACGGCCTTGCTCTTGCGTCTTCTCGTGCGTGTGCCCTTGCGTGCGCTCTTGCGCTTGCCTTTGCCTCGCCGTCTTGCGCTTGCGTGGTCGCCCTCGGATGGCGCGGCACTCGGAAGCGGCGGCGGCGGCGGCGGCGGTGGCGGCGGCGATTCGCTGCGACGGCTCCACGGCCACCAGCTCAGCCGCCGCCCTTTTGAGGCTGGTGCCGGAGTTAGTGCCGGAGCGGTCTCCTGAGCCGACGGAGACGCCCAGCCAGGGCCGTTGTTGGCACCGTGGGGCGGCACCCTCGACGGCAGCCCGGGCCAGAGCGTCCTGTCGCCGGTGACGTTGGGCCAGAGCGGCGTCCTTCCCTTGAAGAGGTGGTTCACCCGCCTCTCCAGCAGGCCCGGCCCCCTGCTCGTCGTGGTCGCCGCTTCCGCCCGCGCGTCCCCGTCGCCCGCCGGTGGTGGCGCGCTGTCAGCGTCGGCGTCGCCCCTGGCGTCGCCCTCTTTCGCGTACTGGTAGAGCTGCCTCGCGATCGAGGGCAGCACGGGCAGCACGGCCGCCAGCGTGGCCGCCGTCCGCAGCGACGAGGTGGCCAGCTTCTCGTCCCTCGTCGCAAAGCTCGAGACGTGCTCGAGCGACGTGGACGCCGACGCGTCCCGCTGCGTGTCGTGTTGCGCGCAGGGCATCAGCTGCGCCAGTGGGTGGTGCGGCTGGCGCGGCGCGAGCGCCGGGCCCACCCGCAGGCAGAAGGGCTGCTCAATAGCGGCGACGCCGCGCCGTGGTCTGCTTCTGCTGCCGCTGCTGCCGCTGCTGCCGCTGCTGCCGCTAGCGCCGCTGGCGCCGCTAGCGCCGCTGGCGCCGCTAGCGCCGCTGCTGCTGCTGGTGCCGCTGCTGGTGCCGCTGGTGCTCGGCAGGTCAACCAGCTGAAGCTGCGGCCATGTCACGTGCCGCCCGCCGCCGCCGCCCGGGCCGCGGTGGTGCGGCTGACGCCACCGCCACACCTGCCATGCCTCCGCTGCAGAGCCGGAGGCATCGGAGAGGTTTCCTTCCGATGAGGCGGCAGCATGCACATGTGTATGGGCGCCGCAGCGGTGCAGCGAGAGGGGCATGCCCGGCAGGACGAACAGGCGCGACGGACGGCCGATGAGAGCCGCGGCACTCGCACTGCCGTCAAAGTCTGTGACCACCTCGATCGCCGCGGTGGTGGTGGCGGTGGAGGCGGTGGAGGCGGTGGAGGCGGTGGTGCTGGTGCGGGTGCTGCGGGCGGCGGCGCCAGCGGAGGAGGGGCGGTGCAGTTGCAGGAGCCTCGCGCTCGAGTTGGCGACAATCTCGTGCGCCGCGAGCTGCACGGCCCTGCGCAGCCGCCAGCCGCCCGGCTGCTCCGTCGACGGCGAGCGCAGCGCCGCGTCCAGCAGCGCCAGACGCTCGCGTGCCACACGCGCCGC
>Ga0115006_10002969_pt1 | contig 11384 bp, 8 predicted proteins | sample ArcOceMetagenome_3_FD_88943 | JGI IMG/M metagenome (GOLD analysis project Ga0115006, IMG submission 88943) | Marine eukaryotic phytoplankton communities from Arctic Ocean - Arctic Ocean- Svalbard ARC20M Metagenome | ecosystem: Environmental > Aquatic > Marine > Oceanic | place: Arctic Ocean...
AACATGCGCGGGAGAGCGCGCGCACAAACACACACAAACACACACACACACACACACACACACACACACACACACACACACACACACACACACACACACACGAACGGGCACAAGCGTACTTGTGGTCATGGCGGCCGAGATAGAGTTTGCACTGAGTGTTCGGAGGGCGTGGCTACGGTGGGAGGGTGACATGCTGTTGAGGGCCTTGGCGCGGTCAATCGGAGACATGAGGGCAAAGACGGCCGAACGCGTCTCGGGAGTCATGCTAGCTAGCGTCGTCTTACGCCCTCCCAGCGCCATCTCGCTCAGCGCCTGCCAACATCTGGCATGTTAGCCTTGCGGGGAAAAGGCACGGGTTAGAGGCCAGGCTGCGGACTGTATGCGTGCAGACTGTATGTGCCAGGAGAGCACGGCACCCACACGGGTCTGGCGCGTGCTAGGACCCAACGAGTGGCATCGCTTGCGGATAGACGGCTGACCTCGCAAGAACACTTGGGGTCCGTCCATGCGAGGACCTCGCCAACCTGATCGGGTGACATCTTGCTGATCAGATCAGCCCGGTCTACCACAGACGCGCGTGTCAACTCAACGGCTTTTCTTGCGGTTTCCATCTTGTCTTTTGACACTGTCGTCATCACTGCTGCGTCTCTCGAGGGCGGGAGGATTGCAAGAGCATTGACGAGGCTGGCGCGCGGGAGGAGGTCGACGACTTTGGCGCTGCTCATTTGAGGAAGTGCACCCAGGGCTTGACCGCGCTCTTCCACCTGACAGGCATGGTCATGTGTCAGAGATATTGTGCATCCACATCGAATCTTCAGATGGTTTATCTTGGGAGGATTATAGTAAAAGCCATCGCTTTACCCCTACACAGGCATAGCGATACTGCTAGACACTACATCATGACTAGTGCAAGCTGGAGCGCGATTTTACCGTCATCTGCTGTAGCACAGCAGCGCATACATCAGGCTGTAAACTTTTGAAGAGGCGCGTGGTTTCTGTCGGGGGCATGGAACGCAACATGCGAACGATCTCCTTTGGCAACAGCCAGTTGGTGGCGAGTCCCTGGTCTTCTACATCAAGTTTCAACACAGCGTCCCACCGCTCTTCCGCTGGCACCTTGAGCAGAGACTCGGCAGTTTGGATTGCGTCTTGCACTTGAGCGGGCAGCGCGCTTACGACAGGTTGTCGCTCGCTCTTTCCCAGCCCCAGTAGCAGCAGCGCCGACTCAACGGGCGAGGCAGTCGTGAGGACGTTGGACTTGGCCGCTGGAAGAAGGTGCTGAAAGACAGAGCCGCGGGGGACAGGCTCCATTTGCACAGCAGTTGCTGCCTGTTTCGTCGCTGAGGCCTTGCCCAGGATCTTTGCCATTTGCTTGCGGTGCATCGTATCGAGAGCAGGTGCCAGATCTGCCGGCGCAAGAAAAGCAACTACCAAGGCGGCCTCGCCCTCAGGGAGCGCCAGCAAGGCCTGCGCGCGGTCGGGGGCGTCCATTTTCCGAATTTTTTCGGCGAGCTGTGCGGCCTCCCTCAGCGACAGAGGCAACTGAGACATGACCATTTTTCTGTCCACTGGCGAAAGCAAGTTTAGCACGACTGCCAGAAGATCGTGGTCCATGGAGGCCACGATGAGCCTGCGCTCTTCATCAGAGCACTTGCAGACCAATGCTGCAACCTCCTTGGGCGACAGCAAGCCCATCAGCTGCTGCCGTGCGTTGTCTGGCAATGCCGCAAGCACCTCGGTCTTGATCTCGTCAGGAAGATCACGGAAAATCGCCAGCATCTTCTCCAGCGGGCAGCATGCCATGGCGGCAGCCAGATCTGCGGCAGTTATGCCGCCTTGCTTGATGGCAGCAAAACGCTCGGCGCTGTTCATGCTTACAAGGGCGTCAGCGAGCTGCTGTGGAGATTTGGCGATGGCCGCCAGCGACCTGCTTGACATTACAGTTTGTGGACCGCCCACGCCAGCAGCTGCAGCTCTGTTGAGTGTCGCATCGAGACTGGGCATCTCAGAGTCGGTTTCATCTAGCCCACTAACTGAGTCGAGGCTGGAGCGGTTGCGCAGCTCGGCTTCGAGCTCTTGCTGTCTGCGCAGGTCCTCATTTTCCTTCCGCAGCATGTCGACCTGCATTTTGAGCAGGTTGGCTTCGTCGGCCGAGACGCTCTTCATCTCGTTTAGCTCTTTCTGGCGCACGGTTTCTTCGAGGTCTATGATCTTGCGCTGCAGCGCGCTTACGGCCTCGCGTCCTTCCTGGTTCGCAGCACGCAGCGTGTCATTCGAGTGTTTCGACTCATGGTGCGCTTTGAGCAAAATATCATTCTCCTGCCGCAGGGTGCTGTTTTCCTCCTCGAGCTTTTGCGTCGCGGCAGATGCGTACGCCTGGTCCTTGTCGCGCTGCGCTTGCATCTCGGCCTTCAGCTTGCGCACAGTGTCCTGCAGCGCCACGTTCTCGCGCCGTGCTGCTGCCAATTCTTGTCTGCTGCTCTCTGCATGAGACGCGAGCTCGGACGCATGGTCGACGCCTTGCTGAGCCGTGCTTTCGAGCTTGCTGATGGTTGTGCGGAGATCTTCGTTGTTTGCACGCACGTCACTCAATTCCTGCTGGTGCTGGTGCTGCTGTTGCTTCAGGGCCACATCCTGCTCATTCTTGGTCTTTAGCAGCTTCTGATACTCCTCCTTCAGCACGCGCACGTCAGCCTCGCTTCTGCGAAGCTCGCGCTCAAAGTTCTCCTTTGCCGTGGCCATTTCCCGCTGCCGCGCCTCGCGCAGCATTTCCACCTCGCGCTTGAGGACGCCCACGTCTTCGCCCGGCGCGGCCGGCGCAGGGGCTTGCGCCAGGCGCTTTTCTTCGATCTCGGCCCACTCGCGCAGCGTCTCCCGGTACTTTATGCCCTCCTCGACGGCCAGCGCAAGGTCGGCGCGCAGCAGGTCGTTTTGCTGCTGCAGCTCCTCGCACCGCTTCTCCGCCGCGCCGCGCTCCTCCCGCTGCTTGTCGGCGTCCTTTTGCGCGCGCGCGAGGCGCTCAGCGAGGATGACGGGCTCAAGCGGGTTGTTGCGGATGGGGTTGGCGCTGTCGAGCTCGTGCAGGTCAAACAGGTTGTGCTGGTAGCGCTTCTTGAGCTCGCGGTTGATGTCCTCGAGCTCGCGCCCGCCCTTCCACTCGCGCAGGAGGTCGTCCGCGCGCCCGAGGTCGTCGCGCCGGTACAGGCCGAAAAATGTGACGAGCTCCTTCCGGAGCAGATTCGCCTGCGTCACATCGACGTGCCGCTTCTCGCGCGCGCTCACGTGCTGCCGGTGCAGCGTCTCGAGCCAGCTCTCGCCGCCGCCTGCGAGGCTGCGCGGGCGCTCGGCGCCGGCGTGGCCATTGGCGGGCGCGCCGCCGCCGCCCTCAAACGCCTGGTACGTGTAGGAGCGCGCCGTGTGCGCCATCTGCGCCCCGCGCCCGCCCGCCACGGACCCGCTCAGGCTCGGTGCCCCGCCGGCCCGCGCGTGTGGGCGCCGCGCCGCGGATGGGATGGGAGGGTTTGCCGTACCTGGTACCTCGTACTGAGGTGTTCCCAAGGACGGGCAGCGTTCGTGGCTGCCTGAAAGGCCACACGGCGGTGTGTCAGCCAAGGGTAACTAGGCGGGCAGGGGCGATGGTGCGGGCCGGGGGCTTCGTGCACCCCCTGGCGCCGGTGGCGGGCGCGGGCGCGGGCGCGGGCGCGCGGATGCGGCGCCCGGTGCTGAGCTCGCTGCTCGCGGCGGGCGCGGCGCTCGCGGTGTGCGCCGTGCTCCTCGTCGGGCTGCGGCCGAGCGCCCCGCTGCCGGGCGCGCTGCTCGACAAGGAGGCCGCGGAGATTGCCAAGCTGCAGCACGAGAAGTTTGAGCTCGAGCATGCGCTCAAGACCGGCCGCGCGCCGCTCATGCACCCCAAGGTGCTCAAGGCGGAGGTGCGCCGCGCCGCGCAGCTCAAGGCGACCGAGGCGCAGGGCAAGCAGTGGGCGGCGACGAGCCTGCCGCCGGCCAAGGCGCCCGTGCAGACGCTGAGCCAAACGCAGGCGGCCGCGCCCGCCAAGCCGGCACAGCCCAACGTCCAGCGGCTGCAGGCGGAGCGCCAGGCGCTCGAGAGGCAGATCCAGACCTTCAAGGCGCAGGCCGCCAAGCAAAAGGACCCGCTCATGGGCGGGATCCTCGCGGCGTACAAGGAGGACACGGGCGCGGGCGTGCTCAGCCGGACGGGGACGATGCACGCTGCGCGCCAGGGCCTGCTCGGGCGCGTGGGCGACGACGCGTCGACCAACAGCGCCAACGTGCTGGGCAGCCTCGCGGCGACGATGACGAAGGTCCAGCAGGAGCGGATGCTCCAGGCCGAGCACGTGCGCCAGCTCGACAATGTGGCAAAGGCGATGGGCGACGTCTCGCCCAAGGAGGCGCTGGCGCAGCGCATCATCGCGCTCGGCGCCCAGTTCCTCGCGGAACCGGACACGGTGCCCCGCGCCGCTGCCGCCACCGCCCGCACTGGCCCGACGCCCGCGAGCGACGCCGCTCGGCGCGCGCACGCGCACGGGCGAGTGGCCCGGATGCACGCGCGCCTCTCTGCGGCGCGTGCTGCAGGCGCAGCGCCCGCGGTGGCGCATGGGGCCAGTGGCAGCGCGCACAGCAGCAGCCACGGCAAGACGCACTCGCAAGCCGTGTCGGCCGCTCGGAAGCGCGTGGAGCTGCTGAGGAGAGAGCTGAAGGAGGCGGAGGGTGTAGCGCAGCTGCAGGCCAAGCTGCAGAAACAGGAGTCAGAGCTCGCCGCTACGCACGCCAAGGAGGCTCAGCTGAAGCTCGCGCGCACACAGCACCTGGCGGCTCAGCTTCCTGGCGACAACGAGGGAGCCCACGAAAAGTACGTGAATGCCAACGAGGAGATCCAAAAGTTTGTGGGTAAGAAGATGTGGGACGAGGACGACGATGCCGAAGACGAGGTCGAGCCCACAATGGAGGCGCGGTTCCAGAAGAAGGCTCATGGCGAGGGGTATGTGAAAGGCGCCATCTACGTGGGGAGCGATGAGGATGGGCCCGACCGGTACGGGCAGGACGGCGCGGGGCCACAGATCATCAAGGGCAAGCTGGGAGACAATATTGTCGACGTGGGGCTGATGGGTGCAGCGGGCACTCTGGAGGGCGACGTGCTCGTGCCCACAAAACTGTCGGGGGTGCGACACCGGGACTTGCCGCAAGGGAATGATCCCAAGAAGATGTCGCTGGGGCACGTGGACGAGGAGACCTCGAATGACATTGTCAAGGGGACGCTGGTAGATGATTTTGGCGGCGAGAATGGGCTGCAGGTGGATGACAGTTCCGTGCCCATCGACAAGGTGTCGGCCGCCATGTTCAAAGACCCTGCGCGCACTCAGGCCCTCGCTCAGACCAAGTAAAACTCTGAGCTGGGCCGCCAACTCGCACGCCGCAGTGCGCGAAGTAGCACGTGCAGGGTGGGCTAGCAGGCAGCGGGCCAGTATTTTGTTTACTTTGAATGAACACGGGAGAGGTGAAGCGCGATGCAGCACTGTGTTACACTGTACGGGGAGATGCGGCACTGCCAGTGGACCCCCTGGCCCAGCGCCTTGCCGCACTCCAGGCCTCATGCCACACCTGACCGTACCGGTATCCCCAGGCGGTTTACTGCACCACGTGCTCGCGAGGCGAGCGAGGCGCGAGACCTGGCCAGGTTGCGGACCTTTGGCTGATGAGCTGATGAGTTGATCAGCAGATGAGTTGATCAGCAGATGAGTTGATCAGCTTACTCGACGATCACCTTGTCGATGCCCTGGCGGCTGGTGGGCAGGTCCCACACGGGCCACACACCCTGGGGCTTCTTGTCGTCGCGGTTGAATACCAGCGCCGACTCCTGTCCTCGCGCGCAAGGTGCGCACGTGCCGCAGTGCCGTGCACACGGACGCACACTCAGACTTAAACGCCGGTGAGCACAGCACGCAGGTGCACAATGATAAACCTACATCCACAAGTGAGGATACTCGCGAATACACACGCGCACCAATGCACGGCCTTGACCTGAAGACTCTCTGCGCGCCGCGTGCGCGGGGAGGGAGGGGCGAGAGAAGTATTACCGACTTGGTGGCCTGTTTGTTGACCTTCATGATCTCTTCCAAGATGTCGATGCCCTGCGTCACCTGCAGGACGTCGGCGCAAGTGAGCACACGTCAGTGAGCGAGCGATGACAACGAGCGACGCCGCGCCGCACAGCCGACGCAGCACGCACACATCAAGATCTACCTTGCCGAAGGCGGCAAAGTGGCCGTCGAGCTCTTCCTTCATGTCGCCCATGCAGATGATGAACTGACTGCCGGCCGAATCCGGATTCCCGAATCGCCGCATCTGTGCGCGTGCAAACACATTCCCCGTCACCAGGTAGGCCAGCAGGAGCGTGGGGGGCGGCGGGAACGCGTGAGAGTACGCGTCACAGCACTCGCCCGCACCCAGGCCATACGTGTGCACACGCCAGCCGCAAGGCCAGACATGCGGCGGTCCGCGTGGCGACACAGCTGCTTGCTCGGCACTGGCGTCTTGCCCTTGTTGAGCTGCGAGGAGAGGTTGGGGGCAAGCGGAGAGAGGGGTAGAGATGGGAGGGCGAGGGGCGGGGGGCGAAGAGGCACGAAAACTCACGGTGATGACGCCCTTCTCGTGCGGGATGGTGTTGAACTCCGGCTCCAGCTTGACCTGCAAATACGCACGTGCCGTCACCCCAGGCCCGTGTGTGCGTGTGCTCGTAAAGATTCAGGCAGACAACCCGAGATGCGGCGGTGGTGGCAGCAGCTGGCGCAGGCAAGCGCAGCTCGAGGACTTGGAAAAGGCAGCACAAGGACTCAAGGACGTTGCTACCGCGGGAGGTAGGGTGGGGGAGGAAGGGAGGGGGGAGAGAGACCTTGGAAATGGAGTCACGGCGCCAGCCATCAGGGCCGCCTTTGCCCCACTTGGAGCGTGTGGCCTTGACGTCGCCATCGTTGGACTTGCGCATAGTGGAAGACATAAAGCCGTCCGGGCCATACCCGTTGCCCTGCTCCGCGCCCCCCGCCCCAACGCCCCAACTCCTGTCAGTGGCCTTCTCGCTCCATGGCCAACCGTCGGCACGCAGGCAGGCCAGCAGCAGTCTGTGGAGCGCAGCCATTGTCCAAGGAGGGCAAGCAGACAGTGCCAAACAGCCTGCGAGCAGCTGTGCGCCGCTGCGCGCGCGCACGCGCCCATGTCTCGCTGCGTCGCGCTGCTAGCGGCGAAGGGCAGTCGGCGGTCGCTAACGTGACTGCTGCAGGCGCAAGACCCGCGACGGCGGCGGAGGGGGGGGGGGCGGCAGATGGCCACCTCGGAGCACTCCTCCTTGCCATCGATGGTCTTGAGGCAGTACTTGCTTTCCTTGGTGAAGGGATCGCCACCCACCAGCACGCCCTTGTTCAGGAACTTGCCCACGCGGAAGAAGGCTGCGCCGTGCCGCATACCGCAAGCAGTCAGCACTTACACGCACCCCTCGCACCCACTGCACGTGCCTTTCCCCTGTGGCATCCTGCCTTTTGCGTGTTTTCACTTTCGGCGTTTTCATTTTCACGCTTCCTAGGCAACACGCTGCCGCTTGAATGCACTCATGCGCGGCTGTTGCACGCGCTGTGCGCGTGCCGACTGCGTGTGCAGTGGCTGCGCGAGAGTGAGAGCGTACCAGTTTCGTCGTACAAGCCGTCGGCGGCGTACTTCTGGAAGGCCGCCACAGTCTTGGGTGCCTGCTCTCCCACGCACCCAGAGACAGACGGAGCGAGCGGGACAGGAGGTGGGGGAGCGTGAGCGGGAGAGGGGCCACGAGCGTCCAACGATAGGGCCCGCGTATATACGCCACGAGGACCAGGTGCATTAGCCGCAATATGCGCAGCAGACAACCAATATGCACAGCAACAACCCAATATCAATCACAGGGCGCGCGGGTGAGCAGACGCCAACACGTGGCCGCACAGATGTATCGGTGTCGCTGCAAGATCGCACGCGCGTGCAAGCAGCGCGCGAGGCACTGCGCGCTGCCGCGTGCGCTTCCACACTGCACGCACGAGGCGCACACCTTGTCGGGGTAGAGCTCGAAAACTACGTCGCCCTTCACGCCTTCAGCGGTGTTGATCTTGAAAGTCGCCTTGGTGGCGCCCGCGGCCAGCACGGGAACAGGCTGGCCCAAGGCCAACGCCAGGCCTGTATGCACCCACCTTAGCGCCCCGCATGCCCACCCACATCCTCGCACCACTGCATGCAGACAGAAAGACACACGCACACACACAGACACACGCGCAGCACACGCATGCACGCACGCATGCACGCACGCACGCACGCACGCACGCACTCATACCTGCAACGGCGGCCATAGCCGAGCGCCGGTTGAGAGCCTCCTCGCTCACCATCTGCATGCGTGGCACGCGCGCACATGGAGAGCGACGCCGGGTGCAGTAGATGTCAGGAATCAGCGGTCGCCTGCGCACTGGTGCTCGCGCCGGCCACGCGCCGCGGACTGCAAGGGGAGCAGGCGCGGGGAGAGGCACTTACGCGCACCGACGCCGCGGCGCTGACACGTGCCCGGGAGCGCACGCCCGCGGGCAGGAATGCCCCTGTCGAGAAGGCGTCGGCGCCGGATGCCTGCGCACGTCGGCGGGCGCACAGTCCTGTTAGCAGAGGCGCGCTACCTGCCGCCGCTGCTCCCCAAGCCGGACTGAATATCACAGAGGCCGACGGCAAGCCGGACGAGACGACGCTGCGGCGCTGTCGGGCGCTGGCGTCGCGTCGCGGCGCCGCCGCGGCCGCGTCCGAATGGCGCAGTGGGCGGGCACGCGCACGCGCGACGCGTCGGGGGCGGCGCTGCGGCGCAGGGGCCCGCCCACCGCGTGAAAGACCAGCAGGGTCATGAGTTTCGCGTCACCGCGCGTGCGGGTGCGGCGGCGCTCACCAGGATGGCGAGGCCGAAGGCGGCGTAACGCAGCATGCCGAGTTCCGTCCTGAACGAAGCGAGGTCCTTTGGAAAGAGACTTCGTGGCGCAATTTTTTTCTTTCCATACTGCTGCCGCCAAACGAAGCCCGTCCATCCGCACCGCGGTCGTTTTCGGCGGCCAGCGCAGCGGCCGGGGGGAGAGGGAGGGCGCACGCAACCATGTCTGGGGGTGACATCCGCTCCTTCTTCATGGGGTACGCGCGCGTGCCCATGCCCACCCGGCGCGTGCGACCTGCGGTGCGGCGCGGCGCCGTTCGCGTCTGCCCCCGCCCGAGGGGCGCGCGCACGGCTTCCCGGCCGGTGGGCTGCGTGGGCGCTGAGCGAGCGTGCGCGGGACGGTGGGCAGGGGCGGAAAGAAGAAATCCGAGGACAAAGGGGGCGCAGACGCCGCGAAGGAGGACAAAGCGGGCGTTGCTGCGGGAGCCGCCGGCGCAAAGCCCGCGCCCGCAAAGTCTCCGAAGAAGGCAGCGGCCGAGGTGACCAAGGACAGCAAGGACGACAAGCTGCAGGTATCGACAGCGTGGCGGTTGGCGCGCTCGCGGCTGCGGCGGGCACGCGTCTGGGGTCAGGCGAGAGCGCGCTGCCGTCCGCCGTGCCCGGGCGCGCTGGAACCCGCCCGTCCGCCAACAAGCCGCTGCGGTTGTCGTGACGCCCGTAGGTTTGGATAACGTCGTGTGCTGGCATCGGGCGCTGTGGGTAGACTGATTGACGCTTCTCCGCGCAGGCGGGCTCGAAGCGCGGCGAAGCAAGCGCATCCCATGTCGAAGAGTCTCCCAGCAAGCGCGCGCGAGCAGCGGCTGCCCCGTCGCCAGCAGCAGCGCAGAGCGGTGGGGCTGTGGTGCAGTCCAAGTTTTTCGCTGACTCGCCTACCAAGGCGTCTGCTGCTGCCGCCGCCGCCGCCGCCAAGAAGCGCAAGGAGCAGGAGACCGTCGAGGTCATCAGTTCCGACAACAGTGATGAGGACTTCAAGGTGCTGGCGTCTCTAGCCCCTTTCTCCTCGCCTCTCGTGCGCCCTTTAGCTTCGCCCTCCATCTCCCTCGTCCGTCCGCCTTTCTCGCCCCTCGTCCTCTGTGTTGGCACTCTCGTGTTGGCACCCTCGTCGCTTCGTCTTTGCCCGTTGCTCACGTCTCACTCTCCCCCGCATTAGCTCTCTCGCTCGCACGCAGAGCGTGCATTCGAGCGAAGGGAAGGAAGACGAGGTGGACACGATGCTCACACGCACACGTCACACGACGCGCGCACGCAGGTGAGCAAAAAGGCAGGCAAGGTGGCCAAAGTGGAACAAGACTCTGCGGCAAAGGGCGCAGCAGCGGAGCAGACCAAACAGGAGGCGAAAAAGTCGCCTGCCAAACCACGTGCGCTCCCTGGTGTGTGCGTGTGCGTGCATGGTTGCTGTGTCTGCTCGCGCGCACGCGTCGCTGGCGCAAGAGTAGGTCCTGTGTGGATGCTGCTGTGTGCAGCACGCAGCGCGCGCGACCATTGGCGCGAAGCGGGCGAGCAGGCGGGATTGCACGCTGCCACGCGCTGCCGAGTGTGCGGCAGGACACAGAGAGTGCGAGCGCTGACGCGCGCCGCGTGATACCGTACGTCAGCGTGGGTTACAGAGGACAAGAAACAGAACAAGGGTGCGACTGCCAAGCCCGGCACTGGCAAAAAAGAACCCAGCGTTGAGGCCCTCAAGAAGGAGGTTGCCAAGGTGTGCGTGCGTGCGTGTGGTGTGTATGGTGTGTTTGTGTGTGTGTGTGTGTGCGTGTGCGTGTGTGCGCGCGCAGCTGCTAGCACGAAGAGGGCCACGGCAAGATGCTTGTCTGCGTTCTGCCTTGCGTCGATGCCGCGCGAGGCAACGGCCGGGACGGTGTGTGGTTTGTGTGTGCTGCATCGTCATGCGTGTGCGCGTCCCTGCGCGGTAGGATGGTACAGGACGCTCGCAGGTGTGCAACATGGCAAGCATGCATGTCGTGGCACGCACTCTTGCCCGCGATATTTGCTGTCGCAACACCGACCACTGCCCCACACAGACACGTTTCACGGCGCCACGTCGCGCAGAGCACGTGCGTGTGGCCTTGATTGAGTAGTGATGTATCATGAGGTGCCTGTCTGATGATCACCTTTGATGTCCGGGCTCTCTGTGCGCCATGCCGCCCTTGCACACACGCGTGCAGGGCGATGCGGACGCGGATACGGAGACGCCGCAAAAGTTGAGCAGCCCTCCGACAGCCACCCCGCCCACGAAGAAAGATTCTGCCAAGTCCAGCCAGAAAACTTGTACCTGCCCCTCCCTTGTGTGTGCCGTGTGCTCCGTGAGGAGGGGGGAGAGAGACAATTCGAGAGAGACGAGGAGAGTACTGGTGTAAGCAGGAAAACAGTAGTGACAGAGAGAGAGGAGAGC
>Ga0115006_10002970_pt1 | contig 11384 bp, 7 predicted proteins | sample ArcOceMetagenome_3_FD_88943 | JGI IMG/M metagenome (GOLD analysis project Ga0115006, IMG submission 88943) | Marine eukaryotic phytoplankton communities from Arctic Ocean - Arctic Ocean- Svalbard ARC20M Metagenome | ecosystem: Environmental > Aquatic > Marine > Oceanic | place: Arctic Ocean...
GGACAGGGAGAGAGGGGACAGGTGGTTGAAACAAAGGAACTACTCACCGGAGACATTGTCAATCTTGACCATTCCATAACTGCATCCGATCTTTGGGCAAAGAAAACGAGGAGAAGACACAGGAAACTCCATCTATTCATCATCATTTGGAAGGAAGGGGGAAGAGTACCAACTTTTAAGGGACGTTGGGGGATTATAACGGTACCAGTGAGATTCCACGGATATGGGAGTGGTGATGGAGGTTAAAAAAATAACGTTAGCAAAGGAAGGCAACGTTAGATTTGACTCTTCTAAAAAATTACAGTGAAGAGTGTTGATCAAAACTGAGGATCGGAATATTTTATACCCTAACTCTCCCTTTTGCGACAATGACGAAACGTAAGATTGGTATGAGAGCATTATCGACGTCGGGAAGGTTAGTTAAGAGTAAGAACATGGATCCCTCGATCGCATCTGTTCTTTTAAAGGCTGGAGAGGTGGATTCCCGTCAAGACAGGTCAGGAATGTGGAGTGTCAAGGATGGAATTGAGTTCTTATTGAAAGTTGAGGCTGGTGATCGATGGGAAAAATTTATCAGCACACACGGACGCCTTCCAAACCACCTCGCAGATCCTACCTGGCTGCTCAAGAAAGAGGACGATGAAGTTGAATTACCGATTAACTGGTTTCCATCTCTGTTTCGTACGATAATTTCCGCCCAGCTCGCCGGGGCAGCCGCAAGCACTATCCATGGCAGGGCCCTCAGTGCCTTTGGTGTCAATGGAGATGATGATGATATCACAGTTGAACAGGTTTTAAATGCAGAATACACCCTGAAGGAGGTCGGAAGTAAAACGAAGCAAGTGGTGAATGGGGAGATTCCAGGTCTAAGCGGTCAAAAAGTCAAGTACATCCGGTCCCTGGCTGAACATTTCAACGACCCTTCCCTCCTCAAGGGGGTGGACTTGCAAAAGCTTACGGACGAAGACCTACACTGCAAGCTGACTGCAGTAACGGGCCTCGGAGACTGGAGCGTCGAGATGTTTCAAATATTCAAGCTCAACAGGCAGGATATATTCTCGTTCGGGGACCTCGCAGTTAGGTGAGATCGGACGAGGAGCGAAGCAACGAGCTGACAACGCAATCGCAAGCGACAAAAACTGCACACGTTCGTACCTCCGTACAAGACACACTCCCTCCCCAACCACCGCAATAATACTCGCCCATCATTCCAACCCTTTTTGCGATTCGCTTCACTCTTCGCAGGAAGGGGCTCGGGATCATCCTCCACGACAAGCCCATGATGTACGAAAAGCTGGCGAAAGACAAGAAAGAGGAACTTATTAAGATGGTGGCAACGAGGTACTCGCCGTATCGCTCGCTCGTGTGCCTCTACGCGTACTCAGCATGGGACAGATTTAAGGCTAAGGAGAAATAGGGACTTCCTTCGTTTATCAAAAAACTACGATTGTTTACTTGTCAATCATTTCTCTGATCCTTTCTAGCTCCATCTTCAAAGTATCGAACGTATCCAAGTCGGCGGCAAAGGCAATGTTCTTGTCCTTCTCCTTCCCCATAACGCTGAAATTCATTTGTACCTCCATACCCTTGGGTTTGTTGGGAGGAGGAGGGGATTCGGAGGAACCAAAGGACACCGAAGTGGACATAACATTCATCATGAGACGCCAGGTAACGTCGTTCAGGCGGTTTGGCACCCTTGTCATGACCTTAACATTCCAATCCACCAAGCGCTCTCTATACTCCTCGAATATATTGGCGAAGCCCTGCGACGAGGAAAGGGTTATTAGTTGTGTATGTTGGCGCGTTGCTGTCGCTTCGTTCCAGCCGCCGCTTCACTCCATGCTCCGCCCCACCTCGGCCAGATCCTTCTGGAGACCCAGCTGACAAAGCTCGCCAATAATAACCGTCGAGTCGACGACGACAGGTTCCGCAGTCTCGTGGGAAGACGAGAGTGTGCGAACGATAGACAAAGTCATAAAGGTCAGGGAAGAGACGATAGCCTTAACTTCGGATACTGAGAGATCCCCCTTGATATTTGGAGTCTCACCAAGCACCGGGGACTGCGGTGTGGACAGCAGCAGATTATTAAAGATGGTTTTCAGGAGAAGCTTTAGACGGATGCTCGTCAGCGTCGCAATTTGAGGGATGGAGACGATAACCCAATCGGGGGAGAAGTTGTTCTGAAAAATTGCCAACTTCATGATGGATCGTTAGGATTGAAGGGCGTGAGGGGTATAGACGGGATCAAAGGACACAGGAGCAGTAAATCGTAAATTATGGAGGTCTGTGTATGATGGATGTAGGCACTAACTGAATAGGGAGGTTCTCTCTTTTCGCCCTGTTTTTTGGGCCACTTTTAATCAAACCGTCAAAAGTCAAGTAACGTTTGAATAATGCACATCAAGGAGATTGTTGTTGACGGATTCAAGTCCTATGCTCACAGGACTGTAATTGCCGGGTAAGATAGCTAAGAAATATTGAGTACATTCAAAGCTCGACCTCGATGAGCTTGATGGCCCTTAAATCTCCATTATAGACAACCCTTTCCCCACTTATAGTAGATAATTAGTGCAAAATATGATCATTACCTCCAATTATTCACTCAAAATGAACATCAAATATTAATCTGATCTTTAATTTGGACCTCTTCATTCAAATACTCGATCTTCGATCCTTGAAAGAAACTTCCCCCATACCTCCCCGACCTCTCCCATGGGCCCTACCCTCCCACAGTATAACATTACTAACCCCGCGACCCCTCTTTCTCGTCTCTCTTTTCAGGTTTGACCCCCACTTCAATGCTATCACTGGCCTGAATGGAAGTGGAAAGTCCAACATCTTGGACTCCATCTGTTTCGTGCTCGGAATTACCAATCTTAGCCAGGTCCGTGCGGGCAACTTGCACGAGCTTGTGTACAAGCAGGGTCAGGCGGGAGTGAACAAGGCTGTCGTGACCATTGTTTTCGACAACTCTGATCCCAACACGTCCCCAGTCGGTTACGAGAGCTCCACCGAGGTTTCCGTCACGAGGCAGGTTCTCATCGGGGGAAAGAGCAAGTACCTCATCAACGGCCACACCGCGCAGGCTGGGCAGGTTCAGAACCTTTTCCACTCCGTGCAGCTCAATGTCAACAACCCTCACTTCCTCATCATGCAGGGCCGCATCACCAAGGTTTTGAATATGAAGCCCCACGAGATCCTCGGCATGGTCGAGGAGGCAGCCGGAACCAGGATGTACGAGACGAAGAAACAGAGCGCCATGAAGACCATTGACAAGAAGCAGCTCAAGGTCGATGAGCTCAACTCTGTCCTTAACGAGGAGATCACCCCCACCCTCGAGCGCCTCCGCGGCGAGAAGCAGCACTACCTCAAGTGGTCCAAGAACAACGCCGATATCGAGAGGATCGAGAGGTTCTGCGTTGCTTACGACTTCAGCAAGTGCCAGAAGACGCTCTCGACCTCCAAGGAGGAAGTCGAGGTCATGAAGGGCAAGATCGACGAGCTCAACTCCAAGGCCGCCGACCACGCCGTCGAGATCATCAAGCGCAACGATGGCATCGAGACCATCAAGTTGTCCGTCAGCGGTGAGCTTGAGGAGGAGCTCAAGGCCTGCAAGACCAACGAGGAGAGCATCTCCAAGGACCTCGTCAAGGTCAACACGACCCTCCAGAACGCCACCAAGGTCGTAGAGAGCTCCGACGCCGCCATCTCCAAAGCCGAGGCTGCCGTAGTCACCGCCGAAAAGGCCGTCGAGGCCAAGGAGGAGGCCATTGTCCAGGACGAGAAGGATTCCGAGGTCATCAAGGCCGAGGCTGAGGCCGCCGAGAAGGAATACGCTAGCCTGCAGGAGGAATACCAGAACATGTGCGCCGGAATATCCACCGGCGAGAGCAATGATGCCAAGAGTCTCCCCGAGCAGATTGCCGCTGCCCTCTCCGACGCCAACAATGCCGAGGCCAAGGTCAAGCAGTCTAAGATGAAGATCGACCACCTCGGAAAGTCCTCCAAGGCCCTCGCAGCCGACATGAAGAAGGAGGTCTCGTCGGCCAAGGCCGTCTCTGACAAGCGCGACAAGCTTGCCAAGAACCTCGAGAAGATGGAGGCCCAGCGCGCGGCCCTCAATTTCGACGAAGACTACGAAACCGAACTCTACGAGAAGAAGAGGTCTTACGAGGGCAGGTACTCTTCCCTCAAGGAGGATATTGACACCATCTCCGCCCAGCTCGCGGGCCGCCTTTCCTTCAACTATTCCGACCCCGTCAAGGGATTCGATAGGGAGAAGGTCAAGGGCCTAGTTGCCAGGTTGATTACCGTCGGCGAGTCAAAGCATGTCACAGCCCTTGAGGTTGTCGCCGGAGGAAAGCTGTTCCAGGTCGTCGTGGACGAGGCTATCACCGGTAAGGCCCTCCTCGCCAAGGGCAAACTCCAGCGCCGCGTCACCATCATCCCCCTCGACAAAATATCCGCCCGCCGCGTTCCCTCCAATGCTGTTGCCGCCGCTTCCGACATTGCGTCTAAGCTAGGCACCACCGCCACCCCCGCAATTGAGCTCGTCGGCTACGACGATGAGGTCGAGACTGCCATCCAATACGTCTTCGGTTCATCCCTCGTCGTCGATGGAATGGAGGCCGCCAACAGGATCTGCGATGCCACCAAGACCCGCACCGTCACCCTCCAGGGTGATGTCTATGATCCGTCCGGAACCATCAGTGGAGGAAGCAACAAGAGCCTTGGGGCTACTCTCCAGCGCCTCACCGCCCTCACTGAGGCGAAGCAGGAGCTCAAGGAGGTGCACACCAAGTACACAAAGGTCAAGTCCGAGTACGAGAAGCTCAAGGGCGCCAGTGGCAAGTATGGCGAGATTAGCGATAAGATCGAGCTCGCCGAGGCCGAACTCGCCCAAGCTCAGAAGCACCTCGGCCAGACTAAGTTCGGAATGATCGAGCAGAAGCTCAAGGCCATGACCGAGGAGATTAACGAGGCCAAGCAGACTTTGAAGGACATGGAGCTCGAGCACACAACCAAGCACGCTCTCCACAAGGAGCTCAAGGGCAAGGAGTTCGAGCTTACTGCGGCTCGCGAGGAGAAGCTCAACGGCTTCGACAAGAGGATCGCGGACGCCAAGGCTTTCGCCACTGAGAAGTCTGAGAAGGCCGCTAAGGTTGGCAACAGTGCCGAGATTTTGACTATTGAGCTCGCCGCGGCCGAGAAAGAGGTCGTCGTTACGAAGGAGAATGTCGAGGCCATGAAGCAGGCGAGCCTTAAGGCCGGCGAGGAGAAGGTTGCCCTCGAGGACCAGGTCGCCGAGCAGCAGGAGCTTTACCTTGTCGCCAAGGAGAAGCTCGATAAGGTAGAGGGCAAGATTGGGGAGTGCGGCGACAAGATCAAGGCATTGACGGCGGAGAAGGCCGGCCGTCAGAAGCTCATTGACAACTGCGAGCTCGAGGCGAAGAAGCTCGACATTGACGTCCACAGGTTCCACAAGGAGAAGATCCAGGCAGAGCGTTTCGTTGGAAACATCATAAAGAAGCACTCTTGGATCGAGAGTGAGAAGGAGCACTTTGGGGTTGCGGGGTCGGACTACGACTTTGATGCTGTCGATCCTGACCAGAAGAGCACCCAGCTCAAGAAGTTGAGGGCCGAGCAGACATCTCTGTCCAAGAAGATCAACAAGAAGGTCATGGGCATGATTGAAAAGGCCGAGGGCGAGTACACCGAACTCTTGAGGAAGAGGAAGGTTATCGAAAACGACAAGAAGAAGATTGAGTCTGTCATCCTCGAGCTCGACGAGAAGAAGAAGACGGAACTCACGCGTACCTGGAAGAAGGTCAACGCCGACTTTGGAAGCATCTTTAGCACACTGCTTCCCGGGACGACTGCCAAGCTGGAGCCTCCTGAGGGACAGCAAGCATGGGAGGGGCTTGAGGTCAAGGTGGCATTCGGAGACGTTTGGAAGCAGTCATTGACGGAACTGAGTGGAGGGCAGAGGAGTCTTCTCGCGTTGTCCCTAATTCTGAGTATGCTGCTTTTCAAGCCCGCTCCGATGTACATTCTGGACGAGGTAGATGCCGCTTTGGATCTTAGTCACACACAGAACATCGGAAACATGCTCCGCACTCACTTCAAAAACTCACAGTTCATAGTGGTGTCACTGAAGGAGGGTATGTTCAACAACGCGAACACCATCTTCCGTACCAAGTTTGTGGATGGAGTTTCCACTGTCACTAGAACCATCGGCATCGGGGCGAGCGCTGGAGCACTCAAGGAGTCAAGCACCCAGAATGTCGAGCAGGCTTCTGCGACCAAAAAGGGTGCCAAGAGCAAGGGCAAGGCTACGTCAAACAAGAGGAGGAAGGCCGGAGTTGAGAACTAAGCGGGGGGGAGGGATTTGTAATTTGTGGGAGAGTTTCTTAAACAAACATTCTTCGCGATCAAAGTTTTTTTAATTGTTCTTCTGGGCAGCTCGCTTCTATACACGGTGAAATTGGCTCAACGCTGAATGTGCCACAACCAAACCCTTCTGCACTCTGGATTTTGGCCTCCAAAAAGCTGCAAAGATGAGCATCGAAGTTCCATCTTCAGTGCCTTCACCCACCGTCTCGTACACCCTCCTTTACCCCCCTCCGCCCGAATCAGTCACAGCACCTTCACTCTATTCCACAGACAGGCTGCTCCCTTCGGATCACGGATCAGACCGAGGCTCAATTATCAATAATGCATTCACATGCGTAGATAATAGTGTTTACTACAATGGCGAAAATGTGATCAGAATTCAACACGATGATTCGGTATTTCAAATTAGTTGCGAGGAGGATGGAAATTCAGACATGAATTCGGTTCCCTTCGTGGGTCATTCGATTCGTCTCATTTCTGACGTGTTGTTCATACCCACAGTCGACTTGACAGGTCAGTTCTTATCATAATTACTAATTACTCGGGATTTTATCCGACATCATCTTTCTCACACCTTTTTCTTCCCTCCGTTTGCTTCCCCCCCGTCTCCTTCAGTTCATGCAATTGACTTATCAGCACTTTCAACGACATCTTACAACCTCTTTGGAGGTAGAGTTCCGGAGTCGTACGATGGTGTAGGCTTTTCGTTTGAGTGTGATTGGATCAATGCCTCTTTCGTGTGGGAGCACGTGAAGGGTTCCTTTTGGCGGGCGACCTTCTCGTCTTCTTCGCTGAGGGTCGAGCAGTTTGGCTGCGGTTCAGGCTCAGGTGTGCTTAGAGTGTTTTCCAAGATTGGAAGCCTTCTCTCTTCGTCCGCTGCAGACCCCTCGGAACCATCTCTTCTTCCAGATGACGTTGTTGCCTCCAAGGGGATCGAAGGGGGAATTTACGGTCTGATCTCCGATGGAAATTCAACCCTGTACGCCCTCTGTTACGATGGTGGTGTGAGGCGCATTGCCCTTGTTGACGGGGTTTTCGGTTCCTGGGAGCTCATGAGTTCTGAGAGGCTAATTGTAGGTGATAGGGAGGAGTCCCAAATTGAGTGCAGGGGCGGCGGTCGCTTGGCCTTGCTGAACGCGACTCTCACCGTTCTTGGTGACGGCCCCTCAGGCGAAGGTATCCTCTACCTCTTCAACACCAACAACTCTGCCGACCAGGCTCCTTGCCAGAAGATTGTCCAGGGTCACTCCGTTCACTCTGACCCAATCCGTAACTGTATCTATGTCATTGATACCGACTCTAATGTCGAAGAGATTGACCCTTCCTCCCTCAATGTCGCGTACGTCACCGACGTCAACGTCCAACTCAAGTTCGCCGTTGACTCTTCCTCCAGCACCTCGGACCTTTCCTCAACCCCTGTCCCAGCTCCCTCCCCCCTTAATGCAATTTCTGCCGCAGGCGGTGGTCACGGGTGCTTAACCGACGCTGTCGATCGCCTCTGCAAACAGAAGCAGGCCAAGCTCAATTCCGACTCCATCCCTCAAGTGTTCAGGGACCTCCAGCTCCGTCAGGCCACTTCGGAGGACTGGTCTAATCGCAAATCCCGGATCTTGGAAGCCGTTCAGTCGCACTGGAACATCACGGCCGTCGGCGTGAACGGGGGTTACACGCGCAACGATGTGGGGCATGTCCAAGTAGTCTCCCTTCCATCTCCCTCTTCGTCGATCCAAAGCGTCCTCAAACAGGTGTCGGCCCTCCCTCCCGCCGTCTCCATCACCTCCACCCTAGTCACAAGCGCCCAGTTGCTCGGTCTTTCTATGACGACAAACACCAACACCGACATTTCTTCCCTCCTTGATTCCTCCACTTCCCCAGAAGCTTTTGTTTCCAACCACTCTTCGTCCAATGACCACCCTCTGACCACAGACACTCTCTCCTCTTTCTCGCAATATCCCCTTCTAACGGCTTCACTCTCGACCCTATCCCACCACCTCGTCTTCCTTAACCTAGCCAACTCTATCTATCGTCTGGCCGTTGTCTCAGCCGCTAACCATCTTGGAGCCTCCAACGTCACCTCTTTGACTGTAAGTTCACTGGCTCGCCAGGCGACGTACTGGTGGGGAGTGTGCAAGGCGTGGAATGCTTCCGAAGCGGGCATAAAGTACACTGCCGACGGATTCTCCAAACCGCTAAAGTCCTACATTTCCCCTCGCGATACCGCCTCCTGGATCAACATTAGAATGGCCGACGAGGAGATGACGAGGGAGATCCACGAGGGTCGTATCAAAATCGGACTTGGAGGGTGGGAAGAGTGGGGGGCATGGCCTCACCGCCTTACTCTTTCTCCGTCTGCCTTGACCATTTCCTCAGAGCTGTCCTCCTGGAGCTCTTCCTCCACCACCATGCCCTCTTCTCCCGAGGTAGTTTCAGCCCTCATGAACAGTGTCCCAGACGACTGCAGCGAATACTTCACCGACGAGATTCTCGAGTCTGTCCAGAAAAACGAAATCACCAAGCTTGTCACCTCCAAGCAAAACTTTGCTAGCCTAACCAACCTCCTCAACATTACCATTCGCCTCGAGTGCTACGTTGAGCGCCTCAATGCCGTTGAACGATGGATGGGAAGTGACAAAGACTACCTTGCCATTTGCCTCCGCTGTGTCAATGACTGTGTAACTCTGCTTTCTAACCTGGCCCCCTCTCCCAATTTCTCCTCGTCCTTCCTTTCCAAGCAGCTACACTCTGCTCAGTTCAACTACCTTTGCAAGTCCTCTGATTGGGACTTGGCATACAATGCAAGTCTGGCAAATCCTGATCAAGACCGCAAGGTGGAGCAGGCAGCAAGGCTCGCCGTGAAGATGGTGGAGGCAGGGGAGCTCGAAAAGTTGTGCGCTCTGCCCATGGGAATAATAAAACCGGGAGACGATGGCACTGCGGTCGAGGTCTTTGAAGTGATTGTAAGGGGTTTGGTTGAGGCGAACCTGATGGAGGAGGCCGCAGCCGTCTGCGCGAGTAGGGGAGAGTGGCGCAGGGCAGCATCATTGGCACCAAATTCAGTCTCGAAGTTTACTCTCCTCAACATGGTTCCTAAGGAGTCTCATCAGTTTCTCTCCTCCTCCTCCGCCTCAAACTCCAACACAACAAGAACATTCTTGTCAAAGCAGGATGTCAAGTTCAACGGCGCACTCGAGCTTGCCAAGAAGGCTCTGGACCTTCCCCCGGAGGAGCAAATGCTCTCCGCGGACGACGTCTTTTCCATGCTCTGTACCTTGGGGATGATTGACGACGCCCTCGATTTCTGCGAGTCAGCTTACTCCCACAACGAAGTCCTCTTCTCTGAGAAGATTAAGTACATCACGGCGGCACTATGCGACTTCTGCGTCGGAGACGGTCGCGGCATCGATAGGGTGGAACCTGGACTTCTTGACGGAAAGCGGAAGTACAACAGGGTCATGGCCTCTAGGGCAGACAAGAGGAAGAGTGCGTGGGGAAGGCTGGAGGAGACAGTGAAGCGCTTCGGAAGCAGCCAAAACTCTTTGGCTCTCTTTGTCGCATCCGAACTTCTTCGAATCGAGGAGGGCAGGGGCGACTTGCCCCTTTGGCTCACGAAGATGCTCGGAGGAGGAGGGTCTGCCAACTCTCTATTTGCTACTCTCTCCCCCTCCGAGAGCGAGGGCGACGAGAATGCCACGGGACTCCTGCGTCTCTACATGGAATGGGGGCTCTACGTTGAAGCGCTCGTTCTTATTCGAGACTGTCTCTCCTCAGGACAAGACTTTGAGGCAAGGAAAAACAAGGCCCTTACCATCCCCCCCGAGAAGGGAGGTATAGACTACGTCCCTTACAACACGATCGACGTCCTCTTTGAGCTCGTCGACGAGACCCTGGACGGCGGCTTGGGCGGAGGTGAACTCTCTCAAGGCTCCAAGATGGCTCTCAAGAAAGCACGGGATGACGCCGAGAACGCACTTCGTGAACACTTCAAGGTCCTTAAGCTCGGGGAAGACGCCTTGAGCAGTTCTAGGGCTCTGGCGCGGTAATAAAAAGCAGTTATAATCAAAAATAGTTCCTTCTCTTTTCTTAATAAGTGTTCTTGGAGTGGTCATGGATGAAACTCCGATCATTTTCAACTGATATTGTAAAGGAAATGAGGTTGCCGGTAAACCCTGCCAACGATCCACCGGAGACCAACCTCCCGACACCCGGTGACTCGAGTACCCCAATTTCACAGCAACAGGCAAATTCTCACCCTAACTCCTCGACTCCTCTTACCTCCGTTGACAATCCTGAATTCTCCAACCCTGATGGTCCTCCGTCTGAAGTTCTCCCTTATCATCCCACTTACCTTCCGAAGAAGGTATACTTCGACTCAGGGCAGGTACCGATCACAAGGATCCCCAGTTCTCTGATGGAACAAAGGAACCTCCTGCTTCGTTGGATTCAGTTCTCTCTTCTTGAGACGATAGCGTCTCTTTCGTTAGGAGCTGTTAGGAGAGGGATCGCGAAAACTTCGTTGGGACTCAACGGTTTGCTGATCATCATTGCCTGCTATGGTCTGTATGCCTCTATGTCCTTCAGGGTCTTACACATTGCCATTCATGCGATAACTTTAACGTCAGGTGAGCAAGGGGGTAGGGGAAGGGGACATGGGGCCTGCTGTGGTAAGGCAACATCATTCTCAATCGTTGTCTTACACACCACTTCGCACAAAACCACACAGTTTGTCTTCTCTTCATGGGTTACATCCTCCTCATCGCTCTCCTTGGTGACGAGTCGTGGTGGCTCCTTTTTGTGCTTTTCGGCTTCGTCTCCTTCGACTTCTTTACTGGGTACCTGGCAATCAAATTTACCAAGGCTCTAATCAGGTTTGACAAGGAGATCCCCACAAGACCAGAGCTTGTGGAGCCGTGAACGACCCCACGAGATGAGGTTCAGCATTCGTGGTGGACCGGCGAGGTGATAAATGCGGACGAAGAAACTGGGGCCACAGA
>Ga0115006_10002972_pt1 | contig 11381 bp, 13 predicted proteins | sample ArcOceMetagenome_3_FD_88943 | JGI IMG/M metagenome (GOLD analysis project Ga0115006, IMG submission 88943) | Marine eukaryotic phytoplankton communities from Arctic Ocean - Arctic Ocean- Svalbard ARC20M Metagenome | ecosystem: Environmental > Aquatic > Marine > Oceanic | place: Arctic Ocean...
AACGTGGCAATCTTTGCCTCGATATGGCACGTACATTCGCGCACGCACGCACGCACGCACGCACGCACGCACCCTGCTGTGCATGCCACGCACTCCACGTGCACACACGCGCACAAACACCTGCAGGAAGGAAGGATTCTTTTGAACTCTCCGGGGAGGCTCCATCTCCTTGTGCGCGGCCCCGCCACCACCTCCTCCCCTGCCCTTCCCGCCTCCACCGCCATCTTTCCCCTCCCGCTTTACTCTCTCCTCGGATCCTCCACCTGCACCCCACTTGCCCGGCGCTTTCCCTTTCCCTCCCGGGCCTGCCCCCCCGCCCTTGCCTCCTGACCCCGCGCCCGCCCCGCCCTCAAACCTGGGACTAAGCTTGTTTCCTGAACGGGGGGTTGCAGATCCGCCTGCGGAGAGCGCGGGACAAGGCGAGAGTGATCGCGCCGGGGAGGGACAGGAGGAGGGCTCGGGTAAGGAACAGGGCGCGGGGCTTCTTTTCGCATACGAGGATGGGAGAGGTGGAGGGGGCAGGGGACTACCTGAGCGCGGGGTCGTGCCGCCAGCTCCTCCGGAGCCTCTGCCCTCGGTGTTCGATTTGATGTTGACTGCAAGGCGCCCCTTTTTGCGAGGGCTGCGCGTGCGTAAGAGTGCGCGGGGGAGGCGAGTCAATGTGCGCACGGCCGCGGGGTTTGTCGGAGCTGTTCGCGATAGGAAGCCAGAAGCTGTACGAACCCCATCGTGCAGGTCGCCCTGCCTGAGGCTTCCTCATGAATGCAGAATCCACCATGCGTGCACCCGCAGCACACACAGACACACCTCTGAGGACTGGTCGGCGCAGTTGGGCGTTTTGCCGCGCCGCCGTCAGCACCATTATCGGCAGGCTCCCTGTCTCGTCCTCGCTTCTTCGCGCGCGCCTGCTGGATGGGAATCGACGGACTGATTAATGCAAGGCACTCCGCTCCGCGCCTGCACCATGCCGGCCGATGCTGGCGGCAGCACTGTACCCCGAGCGCACGATAAATGAGCATGCGCGCACGCGAGGCACCTCAGCGGGCTTGGCCGTCGGCTCGGGCCCGGCCTCGGCTGCCGGGGGCCGCTCTTCGCCATCCCCCGTCCCGCCGCCTTGATGTTGTTTTCCAGCCGCCATGTTTCACGACGGCCCTTTTACAGGAGGACCGTGACCAGCCGTGAACGCCGGCCATGCAGGAGGGCTCATACCCTCGCGATAGAGGGTAGCGTAGCAGACCGGCCGTGATGGCGAGGCGGGCGGGTGCGGCGTCGCTGCTTGCCGCCCTGGCTCTCGTCCTGGCGGCGCGCCCGGTTGGGGGGCGAGAAGGCGCGCCCGCGGTCCGGGCGCCTGTCACGCTGTTGGTGTGCATTCCGACGATGCCGCGCCGCAGCGAAGAGAGCTTTTTCGCGCAAGCGCTGGCATCTGTGCGCCAGGAGCACGCGGCGGGGGTGATCGTCAAGGTGCTCGTCATGCACAACAGCGACGACAAGCCTGGGGGCGGGGACTACTATGTGGTGCGCAGACGCCGCGCGCTGTCTGCGCCGTGCAAGTTTGTCCTTTGGCGCCGATCGCTGGTGCTCGACTTCATTGACATGATGGACGCGGCACTGGGCCTGAATGTGACCGATGTGTCCCAGGGCGCCGAGGGGGGTGGCGTTGCGCTGCTCGGGGGTTTCCAGTACGTCATGTGGCTAGAGGACGACGCTGTCCTGCACAAGGGGTGGTCGTCAGTGCTGTCCGAGGAGGAGAAGCTGAAGGGGTGTATGACGGTGCTGCATCCGTGTAACTGCCACTCGTGTACCGACGCGGGCTGGTACAACGGCGTGGGGATGGTGGCCAGTGTGTTTCGCCGCGCCAAGTTGGCGTCGTTGCTGCCGCTCATGAAGCAGTGGCCGGAAGAGGGGGCTCTCACAGCGCTCGACACCATGATCTATGAGCTGTGCGGCTCGCCAGACAAGGGCTTGGGGCAGGGGCACTTCGTGTCATCCTGGGGCTCGCTGGCGACCCACCAGGGAGATATTGTGAAAACGACGACAAAGCCCGACGTGCAGACGAGGATCACGATGCTCTTCCCAACGGAAGGGCAGCTCGTCTATCAGCCCCACCTCAGTGTGTCTCCGCTGGAAGTCCAGTTTGTCGTGACAGGAGTGGTATACGATGCCGAGTACTCGTGGACTGCGCACGTGTCCAGCGCCCACGGAAACCAATCGTCCGGCAAATCGCAGTGGAAGATCGCCTCGCCCACGCGCCTCCGCGACTGCTCCGACGCTGATGGGGCGAGTCATTCTGACGTCTGCGCGTGCGTTTGGCGTGCTGGTGCGGCATGGTGTGGCGGACGATGTTGAGTGTCTTAGGGTTTAGCTGATGCGCGGAAGAGCTGCCGTTGCCGATGATGCGCGGTAGCAGGAAGGACTGACAGTCTTCTGGTCATGCGCGCAGACTCGCCTGCACTTTATGCTCGACCAGCTGGAGATGCTGCGCGGGGCGACAGAGGACGTGCTGATTGAAATTTACGTCTACTCTGAAGAAGATGATGACTCTCCTGATCTCGTCGCTCAGACCTCCTTCCGCTTCGTCGTCACCGACTACCTCCACACGCCGCCGTTCATGCCGCACGAAGACTTCCCGGCGCCCTGGATTTGGTACCACGAAAAGCTGTCCTACTTGATTGCGGGCCAGCCCGGGGTGCTGTATGTGAGTCTGCGCGGGCTGGAGGAGGGCGTGCAATACGCCGTGGTTGCCAGGCTCTTTGGATTCGAGACGCAAGAGCTAATCATGTTGCATCAGGTGCTGCTGGACGATGTGCAGGTGCGCAGCGAGAGGCTAGAGGACGTAGGGGCTGAGGTGGCGCGCAACTGGACACATCGGCGCGCCGGAGATCTTTCGGTGCAGAAGGCGCTGAACCAGGAGCGTTTGGCAAGGGAAAAGGCCCACGCTGGAGACGGAGTCACGTGCGTGAGGCTGGTGCTGCCGCCGCTGCCAGCAGCAGGGCATTATGGGCTGCAAATTGTGTTGATAGACATGTGGAGGTCTTATTTCTACAAGTTCGCAGGCGAAAACACCAAGGTGCGGGAGGAGGAATCAACGCTGGCGATCCAGCATCGCACTGTTCTTGTCAAAGAAGGGGCCCCAACTGAAAACGAGGGCGCGCCGCAGAATGTAGACCTTGCAGGCACACAAAACCAGGGCAATGCGAATGACGGTGTGCCGGAGGCGCCAACCGTAGCTGCGCCGCATGCTGCACCCTCACCTGCCGGTTAATAGCCTTCGGTAAATCACGACGATACTGCTGCAGCTCCAGGAGAGCAGGCAGACGCCTCGTCTCATCGACAAGGACGCGAGGTGGACCAAGACGCAAGACTGTACCGCGAGAGCGAGCCAGACAGTGAGGTAGAGCGCGAGGACTTTGCTCAGGGTGACCATGTGCTCGTGGTGTTGGTGCTCAGTGCTAGGCAGAACTTTGAGCGGCGCCAGGCAATCCGCGAGTCTTGGGCGCGCGGATCGATGAATGTGCGCTTTATCGTGGCTGCCGAAGGCTGTGCAGTGCCGGTTGACTTGCGCACTGAGCGATGGGTTTGTGAGGCGGACAACGAGAGGCAGGTCCACGAAGATGTCTGGGCAGAGCACAATCGCATGATGGAGCTTGAAAGTCAGGCTCTCTTGAGGGAATGGGAATCGTACGACGATGTGGTGATAGTGCCTGGCGTTGAAGTGTACCGCAATCTGCCGCAAGTAAGACACAAAAGACTAGTGTGTGCCGTGTCGCACGGTCCCGTGCCTTGCGCTGCATCTGTATTGCGCTGCATTTATAATGTTGGTGCACAAAAAAGGACTCTGTTTCCTTTCCTTTTTGGCGCCCGCGTGTGAATCTGCATGTGGCGTTGTGCTTTGCTCTATTCAAGGACTCACACCCACGCATCTGCGCGCACACCAAGGCTTGACACCTTCTCGAAACACTCGTCTGCAGAAACTCAAGGGCGCATTCCGGTGGGCCGCTGAACGCACAGATGCTTCTTGGGTGCTCAAGGTGGATGATGACTGCGTGGTGCGCGTTTCAAAGCTCGAGGCACAGCTGCGCGTTGGAGAATCTGGACTAGATGCACAGCCGATCGTAGTGGGATTGATTGCGAGGGACTTTCATGTTATTCGCACGGGAAAGTGGGCTGACCACTACCCGCATGATTACTATCCTCCCTTTCCGTTGGGCTCCGCAGGGTTTCTCGTCTCGAGAACAATTGTGAATCACGTTGCGTCGCTTGAGTTGCCGTTGTATCAAGGGGAAGACGTTTCGCTGGGCATCTGGCTGGATGAGTCCCTCGGGAAAGACAATGTAATCTGGATCAGTTCCGATCTGTTTGCGCGGCATGGCAACTGCTGGGATGAGTCGCCTTGTGTCATAGGCCACAATTTCTCGCTCGCAGACATGCGCCTGTGCTCATCGTCAGATAAGGCATCGAACCGCACGCACGCATGGAAGGTAGAGGATCTGGTGAACACGCGCAGATTCGACGTGATCGCAAAGATCATCTACGCCCGTGCTCGCCTCGCCTGCATGGCTAGTTGGCACTCTTCCACCAGCAGCGAGTCTGCGGAGGCAGGAAGCACAGGCCCGGGCATATGCGAGCGAAGAATGTCGTGGGCGCGATATGTGTACGCAGGTAACGTGCTTCCTTTCCGAGTGTGTGCTTTAAAATCAAGGTGTGGGCCGCGCAAGGCTGGATTGAGAACTCTGCTGCCGACTGCTCTCCTGCCCTCTGCTCCTCTTGCGCTAAACATGCGCGGTGTCCGATGTGTACGTGTGCAGAGCACTTGAGGGTCTTGAATGGCTTTAGCGAAAGATGTTACGACTCTCAGCGGCGCTACCACACGTTTCCCGACAATGTGTGCAAGGAGAAAAAGTCGGAGCTCGATTTTGTCAGCGCCTTCGACTCGCTTATTCGAAGCCTATCGGAGGACGGCTGGGAAAGCTCCAAGTATCCTGCTCTCCCTGTTTTCTACAACAAGAGGTACACGGAGGTTCTGATCAAGAATGGCGCCCATCGAGTAGCAGCGATGCACGCGATCGATCCGGCAGGGTACGTGCCGACAATAGCTGAGCCAGTGCATGCGGATGACGCCTATGAGGATTTTTTTTACGAAGAACGGGTTTTCCAGGAGCAAGGACTCGCGCCCGAACTGCTGGACGCCTTGGCGCTTGAATATGTGGCGATGAAGAAGCATGTGCGGGCGTTGTGCCTTTTTCCGTCGACACATGGCCTCTTTCCGGGTCAAGTGAAGGAACACCTTGCAAGATTCGGGTCGCAAGTGGTGCGACGGGACGTGTGGCTGAAGCAGAGTGCGGGTGATCTGTTTGTGCAACATTTGTATTTGAACGAGCATTGGATCGAGGAGGGCAGTTGGATGAAGACGGATGCGTGCTTCTGTAATGCATCACAGCCGTTGACGGTTTTCTTTGTGGAGCCCTACAGCATGTCGGGCTCAGCAGCACCGGAGGACAAGTTAATAGAGGTTAAAAACGAGCTGCGCGAGCTCTTTGACATCGGTGAGTGTTTGCCCTTCTCATCTGACAAATCTCTTCCGACTGCTGTGCTCACCCCGCGGAAATGTCAATATTGACGCGAGCGTCTGTGTGAACAGGTAAAAATTCAGTGCACTCGAGTGACACACATGAAGAAACCATGCTCATCGCGACCTTGATTCTGAACCGCAACAGCCTGGTGAATTTGAACAATACTGCTTGGACGTCTCCGGGTCAGCGCCGAAGGTCACAAGACACTGGAAGCGCCCGGCGGCAGGCGCAGCTGGCTGAGCTGCAAGATTGCGCAGGCCAGGTAAACCCCCGAAAGTCTGCAAGAGCACAGCCTGCGATGCGTGTGGTCAACCTGCTGACTTGAGACGCACCGGGGTGCAGGTGGATCAGCGACATGTATACTACATGGATGGTACTCCCTTTCCAGTGAGAAACCTCCTCGATTTCAGCACCTGGTAGCGCTACAGTTGATGCCGCACACTGTGCATCTCAAGTCAAGGAACTCAGGGCGCTGAACGCACATCTCCAGGAGCAGAATGCCGCCCTTAAAGGGCAGACTGCCGATCAGAATGAGCTGATTGAGTCGAAGAGATGATGCACATTTATTGAAACTCATGTGTAAGTTGCTGATGCACCGCCTGGCATCGAATGCCTCCGCCCCGATGACAGACCTGTGCAATAAGACGCCAGTTCTCAGGTGCCTCGGTTGATAAGGCCTTTCTCTGATTACACGCTCAGACCGAGAGGAGGCTCGAAACGGGCGCCGTTGCTAAACAGTTTGAGCAAGGCTGTTGACACGTTGGCCAGGAAGCCCTCTTGGTCTTGTTGCAGTTGGCCGAGCACGTCCGACACGGACTTGTCTTCCAGCAGCACACGACAGGCTGCACAGCACGTGGGAGATGGGTGAATAGAGGCGTGGCAGCGTTAGCGTCAGTGGCTTGGGGACACAGGCATGGGATCATGAGACAGGGTCGTGCAGTGCATCGCGCGGCCGTGGTCTCGTTCCCGGTGCAGCAGGGCAAAGTCGCATCAAATCTCGTGGCACTACATACTTACCAGCCATATCTCCCGTGTCCCTCCACGCAGCCACATCAGAGTCTTCTTCCTCCTCAGCCACACCGCCAGACGCAGCTGCCGCTTCAGCCTCCTCGCCCGTATCTCCCCCACCCCCCTCCACTGGCACTGCCTCGCCAGTGGGGTCGGGTCCACCAGGCGTCTCCTCAGCAGCCGGCATATCTTCTGCTGCTCGCACACCAGCACAAGTCAGAGCACAGGCAACCACGCCAACGTACAGCAGCTAACGGATCCTGCGCTGCAGGCGGGACACCAAGTTGCTACATACAGCAGAGCCCGTGCGGATGAGCACGAATATTTGTGTCCCAGCAACGCGACTCAAAGTGTGCGCTCGCGCGTGTACGTGTGGGAGGGTAAAGGACGAGAACCGGGTGCCGGGGGTGTCAAAAGCGCGTTGTTCACGGGAGCCGTGCCCTTGGCCTCCTTGCTGTGCAAAGAGAGGTAGAACCCCACAAGTGCGACTTGCTGCGCAGGCGTCAACCCCAACCTGGTCAGCCTCTCCACCAGCTGCACCTTGGGCGGGGGTGGTGGGGGCTTTTTGCTTTCTCCCTCCTCCTCTCCTTCTGCCGGCGGCTCCTCGCCTTCGCCTTCCGGCACTGGTGTCGGTTCCCGTTGAGGCTCGTGCGTAGGCCCGCTAAATTGTGGCAGCAGGCCCTCTGCAACAGGCGCCCCGTCCTTTCCGTCCTGACGCCCATACACCATCTGCATTGCCGTCGCACATCAGTCCAGTTCGCACGCTCCCCCTGGCAGAGGCACAAGAGAACATCGAAGGGCGTGCTCGTCGCAAGACGGCACAGCCGCATGCGGACGGCACAGCCGCATGCGTGCACATCTTGCGCGCCCGCGCTCTCGCCGTTCTCACCAGGAGGTTCTCGACGCCACGTCGCTCCAACGCCTGCGACGCAGCCATGTACAATAAATCCGTCCACGAAATGCTGTCCGCAAAGTCCCCATGCATTTCATCGATCAGTGCCATTGCCCCTTGCAGTCCGGCATCAATCGCCGCCTTGCGGCGATCCCCGAGGCGGATACACCCGTTGGCACCCCCCTCCTTGCCGCCATCAAAGTTGGTGCAGTCGCGCAACGCAACTTCTATGAGCGCCGCGCTGATGCCTGGGCGCTCTGCGAGCAGGGTTGTCAGTCTGGCTCGGCAGGCGCGGAGCCTGGCAATGGTGACATTGATGCCCTCCTTGGGCGCTGCCGCCTGCTTTTCATAGGGCTGCCCGATGCGCAGCGACGAGACCAGTTCGCCTGCACCCTGGTGATTGATAGAAGGAACGCAGCCCAGGGCGTCGAGCAGGCGAGCGGCGAAGGCCCGAACTTGCGCGTGCGCTGATCCACGGTTGAGCATAAGCAGGCGCTGCGAGGCGCCCATGCGCAGCATGACGCGGACGTTGTCTGGGCAGGATTCTGCCATGGAGAGGAGTGCGAGAATCAGGTTGGCAATGCGCGCGTCGTCGTCGGTGACGGAGAGCAGGAGCGACATGGCGACTTTCGGGCCCTTGCAGCGCCCCGCCTCTCGCGCATTGACGGCGTGCTCGCAGCAGAGCGCCGCCAACGCCGCCACTGCTTGCCCGCTCACGACAGACTTGTCGTCGCTGCAGTGTCGCACAACGTGCGGAACGAGGTCCTTGTTCGCAGACGGGCTGCATGAGTCCTGGAGGCGGGCGTTGCCCGTGTGGTTGAGCGAGATGATGGTGCGCTTGGCGTTGCGCAGCGAGTTGTTGTTGTGCACACACATGTGCGCCACACACGCCAGGGTGTTCTCGGCCACGCGCTCGCCATCGTCGGTGTTTGTTTTGACGTTGCCCAGCAGCGTGGACAGGGTTTTAGCAGCGTTCAGCCGACACAACTCGCACTTGGCCGCCTCCTCGTTCGCGAGGTACAGGAGCGCGCCTGCCGCCTCCTCGTGCGCCAGAGTACTGCAGTCCTTCATGTCGCACAATGCCAACAGCGCGCCCACGCCTCCTGCTTCCACGATTGGGACGCGGAGCGCTTGCTCCATGCTCATCTGATGCAGCACCCCGGCCGCTCGCTCGCGCGCCTGGATGTCTTCGTGCGAGAGCAGTTTGATAACGGGCGCGACCCCCCCGAGCTCGCACACGTGCGCACGGTTGGCGGGCTCGGTCACACAGCGGAGCAGTGCGCCGGCTGCCTCCACCTTGGCACGCACGCTCACCGCCGGCAGCTCCGTCGTCTCCTTCTTTGTGACGATTTTGATGATTTCCTGGTTGGCAATCATGGAAATCAGCGTCTTGAGCGTGCCGACCTCCATGGCGCTCTGCTTTGCCTGGTCGTCAACGGTCACCGTGTACAGCGCAGATGCCGCCTCCTCCTGCCGCTGCCCAGCCCTGTACGGAATCAGCTTGTTCACCCCCTGGTCTGCCAGGGCCTTCTCGGAGTCTGCCGCCGACGCGATCGCCGTGAGCTGCTTCACCGCACCCGCCGCCACGAGCTTTGTGCGGTTCTCCGCCGTGCCCGCGGTGGCCACGGCCGCGATGGCCATGGCTGCGTGCGACTGCACGAGCAGCGACTTGTCCTTGCACAGGTCCACGGCCACCTTCTCGACCTTGGCCGCCTCCGCAAGGCCGACGTTCTGCGGGCTGTCCGCGAGCATGAGCGCCATGCACAGACTGACCGCCTCGGCCATCGGCTTCTCCTTGGCCTGCAGCGCACATGCCACAATCATAGGCACCACGCCCCCGTCCCAGGCCTTGCCCTTCTCCTCGACGCGCAGGCCCATCTGCCGCCGCGCCTCCTGCTTCGCCGCTTCGCTCGCCGCCTTGCGGATGCCGTCCGCAAAACCGAGGCAGCTCTTGGTCGCCGCCGGCTTGATCGGGAGCGCCAGGTCCTTCACGCCCTTCTTCACCTTTGGGTCTGTCGCCAGCTCGGGCGCCTCCGCCGCCATTTCTGCCATTCAGCAACGCCGCCAACGGTTTCAACGGGTCCACGAACGGACAATCCACGAACAAATTCTCGTTTTCTTTTTTTTTGGCGCACTCGCCGCGCTGGCGATGCGAAAGAACCCTGTCGCCGCGCTGGTGGGCGCTGGCCTGCTGGCGCTCTGCCTCGTGCAGGTACCCCCGCGCGAGCAGCGCAACGCCGCACTCTCTCTCTCTCCCCCCCCCTTTCCCGGCGGCATGCCCGGTGTGGTGCGCCGGCCGGGCGATGATGGCTGTCTCGGCAGGTCGTCGAGGCGAACGGCAAGACGTACCACCGCGGCGACAACGTGCCGCTGTACGCCAACAAGGTATGTGCGGCCGCTGCGACTGCGCCGTGCGCGCCAGCGCGCCGCCTGCCGCCGCCGCGGCGCCGGTGCCAGACGCGCGTGACGCCTGGCGGTGGCGGGGTTCTGTCTGGTCGCGCGGGCAGGTTGGGCCCTATGGCAACCCGTCGGAGCAGTACGAGTACTATACGCTGCCCTTTTGCGCGCCAAAGGAGGTGGGTCGTGTGGCGTGTGCTCCAGCAATGGCTGCACACCGCTCGAGCCTGCGCTGTCCACTCCCGCACGCGGCGCCCCCCCCCGCGCACGTGCCCGTTGCGCTGCCGCAAGCGGTTTCTGAGCCGCACCCTCCCCGCTGTTCCCGCGGGGCGCACATGCCGTCGTGCAGGAAGAGCGAAAACCGCACCATTTGGGCGAGATCTTGGTGGGGGATCGCATGATGAAGACCCTTTACGCGCTGCCCTTTCTCAGTACGGGCCCCGCCTGCCGCCATGACCCACCAGCCCCCCCCACAGACACGTGCATTCCCGCGCTTGCTTGCATGCGCAGAGCCTCCCTCATAGTTGCCTCCGCTGGTGTCTGTTGACCCGGCCATGCGTGTGTGGCCTGTCCCTCTCCATTTATTCTGCGGGAGACAATGACGGCAACTGTGCGTGCTTGTGCGCCTGTCTGGCTGGCTATCTGTGCGCTTTGTCTGTGTGCCGACGTGCGCGTGCGGGCGTGCGGGCGTGCGGGCGTGCGGGCGTGCGGGCGTGCGGGCGTGCGGGCGTGCGCGTGCATGCGTGCGTGTGCGTACGCGCGCGTGTGTGCGGGTGTGTGTGCGTGTGTATATGTACACAGTTTCTTTCGACCGACGCACTTTGTGCTCCTACACACTGAAGTCAAAGGAAATGGACATGTTCCAAAAAGCGATCGATGAGGTGCGATGAGTAGGATGGGAAAAGGCTGCATGGGGCTCAGAGACTGCAATGGGGACGAGCGCGGGGGAGACTGAGATGAAGGACGAGATAAAGGACAAATAATGTGTACGCAATATGTGCCTGGGCTGACAGACGTGGACAGCGGGCATTGCGACAGACGGTGTGATGATAGAGAGACAAAGAGGGCCGCGTAAAAAACTGCGAGGACAAAAGTGACGGAGGCAGGGCGGTGTGATGGTGTACGTGTGTTTGCGATACCTTCTGACTGGGCTGGCCTCACTCTCCCGGTTTCTCTCTCTCGTATTCGGTCTCCCCATCCGTGCCTTCATGTCAGGACTACTACTTTGAGATGTTCTATGACGATATTCCTGTGAAGGGCTTCATCGGCGAGAAGACGACTGAAGTGGTGTGTATGTTCTTCTTTAGAAATCATGAATAGAGCACACGCACCTAAATTGGCGACAAGGCTACTCAATCGGCGTGCGTCTGTGCGCGTGTGAGTGCTAGTGTGCGTCTGTCTGTGTCTGTGTCTGTGTCTGTGTCTGTGTCTGTGTCTGTGTCTGTGTCTGTGTCTGTGTCTGTGTCTGTGTCTGTGTCTGTGTCTGTGTCTGTGTCTGTGTCTGTGTCTGTGTC
>Ga0115006_10002974_pt1 | contig 11379 bp, 8 predicted proteins | sample ArcOceMetagenome_3_FD_88943 | JGI IMG/M metagenome (GOLD analysis project Ga0115006, IMG submission 88943) | Marine eukaryotic phytoplankton communities from Arctic Ocean - Arctic Ocean- Svalbard ARC20M Metagenome | ecosystem: Environmental > Aquatic > Marine > Oceanic | place: Arctic Ocean...
ACCACCTTTGGCAACCAGTAGCTTTTGTCCTTTGTAAGTAAGATCGCCTAATTGTTCTCCAGTATCTAGATCGACAGCACGTGTACCAACAGGTACTTTAAGTACAAGATCATCAGAGCCCTTACCCGTACAGTTTTGGCTTTTACCATTTTCACCACGCTTAGCCCGATGAAAACGTTCAAAACGATAATCAATGAGGGTATTTAAACCCTCATCCGCAATAAGGTATACATCACCGCCATCACCGCCATCACCGCCATTAGGACCGCCGTATTCAATAAATTTTTCTTTACGGAAGCTGACACAGCCGTTGCCGCCATCACCCGCTTCAACTCTGATCTCAACTTCATCAACAAATTTCATGGAATCTCAATAACCCTAATGTGGTGTTGCTTATTCAAATAATGCAAGTATAAACTATTTTTTAGTGACTAAAATTTATTCTTTACTAAGTATAAATTAATTAAAAAAAGTGAAAAAAAAACCTCGCTACGAAGCGAGGCTTTTTAGAGGGTAAGTAGTTGTATTATTCAGCAACAATGCTTACAAACTTACGACTCTTTGGACCTTTCACTTCAAATTGTACTTTACCATCAGATAAAGCAAATAAAGTATGGTCTTTACCAATACCCATATTGTCACCAGCATGGAAGCGTGTACCACGTTGACGAACAATAATGTTACCAGCTAAAACAGATTCACCACCAAAGCGTTTAACACCAAGGCGTTTTGCTTCTGAATCGCGACCATTTCGTGTACTACCTGCAGCTTTCTTATGTGCCATGTTGAATGCTCCTAATTAGCCGTTAATACCAGTAATTTTCACTTCAGTAAACCATTGACGATGGCCAGCCTGCTTGCGTGAATGCTTACGACGTTTAAATTTAACAATGGTAACTTTATCAGCGCGAGCTTGGTTAACAACCTCAGCAACAACTTTACCACCAGCAACGTAAGGTGCGCCTACGTTGATATTATCGCCATTAGCGATCATTAAAACATTATCAAATTCTACTGTTGCGCCTACTTCAAGCTCTAGCTTTTCAAGACGAACTGTTTGCCCTTCGGTTACACGATGTTGTTTACCACCGCTTTGGAATACCGCGTACATAGCTACTCCGTACTGCGCCACTATAATATATGACGCTAATTTTAAAAATATAGGGCGCGAATTCTACGCGAACTCGCTTGTAAGGGCAAGTAGTAAAACGATCATTTATTAACTTTATTACGCATTTATTAAAATTTATACCTTCCATCAAAACAAACCAACTTCAAAGCTACTTTTACCTTGAATTTAGTGTAAACTTTGCCGTCTAAATAATTGGTATAAGTTTGATTAATCAGAATCAACTGGCTTAAGAAAGTAGCATGAGCAAGAAAGTAGATAGTAAAGCAATTCAAGCGTTAGCACACAATGATATGGCAGCGGTCAATGATCTTATTTATGATCAACTACAATCTGGTGTCGCTCTAATTAATCAACTAGGTATTTATATTGTTAACGGTGGTGGCAAACGTATGCGCCCCATGTTAACCGTACTTTCTGCAAAAGCTTTGGCCTACCAAGGAACTCAGCATATTGATATTGCTGCGATTATAGAGTTCATTCATACAGCAACATTACTGCATGACGACGTTGTAGATGAATCAGATATGCGTCGTGGTCGAGAAACAGCTAACGCTTTGTTTGGGAATAGCGCCAGCGTTTTAGTAGGCGATTTCCTATACACACGTTCGTTTCAAATGATGACCAAGTTAAATAACATGCAGATCATGAATATTCTCTCTGATGCAACCAATATTGTTGCTGAAGGTGAAGTGTTGCAGTTGATGAATTGCAACGATGCAAGTACGACTGAAGCCAGTTATATGCAGGTTATCTATTGTAAAACCGCTAAATTATTTGAAGCCGCTACTCGTTTAGCTGCAGTTATCGCTAAAACAGATAGTAAAATCCAACAAGCCATGGCTGATTATGGTAAATTTTTGGGTACCGCGTTTCAGTTAGTCGATGACATTATGGACTATACTGCCGACGCTAAAGCCATGGGTAAAAACGTTGGTGATGACTTAGCCGAGGGCAAACCTACTTTACCATTAATTTTTGCTATGCAACACGGTAATGATGAACAGAAAAAACTCATTAAAGAAGCAATAGAGCTTGGTAACGGCATGGATAATCTTGCTTTAATTCTTAATGCACTGCAAGAAACTGGCGCACTTGCCTATAGCCAAAAACAGGCAGAAATTGAGGCTGATAAAGCTATTAACGCTTTGGCGGTGCTACCTGAATCAGAATATAAACAAGCCCTAGTTGCACTAGCCCACATTGCCGCGAATCGAGATAAGTAACCATTATTTATAAAAAATAGCTCTATTTTACTTGTACAAAATAATAAAAAGGCACTACCAAATAGTGCCTTCTTTATTTATGTTTTCATTAGCAATTAGCCATTAATAAAGTCAACGCCTTCTTGAATGTCTTTATTTAATGTGGCTAACATATCATTTTTTGCTTTTTCTTCAAAAGCCGACAACTCGCCGTATGATAATATTTCACTTATGCCACCTTTACCCAAACGTACAGGGTGAGCAAAATAAGCTGCATCGCCATCAGCAACATCAACGTACGCATAATCGACAACGTCTTCACCTTGTAAACCTTTAACTAAAGATAAACAAAAACGCGCAGCAGCAGCGCCCATAGATAAGGTTGCAGACCCGCCACCCGCTTTAGCATTAACTACTTCAGTACCCGCATTCTGAATACGAGGAGTTAAGCTAGCAACTTCCTCATCAGAGAAGGTTACGCCTTCAACTTGTGAAAGCAAAGGTAAAATAGTAGTACCAGAGTGACCACCAATAACCGGCACTTTCACTTCAGTAACGTCTAAACCTTTAAGTTCAGCAATAAATGCTTCACTACGGATAACATCGAGTGTGGTTACACCAAAGACACGGTTTTTGTCGTAAGTACCTGCTTTTTTGAATACTTCAGCAACAATAGGTACGGTGCCGTTAACAGGATTAGTAATAACACCCACTAATGCGTTAGGACAACTAGCAACAATGCCTTCAGCTAATGTTTTGATAATACCAGCGTTAACCGCAAATAAATCAGCACGATCCATACCTGGCTTACGTGGCATACCGGCGGGGATAATAACAATATCAGCGCCAGATAAGGCATCAGCTAATGAATCAGCGCCAAAGCCTTCTACTTTAACTGCTGTTGGGATGTGTGATAAATCAACAGCAACGCCAGGAACAACTGGGGCAACATCATATAATGATAACTCAGACCCTGCAGGTAATTGCGTTTTTAATAGAAGTGATAATGCTTGACCAATACCGCCCGCGGCACCTAAAACAGCTACTTTCATTTTATTTCTCCGAAACTATGTAAAGTTTATTCAATGAATGATTATTCGCTAAAATATTATTTGAGTAAATACGTTAATTTTTTTCTGTGCAAAAGATATAGTATAAGCAACTAAAAAACAATCGTTATAATCTTATACTTGTCATTAAGTTCCCGTATAATAATTAGATAATATATTTTAGTATTTTTAATAAAAGTTACCAACGCAACGTTAATTTATTAAAGGGTTAATTACGTATGATAAGCGCTTTACAAAAGCAAGAAGCATTAGTTCAAGCATTTAAAGAGCTATTAAAACAAGAACAGTTTGGCTCTCAAGGCGATATTGTAGAGGCATTAAAAGCCAGTGGTTTTGATAATATAAGTCAGTCAAAGATTTCACGCATGCTAAGTAAATTTGGCGCAGTTAGAACTCGTAATGCCCGCCAAGAAATGGTTTATTGCTTGCCTGCTGAGTTAGGTGTTCCCACAGCACACAGCCCACTGAAACAATTGGTATTAGAAATAGAACATAATGAGGTAATGATCATTATACAAACTAGCCCTGGAGCAGCTCAACTTATCGCACGCTTACTTGATAGTCTGAGTAAAAGCGATGGAGTACTTGGTACTATCGCTGGTGATGATACTATTTTCATTGCCCCGACAGATTTAACTAAAATAGATGCAACCATTAAAAAATTAGAGCAGTTGTTTTCAAAAAATCTAAGTTAATCATAATTATGTTAGCTAATGCTGCCATTGCACAGTAACGTTAAGTGCTTAGCACCTGTTTAATGCTGTCAAATAATACCATTGCGGTGACTGGTTTGGGGACATGTAAATTCATTCCTACCGCAATACTTTGCCTTTTGTCTTCTTCTCTAGCATGAGCTGTCATCGCAATAATAGGTAGCGTCTCGTACTTTTGTTGTGCACGAATAGCTTTAGCCGCAGTCAGTCCGTCCATAATAGGCATTTGAATATCCATGAGTACTACATTAAAAGACTGCTCGGCTAATAGTGATAGTGCTTGCTGGCCATTGTTAGCAATAGTAACTTCAGCCTGCATACTTAATAGTAGCTCTTTAGCGACCAGTTGATTTACCAAGTTGTCTTCAACCAACAATACTGATACACCGATAAGGTTATTATTTTTGGTTGTATTGTCAGCGTGTTTAATTTTTTTATTTTGTGAAAGTAAATGATTTTTTTGGCTTTTACTTTTAGCTTTTATGGCCAGTACTTGTTGAGTCAATTTTAGCGCTATTTGGTCAAGCCCATAACGAAATAAAGGGGTATCGACTAATAGATAAGGTACAGGTAAGTTATCTAATATTTCACAGGTTTTAATCGGTAATGGTTTTAGTGCTGGTTGACATAGACCTACTAACTTAAAAGCGTTCAATATTTTGGTATGTGTGTGCTTGGTAGTCGTTGAAATAAGATTTTTTTCGTGGATTAGTAAAACAGCATTATTTGAAATAGTTAACTGAGCTAACTCTTCAAAAGAGCCTACTTCATAAAGTGGCCAATGCATCTGTACAATATTTTGTTTCAAGCTTTGTGATAACGGTTGATTAATTGTATAAATGTTGACGTCTACTATCGATACCTGTTCTATCTGGCTTACTGAACTAGGCAAATTTTTAGATGTTACAACCAATGAAGGAACAGTATCTTGGGTATTATTATTTTTAAGGTAATTACAGTCAGCATAAGGCATTGATAATATAAAGCTCAGTTCACTCCCCTGCCCTAAAGTGCTTACTAGCCTAATTTCTCCACCTAAGAGATTAATAATCTGCTGGCATATTGATAATCCTAATCCAGATCCCCCATATTTACGTGTCATCGACTCATCTGCCTGGGTAAATGCAGTAAATAATTGGCTTTGTTTGTCGTCAGCAATACCTATACCAGTATCACTCACACTAAAGCGAATATCACTCGTCGTTTCATTGTCAGAAAGTAACTCTACAATCAGTTTAATTTGGCCCCGCGCAGTAAACTTAATAGCATTATTTAACAAATTTGATAACACTTGTATTAGGCGTTTAGCATCACTATTTACGTAGCTTGGAACCTTAGCGTCGATGTCTACAATGACTTCTACTTGATCATAATCAATATTACTAAGGTTTAGCTTTAGTGCTTTATCAATAATAGTAGGGAGATTAACAGGCTCCTGACTCACGACCATTTTACCCGCTTCAATTTTAGATAAGTCGAGCAATTCATCTACTAGATGTAATAACGTTTTTGAAGCACTTTGTGCGGTTTTAAGATAATGATGTTGACGAGTATCCATTGCTGTCCGAGATAATAAATTCATCATACCTTGCATCGCGTTAATTGGAGTTCTTACCTCATGGCTCATATTTGCTAAAAATTGTAATTTAATTTGGTTAGCGTATTCTGCTTGGTTTTTCGCTTTTTCAAGCGCTGATTGGGTAGCCTGCTGTATAGTGACATCATGAAAAATAATAATAGAGCCGAGCACATTTCCTTGCTCGTCTGAAAATTGGTTACAAAAACCTTGATAAATATAATCACCCGCTGTAATTAAGGCTTGTTGTGGTAATGAGTTTTCATTAACTTCACTTAAACGATTTACTTCTACGGCTAACGAAGTAGGCATAAAAGTCGCTGATTTATAGCCTAACATTTGCTTTACTGAATGATTGGTTAGACGTTCAAACGCTTCATTACAACCAATCAGTAAACCGTTAGGGTCATTAAAAACAATTAATTCGGGAATAGCATTCATTACCGAGCGTAATAACGCATAATCACGTTGATGTTTAGCGCTTGTTTCTTGTAGTGCTTTTGTTTTTTCTACAACGCGCGTATCCAAAACATCATTTTGTTCTGTTAATTGCAATAATAAACTTTGATTTTCAGCAAAAATATTTTCTACTTTTTGAAACCAATAAAGCCAATCCACTGATGGAATAATCTTACTGGGTTTACCTTTAGAACAAGATTCAATATGCCTAATAAACTCAGTTGTAGGTTTGATAAAGGTCCGTTTTGTCATGGTATTTACCAACATTAAGTAGGCTAGTAAACCAATAAATAACATCGCAAACACAAAAATAAAATCTCGGTACTGTGGTGCAGTAAAATTATCAAACTTTTGATATTTGAGTAATATCCAACCATTTACATTAAGAACATATTTCTCTACATACCACTCACCAATTCGCTTAGTGTCACCAATACCATTAAAATAAGCCGCATTTAAATTTTTCAATGAAGACGGTAATATCTGTTCCCATACTGCTTTGTAGGTAAGAGATTCTTTACCTGAACGCTTTGATAATAAAATATCATTATTTTGGTTATATAAGATCAGACCTTCCTCTTCACTCGATAATTCAGCCAAACTTGCGTGCAAACGCGACAAATTTATATCAATAATGACTGAGCCTAATAACTTTTCTCGATGAAAAACAGCCTTGCCTAAGGAGGCGCTCATACCGCCACCAGCGGCATCAATATAAGGAGGAGACCATACTAGCTGATTAGTTTTTTGATTAAATCCCTTCATTTGTTTGTGGTGCGGACTGGTCAATGTTTGCTTACTGAATTGCCATATTTTACGATCAACCCAGGGATATATATTGACAAAGTTATCAAACGATACATAGTAAAACCATGTTGCTTCTTCAATGATACTTTGTGCCGCAATAAAACCAGGCGTTAACGCATTAGCCATAGCTATTTCTTGCTTTTTAAAATCGTTAAATTCACGTAAATCACCAAGACCAGTAATATTACTACTTAAACGCTTACCCTGCTTCATAACATCGTGCACAGGTGTATTTAAATAAAACATATTGCCCTGCTGAGATAATGAGGGCATTGAAATATTTAGTTCATTGGGATGTTTTAAGATATACTCGGCGAACTCTTGAATACCTTCAACCGCTTCCACACTGCGTTTTAGCATAGTATTTAATTGTTCAGCCTCCTGCTTTAAGGCCAATAAACTTTGCTGCTTATGTTGTGCTATTTGATTGAAATAACGAAGTGAGGCAACAGAAAGAGCAATAAGTATAATAACAATAAAAGCCACTACAACCGTAGTATTATAACGCCTAAAAACGGTATTTATGCCTGCTTGGTAATACACTAAATTTACCCTCAACGTCTTAACATGAAATTATTAACGATTTAAATACGTCACTCTACCTACTCTTGTAGTACATAATTTTCTTAACAATAATATTAAATAATCAGTCAAATATATTGTGCAAATACTGCAAGATATATAGTTTTATAAAGTTACCAACAGTTAGTTTAATGTTACCGTTGCTAAAAATTTTGCTTCGTAAACGATAAAAACATCTTAAAACTGCACTCATAAAAGACAAACTTTGCACCAAAAAAACTCATTAAAACAAAAGAAACACGAAAACGTCTCTGTATCGCTCATATATTATATAAATAAAATTGGCTTAGTAATTGCTTTTAACAAATAGATACATATTTATTTATTAAAAATTAATATTTAATAGTTATTATTAACAGTTGACTTACAAACACGATACTAGATAATAATAATTATCATTTAGATTTAAAATCTATACTAAATAACCTTTTTAATTGTTAATACCTACTAAAAATAAAGTAACAATTATAAAAGCTATTTAAAATATATTTATATGTTTTAAATACATTGGCTCTGTCGATTTACCTCTCAAATCAAAAACTGTAACGCTTACAGGAGCTATACCTCATTTTAGAACAGTTAATAAGTCAATGGGTGCTTAAGGATAATCACCGAGTCGATGCAGACAAATGGTCTCATTAAAGGAAGCGCTGGTTTTAATAATCCTATAGTGGCTGTGTTGTTCACCTGGCTCTTAAGCTTAGATTATCGTTTGAATTCAAGACTATCACCAAACAAACATTGTGCTAGTTAACTTTTAGGCATAAAAAACCTCTAAAAATTCACAAAATTGAATCCTATTCTCGATGCAATAATCAAATGTACTGACTTTGATATATTTATCATTATTAATTTTTGCATAAGTTTAACACGTTTAAGAAGGTAGCATTTATAATGAAAAAATGGTTTTTTTATGATCATGATGAAGTTTCTGGTCCTTTTGGCCTTAAAGAGTCAAATGAATTGATTGCCAGAAAGCCTAACGTATATGCTTGGCATCCTTCTTACACCCATTGGGTTCCAGTAAGTTATATTGCTGAGTTTGAGTTATCTGTAAATCCACCATTACCACCAAATAACATCCCTATTACAAAGCACGAAGACTCCAAAGATGAAGAGAAACAACTCATCACTACCTTGGAGCGAATTGATAGAACAATCAAAATTACAGCCGATTCTTTATATGAGATTGACACTGATTTAGATAGTTTTACAAACACGACTCAAAACCTAACAGGACAAGTTGAATTAGCCGTTAAATCAATCGCAAATCAATATACTTCGTTACAAAAAAATATAGCGAATATTATCAAAACTGATTATTGAATAGTTGGCCTTATCTACACAACAGAATTTTAAAATTAATATCTAGGAGTATTTATAATGAGAAAATGGTTTTTTTCTAGTGATGGTAAAGTTACCTCACCATTAAGCTTTAATGAAGCAAAAGAGTTTCTTATTAGTAACCCTGATGTCTATGGTTGGAATGCATCTTTTAAACAATGGAAGCCAGTAAGCTGTATCAGTGAATTCGTTGGTATTATTCCGGCTAAAATTCCATTACCACTTATTTCAAAAGAATTTTCTGATAAATTTCAAATTAAAAAACAACTCCTTGAATCTAAGTTATTATCTTTAGAGAATAACATTAAAAAAAGCCTCAACTCGCTTTTGAAATTTGAACAACAAATAAAAGATTACAACGTTCTAACATGTAATCTTAATGATAATGTAAAGGGTGCAATCAATAATATAGAGAAAAAATATAAAGCTTTAAGTTTAAAAGTTAATCATTTAAGTGAAGTTATTAAAATAACAAAAGTAGAAATAACTGAAATAGTTGAAGATTTTAATAGTAAAATAAAATCTAACAATATCTTAATGCCAAGCTGTGTACAAACATCGACAGTTCATTATTTACAGCCTCCAAATGTAGGTGATTTATCTATTAATAAGACTCAATTAGCTGAAGAGAAGTTAGTAACACCACCTAAACATTTAGATTTATCTACATTAACAAAAACACAACCGCCAAAAACTATAACTGATTTTAACGAAGGTAAAACAAGTAAAAAACCTTTAGAAACCATAACAAAGGTATATAGAGGGGTTGAGTATCAAGTACAAAAGTAGCTTTAGTTACTCACCGCCAGTTTTACTTACTTGCTGTTTATAACACTGACGTAATAAATATGTATTGAGCCTATAAATTGTGGGTGAACCCGATATAAATGATATTTTTCATTAGCTAGTATAGGGTAGCTTGTGATAATTACTTATATCGACAACTGTTTTTTTGAGCGAATATTTTTATCTTAATTAGTTATTTAACCAATGAACTTTAAGAGCAAACAATGTTAATGTGCTATAGGTTTTTACCGTTAAATTAACTTAGTTATCCGCTTAATTAATTAAGTTTCAATTTTTTAATCGAAATAAGCAGTAAATATTTTTGAACTAGTGCTAACTTATCAATGATGATAATTTAGCTTAATAAGTACTCAATCATACCCAAAAAAAATAGTATTAACTGGTAATAACTTTATCGTTACCAGCTAATACTAATAATCTTTGACGCTAACAGCGTTTAAAATACAACCAACCTGCCTTGATCATAAATTTTCTTCAGCAAAAGAAGCTAACCGACTTCTAACCACACCATTTAAGTTAATCGTAGCCGAGCCCGGAAAGTTTTTAAAAAGTTCAACAATAGAGGTTAACCCTGAGGTCACTGCTGTTAAATAATTACTATCTATTTGTGCTAAATTTCCAGAGCAAACTAACTTAGTTCCTTCACCGCAGCGAGTAATAATAGTCTTTAATTGTGCAGCCGTTAAGTTCTGACACTCATCAAGTAATACCAAAGCATTTTGAATACTACGACCACGCATAAAATTCACAGATTTGAATTGAATATTAGCTTTGTCCATAATGTAATTTAAGCTACCATGCATGCTTTCATCTTGCTTATGTAAGACTTCCAAAGAATCAGTAATGGCAGCAAGCCAAGGCGCCATTTTTTCTTCTTCCGTGCCGGGTAAAAAACCAATAGATTCGGCTATTTCAGGTGTACTTCGCGTCACGATAATTTTATCGTACAGGCCTCGTTCTATCACTTGTTCTAAAGCTGTAGCTAGTGCTAGTAAGGTTTTTCCACATCCAGCTGGACCTGTCAAAATAACTAAATCAATTGTTGGATCAAGTAAGGCGTCCATAGCCATACCTTGATATATATTTTTAGGATGAATGCCCCAAGCATTTTTTGCCAGTAGTCGGTCACGCCCTAAATCTAAAACTGAAACTTTACTGTCGTCCCAACCTGTCACTTTACCGGCGAAATTATTACCTTCATCAAGTAGGTATTCATTCATGAAGGTGGCAGGTAAAGTTGCTTTAGAGATATAATGCGTGGTATTGCGCCCTTCGGTTTGGGTATTAATTAACTCAGCATTTTGCCAAAAATCTCCCGCTACCTGATGATAGCCCTTAGTTAAGAATTGAACATCATCAATTAATTGATCAGTACGATAATCCTCGACATGAGCTAAGCCAGCACCCTTGGCCTTAAGGCGCATATTGATGTCTTTTGTAACTAATACAATTTTTTTGTCGGGCATTTTTTTTTGAATATGTAACGCTGCATTAATAATGCGGTTATCATTTTCATTAAACGAAAGTGTCTGTGAGGTTTGGGTTAACGCATAGTCATTAATAATAGCTAAGCAACCACTGGGTTGTTGTTCATTTGTTTGTGGTAACTTTACGCCTGCCAAAACCTCTTCAGGATTAGCGTCTCGAAGTGTATCTTCAAGCGCACGAATAGCAACACGAGCATCTC
>Ga0115006_10002976_pt1 | contig 11371 bp, 12 predicted proteins | sample ArcOceMetagenome_3_FD_88943 | JGI IMG/M metagenome (GOLD analysis project Ga0115006, IMG submission 88943) | Marine eukaryotic phytoplankton communities from Arctic Ocean - Arctic Ocean- Svalbard ARC20M Metagenome | ecosystem: Environmental > Aquatic > Marine > Oceanic | place: Arctic Ocean...
AAGTGGCGGCGGTCAAGTGGCGGCGGCGGTCAAGTGGCGGCGGTCAAGTGGCGGCGGTCAAGTGGCGGCGGTCAAGTGGCGGCGGTCAAGTGGCGGTTGTGGCAAGCACCTGCGACCTGAAAGCAGCAACACTTCTGCATTCATTTTTCTTTATTCTCTGCAAACCAATGCAAGCTACACAGATGCATTCTCTGCAAACCATTGCAAGCTATTCAGATGCAATAAGAACAAAAACTGCTGTCGTGCATTTACAGGTTGCCAAAGACAAACCGGAAGAACAAATGTATTCCGATTTTTTCAAGTCGGCAAGTGCTGATAAGCTCGCAACAATACAAGACAAGTCGACGCAAATTATTACAAAATTACAAGAACATCACAAGCAAGATTTGTTACAAGTGTTAAAGCATTATGACGCTGGTAGGAAAAATATACAGGACAAATTTGAGCATTTGGAAATTTTTTGTGAAATACTGGGAAAACGGGCACGCTGGCACGAGTTCCCACATGTTTTTGCAAAAATTTCCAGAACCGAGAAAGACAATCTGAGCAGACGCGGTCAAATGGCATTGTACAGTGCTGAACGTCAGTTTCTGGAGGACGCCAAAGATTATCAATTAGAAGCGCTTGAAACTTGTTACAGTAAGATGATTGACGATGAAAAACAACTGGTAAAGCACTGTCAAGCATGGTTACAACTTTGCGAAGAGCGCAAAAAAAACCCGCTGATAACAATCATGGGTACGAATTTTGTTTATTTTGCTTGCAATTTTACTGCAGATATTGAGTATGCGTTTGTGTAATTCAACTAATTTGATGAAGTTTTGATCGGCAGACATTTATGAAAACGAGCACGAAGAATTTGCTGATTATGATGAGCCCGGAAAGAAACGAAAAGTGATGGATTAATTTGTCGTTTTGTGCTAACACAAACAGTGTGGATTTTGAACAAAATTTGTAGTAAAAAACACTTTATTTCATATGCAAGCCTCGCAAATTTGCAAATTGACGAGAGTTATTTTGATTTTTTTTTCATTTTTGCATAATCAAAATATTTGTGCATAAGAGGCACTTTGATAATTTTTGCATAATTCAAATATTTTTGCATAATCAAAATATTTTTGCACAAGAGGCATTTGTCATTTTTATTTTTTTTTTATTTTTGCGTAAATTGCTTTTTTTTTTATTTCTGATTTTGATTGATTTGGAAGCTTGTGCAAACACAAAAAGTGTGGATGATCATTTGTAATGACGGGAATCCTATTACAGACTGATGCGTTTTGCATGCTATTTATGTTGTTTGCTAGTTACATCTTTACAACATATTGGCAATTGAAGAGCAATAGTGAATATTTTTTTTACAATTGTGTGTATGAGCTTCGTCAAAGTTTAATTATGATGTTGGTTTTAATTCCGCTTTCGATGCTCGTATGTATTTTGCTAGATTTTGGCGTCTACTGGTTGCATTCAAAAAAATATCGCAACAAGCAATTACAATAATTATCTATATTTTGTAAAGTTGATGCATTTTAAATTTATGATAAACATGTAGCCAATGACAACAACAACTATTCTTAGCCAAAAAAAACGTGTGCGCATTGTTTTGTTTATAATAGGGTTGTGTGCGCAATTTTTGCATATCGAATCTAGATATGTCATTGAAGAAAACGACAATGTAATGGCTGCAGATGTCAAATGGTTAGCGTATGAAAATTCGTGGCAAGTTTTGTTTTCTAATGTTGACGCAGTAGATTTTGATGTCCTCATATTCCAGGTTTGTATTGAAAATGAAACTGCTTGTTTATCTAATGTACAAACGTCCACATTGGCGTCATGTTCGACGCTCACACAAATGTTAAATTCAACGTCTTTGGTCAATGAAAACGTGCAGAACTACATACAAAATGAAAATTTATGCTCGAAAATTAAGAATTCAGCAGAAGAGTTTCAAATTGCATCAAACACAATTTTCACAAATAAGCACAGCAAACCAATCATATTTGTACGTCAGCCATTAAGTTTAATCATAACCAAAGACAACTACTTTGATTCCATTTTTGAAAAAAAAATAGTCAATGCGAATTTTACGAAACCACATTTTGAAATTATGTTCAAAATTACTCAAGTACTGATACTGCAAAAAATATTTGCAGTACATCAATCTGTGATTCGAGTGTTAGTACAACAACCGGATGTAACTTATTTGAGTTTTCAAGTGCAAAATCCATGCACAGCACTTGGTTATTTTGCTCCCGAATTTGGCGGCGTTCAGTTGACAAGTACAAATTTTCGCGACAGGTGTATGTGGAATTGTCGAATAGACAAAATTCGTGTACCATACAATAGCATTCCTGCTACATTCGACCAGCTCAATTACAGTCATAATGCTTACGCTGCATTGCCAATAAAATATTCCTGTTTTACATTGCCAAGCCATTGGGTTGCATTATATTTTGCTTTTGAAATTGACAGTAGGATGATTGTCACGGAACATGAATTGGCTCAAGAATTATACAATGCCATTGATTTGTTTGCAGATATTTTAAAGTTTGATTTACAAAATGAAAAACTTCAGTTACTGTCACCTCATTTAGCACTGGCGGTTCGAAACAGCATTTATCATAATTCAAACTTTGAATCACAATTGCAATCATCAGCTGAGGCTTCGTGTGTGCTAACACAGTGTGAGAATGTTTGGTACCCATTTACAAATGCAAAAGTTCCAGGCTGGAATAACATTAATTTTGTGTATTCGCGCCGAAATTTGGCTGCTGATTTGTGGCATAGTGGAAAAAGAAAATTATTGCGAACAATGAACTTGAAAACAATTATTGTTGAGGGTGTATTAATTACAGAACAACTGAGAATTGTAACAGACACTGCTTTTCGTCTGTCAACAATGGATGCATTGCGTAATGTTCTTTCGAAAAATGATCTTTTTTTTGATCAAAACTACACGTCGTTACAGATTTCACGTGTTCAAGACCTCGACATCAAGAGAGTAGTTGCTTTTACTGACATCAAATCAGTGAAGCAGCAAGAAATACAAATGCCTGATCCGCAGAAAGACGAGCAAGTTGCTTACAATGTCGAGTCATTTGGCATACTTTTCATCTTTTTGATTTTGTGTATGATAGTAATGACAGTATTTTTGCTGGTTTTCTGTGTTCTGTACTGCAAAGCAAGACAAAAAGCTGAAGCAGATGAACGTGTGGAAATATAGTAAGCATGAAAATATACAACGATTACAATTATATATAAGAACAAACATAAATAATGCAGTTTTTTGCATATACTTGGCCTATTTTTGTGTATTATACTTGTGTTTTTAACAATTCACAGAATACAGCACATTCGTGCTTTGGTTTAAAAAATCAATCACGAGTCAGAGCACCCCCAGTGCTCTCAAATTTAAAAATTAATTATTTACCTGACTACGAATCAAAGAATCAAGCCAAAACAGTTGTATTAAGATTTAATGCGGTGTCTTTACAAGACATTTCACGCTCAGTAAGCAGAACATTTGCTAACATATCAGCACAAGAAGTTACAAAGATTTATTTTACAGAAGTTTTGGGTCAATATTCTGATTCTGTGCCAGCTGAGCAATATGCAAATTTTGTCTTGCATAATGATGATAAAATTCAATTGACAAATCTGACAAAACAAAATTATTTAAAATTGCGAGAAAAAACATTTATAATGAGAAATAATACTGCCGTGCGGCAAAATCGAAATCGCAAGTTGTTTACAAAGCTGCAATGTTTTTTACAATCTGTAAGACGAACAATAAAGATTTTTTTGATTAAAATGATAAATTTAGACAAAAAGCAAATTTAATGTACAACAAAAAATAGCAGCTGCTATATTAATTTGTGCACCGTTTTGAATAAAAAAAAACTTACGTCAGCATACATTCTAATAAGTTGTCTAAAACCACTTGAATTTCAAACTGTTTGCGAGTAATGAAACTTTGAATGCTTTTGATAATGGTGTGGTTATAAACAGGCACGATTGATTTCCACAATATTTCCACAGTTGACGGGTGTTGATAAGCAACGACGTACAGCTGCATTATTTGTGCTAATGTCAACTCATTGGCCATCTTGGTACTCAACCCTCCTAAGCACATTTGTCTGAAATCAATCAATGTTTTTACACGCCCGTTGTAAATTCTCAGCGTTTGAATTACTGACTGTAGGCATTCGACATCAATAATATCAATGCTTATTGAACTAGCTTTGCTGAGAGTATCTTGTTGAAACAGACTAGTGTAACTACTTAATGGCACGGATACTTGTTGACAGCAAATAAAATACAAAAACTTTTGCATGTATGTACTAATAACAATGGGAAAATTCATTGAATTTTTCCATACAAGCCAGCTGTCTGTAGCCCGCGACAAATGCAATGTTTGTTGAGCGTTGCGTGCGTACACTTTCAATAGTGGCCGTGTGACAGTGGGTTCTTTTATTTTTTTTGTCTCATCATTTTTGCGTAACATCACTTCAGTGCATTTTTTGAATTCTTCTTTGACCTCAAACGCTTGCATTACCAGATTCAAAGTTTTGACATACAAGTCTTCATCGTCAGTTGCATCTTTATACAATGTCATGGCTCGCAAACATCTAATTTCCGCATCAACAGGGTTGTTTGAGATTTGACAATATAAATGTTCTAACATTTTTCCGGCGGGTGTTGAGCATGGTGCTAAAAACAAAAAAGCGTAAAGCGCAGTGTGAATACTTGAAAACTTTGTACCAACCACTTCAGCGGATGTTAGTGCTTTTTGCATGCGACGCAACATTTCATTTGATTCCAGTGCATTCAGAAGATCATTACCAAGAACTTTCCGAGGAACCAAATATTGAAACAAAATCAACCAATCTGTCATAGAACTCAAGACACTTGAATACATTGGTTTCTCATTACTTGCATCGATTTGAAAGTTTTCAATGTCTAAATTAAGATTCACAGCTGTATAATACAACGATATAATTTGTTTTGTGTGCTTTGACTTGCACGTCAATAGAATTGCCGTTGGCAGTGCTTGTGCGTGCAATGGATCAATGTTTATTTTTGTGCATAAATCACAAAACTTTCGAAGTGTCTGTGAGTGTTGCGTTGAAATCAAATTAGTCTGTTGCATGTCAGCCATTTGCTTTTTTTTCATGTCAGCCATTTGCTTTTTTTCAAACAAATTTGTGTCAACATCAAAAACATTATTCATTTTTAATTTTCGTCAAAAATACTTAGGTAATACATTTTGAAAAATTGTATACTTAGCGCAGTAATTCTGTATGCTCAAAACTTTTACCTCGCTATCAAAACAAACAAAAATTCAATTGTCATTTTGTATTCTTGCTGGATTGTTAATAATATTGCTTTTATTATTGTCAAAACTTGAAGTTTCGGTAATTGCAGGCATGACCCTGTACCTACAATTTATTGTAGTCTTTAGTGTGCTATAAATTCATTTTTTTTACCAGACAATTTGTCAGTTAAGTTCCAACTCTTATATAAATGCAAAATATACATGAACGAATGGGTGTACGTATTATCGGTTGAAAGTGTCATATTTTTGCTGTTAGCCACTGTAATAACAGCTCAGCAATTTGACGTCTTTGCCTACCCAAACAATAAAACATGGCCCGTGCTCAGCACCACAATTTTGTCGTTTCTTTCATATTGTTTTTTCCTGCTTGTTATTGCCATTTTTTGTGTACTCAGCAACTATGGCGAAATTTTGCAAGAAGTGAAGCGTGCATGTGTGCAGACAATTTTGCGGTTACTAATCATAATTGTGCTGTGGGTTATATGTACGTTTTTTGACATCTGGCAACATGAAAAACATGATTGGCCATTGTTTTTGTGTCAATTGTATGGTGTTAACTGCAACGATCCAGGGCACGTTTTATGGGAAATGACATACAGCATATACTTGTCAGTACTGTTACCAATATTTATAATTTGTGCAACTTTGCAAATGTCGGTGGCCGGCAGTTTAAACAAATTGCCAATTGATGGCGACAACAAATTTTCATCTGCACCAAGACGCTGCATTGCATTACAGTGCATCTTTGTTCTAATTGTCACGTATTGCAGTACAATCGACGAAAACTTTGCGCTGGCATGTGGAAATAGCTCATGTGCATTCAAAAATAATTTTGCTGTGTTTTCACAAAAACCTGGAGCCGTTCTGATCCGATCATGGCAAAGTATTTTCATTACCTCAGCATTTTTTGTATTTGATTTAATTACAGACATTATGGCTGCACTGACAGAATGGCATCAGAATATTGCTTATCCAATCGTTTTTGTATTATTTCGAATTTTGCAGATATCTTCAATGCCACTTCTTGTGCTATTATTGGATATAAGAGTACCCGCAGCTATTTATTGGACACTATTTGTTTTGGCTTGCATTTTTGCAAGTGTAGACATTCTGCAGGTGCTTAGCAAGCAACTGACTAAAGATAAAACTCCAGAAGAACCATCAGAAAAAACACTGGAGGAACAACAAGACGAACAACTCCAAACAGTAAAAAGTGGACTCGGCAATTTATCGGTTAGAAGCCAGATGGCGTTTGATCCATTCTTCGATTCTTCTGCTACTCAATCCAAACGCAAAACACACAATTTTTTGTTGAGAGCTGTACCTCGTTACAACGTCAATGCTTATGTAAATACGGAAGTGTTAAAAAACACAAAGAAGAAAAACTGACAGTTTTTGCATTAAAGAAATAAACCACTTGCTATTTAACAAAGAGATTCTGACATGTCGTTTCCAACACCACACATGAATGGCAACACAAGTTTAAGTTCGCTTCCGTTAAGAAATTCCCCAGCTGGCCAAAAATCAAACCTGCCTGGTGGGTTGCATCAGATGATGTCGTTAGGGGTGCGACAGAGGCCAATGAACTCATACAACGTACCAACAAATTCTGCTGTCAATATCAAAATTCTGGACAACGAAAAATCAGTGTATGGCAATTCACCAAATACAAGTACCAACGCTGAAATCAAATTTTCCAGTGCGCAGGATTTGGCCAGTGCATTATTTCCAGTTTCTGACCATGCTAATCATGCCCAAATGCAAGATATGCACACTGGACTTTTAAATCACACAAAAAATATTGAAAACTTGAATGATTTTGCCTCCAAACATTACAATATGACGCAAGATACATTGGACAAGCATGACACAGGGTTGCGTCACCACACTGATGTGTTGCAGCAGCAGCACACAGGTATTGCTAATCATCGAGATGTGTTGTCAAAACAACACACTGCTCTTCTGCAACACAAAAATCTACTGGAACAGCAGACTGCTCATGTGAATGCATTGCTAGAATCTGACGGAATCAAGCACGCTGGTTTGAAGAACCACACCGATGCATTGAATCAATTTAAAATGACTGCTGAAACCCATTCCAACATGTTGAATGATCAGCACTTGGGCTTGTTAAATCATCAAAAAGCTTTGCAAAACATGCAGGACACACAAGCAAAAAGTGAAACTATGCTGCGAGACCAGGATACTGGTTTGATGCACCACACAGAAGCTTTGAACTTACAACACACTGGTTTATTAAACCATCAAAAACACATTCGAATGCAGAATGAACAAAGTGAGAATCACACGGCGTTATTGAATGAACAACATCTTGGCTTAGAAAATCACGCACAGGTTTTGAAATCCAATCAGGAAACACTCAAACAATTAGCGACTCAACTCTCAATGCACAACACTGGTTTGCAAGAGTTGCACACAAGCACGCAGGCTGGTCTATCCACTCACAAACACACCATTGATAAATTAAATGCTAATCAACAAATATTAGCGCAGCATGTAAATGATTTGAGAACAGATTTGGCCAACTTGCAAAACGTGACTGGCAGTGAAAACAATGCCACAAACAATTTGCAGCTGAAAACACTAAAAGAACAAACAAATGAACTTCGCAAAGTTGTGACAAACAATGCAAATATTTTGACTACATTGATGAACAATTCAAATGTCAATGCAAACAACAATATGCATCAACTTATGCAAAGAGCGCCACGCATGTCGCGATGAACATTGTTGTATATATTTGAATACATGTATATATCCTATTTACATATATGTTTTTGTCTCTTTTTTATTACAAAATCGCACAATGAGTAAACTTCAATTAGCATCAGCAACTTTTGTTAAGTGTTGCATTGTGCAAATCAATAAAAAGAAATATTTATGCAATCGAAAACAATATGCAACAGATATTGAACTTACATTTTTATAACCCACGCAGTGATCCTGTCAATTTATCTTGGCTTGTAAACAATTTTGTTAGCTTTATGAGTGGACCATTTTGTCATGTAGAGCTTGAGTTTCCTGGTTATGAATCGTGTAGCATAGTAATGGGCAGTGCTGTTTTGTGGAGACAACGGAGTTTTGACAAAAACTATTACACGTGCTTGTCGATTACAACTGCACAAAACAAATATCAACATGCCTACAATATTTGCAAACGGCATTTTAATGCAAAAACAAGATTTGGAATGTCTACAGATAATACATATTGTTCTCGTCTTGTTGTAGACATTTTGGTTGAATCTCAAATAATTCCTGCTACATTATTTGCAAATTACAATATCATTTTTCCGAGTCAAATTTATAACAAAATTTCACAAGAAAAAAATGGCCAGGTTTCATGCCATACGTTGCAAAACTCTCAGGCAAAAAAACAGTCAAAAAATTTAATGCGTGTTTCAGGTTCGAGAATTGTCGCCATCGACTTCAACAACCAGTTCGCACATCACCTAAATCGAGAAAATGCTTGTGTCAATTACATATAACCACGTCTGCTAATTTAAAATCAAAATGCCACGTTGCCCGAGTTGGTCAAGGGGGTCGACTCAAGCTCGACTGCATGCATGTGCGCGCAAGTTCGAATCTTGCACGTGGCAAATATGAAAAATATTTTTTTTTGTATAACTTTTATTCATACATTAGCAACACTTTCTGATGCCGAAATTTGCAATTTGAGTGCATTTATTTCTTGGTCGTGCACAATAATTTTGCGTTGCATATTTAAAACCATGTAAAGCACAAAGAGCAGCATAAAGAAGCCCAAAAAATTGCAAACAAAATAAATTTTTGTCGTATCATTCATGAGTTCTGAGTTGTTTTGATTCATTTGAAAGTTTTGCGCACCTGCAAATCAAAAATTATCCGCTTTATCAAATGCCAAATGAAACAAAAAAACAAAAAAAAAGAAAAATCGAATAATAAAAACTATATAACGACAACATGCATAATGTCAAACCATAAAGTTGCGGTGGCACTGGTGTTTTTTGTGCTGCATTGCAATGGATTTACTCAAGCACAAACCGACGAGGATGGTGTTTTGGCAAATGAACTGAATTACACAGATTATGATAATCGTGTTTTTGCCTGTGAATATCCATACACTGCACTAAACGACAGTTGCACGTGTTTGCAGGGGTATTACATGAACGGAAATGATTGTGTGGAATGTGCTGCAGGTACATTCAAAAATGATGTAGGCGATCATGCATGCAGTTATTGTCCTCAATTCACAACTTCATTTTCGGGTGCGACCTCTTTAGATGACTGTCTGTGCGCACCTGGGTATTCTTTAATTGATTCTGATTGTCAAGCATGTGCTGTCGCATCATATAAAGAGGCAATTGGCAATTGGGCATGCCAGCCCTGCATTGGAAATTCAACAACATTGCAAACCGCGAGCAGTCTAATAACTCAGTGTCAATGTATTGCTGGTTTTTATGGTACGCACAACACCAGCTGTACTGCGTGCTCAGTAGGAACGTTTAAAGATAATGTTGCAAATCTGCCGACTGCGTGTGTTTCGTGCCCGCAATTTTCTACTACACTTGATATTGCTTCAACTTTACGTACAAATTGCTTATGTCATCTTGGATATTTTGGAACAATCTTGTCAGCTTACCCAGGTTCACAAGAATGCACTGCATGTGCCGTAGCAAAATATAAAAATGAACTTGGAAGCAGTGCATGCATAGACTGCACACAATTTTCTACCTCTCCTCTACACAGCACTTCGCAAGCTCAGTGTTTGTGCATTCATGGGTATCAGCCAAACGCAGATTCGTGCGAAGAATGTGAGGAAAATTTTTACTGTCCTGGAGATAGTTTGAAGCTCAGATGCATGAACAACGCGACCGGGCCCGTCAATTCTGATTCTTTGGAAAATTGCATTTGTGACAGTGGTTACTACAGAACGTTAGATCATGAGCACTGTTTAGTTTGTCCAGCAAACTTTTATTGTGTAGGCGATAATTTGATGCAGGAGTGTCCGGAGAACTCAACGTCTGTTGTTGGCGCGTACAACATTAATCAATGCAAATGTTCCGGAGGATTTCAACGTGTGAATGATTAATGAAAAATGTCAATGATTAATGAAAATATAATAAACATAAAAAACGAATTTACAAAATATTTTTTTGACTCTTCTGCAAAATGTAAAAAAAACATGTCTCTTCGCAAGCCAGATTTGCGAACAGACACATTTGAGCATGCTCGTTTATGTCAAGAAATAGGGATCACGACAGTGACGTTCAACGCAGTAGTCGCACTAAGCGGTGAACCCACTTGACACATGGCGGGCCAGAGCAACACAACATACACAACATTGATTTTGGACAAATGCAAATGGTGCTCAAAAAAGAAACGCCAACACTTTCAATCGCCACATAATGGTGAGTATTACTGCTGGCAAGAGTGGGCAGATATGGCACCAGATTCACATCAAAATCAAATGGAATGGAAAGATAGCAATGTGCACAGAGGAACTTGCATAAATCTGTGGGTTTTGATTGAGAACGAGATGACATGCGGTGAATGTAAGTTGTGCTTGGACAAGACGGTTGGGCGACAGTGCAAGAAAATTAAGCAAAATTGCCAAAACGCAGGGTTTAGCGTGGATAGATATCATGAGTTGCGCAAGAAGCGCAACAATCCATGTGGTCATGAAGATGTGAAGATCCCCGCGAAACTTGCAGACGAATTTCGTAGGGCTGCGCGCGAACTAAACGTCATTGGTCCCAATGATTATTATTGAATTTACAAAATTTGATAAAATCCTAATTTCTGCTCTGGCACGTTTTAGCTTATCTTCCGTCTTTTGCCACTGCTGCTACCACCCACTGCCGCATCTCGTTTGGTCATCTTGCGTTTTTTGCCACTGCTGCTACCACCCATTGCCGCATCTAACTTGGACGTATCAAACCCATCATAAAACATAATCTCCACGTACGGGAACAACTCCTCATTTTCCGGGTCCAACTGCATGCATTCTTCAAGTTTCGACTTGAAATACGATGTGCGAAG
>Ga0115006_10002979_pt1 | contig 11363 bp, 9 predicted proteins | sample ArcOceMetagenome_3_FD_88943 | JGI IMG/M metagenome (GOLD analysis project Ga0115006, IMG submission 88943) | Marine eukaryotic phytoplankton communities from Arctic Ocean - Arctic Ocean- Svalbard ARC20M Metagenome | ecosystem: Environmental > Aquatic > Marine > Oceanic | place: Arctic Ocean...
AACTCGAGGAAGGGGGCATCGTGGGAGCCATCGTGGGAGCCATCGTGGGAGCCATCGTGGGAGCCATCGTGGGAGCCATCGTGGGAGCCATCGTGGGAGCCATCGTGGGAGCCATCGTGGGAGCAGAGGTCTCAATAATAGGGAGAATAGCTGAGGCCCACCCGCTTTCCCCCTTTCGTCTACCTCCGCTGGCAAGGAGGTCCTCTCCCGAGGATCCAAGCAATCCTGCACTCGGCGTGCCCTCTGCAATGTCAGTGACGTTCCGTCCACCGTTTGAGGTTGAAAACTTCTTTCCCATTTGTTTATAGTATGCAACGTTCTTCTCGGCCAAGAAGTCTACGTACTCCTCGGTGAGCGGGTTTGCAAAGATCGTCTCGTGACACTCTGCAATGCTATTGTGAAAATCCCCGTCGAAGGCCTTGGGGATGAGTCCTCCTCCCCAATTCAATGTGAATTCCGTGCTGTGTGCATAGACCCTACCTGATGAAACCGAAACGAATATCTCAATAAACAAGATATCACCAGGCATGACACTGGCAACCAAGTTAGAAGAGCGGGTCAGAGTATTCTTGTACGTCTTGAGATCACGTGGTGCTCCATTTCCGTTTGTAAAAACTTCTTCCCTTGAACCCACTGCTTTGTGGGTTCCAATTGAGTTTTTCCTAAAGAGAGAGATGAAGAATCTTGATTGCCTCTCGTCGTCATCGAAGTCGAGGGTATTGTCAAGCCACGTAGTTGTTGCTTCAATGCTTTCTAGGTAAATAAAATCTTCGTTCAGTTCCTCGGCATGTAAAGGTATATAATTGCCACTCCTTTCATTGTTAATTCTAAGATTCGACAACTTGAACCGCGTGGGAGGTGGCTTCTGGTTCACGGTCGTCTTCCATGAAGAAGTGGACTCCAGATAGTAATCTGGTATGCGCGAGATTTTGGGCAGTGCGATGTACACGTACTTGTGATAATCTGAATCACTGTCTGTTTCAAACTTCAATGTTACAGAAGACGAGGCAGCCGTGAAAGACGCTTCCTTGGAAACAAATTGCTGGGGTCGTGTCTCTTCCGATTCGAATAGGACAACGTCGTCCAATAAGACATTGTAGGCGTTTTTGGCGAAGAACTGTCTCGAACCAGCCATCCACGTTAATCTGTAGCGCGCACCTATTTCGAGGGAGGTTATTGTTTGGGATATATAGGCGCCTTTATTCATGGCAACGTAAAGAGGTGCCATTCCGGTTCCATAACCTCCCCAACTATTATCATAGTCCCAAATTGTGGCTAGTTGGCCTTCATACGTCCATGGAGAAATGTTTGGGCCCCATCTTTGGCCTGGCGAAATATCGTCAAAGTTTCCATTGACAATCAGATTGTCAGGAGCCGACGCACTTGTGTTGAAAGGGTTGCTTGAGTTTGCTCTTCCGTCCACATACCAAGGTTTCTTGAAGAAGCCGCCCTCAGTTGACATGCATTCATCGTAGGACTCAACACTCTCAATTGTGCCAGCGCCGCAAGACGGATCGTCTCCGCTGTGGAAGGTGATGGAGGGACGGTTAGTTGAGACATCACAACTAGCCATCATGTAGTGCGACGACACATTGGCCCCCTCGACAGCTTTACACTCCCTGAAAGGCATGAGTCCCATGAAGCTGTTGTTAAACATTCGGCCGTAGGTCCTGAATCGTGAAGGACATTCGTTGTTGGGGCGGTTCGGGTCGCTGTACTCGCTGAAGAAGGAATTTCCGAAGCCATCACAAGTAACATCAAAGTACGACTGGTTGTGAAACGTGAGGCTGTAGTTCCTGTAGCAGTATTCAACAATGTCAGGAACGACCTCTGGGGGAGGGCGGAGAAGGTGATCAAATTTGGTAACGTTCACGTCAATATTATCTTCACCAGCGCACTCCTCACTAGCCTCGAAACCGTAGCCGGAAATAGTCACAATTTGACCTCCGTAGGAACTCCCCTCGGGAGGCCAAATGTCAAGAACAGCGCTCTCGTACTCAAACCACAGTAATCTGTGGTCAGCGGAGCCACCCCCAGTTCTGAATTTGACGTCAACGATCCCTCCGGGATGCCTTGGGATATCGCATACAACCTTATCAACAGTAATTGTCGTGTTATGCCACACAAACGTTCCATTAGGATAGGAGACCAGGTTGTTGTTCGAAACTGTGTCTGTAGAGTAGACAAGATTCTCGCACTTTGCGCTGCCGATCATGATTTCCCAATTCTCGGGGTCATTGTCAAAAGTTCCCTCCCATTCGTACAAGCTTGGTGGTGGGATAAAGTTTGTTCCCGTTAAAGTCAGTTTGTCCCTTCCTCCAAGTTTTCTGTAGAACCCACTCCTTGGACTCAGGCCGGTTACGATTGGAGTAAGATCTTCCGTGTAGTTGAGAGCAAGCAAGCTGTTCGGGAAAACTATTCCCTGGCTCATAAAGTCGTCATTCGCTCCAAATGGTTCTTCAGTTGTATTGCAAGGTTTGACAGGTGTCCCATCCTCAAATCTCTGAACACAGAAGTATGGGGATCGGCATGAATATGTAAATGTTGGCGTGGCGGGCCCCCACTTACTATACTTTGAGAATATTCCATCTGTTCCTGCGCAATACTCTGCAAGTCGAGATATAGTTGCGGTTTCGTCGCTGTCGGCTAATCTGATCTGGTAATTTATGTTCCCTGAGACCTCAAGTCCAATGATTTCACTGGGCATGGCAATACCTCGAGACACAAAATTGCTAAAGGTAGGTGGTTTGGATGAAGAGTGCCCAACCTTCAGGTCTTTGCAAGAGTTTGCGTTTTCTTCGGTGCAAGGAACGCCATTAGAGCCTGCATAGTATGGATCCCAGTCGTTTGCAAACGCGTAGGGTGATGCGTCGCCGGTAAGGCAACGCATTTCCGTGGTGGAGACAACTTCAATCTCAGAGCACTTGACCCCGGAGAAGGAAATTTCTTTAACTGCAACGAGCGAAGCGAGTCGCGAAGGAGATTGCATTAGTGTGTAGAATTGTTTCGTTGGGTGGGGTCAAGTTTAGGAACGCAGGCACCATAAGAGGTGCTTGGTGTCACTTGTAACATCGTCATCTTTGCGGTACTGAATTTAAGTTTACTCCTCCTCACCTTCGTTCTCGAAGAAATTTTTGCCGTAAATCGACACCCAGCTCCCTCCGTACATGGATCCCCTGCTTGGGTTGATGGAAGTCAATTCTTGCGCAGCAAACGCCCTGACTCCGTTCCCCTTCTGCCGATCCGTGTGTGAGGAGGGCCAATTTTCTCTGATATTGCCAAACCAATCAACGTCAATTTCAAAGAATTGGGGTTCGAAGGTGTGTGTTATCGTGGGATGCTGGCAGATAGCATAGCCAACTCGGAATAGACCTTTACCTTTTGGATTGTAAATATTCCAGATGACATCTTCTTTGATTCCTGACCAAGGTGCCATCTCATAATTTCTCATGATTTCCTCATCTGAGAGTCGGTGGTAGGTGATTGAATCACATGTGTAGGGTTCAAGGCCGCCCTTGGAACCGTATTTGATTGTCATGGAGTTGTTCTGCGAGACGGAGGAATGGGGGGCATACTCGCAGTCTGGGTAGGTGCAGTCATGGTAAACGCCAACTGATTGGGGCGTGCCAGTACTATTGCTATAACTATCGATATTGTCGTTGCTGTTGCTGTAGCTGTAGCTATAGCTGTAGCTGCTATCCTCAATCGAGGTGAGCCTCCTTCGCAGTTCTGAGCCTTCCCAGAAGTAATAGTAATCGCCCTCCTCGTCTTCCAGTCTCCTTGAGCTGTAGCTGTAGCTGTAGCTGTAGCTGTAGCTGTAGCTGTAGCTGTAGCTGTAGCTTGAAGCAGGGGCTGCGATAGGGGGCGATGTAAGTTTGCTGCCGTTGCCTATAATTGTTGGGAACCAGGGGAAGGTGAAGTTCAGGGCCTGTCTACGGTCATGGCCGTCGACCTCTCTGTATTTGATGTCGTAAAGGTCAAACCTTGTTGTTCCTTCAGTCTCTATTTGAACCCCCCCATTTGTATGCACGTCTCCTTCAGGCCTTACGATGGGCGTGTGTGTGTAACTGTATCCGTGTGTACAGTTGCCGTCAATAAGCCCCGTTTCACTGTGACATTTACCAGTTGTTGGAAATTGATAGTTCCAGATGACTTCAAAGTCGAGGAATTGGTGTTGGCCTATATGGTCCTCAGTATACATTGCGGGATAACCTATTCCACGGTATGCCTTGTCGGGATCTGGCCCAGGGTCGCACTGCGCTCTCATATGCGGAAGTGTACTTGCTCCTGGGCAAGGATCAAGGCCCACGGGCGGCATTTTGCACTTGACTTCATAGTTGGTGATCTCAGTCACTGTGCACTTATATCCACGGTTCCATCCTGACGTCCAAGGGTCGGGCACCAGAGGGTCGTTGTCGTCAATGCCAAGGTGGTAAATAGGATCGTAGCCGAAGTAAATGTTGTATTCTGAGTGCAACATGATGTTTTGCATCGAGGGGTCTTCCCAGGCAAAGGGAACGAATCCTGTTGTTTTATTTGTCGTTGCGGAATTTGCCAGTGAGATGGGGGAAAAAGCGGCCTCCTTCGTTGCCCTCGTTGCCCCATTTTACTAACTCTGACTCACCTGAACCCGTTATTGTAACCTCTGTTCCTCCCGTAACGCTGCCCCACTTTGGAGAAATGTCGTAGATATCAAGGCCAAACGTCACACTCAAGTCGCATTCTGCCCATCCCTTTCCGTAAACCTGGAGGTGAATAGGGTCCACGACGTCCTCCCTTTGGAAGTAGAGTACGCACTTGGCGTGCGTATCATTGAGCTCGATCGTGCGGCAAGGGTACTCGCCAACGATGATCTCCTCCGCCCCACGCTGGTCAAAGAAAGCAAAGCGGTTCTTGTAGTAGTTTTTGTCGGTAGCGCCGAAGGCCTTGGAAAGCCCGCGACCTCTTAAAGTGAGAATTTGGCCAGCCATGGCATAGAGAGTTCTATTGTCGTAAGGCATGTATGGATTCATGTCCGTATCGTACGTCATGGCCTCTTCGATGACCGCAGTTGCGTCGTAGTTGGTGTTGATTGCGGCTTCCAAGGTCGACCCGGCGCCCGTGAAGTTGTACCAGTCCCCAAAGTACACGTCTGTGTCCCAGAATTTTTCCGAAAATATTCTGCAGCTCGGTCCGATCAGCCAGCATTCATAGCTCCTCATCACGTCGACCAAGTCGTTGTCCAGCATTTCCTCGTCTTCGAGTATTTCTTCAGATGCAAGCTGCACACTGAGGGTCCAGTTTAGGCCGTCTAGCGGTGCGTTCGCGTTCCTCTTGGAAGGGTTGGGGATCTCAATCCTCTCCATGTCACACTCTATCTGAGTCTTGTTGGAAAAGTCAAAGAATTGGGAGTAACCGCGCAGGTGGATTGAATGGTCGTAGTGGTAAATCCTTTCAAAGCCAAAGTCGGGACCGCACTCGAGGCCAGGGTCGTTTTCGCTCAGCTGGCATTCGAAGTTTCTCATTACTCTTGGGATGCAAGAAACGTTGAGGTTCCAATCAGGCTGGTGGAACACGATCTTGTTGTATAAACCGAAGTGCGCAAAGCCTGAACCGGAAATCGTAACGGCTGCCCCACCGTAGAGCGAGATATCATTGGGAAAAACGCTATCCACCCTCATAAAGACCTCGAAGGTCATCGGTCCAGAATTGAGGGCTGATATAATGGCAGAGCCTTCCCTGTTCTGAGTCACCACGACATCCCAAACGCCTGCTACGGCTTCAACGTTAAGCTCGCATAGGACGACAGTGCGGTTCGCATAAGTTGGGATACACTTGCCTGGACCAACATCAATATCAAAAGTGCTCGGAACGGTCCCAAACTGCTCCCCTGTAATCGTGATCGTGTCCCCCGCGGCACCGGTCGTTGGGAAGATACTGGTTATGATCGGGGTCTCCTCCCAACTGTAACGGAAGGTGCACGAGTCTGGGGGGGCAAAGAGTGACGTGGTTCCATTCTTGGTTTCGGGAGGATAGCAAGAGGCAACCAGACCTCCGTCGTACTCGGAATTGATGAAGCCAACCTTAACCTCGACCTCTGCGACCCTCTCGTTGTCAAGCTTTTCGATGGAACTATGCTGGGAATACTTCGCCTGCAAATCACTCAGGTCGTCAACAAGCGTTTTGTTCGTCACTGATATCTCCCTAAAGAACTCCATCGAAAGCCCGTGGCCGTATGGAGAGCTGAAATTGAAAGTTGTGCACCACTCGTCAAGTTTAGTGACCGATGATATTGTCGTAACACTCGAGGTCTTTGACTCAACCGCTTGTGAAATTGAGATCTCCGCTTCGCCCCTCGTGTTCACGAGTGGCTGTTGCAATTTGAGTTCCTGCAAATTGATTAATGCGTCCCAGTTCTCTGCTTCAAAACCTTGATGATAAATTTCCATAGCCTCCTCCTCAGTGTAGAGGTAACCGTAGCATTCTCCGTATGTGAAGTTGACTGTCACATTGACTGCGCCGATGCAGTTGGGATAAGAGGCGTTCTGGCAGTCATAATCGCTCATGCAAGTAGATTCATCAGGGTTGAGCTGCAAGAAGTCGGTCATGTTGATGGGTGGTAGGACGGGGTCGGTTTCGTCTCCGACGTAAGTGACAGCAGTTTCCGTAAATGTCTCGATCTTTACCTTCGTCATCGTAAGAGATAGGAGCTTGAGCGCGGAGGAGGACGAGGATGAATGCTCCATGCGAAAGTAGTAAGCGCGCCCTTCAGTGAGATGAAGAGGAATGGATGAGGTCGTGTCATCGGCAGAATCCTCGAGATCCAAGGGGGCACGGAACGATAAGTCTGGACCGTATAGATTTCGTCTTGCCGCTTCCGAACCCTGATTGGAAGTGTCGATGTAGGGCTTGGGAGGATTCAACCTCCATCCTTCATCCATCATGTTGTTGCGAAGGCGGCGGCTCGCGACTGGGGGCGCGGCGTCTGACGAAGCCGAACCGGCCGACAAAATGACTCGCGCGTTGTTCGGGGATCCGTCAGGACTGCAATGAGCGAAGCGAAACAGCGAACGCGGAGACGGTTGAGATAGTGGGTTAGGATTGTCGTGTTGCGCGCTTTAAGGTAAAGTTCGGGAACAGGGGTTTTGGGCGTGGTGACTTGCGACGCGTTCCACATTATCGTTGTGACGCTCTCTCGCTTCTCATCCATGCTCACCTCAGATATACCTTCCCTACGCCATGGGAGTGAAGATGGAAGGTGTAATTTGCAGTCTGGGGAGGCACAAAGAAGCCAGTGTGGACGGTTCCTCCGATCCTGCGGTGCGTTGGAGGGGAGCATGTCGAGAATCGCGGAGGGGTTAGTAGAGAATAGAATTGTGAAGCGCGTCCATAATATGCCTCACCTGAAAACAGGAGATTTTGGAATATCACCAAACTCTGGGATTCTCCTTCCGTTGCAGTCCGTTGTAGATTCGTTAGCTCCCAGAACCCCGTCACAAGGATCCTCAAAACCATCCGTTGCCAGGGCAAATTGGTGGAGATGCTGAAGGTCGGATTCGCGGACTTGGTTTTCCTCGTCAAGACAGAAGTCTGGGCACGCTAACACCGACCTCCACTCGTAGTCTTTACCGGAAGGTGGGACGTAGTTAGGGTCATATGTTGGGCTCCATTTGTTCCAGGGTGCGTCAAGAATCGCCAGATCTGACGACCACACGAGTTCACTATCGTAACCACAACCGGTACCTCTCGCGCAATTACTTTCTAACTCTTCTGCGGTGCACAGCCTTGCTCCTGCATCGGCACATCTAGCCTCGGCCTCGGCGAAAGTTGCTAATTCCGAGCAGGAGCCTAACCGTACCCCGTCTGATTCTGTCCAGATACTGCAACCGGGATGCATAGACCAAGAAGGAATATCGCTGTCGGAGCAGCATCTTACAGCAGCATTATCGGTGTCTAGCTTTGTGTCGGGACTCTCCGCGCTCCCACAACTGTTAAACTTTCCGCATGCAACAAAGTGCATGTTGGTGGAGTTACCATCCGTAGCCCCCAGGTCCTCAACTTGGTCGCTGATGATCTCGTTGGTCGTTGTGTTGACCAAGATGAGGTTAAACTTGGGGTCGCCGTCGGCGTCAAAACAAGTCGCGCACGAAAAGCAAGCTGGACCCATCGTGTCGACGCTCATGGAGAGAATGACCTTGGTTGAAAATTCGGAGGAAATACCGTCGATGGTTGGGGTGCCGTCGTCTGGTCCGTACAGGTAATTCTTGTCGACAATTGAGGGCATCGTGTTGGAGCTTGTGCCCACTGTTCCATACTTAGCGTCGCTAGCCTTGTCCCAATCGGAGGTGGAAAGCCACCTGAGGATGCCCCCCTTTAAGTTGTTGTCCCTCACGAGGCCGCCGAAGCCAGCTTCAGTGGCGTTCCATTCCTTGTTCCCAATATTTGGTAACAGGTTAAAGTTCATATTATCTGCGATGAGTGAGCGGGGAGGAGCGAGGAGTGGAGCGAGGAGTGGAGCGAGGAGCGTAGCGAGAAGCGAAGCGACGATTGGTGGGGGTTAAATAATTGTATAGAACATCATCGGGCATCTCGCTGCGTGCTCCTCGTCCAATTTCACCTGAAGTGCAGGTTGTTGTGATGGGGTTGCATGTCTGCATCCACTCAATGCACCCAAAAGTTGTTCCATCGTAGCAAAGCTTAAGGTGAAAGATGCCCGTAGTGGGGTGTCGCATGCGCTCCCATTCGCCTAGAATGGAGAAGCAAGTAGAGTCGGGATTGTACTTAACGGTATTAGCGGAGGCGCCAAAGTAGCAGGGGTCCTCCTCGTCTGACATGTCCTGCACAAGCATCTTGCGCCAGCTGCTGCTACCAGAAGTAGAGGGTATGTTCCAGTGAGAGGCTGATACGCCAGCGAAGTGAGTGGCGACGCCGCAATATGAACCTGCGGGGCACAAATCGTGGAGTTCGCAGGACGTGGAGTCACAGTCAGAGGGATAAGAGCCGTCAAAACCATATCCGTTGGGTGCAGAGCAGAGATCGCCGTTCCAGTCAGTTTCTAGGACTCCGGTGGGGAACCAGTCGTCGTACTGGTACTCGGGTTTCATGAAGGACCACGACTGGGTGGAAAGACCGCGCCCTTTCATGTAGGTGCAAGACTCGTCCTCGTATAGGGCGAAAGGTTCGTGGTTGGCCGCCTTCGGGTCCGTGCATCCGTAGTTGAGACTGTGCGTGGGATGATGAGTCGCATCAATGGTCCCGACAGGGAGGCAAGAATCTGCAGGAGTCTCAGAGGCATCCAACGTGACCGTGAAGGTCGAGCCAGGGGAATGAGAGAAGGTCCCTAGGGAAATAGAGGATGCGAAGGGAGGGCGAAGGACGGTGACCGAAGCGCCGTGGTTGATAACAATTGGAAGAAACGGTGGTAGCGTGCAGGAGGATGGGAGGTTGGGAGTGTTGAGGGTGACGTTGTACGATGAGCGGAAGTTGAGGAGGTCTGTGAGGGCAAAGACAGCGTACGAGTTTGAAATGTCGGAGGAGCCGTACTCGTGGGTTGAGGGGACGTTGGCTGCGGATGAGCGAGCGATGAGAAGCGAAGCGACGACAGGAGGGGTTTAGAATGCGTGGAGAGGGGGGCAGGGTAAACTCTAGGGGCGGAAGTACCAGATAAGCTGGCGCGCAACGCTAAAGTTGACGTTGTCGGGGTGCTGTATTCATTCTCGTCCTTTCTTACCTGGTTCACTTGAGACATTGAAGCCTGTACCGTAAAAAGAGGCCGAGACGGAGGTTGGCTCGGCCACGGTGCTCGGGGGGGATGAGGATGACGACAGGATTTTTGACTCCCAGGAGTACTGGGAGGAAGATTCCGTGGCGTTTTCCCATGTCTCCGGGGAAGTTCTGCATATGATCGTTTCAATCGTTGACGAGAGGACGGTGCAGGGGGAGCCGCCGATGTTGACGGTGTTGAGGCCCTCGTCCATACTGAACCCTCCTCCCTGGATCGTCACGATGGTGCCGCCAGCCTTTGAGCCCTCGACGGGCTCAATGTGATGGATGTGAGGGTAGTACTGGACAGAGTAAACGTTGCCAAAGCCGTCTTTGTTCAGCATGTCCTCGGGAGAGTGTGGGAATATATCAGTCAGACCTCCGACAAGTAGGGAGGGGCGTTTCTCTGTTCCCATGAAGGCTGATGCGTTGTAAGATCCGGCGGCAAAGTCAGCTAGCCGGCATGTGACTTCGTCCTTTTTGATCGGGGCTGGATTGGCCTCGTCAATGGTCACGGGCTGCAGGTTTCCGAAGACTAATGGGCGCAAGCGCGGGGAGGGGCGGGGAGGGAGCGGCGGCGAGGAGCGAAGCGACGAGCGGAAGATGCGTTGTTAGTTATGACACTGGACACCGCCCAGTCCCCCATCCTTTGTTCCTCTCTCCAGCTCACCTTCGCCATCCAGGTTAGCCGCAGCGTTGAGTTCGTCAACCCTGCAGAGTGCAGAGTTGGCGTTAGACTCCAAGTTACCTCCCTGCGGCGGCCTGCCGGGCCCAAAGTATATGGACCTGTAGTCCTTGAGTGAGGTACCGAGGTTGGCGCCGGATATTGTGAAGACGTCACCGGCGGAACCGTAGCGGGGGGAGATTGAGTTAAACCAGGGGGAAGAGGGATGGTTCACGTGACGGTAAGTGTAGGCATAGTCAATGGTTGCCGACCAGTAGTCGAAGCCGTCGAATTTGTTCGATGTCTCCTTGGTTTGTACGGATATTGACATTCCGGCGTTGCCGTTGCAGAAATAATCCACGTTACCGCTGGGGGTTACGTAGCAATCTGATTTGATCGAGCCACCGCCATCCCACATCCACCCGCGGTGGTTGTCGACGAAAGAGGGTAGGGGGGGAAGGATGGGGCAACCATTGCAATCAGAGGCCCTGCCGTAGTTGTCGTAAAAATCTGCATTACCACCTAAGTCCTCCAAATACTGAGAGGGACGAGAAGAGGGGGAGCGAAGCGACGAGCAGAGAAGATTGTTATTTATTGTGCTACAGTTGAACAATTTCGTCTTAACTCTCCCTCCCCCTCACCTTGATCCATCCCTTAACGATTTCCTTATGCCACCAGAAATCAGGGTCGAACTGTTCATAGAACGGTCCTGTGTCGCACACGATCTTCCTCGGTCCTCCGCAGTCCACCGTGCACGCCCCCTCGATAACGTCGCAGGTGACGCGGGCGAGGGAGGACATTGAGGAGGCTGGGATTAGGGCGGGGGGGTTGGAACCATCATCATCATGTTTGTAGATGTTGTACATACCGTCACCGTCAGTGAAGTGGTCTATTATCATACTGGCGCTCTTCAGGAACAGGGAAACCTAGCGGTGGGGGGGGTGGGGGGGGTTGTGAG
>Ga0115006_10002984_pt1 | contig 11353 bp, 13 predicted proteins | sample ArcOceMetagenome_3_FD_88943 | JGI IMG/M metagenome (GOLD analysis project Ga0115006, IMG submission 88943) | Marine eukaryotic phytoplankton communities from Arctic Ocean - Arctic Ocean- Svalbard ARC20M Metagenome | ecosystem: Environmental > Aquatic > Marine > Oceanic | place: Arctic Ocean...
CCTCCCTTCTGGCGTATGGACAGAACGTCGCCGTACGCCGTATACACGCGCTCCTTCCAACCGAACTGCAGTGGGTCCGCCGTCTTCCACGTCTCCTGGTGGCGCTCCGTGCAGCCCAGCGTCACGAACCCTCCGCCCTCGCTCAGCCCTTTCGTCCATATGTCGAACGCCGCGGGATCGAAGTCCTGCTGTTGTTTGCTCAAGTGGAAAGTCTGGTTGCACGGCGCGACGTTGCTCAGTAGCTCGTCGCTCATCAGCGCCTGCTCGAACGTGGCGCTGGTGTCCACCTTGACGCCCGCGTCGTTCAGCACTGGCTTGTTCATGTGGCCCCACTTCCACCGGGTGAAGGTGTTGAGGAAGACGTCGGTGACGGGCCCGTTGCGCGCGCAGTTCTGCGCGTACATCACGCCCGTGTTGACCTGCGTGGGATGTGTGGTGTGGGTGTGGTGTGGGCAGAGGAGACGGTTAGGTGAGTGGAAGAGAGTGAAGTGTGTGTGAGGGAAGGAACGAGGGACAGAGAGGTTAGAGTCACCTCGCCTCGCCCCGCCGCGTGATCACGCATCACGAGATTGGCGTCCTTCAAGCTCGTCTTGAACATCGGGTACGGATTCGCGCCAAACAACGCATCCGTGTCTAACCACAGCGTGTTCACCCCCTGAAAACACACACACGTGGAGTTGCACATGCGTCAGTCAAAACTCGAGTCCGAATTCTCACGGGAGGCCCTGCAAGGGCCTCCTAGCCCTAACCGCGCCCTGCCCGTGTTGCTCTTCTGAAGCCAATCGACAGCCGCCGCCCCACTCGACCGCCCTCAACCTGTTACAGTACCAAGGGCGCACCTTCTGGAGCAGCCTCCACATGAAGTAGTGCCTGATGCCCAGGCGGATGGCGAGCTTGTTGGCGCCGCTCCACCAGGGATCGTTCGGCTGCCCCAGCGGCTTGGCGTTCTGCCACGCGCACGAGTCCAGCGCGCCCTTGGACAGCTTGATGAGCTTGCCGCACTGCGCCTTGTCGTTGGCGATCACGATCACGTGCTCGAAGCCGTGCGTGCGCGCGTTCACCACCGCGTTTAGTGCCAAGCCCGCCGCGTTGCAGCAATTGGTGTAGTACTGTTGTGGGGTAAGGATCCAACAAAGCAGCTGGAGAGCAGTTAGGAGACAGCTACGCACGACGCAAGACGAGCAAACTAAGCAGCTGTGCGTGTGACGGACGTTTTCCCCTAACCCTAGCCCTAACCCGTGCAGACACGTGCGCGCCATCACGTGCACACCATCACCAGAGGAAAGGAGAGGGGAATTTGGCGGGGCAGCGCACCGCGATGAGCTCGTTCTGGAAGGTTCTCGCGTCGAGCATTTTGTCCAGCTCTCCGGGCTGTGCCAGGTCGCCCACGTACGGCTGAGTCCGACCGACGCTGCGATACTGCGGGTCGTGGCCGTGCTCTTCACCGCCGCCCATCATGGTCTTCACCCCCAGAAACGGCAGAAACGGCACGAACGTGGACAGCTCCGAGCTCCTCTTCAGCGCCTTCCCCAGGTCGAAGTTGGTGTCCTGCAGGTTTGGAAGGATCGAACCGGATGACGGGTGTGTGTGCAGCGTGGCGTGCGTGGACGTGGACGTGGACGTGGACCCGCCCACCGGATGCGACGGGCGCGGCGGCGGCGGCGCGGGCGCGGGAGGCGGCGGCGGCGCGATCGGCGGGCCGCCATACCGCGTCGCGTACGTCGAGTAGCGAATCTCGCCGTCGGCCGCCGCATCCGCCGCGAGGGTGTGGCTACCCGTCTCGCCGGCAAGTGACGTTTTGCTGCTTCCCGCGGCGGTTAGGGTGGCGGTCAGTTTCCTGCACTGGGTCGAGTCAGGCCCGTCCACCATGCACGACAGCTGGAACGCCGCCACCTTGTCTTCGCAGCCACGCAGGCTGGTCAGGTCGGTGGCGGTCAGTGCCCCAACGGACGATGGCAGGTCCGCAACGTCCACGAAGACCCAGTCGGTGAGGTTGGTGCCGTCAATCGCCGCGTGCACCGCCGCCTGCAATTCAATTCAGGTGGAATTGAATGCCGTCAGGGTGATGGCTCGTTCACGTGCTCTCCAACAAGGCACGTGGGGTAGGTCCATCATCATGGGGGCGACGTACCGCAGTGAGGGAGAAGCCCATATGCACGCCCTTCCCCTGCAAATCAACACGGGTGGGTCCGTGCGGATCCGGGAAGCGGGTTTTGAACGCGTCGCCTAGCGTCACAAACGAGTCCAGGTTGCCGGCGAAGAGTCTCGCGAACAGACAGTCGCGGCACACGCGCGGATTGTACGCGCAGTGCCACCGGTCCAGCCGATACGCCTGGTACGCGAACCAAGGCTCGTGCGCCAGCGGCGGCCTGCCGTCCGCACACACCTCTGGCCACTGCATCCGAGTGAGCTCGCACGGCATCTCCGGCAGGATGGGGATGCGCCGCGCCAGCATCGCCAGCTGCACGAGCCAATCAACCCCAGAGAGGGCGTCAAGAAATACCTGCCCACCATCGTGTAGAGAGATAACTTCGGCCTTCCTGTCGTTAGGGCTAAGGCTGGGGCTAGGGCTGGGTTACCTGCACGAACCAGTGCACCAGCGCGAGATAGATCACGGGCGTCGGAGCGCTCTCCATCGTCACACCCTGCAGCTCAATCACCCTCCCTGCGCCCTCCACGAACACTCTCTTGTACACGTCCGGCCACTGGCCCATCGCGGGCATCCCACGCTCCCACCACGCCATCTGCGCCAGACGCCATCGGCTGTCCCACGGGCGGTCGCCAGTCACCGTCACGAGCAGCGGCATCGCCGTCTCCGGGGCCGCCTTGGTTTGGGTCTGGGCTGCGGCGTACGACGCCTGCAGCGACGTCTGCGTGCGGCTCAGGCTGCCGAACTCGAGCTCCGTCGCCACCCACAGCGCCTCCTCCGCCGCGGCTCCCTCCGCGCACGCGGGCAGCGGCACCGCGCTGCCTCGCGACTGAATTGCGTGCAGCAGTACGTCCAGCGTGGCGCGGTCGTAGTCTGCCTCCTCCTGCATACTCAGCCGGTGAGTGCGATTGCAGCCGACGGCGCTGAGCACGGCGTCGCTCAGCACGAAGTTCTCGATCTTTGCGAATCGCGACACGTCCACGCCCTTGCTGTTCACGCTTGGGCTGCCGCCGCCGGCTTTGAGATGCGCCTGCTTCCAGCGCGTGAACGTGTCACGCAGAAGTGTCGCAACTGGCCCGTCCGGCGTCACTCCCCCGCCCACGTACATGGTAGAGGCGGCCAGCTCTACTCTAGACGCCATGCCCACCGCCAGCGTGAGGCCTGTGCCGCCCTTCAAACTGGTACGCAGGTGAGCCAGTGGGTTCACCGTCAGGTGCGTGGCCGGTGTGAGCCACAGCACGTCCACGCCCGCGTTCGCCAGCCGCCACGCAAAGTAGAAGCGCAGCGGCGTCTCGCCCTGCGTAGGTGACCATTCGACGAGCCGCGTCTGGGTCAGGGCTGAGGCTAAGGCCAAGATTAGGGTTAGTCACCACACTCCATTTTCTGCGCCGCACGTTTCCTCCCGCAGACCGGAATCTCGAGTTTTCATCATCCAGTTGTTTCACACGCTCCCACCAATTCACCTCAATCGAAACATGCGGCGTAGAGACGGAAATGCTGCAAGGCGATACAAACTGGGGCGCAAGCGACGGCGACGTGCTCGGAGCGTGTGTGAAGGCGATATATACAGCAAGGGGAAACGCACCCGCGTGAGTGTCGCGGGGTCCAAGCCCTCCAGGGGATCGACCACGTCCGGTCGTTGTGTCAACGCTGCGCTGTCGAGGGTCATGCCACGCAGGCTGACCAGCCCGCTCTGCCACGCGCAGCCACTGACGAGGCCGTCGGACGCCTCGACGAGCTCCACGCAGTCCGCCTGGGTGCGCGCCAGTATGATGTAGTTGGGCATGTCCTTGGCGTTGAGGTTCATCACCAAGTTCAGAGACAGGTCTGCAAATGGGGTGGGGTCAGGGTTAGACGTGGCGGCATGTCATGGGAATGTTGCGGCAGTGCGGCTGCTGGTGGAGCTTGGCGCTGACGAAGGAGACATCGCGACTGTCGCAACGGAGGCGGAGGACGAGCCGTACACACACCTTGGTCCTGCTTCCAAGGGAGGTACACGGCCACGAGCGCGTTGTCGACCGCACGTGCTTTGATCATCTCCGTCAGCCCATGTTTGGCCGCCAGGTCACCCACGAAGCGCCCCATGTTGCGCACGGGCGGCGGTGGCATCAGCAGCCGAATCGCCGCGATGTGCTCGGAGGGCGGCGGGCCCGCAACGGACGCAGCCGAAGCAGACTCTTTTAAGATGGATGCGGGGTCGGCCCGTTGCACCGGGGGTGGACCAGTGGCTGACGAGGGTGCGGGAGCGTTCCCCATGCCTGTTTGTTCCGCCGCGCCCGTCTTCGCCTTGCCCTCTCCCTTCACCTCCTGACTAGCGGATGGCAGGGAGCCCACTTCGGCTTCCGGAGGCAGCGGTGGCGGTGGCGGTGGCGGTGGTGGAAAGGCGAGGCGCCGCCATGCCGACGCCCTGGCAGGCGGGGCACGGCCTAACCCTAACCTGACCCGAGAGGTCAGTCGCATGACGTGACCAGGAAAGAAGTGCTCTACTCCCACTGCGCGCGCGCACACACACACACATACCACCCCACACATACCACACACACATACCACGCCACCTCAGCCCGGCTCGTCACCCGCCCAAAGAGTAAACCCAAGGAAAAGATCAAGTAAAGGCACCTAGCAAACACAGGAGACGCCTAGCGAAGGCACAGAAACCACGGACCCCTCACGTATTACACGAGAGAGGTCACTGAGCCTGCGGTTTTGGCACCTCTGCACATACACTGCGTGAGAGGGTCTGGTGCAATCCCACATTCGGTGACGCACGTTTCAGTCCGACGAGCAGAAGCATCAGCACCACTGCGGACCGTATCCTGGTTGGGCTGTGCCCATCCGGTCGAGGTTGCCCAAGGTTGCCCTGCTGTTCGTCGCTCACGCTGGTTGGAGCGAGCACGCGCCGAATCGTGCCAGCAACCCATGTCCATGGCCACATGGGCCTGGGCCCTGGCTGGGGCCCTGCCCGCCTGTGTCTCTTTTGTGTTCCATCTTCGCGCCACGCGAGGGGGCGGGTCCACGATGGCGGTCACCGTTCTCCTCATCGGAGGTGTGCACTCGTCTCCGCGGTGCCATCGCACCGCCTCTCTCGTCGCAAAGCTCTTCCCGCCCATCGCATGCTGAGACGATGCGCGCAGGGCTGACGTTGGGGACACGTGGCGGCGCTGGGGCGCAGGGATGACGTGCAAGTCGTGCTCGGCGGCCGTACAGGCGGCGCTGCAAGCCAAAGCGGGCGTACGCAGCGCCGCTGTGGTGAAGAACGACGACACCGCCACCATCGAGCACGACGAGTCCCTCACGGTTGCGGTACGCCCTGCCGGCCAATGGCACATCCCCAGTGCAGCATTGATCGCATGTGTGGCATACCCGATCACACACACCGGGTGCCATTATGTGGCCTCCCGCTCGACGCATAATACAGAGTCAGGGTTGGTGGCACCCACTTGATCATGCGTGGTGTTGGTGGTGCGCGAGGGAAGCTTTGGGGTGACCAAGATAACGTCTTCCATGCTACAGCAGTTTTTCCCATCAGCAGCACCACTGTCCCCCCGAGCGCTAGTTGCCGCCGCAACCCGCTGCGCGCAGCGGAGGAGGCCCCACCGCCCTTGGTTTGAGCTGTTTGGATCGTAAACCTACGGTGTGTGTCGTATCCCACGGGTGCAGGACCTGATCGAGGCGGTAGAGGACTGCGGGTTTGAGGCAGAGGAGGCCAAGGCGGCTTCTGCAGACGAGTCAGAGGTGACGTTCTCCATCCCCACGCTGCGCAACCGTCAGGACGCCGAGCTCATCCAAGCCAAGCTGCTCAAGCTGTGCGTGGCCACCCATCTCACCCCATCCGATGGGCCCGCAGTCTGTCGTCTGCATCTCTCCGGCGCGCTCCAGACTCGCAAGGTCTGCTGCTGTGTGGACGTGCTGTAGAGGTGTCCTGCACCGCCGCGGTCTCGCCACGTGTGGAACCGACGCAACGTGCCGTGCGTAGGGCTGGGCCGCGTGATGCCACGACCGTCGAGGATGACCTTCAATCTCCTTTGTCTCGTGTCTCCTTCTCCCTGTCTTCTTATCGCTGTCTTCTTCGCCGTCGCCCTGAACCCACGCGAGCGCGACGTGTACAGGCTGGGCGTGTTGGACGCCTCGGTGGACGCGCGCGTCTCAACCGCCACCGTGCGCTTCCAGCACCAGGCGCAGTCCGCGGGCGAGCTCATTCGCGTGGTGGAGTCGCTTGGGTTCCAGGTGCGTCTCTGCGTGCATTTTCCTTATCCCATACCCACCTCCCTTTCACACTCTCGTCTCCCACAGCACTGCTCCAATCGTACCGCAACACCTTCTGTGCGCGGCTTGCTGGCGGGATACCCTCCTGCCCGTCACCGTGCCTTCCAAGGCGTGAGAGCTCCCACCGTCTTTCTAGTCAACGGGTCCGTGACAAGTCGAGTACCGGCGGTTGAGTGGTAGTGTGCGATTCGACCCCGAGGGAAAAAACTCATGTTCGCATCCGCAGCATGGGCTATGAACGCCGCGATGCGATCTACGGTAGGCTCTCTACACTCCGTCCAGCGCAAGCTTCGTAGCTTCCCTCCCACGCTGACGCCACACTCTCCCGAGTCGACAGGTGCTCCAGGGAGGGGCGGCGCCCACGTCCCCGCCGCAGCCTGCCGACAGTAACAGTAGCGTGCAGCAGACGACGTTTCGCATCGGCGGCATGCACTGCGAGTCGTGCGCTTCTGCGGTGCGCGCGGCGCTACTGGCGGCCCACGGCGTGTACGACGCCACCGTGGCGAAGAAGACCGACTCGGCGCATGTGCGCTTTTCCGCGGCGGCCACCAGTATCGCGGCACTGGCGGAGGTGGTGGACGACTGTGGCTTCGAAGTGCTGGGCGTGGAGAGTCCCGACGCGGCAGTCGTTGACGCTGACGTGACTGCGACTGGTGGCGGGTCGCATGACGAGACTGCGGAGGGGAGCAGCAGTGCGAGGCACGTGTTGAGCACCAAGGTGACGTCTGTGCGGGAGCGCCTGAAGGCGGCAGCGGGCAGCGACGGCGGTTCTCCGGCCAGAGCGGCGGCATCGCCGAGTAGGAAGGCGAAGGAGGCGCAGGAGACGCAGGAGATCAAGGTGGACGTGGAGGGCATGACGTGCGACTACTGCAAGGGCTGGCTGACGTCCGCGCTGGAGAAGATGGACGGTGTGCAGCGCGTGGAGGTGAGCCTCAGCGCGAAAACCGCCACCGTCTTCGGCACGATGAGGCTGGCAGCACTGGTGGACACCATCGTGCGCACGGGCTACCGCGTGCCGGGTCACGCGCCGCAGTCGTCCTCGCAAGCGGACGCCGGCAACAACGACAGGTGGGAGGCTGAGACCCGCTCTCCCGAGAACCGAGCATGTGTTCCTTGTGTGTGCGTCTCTTTGGCTCTCGGTGTGTGTCGTGAGTTTTGCTCACGTGGGGTGTCCCTCTCCGAGACGGTGGAATGCACGGCACTCCACTGGAGGGAACGGGGTTGCTGAGTCGGATCTTGTGTGCGTGCGGTCGTGCGCGCAGCGGGGGCGGCGGCGGGGGTTTCGGCGACGGCGGAGACGGCGAGGTGACGCTGGCGGTGACGGGCATGAGCTGCGCCTCCTGCTCCAGCAAGATCCAAACCACGCTGCAGGGTTTGCCGTTCGTGGCGAACGCGGTGGTGAACCTGCTCGCGGAGAAGGCGGTGGTGTCGTTCCGCTCCGAGAGCATGGTCGGCGCGGACGAGGGCGTGGCCAAGATCGTGGCTGCCGTGACCAAGCTGGGGTTTGGGGCGGAGCGGCTGACGGCGGTGCAGGCGGGGCGTGTCAGTCTGTTTGTGGACGGCATGGTGTGCGCGAGCTGCCCGCCGCGGATCGAGTGCGCGCTGGTGCAGCTGGACGGCGTGCAGAGGTGCGTGTCTGCGAGTCTATGTGGGTGTAGGTATGGGTGTAGGTGTGGGTGCCGCATCGGCCCTGCGTTGGGTTCGTGTATCCGCACACACCCCGCGCCGTGCGATGATATTGCCTGACCCAGCGACAAGCTGTGGAGACAACAACTGGCCTGGCTTGCCTGGGTTCGCCAGGCCAACTCCATCGCCGTAACTCCATCGCCGTCCTTGACCGAGGGGCGAGACGATTCGAAGCCCGATTCGTACACAGATGTTGTGAGATCGAAATCGCCTGTGTGGCTCCACCAAATCTCGCTCACGACGTCTGCGAATCAGCCTTCGAGATCGTCCCATCCCCTCGCGAGGACAGTGACCAAACCCCAGTGTGCTCAACGTCGTCCAGGTGGTATCTTTCGCTTGCGGTGGCTGCTTTAGGCGCTGGGGTAGGGTTACTTAGTGGGGTAGGGCTACTTCCTGCGCAGGGTGCTCTGAGCACTGCGCCCTAAAGCCTTCGGCTTCGTTCTGTGCCCGCTGCAGCCTCTTACGTGTGGTCCTTCATTCATCTTAGAAACCCCATCAATGGGCCATTTTTCCCGAGTCCGCGTTGAGGCAACCTGGTGAGAGCGGACGGGTGGGTGTTGCAGCGTGAGCGCGGACCTGGTGATGGAGAAGGTGGTGGTGACGTTCGACCCGGCGGCGACGGGCGCGCGCGACCTCATCGAGTCGCTCACGGAGCTTGGCTACACGCCGCAGCTGTGGAACGAGACGGACAAAGACCAGCACGCCGCCCGGCTGTCCAAGCAGCGGGAGATCCGCACCGTCTTTGGGCTGTTCGTCGCCGCCTTCGCCCTCACGTTGCCCATCTTCCTCATCATGATGGTGTTCATGCACATCGAAGGTTTGGAGGCCCACCCAGTCACCTCTCAGATCGTATACACTCGGAGTTCACTCGTGTAGCCCAGCTCGCCCTCGCTCTCACCCCAGGGGCAGACGGACAGACGGCGACGAGAACCGCGAAAAAGTCGACAGGCCCGTCTCCTGTTATTTTACTCGTCAGAGGCAGGCGCCCTTCTCCGGCTCCACACGCGCCACGTGACTATCTCTCTCTGGGCGCACAGCTCTCCGGCTCCACCTCCATTCTGCACACACACCAAAGGAGAAGCAGACTCGCCCCACGAGCCACCAAACTCCTCACCGCCGCCACGTCGCCGCTCTTTGCAGCCTCATGCAGGGTCGTCGCCGTCATAACCCACACCAGTGCAACCCTGAGTGCAACTCCTCACCTGTGCCGCCCCACAAACGCGCAAATCCGATCGCAGGCACCAAGAAGGGGCTGATGAAGGAGTGCATCGCGGGCTACCACGGCCCGGGCGTCAAGCTGCCGCTGGGATGGCTGCTGTCCGCCGTGCTCGCCACACCCGTGCAGTTCGGCGTGGGCGCGCGGTTCTATCTGGGCGCTTATCGAGCGCTGCGGCACGGCTCAGCCAACATGGACGTGCTGGTGGCGATGGGCACCTCCGTGGCGTACTTCTACAGCCTGGGCGCCGTCTTCTACCGCATCAGCTACCCCATGGATGCGCCCGTGCAGTTCTTCGAGACCGCCGCCATGCTCATCGCGTTCGTGATGATGGGCAAGTGGCTGGAGCTGCTGGCAAAGGGGCGCACGTCGGAGGCGATCCAGAAGCTGATGCAGCTGCAGCCGCCCGTGGCGGTGGTGCTGACGTTCGACAAGGGCGGCAATCTCATCAAGGAGACGGAGGTGCCCACGGAGCTGCTGCAGCTGCGTGACATCGTCAAAGTGGCCCCCGGCTCCAAGATACCCTGCGACGGCAAGGTGGTGACGGGATGGACGGCGGTGGACGAGTCGATGGTGACGGGCGAGTCCATGCCAGTGAGCAAGGCCATCGGCGACAAGGTGGTGGCGGGCACGGTGAACACCACGGGGCTGGTGCACGTGCGCGCGGAAGGTGTGGGCGAGCAGACCATGCTGGCCAATATCATCAAGCTCGTGGAGGACGCGCAAACCTCCAAGGCGCCCATCCAAGCATACGCGGACTACATCAGCTCTCGCTTCGTGCCCGTGGTGGTGGTGATCGCCATCCTGGCGGGTGTCATCTGGCTGGTGGCCGTGCAGACGGGCGCCGTGCCGCGCAGCTGGCTGGACGGGGACACGTCGCGAGGCAACGAGCTGGTCTTCGCGTTCCTCTTCACCGTGTCCGTGCTGGTGATCGCGTGCCCGTGCGCGCTGGGGCTGGCCGTGCCCACGGCGGTCATGGTGGGCACCAGAGTGGCCCTTTGGATCCCCTCGCACCGTTCGCGTGTGAACTCGGGAATCGGTTCAATAGAGGGGAGCCCCTATTGACTGCTGATGGGAAGGCCGCCTGGTGGGCTAGCTTGTGGTTCATTTGGGCTGTCGCGTGGTTCATTATTGAGCCATTTGAGCCGCAAACGGCCACTCAGGTGGGCACGGGCGTGGGCGCCAAGTTCGGTGTGCTCATCAAGGGCGGGGCGCCTCTGGAGGCGGGCCATAAGGTGGACACCATCGTTTTCGACAAGACGGGCACGCTGACGCACGGCAAGCCGTGGGTGACGGACGTGGAGATCATGGACGAGCAGGTGACCGAGCGGGAGTTCTGGCGCCTGGTGGGGAGCGCGGAGATGGGCTCGGAGCACCCTCTGGCGCGGGCGGTGGTGGAGTACGCGGCGACGAGCATGCAGCTGCAGCTGGCGCACCCCGCGGAGTTCCAGGCGCGCGTGGGCAAGGGCGTCACGTGCACGGTGGACCACCGCGAGGTGTGCCTGGGCACGCGCGAGCTGATGCAGGAGGTGGGGGCGGTGGTGCGGGCCGAGGAGGACGCGCGCATCCGCTCGCTCGAGGCGCTGGGCAAGACGGTGCTTCTGGTGTCGCTGGCGCCCCACACGTCGCTCTCAGGTGCACCCACGCCCAGCTCCGTCCAGGGGGGGTCCAGGGCTGGCGGGCGTGTCCACACGCCCAGCCGCCAGCTGCCATAAAGGCAGCTCCACTTACTTACGATGCATCCGCACGCGAGGCTGTCCTTCTGGTGGTGGCTTCATATGCGCGCAGAAACCTCAGCGGTGTGTCTCGACGGCTGTAGGATATGCCTGGTTGTTGTCCTCGTAGGGTAGACAATCACAGGGCGCTGCAGCGGACGGAAAGAATGCGATTGACGCACGTGCGTCCTATGAGTTGTTTGAGACAGACGCCACACACGCTCCGGGCCCGGGCTGAGAGCGACGGCGGCGGCGGGCATTGGGTATCGTGGTGCGCGACACAGGGATCGTCGCGGTGGCGGACACGCTGAAGGAGGAGGCGGC
>Ga0115006_10002985_pt1 | contig 11352 bp, 7 predicted proteins | sample ArcOceMetagenome_3_FD_88943 | JGI IMG/M metagenome (GOLD analysis project Ga0115006, IMG submission 88943) | Marine eukaryotic phytoplankton communities from Arctic Ocean - Arctic Ocean- Svalbard ARC20M Metagenome | ecosystem: Environmental > Aquatic > Marine > Oceanic | place: Arctic Ocean...
GAGGCCTCTCTGCTCCTCACTGTGGTACGTGTGTGTGTGTGTGTGTGTGTGTGTGTGTGTGTGTGTGTGTGTGTGCGTGTGTGTGTGTGTGTGTGTGTGTGTGTGATGTGTGTGGCAGAGAGCGGTCCTTGCTCTCTCCCCTTCCTCCCTGCCCTTCCTCCCTACCCTGCCTCCCTCCCTCGACCACCCCCCTCTTTCACACCGCTTGTACACCCACACGCCAACAGTGTGTGTGTGTGTGTGTGTGTGTGTGTGTGCGTGTGTGTGTGTGTGTTGTGTGTGTGTGTATACATACATACACACATACGTGGCATGTGGGTCAGGAGTCGTCTTGCCCCTCTTTGCCAAAAGAGGGGTAAGACGACATATACACGCACACGCTCTCCCTTTTTCACAACCTCTCTCTCACTCTCACTCGCACTGTGGCTCCCACTCGCAACTACGCTCACGCGGGGCAGCTGAGAGCGGGGCAGCTGAGAGCAAGTACACTCACGCCCAGCACAGGGTGTCCGCAACTACACTCACGCGGGGCACAGGGTCAGTAGGCGATAGTGTAGGCGAGGGCTGACTGCAACTCTGCACTGAGAATGAATGTGACGAAAGAATGTCACGCCCACTGGCTGTGACCTCACGCGCACCTGGCAGGCACTCGTCACACTAGCGTGGCCGTGCATTGTGCTCGCCTTCCGGGCAGGGAGCTACACCGAGTTCCTGGTCTACATGTTCGTTGGCCAGCTCTTGGCCTTTGCCACCACCTCGCCTGTCAACGGAGTTTTACTCTGGTCCGTCTCCTTCCGTCCGTCTCCAGCCATCCTCCCTCTCGCCTCTCGCCTCTCGCCTCTCCACCCCACCCCTCCTCCTTCCCTCTCTCTTCCCCCCGCCTGCTCGTCCGCCCCCCTTCCCCCCCGCCGCCCTCTGGCGCGCGCGCTACCAGGCTGGCGCATAGTAAATGCGGGGAAACTTGCAGACATGGCCGCTTGCAGGCAATCCCTCTCGTCTACGCCTGCTCTGCTCCACGCTTCACACACCACTCACCACGCCCCGCTAGCTACACACAGAGAGAGTGTGTGTGAAGAGAGAGAGAGCACACACATACACAGCCACGCACACACGCACACGCGCAACGTTGGCACACACGACACACGACCTGGCAGGTGTGTGGCACCGTCAGCACGCACCCTTTCCATGGCCTTGTCCGTGCTCGCCATGCACCTGCTGGGGGACGTGCCCTCGCCTGTCGTCGTCGGTGCCATGTTCGAGGTCCCTCTGTGTAGATTGTAGGGTCTACGTGTTACGGTTTCGGTTTAGCGTGTTCGTTTTGGGGTCAGCGTGTGAGGCTCTTGTCGGGGGTGGCACGTTGCATTGCTGGTTGTTCTCTCGTTGCTCGTTGTCCTCTCGCTCCTCGTTGTCCTCTTGTTCCCGCTCTGCCATCCATCCCCACCAACGCACGTGCGCACGCACCACACGCAAGCGCACGCACGCACGCACGCACCAACGCTGTATATAGGCTGTATATAGGCCCTGTGGGCCAGAGCTGGCCCATGGGCACAGGGTCAGTAGGCCGCGGGGCACAGGGTCAGTAGGCGATAGTGTAGGGGCACGCACGTTGACACGCTGGCACACACGTGCAGACAATGGGGGACAGACCAGAAGAGGTGATGGAGATGGTGGCCAACACCATCGTTTCGGCCATTTTCTTCTGGGGATGGGGTTACGTGCTCGCCAAGCGGTTTGTCCCCGTGTGTGTCTGTTGTGTGTCTGCCCCTCGCCTACACTATCGCCTACTGACCCTGTGCCGCGGGGCCTACTGACCCTGTGCCGCGGGGCATACTGACCCTGTGCCGCGGGGCCTACTGACGCCGTGGCATGGCAGCATGCGAGACTTGCTGCTCGCCTTCCTCTCTCTCTCTCTCTCTCTCTCTCTCTCTCTGTATTCATACACATTCCTATATGCACAAATACACACACACATACACACATACATAGAAACAATTATGCATGTACACACATACTGTGCCTGTGTGTATGTGTACACGCGCACGCGCGCGCGCACACACACATGAAGGTGTTTGTGCATGCACATATGTAGATGATGGAGCATGCACGCCCTCCTGATTGCCCCCCCTCCCCTGCACTCCGCTCCTCTACCACGCATCCCCTGCTGCTGCTTTGGCGGCTGCTTTTCCTCGCCCTTGCGGCCCTGGCAGGCGAAACCAAGCGCAAGAGCAAGGAAGGCAAGAAGCATTTTCTGAAAGTGCCATGCCTCTCCTCGCAGATGGGGTGGACAGAGAGAGAGAAGCAGAAAGTGCATGAGCACCCGTGTTGGAGAAGAGTTAGGAGAGCGCACAGCGTGTAGTGTATATGTAGTGCCCGCCAGCTTGACCTCGCCTCTCCACCAGACCCCTATCTTGCTCTCAATCCAACCCCTCTCTCGCTCTCCATCAAACCCCTCCTCTCTTGCTCTCTCAACACGGCCGCCTGGCCAGCACGTGCATCCAAGCCCCTCTTCTGCTTCTCTCAATACACAACCATGAACGGAGCGAGAGAGAGGATGGACGGAGCGAGAGAGAGGATGATGAGGATGAAAGGAGCGAGAGACGACTGCGGTGGAGCGCGTGTTTGCGACACTGCTGTGTCTGTAACAACTTGCAGCGTCCTCCCCGCACAAGGGAGAGGGATGGCTGGTCTGAATCAAGCTTGATTCAGGCATCACACGTGTCAGGTGTTACACGTTTCTTACGCGTGCGCGCGTTTGTGGTAGTTCTTTTGCGACAGAATAATCCGGAGAAGCCCTCCCCCCTCTCTCCTCTCTGATTCGAGCACACTCGGTGCACTAGAGCACAAAACATGAGCGCTCGGGACCCTCGCTCTCCTCTGCATAAAGCGCGCGCGAGAGCGCGCGTGTGCGCGCGAGAGACTTGCCTCATGATAGATTTCCCACAAGTTGTGAGAGGGTATGAACAGACTTGAGACAGGGCGACAGGTGCTATGCACCGACAGGTGCTATGCGGCCGACTACCCAGGCTCTCTCAGGGACTTGGCCAGCGCCAGGATTTCTTGGAAACTCTCGTAGACTCCGTCCACCATCAGCACCGCCCTGTGTGTGTGTGTGTGTGTGTGTGTGTGTGTGTGTGTGTGCACGTGCGTGCGTGCGTGCGTGCGTGCGTGCGTGCGTGCGTCTCTCTCGCTCTCTCTGCGTATGGGAGCATGTGCAGCATAGTTGGTGCGCTAGGAGGATGCCAGCGGGGCTAGCGGCGGGGCAAAAACAGGGCACGCCTCGTGACATCTGCAACCCTTGTGCAGTAGGTGCCTATTCACTCATCCATGCGCACGCACACAGAAGAGAGGGGCGGGAGAGCGCGCGAAAGAAACAGGGACAGGGCACGGGGAGAGGGTGGGGCGACGAGGAAGCGTACGCAGCACTCATCCTCATAGATTTTCCCAGCGCCTTGCCCAGGCGGCTGCGCGAGAGAGCAAAGACGACGGGAATGCCGTGCGTGCGCGCTTCCTTGATCAAATCCTCTACCTTGTCGTCCAGACCCCCTTCGCTCTGCATGCGTTGGTAAGCGTGTGTACGTGAGTGCATCAAGCATGTGGTGTTCCATGCGCCGTCCCGCGAGTGTGGGCGTGCGCGTGCGCGTACCGGACTGGGCTCGATGTTGGGAGCGACGAAAACCACGCGCGCTTCCTGCGTGCGGATGGAGCGGTGTACTTCGCGCAGTCCCGACTGCCGCCCCATTTGTTTTCTTTCTTGTGAGCGCAATGAGGTGAGCGCAATGAGAGTGGAGAGCCGTGCCCGCAGCACGCAGCGTCTTGCCAGACTCTTGCCTTGCCAGTTCTTGCGCCGTTTGCATGTGAGCAACGCAGCGAGACGCGCAGGAGACACACATCGTCAGGTACCTGGAGCCGCCGCTTCATTTTCGCTTTCAAAGCATCCCTCTCGCGCAGCCGCTCCTGCAGCTCGTTGAGCTTTCGCAGGAAGGCGTCGACCATGACGTTGAGGCCCTCATCCAGCTTCTGGTCGCAGTAATCTCGCACCAGCATTTTGTTGTCTGCAGGCGCGCGCGCGTCGGCACGCTAGTGAGCAGGAACATGTGCAGATGTGCACAGGAGGGCGAGCTTGCACACGTCTGCATGCGAGGAGAGCGGGCGTCATCGTCATGCAAAAGCACTCTCTCCGCGAGAGGCACCGAGTCCACTGGGACTGTATCCATGAGCACATGTAAACACTGGGACTGCCTGCCTCCTTGGAGCGCATGCACAAACGTGTGCGGGGGCGCGGAGGGGAGCATACTCTTGCCGTCGCCGTGATTGACAGAACCAGTCGTCACAGTGACTTTTTTTGTTTGCGCAGCAGCCTCAGATGGTCTGGCCACCTGCTGTCCCTCCTTTCCCTCCTTGCCGTCCTTTCCTTCTGCGGCCCTTGCCTGGTCAACCCCCGCGCTGCCCCTGCCCCTCCCCTTTTTCTTGGGCGATTTGGCCTCGCCGCTGCCGCCGCCTCCGGCATGTGCGGTGCTGTCAGATCCCATTGCAGGCGGTGTCGCTCCCGCTGACCGCTGCTCCTTCAAGGGCGCACTCTCCGAGCCAGTGCCAAGGGTCTTGGCCGACCACCCGGCGCTTACAGCCAGCGACGCCTCGGTCGCAGAGCTGTGGCCGCCTGGCGGCACGTGCGGTGACGCATGACCCACGCCTTGCGCTGCAGGTCTGAACTCGGGTGCGTTCACCTGTGCCCACTGCGGAATGGCTCGACCATCCGCATCGCCGCGCGATGCTGCGCCCCCCGCTCCCCCGTCCCCCGTTGTCGCAGTGTGCACCCCGTCCCCGGTTGTCGCAGTGTGCGCCACGTCATCTGCGCTGCGGGCCCTTGCGCGTAATGGCCCGCTGTGCAGTTGCTGCGTCCACGACACGGCAGACGGCAGCTGTGACAAGGCGCACTGCTTTGCACCTTCTCCATTGTCCTCGTCGCTCTCATCGTCGTCCTCCTCCTCCTCTTCATTGAGCGAGTTGAGAAGATGCTGTACATGCTCCGGGTTGGAGGGGTCCATGCCCCGCTCACTCAACCATTCTACCGCAAGTTGCGATGCTTCGTGTGCCGCATGCCCTGCAACCCCTGTGTCTACCGCAGAACCACCCTCCGCGTCGCCGCCATCGCCGCCATCGCCTGCACTCTGCCCTTCTGGCTGGGCAGATGCGGCGGCCACGCCAGCGCCGTCCCCGTGAGCAGCAGCAGCAGCGTCCGCCGACGCCTGCCGTTCTAGACGCTCCTTGCGGTCGCGCAAGATGAGTTTCTTGAGCGGAGAAATCTTCTTCTTCTTGCTGCCGCCCTCCCGTTCTTTGCGACGCAACACGACGAATTGGTTCTGGCTGTCGGCAGCGTTCGGGTTGCGAACCAGATTTTCTGTGCGCTTGTGTGCCTTGTGTTTGCTGCTGTCCATCTCAACTCGTTGCTTCGCAGTGTATGGCGTCGGCATCTTCACGTCCTTTCTGCGGAGTACGGGCATCAACTCCGACAGCAGGATGGGTGCCTTCTTGCCAGCCTTCCTGGCGTCAGCCGGCGCAGCGCCCGCTGGAGGACCCGGCGGAGTTGGCGCCATCCTTGCGCTCTTTGGCGGCGCGCTCAACTGCCCGTGCCCTTCCGCCTCGCGGGCCCTGGCACCCCAACCACCCCACGCCGATGGTGCATACGCTTGAGCCGATGCTGTCTCTGTGCGACTCGCGGCCTTGAGCTTGGGCGCGACAGTGATCCACTCCTGCTCCTGTGTTTGCTCATGGTGCGCAGGCGCCTTGTGTCTCAGCAAAGCCCCGCTTGCGTGGGGGGTTTCGACGTCGAGTGGGCGTGACCAGCGCCCAGCCGAGCTCGCGTCTGCTGCCCATGACCCCCTCGGCACAGGCGGAGGGGCGGCGAGGTCAAGCACCGGAAACGATTGTGCGTCACTCGTAAACAGCACTGGAGCCTCCGATTCCGTCTTCTTTGCAGACTTGCTGTCGTGTTTCTGCGCACCAGCCCCCCCGCTTCCCGTCAGGCAACGAGACTCCGGCACCGCCGGAGCCCCCTTGGTGTCAGACCAGGCTGCACCTTCCGGAGCCCCTTTCTGCCAGGCAACGGGCTCCCGCGGCCCCGGAGCCCCGGAGCCCCGGAGCCCCGGAGCCCCTTTGGTGGCAGGCAAACGGGCTCCCGCGCCGCGCTCCCGCACCGCGGGACACCTCTTCCTGTCAGGGAACGAGGCTCCCGCGGCCCCTGCGCCCGTTTCCCGTCAGGCCAAGAGGCTCCCGCACCGCCGGAGCCCCTTGCCCACCAGGCAGCAATCGCAAGCACACTCCCGGCCGCGTCGCCGACCGCGGATCTTCTGTACCTGTGTGACAGCGGCGACTGGGGCGGCGGCTTTCTTGGCCTTGACACCGGCCTGCTTCGCGCCAGCAGCTGCGGACGCGCCCTCCCGCTGGAGAATGGCGCGCGGGGCGGCGGGCTGCGACGCGTGACTGCCCCTGTCGGGCTGGCCCTGCGGACGGCCCTTGGCCTCGCGGGCGCCGTGCGCGGGCGCTGTCGACGGGCGCTCCGCGCTGCCCGCGGCGTTGTCCCTGGCCTTGCCCGCCGCCCCCTTGCCCCATCCCGCCGCGCGCGCCCCCTCTGCTGGCTGCGCTGTGTGCTGCTTGCGGCGAAAGTCTGCAGGCGCCGCGGCTGCCTTTGGCCCCGCACCCCTGGCGGACGCCGGGCGCTGCGGGGACGCGCCCGGCGCAGCCTTGGCCGGCATCTGCTGGCTGATCGCGGCGGCCACGCTCAGAGGCGGCGTGAGCACGCACGGCGCCGCCGCGCCGGCTCTGCTGCAAGGCGATTTGCTGCCGTATGTGATGATGGGCACGACATTCATGAACATGGGCTGAGTTCTAAGGAAAGGTTCGTGGGCAACGTTACTTTCAGCTGGAGCCCCCCGGCAGTTGGCAAACAGGGGCCCCAGGGCAGGGCAGGTAAGCCTGAGGGTGGCCGGGGGCGCGAGGGCGGCAGGATGCAGCCCGGGTCGACGCAGCCGACTGGGCCCCTGCGCCCGCACCCCCCGCCGGGAGAGCGTCCGCGGTCGGCCAGCTCCGCGGCCTCGCACTGGTCCGCACCCCCGCCGCCACCACACCCTCTTTCAAGGCCCTCGCCGTGTGGCGCACCACACCGCCACGCGTGCACCGCGCGCGTGGCCACATGCGATCGCACCACTCTCTCCGCTCTCCTGCCCTGCCCCGCTGCATGTCTTTCCTGCCACCACCGCCGGTCGCACGGGCGTAAGACTTGTGCGCTGCCGGCAGGAGCTCCAGCGACAGCGCGAGGCGCCCGGCCGGCAGACCTGCCAGGCCCAGCTCCGCTCGTGCCGATCGGCACGACCGCATGATGGGTACGGACATTCCCCTCCAGATTCCGGGCGGCGGAAGCCGGCCTGTGCCAGCAGAAATGAGCGCAGGGACAAACTCATTCGTTCCTCCGACACCGCGCGGCATGGAAAAGTTCATGCAGCTCTACCACCAAGAGGGGAGCGACGACGAGACCGATGCATCCTCCCCCCTGGACCGGCCGGACCAGGCAAGTCGCGCGCACGTGCACGGGGGCGCAGTGTCGTGCGCCGCGGGGAATGCTGACACGCGTGTTCCTGCGTTTTGGCTGCTGTATATAATAGGTTGGCAGGCACAGTTGGCCAAGTAGGCATAGTAGCGCTACAAAGCCTAGTACGCCCTACCAGGCGTGGTAGGCCTCGTGGCGTCAGAAGGCCTCCTAATGCATAGTTTTCCCTTCTATCCCTTCCAACCTATACACCATTATGGAATCTTTGCGTGGCACCTGGCCGCCTCAGCCTTCGTTTCGCATGCACGTCGTTGCCGCGCCCTGACGTCGAGGGTCTTGTGTGTGCCTGCTCGCTGCGCCCGACGCAGGCGCATGTGAGGAACCCAGGGCTGAGTCTGAGTGCCGAGGAGATCTTGCAGCTTGCAAGCTCGCTGCAGCCTGCAGATGCATCCCAGGAGCCTGAGAGTTACAACCCTGAATGGCCAAACAGCTCCAAAACCCCAGAAATGCAATCAGGAGCAGGAGGACTAGACAGCCCCGAGATGCGTTTAGAGGCAATCCATGCGAACGGCGCGCTACCGACGACGGCGAACCGCGAAGACATCAAGCCCTCAAAGGCAGCACACGAGTGGAATCCAGACAGTCAGGACATGTCTTCAACGCCCCAGTCGCAGAAGACCACGCCGCAAGCAGAGCATGAAACCGCTAACAACGTGGAGGATGGCACAGCGCTGGCATACCAATCTGGCAATGTTGAAAATGTACGTTTGCAAAGCGCAAGTGTTGAGGCTTGCGAGCAAGCTACCCCCACAGGACAGTCTGTGCAAGCGCAGCCCGGCGCGTCTCCAAACATGCCGCTGGATTCGACAAGGTCACCGGCTGATGCTGCTCCAGATGGCGTTAAACTCGAAACCGCTAGCGCTGCTGACAGTGGTATTGCAGTCAAGGGGAAGGAGCAGAAAAGGGGGTGCGCACCGCAGGGGCCACCGGGACGGATCGCACTGTATGGCGACGCTACCAGCATCGAAGCCCTCCCCATTGCTGCCTTGCTCTTGGAAACGGCCACGCCGCATAGCCTGGTTTCACCGGAATTGTTGGACGCAGAGGTGATTGCACTGGCCAGGTCGCATAGGACCAGCAAGCGGGTTGCACCAGTCCTAGTCGATGAAGATGGCTTTCAAGTCTGGGAGACTTCAACCATTCTTCGTTACTTGTGCGGAAAGTTTGAGTTTGAATCATGGTTGCCGCGTGACCTTGAAGCTCGCGGCTTGTGCGATAATGCTCTGGAGTTCTGGAGTTCGTCCTTTTTGGATTTTGCAAACCAAGTGCTGTACCCGTCAGTGGGCTTGATGGAGCCGCTGTCCACCAACAAGGCACAATTGACGCAGATTTCGTTCACGTCTGATATTTGGCCAGCAATTCAGCATTTACTCAGCAAAGTGGGTGGTGACTTGCTCGGCGGCAAAACGGCCAACATCTGCGACCTTGTGTTTTTCACCCATCTGGAACTGATCTCTGCAGTCTTGCCTGGCCACTACGTATCAGAACACGAGGGTGTGAAGAAGTATCTCTCGTGCGTCAAACATGCAGTCCCAGCAATTCAACCCTTGGTGAAGGCGGCTGTGGATGTTCATATCAAGATGAAGCAGCAACATGATGGGCACCACCAGGAAGCAGTGAGAACAGAGGCTCTTGCCCCAAAAACTGGTGAAGAGGGCCAGTCTTCGCCGCATGTCGAGTCCGAGTCGAAGGTCCCCGAGGACCCACTGAGACCTGAAGGCGAAAATGCCGCTCAAAGGTCCGAAGCGCCACACGAGCAAGACGGAAAAGGGGCAGAAGTGCAGGCGACCGCTGCGGCGAAGGGGGAGACGGGAGAGCGGGCCGCGGCGGAGACAGCAGCAGCAGCAGCAGCAGAAGCAGAAGCAGCAGCAGCAGCAAAGCAGGCCGCGGAGGACAAGACGGTGGCGGCGGCGAAAGTGGAGGCGGAGGAGCAGGCCGTTGCGGAGACAGCAGCAGCAGCAGCAGCAGCAAAGCAGGCTGCGGAGGACGAGGCGGTGGCGGCGGCGAAAAGAGAGGCGGAGGAGCGGGCCGTTGCGGAGACAGCAGCAGCAGCAGCAGCAAAGCGGGCGGAGGAGGATGCAGCGGCGGTAGCGAAGAGGGAGGCGGAGGAGAGGGCCGTGGCGGAGGCAGCAGCAGCAGCAGCAAAGCAAGCGGAGGAGGAGTCGGCGGCTGCGGCGAAGAGGGGGGCGGAGGCAGCAGCAGCAGCAGCAGCAGCAGCAAAGCAAGCGGAGGAGGCGGCGGCGGAGGCAGCAGCGGCTGCAGCAAAGCAGGCGGATCAGGAAGCGGCTGCGGCGAAGAGGGAAGCGGAGGCGGTGCCACCAGCAGCGAAGCAGGCAGAGGAGGAAGCACCGGCGGCAAAGAGGGGGGCAGAAGAGCGGACCGCGGCGGAGGCGGCGGCAAGAGATAGGGAGGCGGAAGAGAAAGTGGCAGCGGCAAGCCAGGCTCTTTCAGCTGCGGAAGACATCCCAGCAGCAGTAAAGCCAGAAGAGGAAAACAGTCCATCCGCAAAAACAATAGGAGGGAACGTGTCGGCAGAGAGACGGGCGCTGGAGGAATTTGCGCCTCTGCAAGCAGATGTAAATGTCTCTGATCTCCTTGAGGAGGGCGAGCTGCTGGTGGAGTCGTTGGCGGTTGAAGATCAGAGCGCAGTAATCGACACTGTGGCAAACAGCCCTAGTCCAGTTGCAGCGTCTCTCCGTGCCAGCCTATCGCCTCGAGGTCACGCTGAGCCAGTTGGTGTGTCCTCAGATGCGGGACAAGTCCCTGTCGCTGACACGGAAGAGTCTCTGGCTGAACAAGAAGACGCTGACGATATTGATGGGCTTGGCGACATAAACGATGACGTCTTTGACGATGACGACGACAATGATTGGACAATGAAGCAGCAGATACGGTTTGCTGTTGCCGCAGGCGATTGGAACGAGGCGTTGCAATTGAGTGATATGATGGAATGTGCACACAAGCGCAAGGAGGACGTCGAGGATGTGGCGGATGAAACTCAGCTCCGCAACTTGATACAGGATGCTTTGCAAGCAGAGGATTTCGAATCAGTGGCCTCTCTATCGCGCAGGATGTCTGTAGTCAAAGCCGAAGGGCGATTGCGTGAGCAAGTAGCGGAAGCTTTGAGCCAAGGAGACTGGGCACGGGCAAGCCGACTCAGTATGCAGCTTGCTAACGCCTCTGATTACCGACCTCAGGATGTTCCATCGTCCAGGAGCCTTAATCTCACTCCAGTCACGAACGGCCATGTACCACATCCTCCGACCGCGAATATGCGGCCTTACCATAGTGCACCGCGTCAGCGAGCTGCTGCCACACACTCTCAAACAGGATTGCGTAAGCGGACCAGTGACGATATGGAAGCAGGCATGCGAACCGACGGCAGCAAGACTTGGCAAGAAAATGCCCCAACAAGCAAAAGTGCTGCACAACACGTGGACGCAAGCAAAACTGCAGAACAATCATGGAATAATCCTGGGCAAGATACAAGTACAGTCGGGACTTCCCGGGGTGTCTCTGCGCAAGTGAGATCGGAGACGGAAGAGCAGGTCGCGGCGGATGTAGCAGCAGCAGCAGCAGCAAAGAGGGAGGAGGAGGAGGCGGCGGCGGCGAAGAGGGAGGCGGAGGAGCGGGCGGCGGCGGAGGCAGCAGCAGCAGCAGCAGCAGCAGCAGCAGCAATGCGGGCGGAGGAGGAGGCGGCGGCGGCGAAGAGGGAGGCGGAGGAGCGGGCGGCGGCGGAGGCAGCAGCA
>Ga0115006_10002986_pt1 | contig 11351 bp, 21 predicted proteins | sample ArcOceMetagenome_3_FD_88943 | JGI IMG/M metagenome (GOLD analysis project Ga0115006, IMG submission 88943) | Marine eukaryotic phytoplankton communities from Arctic Ocean - Arctic Ocean- Svalbard ARC20M Metagenome | ecosystem: Environmental > Aquatic > Marine > Oceanic | place: Arctic Ocean...
CTCCGTCTGCGCGAACTCCGCGTCCATGCCGTGCATCGCCCCCACCAGCGCCGTCGACAGGCTGGCCAGCAGCTCCACCAGCTCCAGCCTGAGACCACCCGCATCGAATCCACCCATCAGCGAAAGGAGCTCTCGTGGGCGGGAGAGCACAGCGCACGCACGGAGGGCCCTTGTGTGACAAAAACGCACTTGTCTAGCTTGCCCGAGTCGTCGGCATCAAACTGATCGAACAGCCCACCCACGCGCTCCAAGAACCGCTCAGAGCCAAAGAACTTCTGACAGAAGACACGCACGGGGTCGTCCACCTGGATGCCCTCCCCGTCTAGGTACGCCTGCCACAGCTCCTTGCCGTACACGTACTTCTCCATGTGCTCCAGCCGCACCTCGGGCGCGCAGCCGCAGCACGCCAGCAGCGAGTATGTACACGCGCCGCACGACAGCAGCGTCAGCCCTCCCACGCACCCTACACACGCCAACTGCGCGCCGCACGTTACCGCAAGAGCCCCCGATGCCGTCAGGTATGCTGCCAAACCCCTGTTGCGTCTGTTAGAGCGGAGTGCGAACCTACGCCTCCCGCTTCCCACATGTCTGCATCCCTCTGGCTTGTGGCTAGAAACCGATTTGCACGTATACGGTGTACTCACGCGTGGCATGTAGTGGGTGGAGGACTCCACAGCTGGCTGACCACACGACAGCCGCCGTGCTTGGCTGGAACACCCCCTTGTGGGGGCCGTAGGTCACCCCCCTTTCCACGCCGTTGCTTCAACGCGTGGGCTGGGTGCAGGCCTGTGATCAAGAGAGTCACCCAGTCGCGGAGGGCTGCGATAGGGAGTGGCGAGCAGAGGGGTGCGTACGTACCGCGCAGATGAAGGGCGCAAGCAGCACATCCAGGAAGGTGCATGAGCGCTGCTGCAGCTCGACGGGCGTATACCCAAACGCTGCGCTATCGCCGCGTGCATTGCCTAAGAGCGGCAGAGCCGAGTAGCTCTCCGCTGCTGCCATCTGGTTCACTTTGGGGGGGCTGGAGTGTTCGAGAGCCCGGGAGCCCGAGGTTCGGAGGTGCATATGCAGGTGCGCCCGTGCGTCCATGCTCGTCGTCCAACATCCGGTCTGGCGATGACAGGTCACTGAGCGCACGAGCGGACGATGACGAGTCGCAGGCGAGCGAGGTTGAAGTCCGAGAGGCGGACACGGCGAGTGTCAGCAGCACGGGGAGCACAGATTTGCGACGGTTGGTCGCGGCCACGCTGCTCGCCCAGGAGGAGAAGGTGAGCAGAAGGGTGCTCCCCCAGAGATGCCCTCGGCCCACGCCCAAACGCAAGGCGCGCATGCTCCGCGTGCACGTGTTCTTGCCTGCGGTTTTTGCCTGCTGACGTTGCCCCCCTCCGTGTGGCACTGCCCTTCCCCTCTCTGCACTCTCTGGGTCGACAGCCCTTCAGTGACTGCTCCACCTGCTCACGCCTGTGGCGGCTGCCCTGCCCCCGCGCTATCGCTAACAGGCAGATGCAGAGGCGGCGGAGGAGGCGGCAGCGGATGGCAGAGGCTGGTGGTGCACCTGCTGCGAGGGCATAGACAACACCAAGAGCTGGTTCGTGCCATCATCGGCCAAGGCGCATGTGGAGGAGGTGGAAAAGCAGCTATACGGCGGTTCGGAGCTCTGGCAGGTGCGCGCGCACGCGGTTTAACGCTACGCGTTCGGGAGGTTGGAGGAGGGGCGCGGTCGAGGCAAGGGGCAATCCACACCGCGGCGATCTTGGCAGGGAACGGCGTGCACTCAATGGCGAACAGCTCCTTATCGACCAACTCGGTTTCGTCACCCTCCTGGTTATCGAATCCGATGTCAGTGCGATCCAACCTCGACTCCACCGGCGCCAGCAGCGGCAGCAGCGCGTCGCCGCTGGTGGCGAACAGCGCCGCGTGCGCGGTGGGCTGCGCGTCCCAGCGCACCGCCCACCACCGTATACCGACTCACTCAGCCCACCGACGAACGCCGACGAACACCGCCGTATACCGATTCACTCAGCCCACCGACGAACACCGCCGCATACCGACGCGGCTATGCGCTGGGCAGGCACTGCGTGGCACTAACTGGCGTGTTCGGCCAGCAGGCGTGGCTCAACAAGCGCGAAGTGGGCCCAGAGCACGACGTCTTTCGGTTCTGCTCCTTTGTGTTCAATCACCAGCGATTCCTCTCGTCCACAGTCAAACTCTTCACGCACTACATGGCGGACCCGAAGGACACGGAAGGCACCGGCACCATGACGCGGTGCGTGTTCCGTGTGAGGAGATGCATCTGTGACAGTTGTGGGCTCTGCGTGCGTGAGAGTCATGTGCGAGAGTCATGGCACGTGATGACCGCTGGGTGTATGAGAGACGTCAAAGAAGTGCACACTGGAGCGCACCCCGTGTGTAGACAGCTTGCTTCGGCCTTCCTGTGTGACAAAAACCCGGGGGTTTGGACGTACGAGAGCGAAGTGAGTTCCCCCAGTATCAGACATATCAGCGCTTATGTGACCGTTGGGTAGACTGACGAGTCCACGTGCCCGCTTCTTCGTGGGTCGCGTGCAGGGATCAGCTGGTGATGTCGTTCCCCACAGTGTACGTGCTGCTGATGGACCTGATGGCACAGATGAGGGACACACTGGTGCCCAAGGCACTGGAGCCCGACACGCACGGGGAGGTGAAACGCGTGTACGAGGCGTACCAGGCCTGGAGGCAAATGATCAAGCACAAGGAGGTCCATATGGACCTAGCCGCATTCCAGTCCGTGTGCAAGATTGTCTCCGCGTTCGGCGTCTACGCCACCGTGACCGGAGGTAACGGAGGTAGGCGGCTGACCTCTAGTTAATACGCATCGTTATGATCGATCATCACCCTTCGCTAGTTCTACTGTTGCGTGTGCACGCTCTACGTTTCCTTGCCGCTCAACTGGGCAGAGCTATGCGACGTGAGCGCGCGATGCATGGAGGACACTTGAGCATCGCAGGTGGGATGCATGCATTTGAATCGCGAGTCGTCCATGCAACGGGCTCTGCACAGCAACACGCACACCGACGTCAGCGGAAACGGACTCCAACTCCAAACCGGCCCGAACGTTCCTTCCCTCAGAGATGAGCCCACGCGTCAGGTCAGGACGCACCCAAGGCAGTAGTAGCAATACCGGTGGCCGCACGGCTGCGCAAGGAAGGGGACTTTAGGCACGTTGCCGCAGGCGGCACACAGCAGCGGCGACAGCGTGGGCACGCTGCCCGTGGACTGCGGAAACAGCATGCTGCCCACTCTCCTGGCCCAGTAACTGCACCACGCCACGCCACACATGCTGCGGTGAGTGCGCACAGCCACCGGTACCTCATCGCTACCTGTGTCGACAGCAAAAGAGAGTGCGGCCTCTGTTGTGGGCTGTAACAACGGCCCCGGACACCACGCACTGGTTGGCCTGTACCAATCCCCCGGCCACGCAACAACGCACCCGAGGCGCGCGGCGGAGAGCAGCGGCAGCACGAACAACAGCAGCTCGGACAGCTCATGCCACACGAGCTCACGGTTCATGTGCTCGAACCAGGTGGGTTGACTGAAGCCGCGGTCGCGGTACACCAGCCGCGCGCGCACCAGCCTCTCGGGCAGTGAGCGGTATTTGCCGCTGCGCAGAAAGTGAAGAAAGTGCATGAAGCTCGCCGCGTTGTACCCCGCATCCACCTTGCGCAGCACACGCCATGATTTGTGTCTTCGCAGCACAGCGCGCGCCCGCCACGCGCCCGTCAGCGCCGGTGTCGGGTCTTGCGAGTCGGGTCGGGCGAGCACACAAAGAGGCGAGGGAGCTATAGTACCTCCAAGAGGTTGGGGAATGCTGGTTCCATCGCAACATTGTCATGTGGTTGGCCAGGCGCGCCCACGCATACTTGCCCACGACCGTGAGCAGCACTGCGGGCGCACGGGGGGCGTAAGGCTTTTGGACCCGCCTGAGGCTGACACGCGCCGTGGTGCACACATGATGGCATGCATGCAGGCGTGTACGAGGGAGGTCACACACCCAGCTGCACCCGCTGTGCGATAGACAAGTCGCGTCCCTCCAACCCCGTGCGCGCCGCCGCCGTCTCTTCGCTGACGGAGCGCTCGTCTCGGTATCGCAGGTTGAGCAACGCAGCGCCCGGCGTCGGTGCGCCCCGACCTAGCGTACCCAACAGCAGCAGCAGCTCGCCCACGCACTCCAGCTCCGCGAAGGCCACCAGCGAGCCCGCTGAAGTAAGGGAAGTCCGAAGAACAACGATCCGTGGTCAGCACGCCCGTGTGAGGTGTGTGGTGTACAGATGACCTACCCGCACGCAGACGGGAGGGTGCTACGACGCACACAGGGTGGCCTTGCCACAACAGGGGTCGGGTCGGAGGCTACGCACCCGAGCTAAAGCCGGAGAAGACCTCCACCAGCTGGTCGCGGATCAGCTGCAGCAGCTCTGTGTCCAGGCGCGCCGCGTCTAGCTGACTCACCTGCGCAGCACTCGCCCCCCGTGCGGTTCCTCAACCCGTGGCGCACGCCACGCCAACGACCACGGACACAGCGTGCTTCCTCGATCGTGTGCATCTGTGGACACGTACGCACCCGGTTCACCCGCATGTCCGCGGCCTCCATCGCGGCGTTAGGGCTTCAAAGGAATCGATCCTCCAGGTGGCACTCTCCCAGACAGCTCGCAGGCACCATGATGATGGACGTGGTCAACTGGGACAACTTCCGGATCATCTTCGGCGTGTACTTCCTCTTCCAGCTGTACCGCCTGGCCTCGTTCGTCTTCCGCAAGCCCGCCAACCTCAAGGGCAACTTTCAGGTCCGTAAGCGACCGCGGGGACTCCGCGCTGTGTTGCCCACACCAACCATATCCGGTTTCGGCGTCATCCACTCCGCCCGTAGGACGCGGTAGGAGGATGCTGACCAAACCCCAGAGCACCCATCAGCCCACCCCACGGCAGACATGCCGTCGCCTATGATGCACGACTGTGCTGTGTGTACAGTAGCGTCCCTCCGCGAGCGCTCGTGCGGGACAGAAGGCCGGTGCCGCGTCGGCGAGCGATCAATGGCATCTGAGGCGGAGGGGGCGGTCTGCAGACGATCCACAACTTCGAGGAGTTCACGTCAGCTGTGCAAGCTACCAAGGAGGACCCGGATGACGTGGTGCGTGCAAATCGCCCGGCAAAACACCACCACCCTCTGTCCAACGATAGTCGTCACGTCACGTCCCAGCAGGGCTCACTCTCACGCGCGGGCGGGCGGGCGGGGCGAGCAGATGGTCATCTACTTTGTGCGTGCCACCAAGTTCTCCGGAGGGTGCAAGATAGTCACGCCGCAGGTGACCTTGACGTCGCTGGAGGTATGAGCATCGCCCGATGTGGCCCTCTGGGAACCCCTCGCACCGATCGCGTGTGGACTCGGGACAATTTTCCAATGAGAAGTTCGACAGGGGAGCCCCTATTGAGTGCTGATGGAAAGCACGCCTGGTGGGCGAGCGTGTAGTTCGTCTGAGATGTCGCCTGGTTCAGTATTGAAATCCCATTTGAACCACAAACGGCCACTCTGCCCCCCCGGCAAGCTGAGGTGGCGTGCTTGCGCTGGGTGCGGTGGCGGTAAACTCAGTACTCGGACCAGAAGTTTTTCTTTCTGGACGTGGACTTGAACGCCGACCATATGAACATCGTGAGGAACCTGGGGATCAAGAAGGTGCCTTATTTCGTGCTCTTCAAGGACGGGCTGGTGGTGAACCAGTGCGAGGGCGAGGGCTCCGATAAGATCATTCGTAAGTGGCTGGCGGAGCACGGCTGCACTCGCAACCCCATCACGCAGATCGACGTCGCCGAGCGGGCGGTGAACAGACAGGTGGCAAACGAGGCGGAGGCGCCCAAGGAGAAGGAGGCGGAGGACAAGAAGGATGAGTAGAGAGGGTGAGACGCGGGTCTTGACGCCACCACGTCGACACTGCATCCGAAGTTCTGATGTGCCTTAGAAGCGATCTCTAGCGATGACGATGACTCCATCCTCGTGCGTGAGTTCGCAGACGTCTGACGCCTGCGGGTTGAGGTGCGTGCGTGTGCCCAGCCGCCACCCCACGGCGGTCTCGCCGCGCGCGTGCGCCGCGTCCATCAGCTGGCGGAACGACGTGGGCTGCCCTATCCGCGTGTAGAAACGCGGGTCTTTGATGAAGATGGAGCTGCCGCCCAGCTGCAGCAGCTCTGACCACACTCCGTTGAGCTGCGGATGCTCCACAACCTGCGGGCGCAAGCCAAGCAGTCAGCAGCTGTCAGACTCTCTGTCATGGGCACACGATGGGAGAGAGACCCGTTCGTATATTACCTGTGAGATGAACAACCCCATGAGCTCCATCGTGCTGATGTACCCAAAGTGCTTGTGCGTCTTGCGAACCTGAACACGCGCACACACGCTCAACCGTCCGCTGCCGTTTCCAGGCGAGAGTCGAGAGTCCAGGAGCAGGTGTGGGCCTTGCCTGCTGCCCTAGGCGGCGATCCACCAGCTCCGCGACGAGCGAGCGCGGCGTGATTTTCATCTCCTTGCAGATGTCCTCCGCCATGAGCGCGCAGAAGATGGCCTTCTTGTCGGACGACGAGAACAGCTTGTTCACACTGCGCTCCAGCCGCCAACGTTCCAAAAAGACTCAGTCTCGCGTTCCCTCGCGTTCGCAGTGTACGAAACGGACACTGCGGGGGGAGGAGCTTGTGGGGGTGGCTACCGACCCCTCCACCACCTTGGGCTACCAGCAGGGACACTGGCAGCTCCATGCGACTCCTCTCACCACCGGCGCTCTTAGTGGGGGGAGCTCGTCCCCACCGCTGTGCGTCTGCCACCAGCCACCCGTTTTCACATCAACGGACCCAAGGCGCGGCAGCGGGGTGTGTAAGTTGACGTCACCTGTCCTCTGCAACCACCACGATGGACGTGGCCAGGTCGTGGCGCGCCTTGCCCAGGTTCAGCGCGTGCATCACGTCGGTGCGGCTGCACGGGTTGCCCTTGACGTGCGTGATGCGCAGGTTCTTCATCTTGGCCTGCCCGTACGAGTTGAGCTTGCGCTGCAGGATCACCTCGCGCTCCTCGATGGGCGTGTCCGCCAAGATGACCATCTCGCAGTCCTTGGGCACCACCTGATGAGACCGCACGCAAACCGCGCCAGGCAGATTCGGGTCTAGCGTCAGGGGACTCGAGAGGATCATCACACGCTCGGCAAGCTCGCTTTACAGACAACACGTTTTGGTGTTTCACTCCCACTCCAAGGAATGTGTACATGCGACGTCGCCGCATTCCAACAACTCAGGCTCATTCAACCCACCTGGTCCAGCTCGAAGCAAGTCTCTGCCACACCCACGCGCCACCCGCACAGCAGGATGCGCTGCGCCTGCTCCTTCGAGATCATGTCGCGCTGCCACCGTGCGCTCTCCACCGCGCGCCGCTCCGGTGTGGACAGTGGCTCCTTCTTCGCCTGTCGCCCCCGCCCCGCCGCCGTGCGCTCGACGCTCACGCTCTCAGCGCTCCCACTCTCACACCCGCTCTCGTCACCGCCGCAAGTGTGGCCATCGGAACCAACAGCAGGTGCAAGCGCTGCATCGGCAAGCGTGGCGGTAAACACCCTTACCCTAACCCAAACCATGATGCGGGACTTGCGGGTGAGGGTGCTGGAATCGTGCTGGTTTTGTGGGGTGGGTCTTCTTCTTGCGCCTGTTGTGGCGTGCTTCGTGCCCTGCGTACTAGTTCCTTAAGCGATTGGCTTGTGCCCTCGACACTCCTCTTGTTCCGTGGATTTCGGTGTTCTTGCAGTGGTTTCAAACCCTGACCATGGATGGATTATCAGACAACGCCACCGGATACCAACACCAACGCACCTTGACGGGCGAGGGCGCCTCCTCCACCACCACGTAGCCGCTGCCCTGGAAGTCCACTCCGTGGCGGAAGCCGGCCTCCGGCACCCCCACGGGAATGGGCGGCAGCTCTAGCGTGCCGCCGGCGCGGACGGCCCGCGCCATCTCCGTCAGCCGCGCGGGCGGCTCGCGGTACGTGTGCTTGTTCGCGATGAGCATCAGCGAGTCGCCCGCTCGGTACACCTGTTAGATTGCACCCGCAGGCAATGTGTGTGGAAAACGTCAGCTCTCTCACGCCTTCGATCGCCTCCCAGGCGCATTGGCAGTTGTGATCGACGACCTGCTACCGGGAACCTACGCGCTGAAAGGAGAGCAGGTCGCACGGAGCCGGATTTCCAGAGCGGACGTAATGATTCACTCTTGGCATAACCCAGAACGCTTCTTCAGCTCCTTGGTCTTCCACACACCGCTCTACCAGCTTGGCAAAGGGACATCGACATCGACATTGCGAACGCTCCCTCACTGCAGGTCCAAGCCACCCCTTTGTCTCCCACTATCTCTCTCTCTCTGCGTCTGCTGGCCTTCCCAGCACCTCCACCCTCTGTCGACACTGGGCTCACCTCCGCCTCCTCCGGGTGGAACATCACGGTGCCGTCGCGGATGAGACCGGCCACGATCGCGTCGTCGAATCCGCGACGTATCGCACGCATGGGGATGCCGTCTAGCTCGGGGTACTGCCGCAAGTTGATGATTGTGCCTGCGTGCGTTCCAGGGAGACAGCGCGGGTGTCATCAGGCGCAGCGGGTGGTTGGTCTGTGTTAGCACTGACGAGCGCGTGAGCGTTCGTGCGGTGGCGCGGGTGGTTGAGAGCGGCGGAGGAGGGGAGGGGAGTGTGGAAGAGGTAGAAGCAGCCAATTCGATCGTTCTTTTGGGTTTCCTGCTGGGAAGGGGCTGGTGTTGGAGCTCAACAGTAGGCGCGGCGCGAGGCGTAGCTCCGAGTGAGCCGGTCGTTTCGGTGGAGCAATGGGCTGTTGTGGAGGGTAGCCAATGGGCATTATCAATTGGTCATCCCAGCTGCCCAGCGGGGGCGAGAGAGAGATAAGCGCGAACGGACCTGTGTGCCGCATGAGCTTGCGGTACACCTTGGTTAGGCCGCCCTGTTGCATGCACTGCGCGAGCAGACGATTGGTCATGTCCAGCACGGGCTCCGCCGGCAGCCCGCTCACCGTCTTCATCAGGTTGCCGGACGACGGCTTGGACACCTCCATCACCACCTGCGGCCGCGAGCGCGGCGCCGCGTCGCCGCTGCGGACGAACGAAACCCGCCAAAGCCCAAGTGAGTCGTAAGCGAAACCCACTCAGCTGCCTGGGAAGCATGATGATGATGATGATGGGTGCGGGATGACATACCTGCGCACTTCCGCCGCGCTCTCGCCCGCGCTGAGCGCCATGAGCGAGCTCAGCATGGCGGCGTCCGCCGTGTGCACATCGCGGTGGTTGGCCAGCAGCACCACCTGCGAAGCGCGTGTGCGGTGTGTTCAGTTCACCCTCCCACGCCAGGAAAAAGTCGATCCACCGACGATACGATACACCCACGCGAACGAGCGTAACGGGCTCACACACCTTCTCTGCCTTGTGCACCGCGGACCGTCGGAAGGTCTCCTTGGACGAGATGTCGCCGTGACGGATCAAGACGTTCAGCTTGGGATACTGCGTGCTCATCAACGCCGCATCCTTGATGGGGTCCTCCTCCGGCGTCAGCAGAATCACCTGGTGGCAGATCCACACAGCGTAGCCCCTTAAGGCACGGAGGGCCACCCCAATTTGGCTGGTGCATCACTCTCTTGCGCGCAAGCAAATCGGGTGTCTGTGTCCAGCAGAGTTGAGAGTGGGGACGTCACAACTACAAGCTCTCCACCCTCAACGCAGAAAGAATTGCCCCTTCCTGCACCGGAAAGTAGCTGTCCACAATCGCGTCGTAAAGAGGACAGACTCGTGTGTCATCACATCAGTCGCACCGTCTGCTTGCCGCGGCCGCGGCCGTCCTCCAGCGCATACATGCGCGAGCGATCCAGCTGGCGCAGCAGGCTCATCAGGTGCGCGTTGTGTCCCGCCACGACCACTGCGATGCGGCAACAACCCGAACCGTCGTTATTCTGCAGTCAACCGTCAAGTGAATGGATAGGTGGATTGGCTCAAGCGCCTTGTGCTCTTGAAGTATCGAGATGTACTTTTTTCCTTCGAAACCAACTACCACGAGTTCCGGATGGAGGGGGCAAACTAACCATTAACCAGGCACAAAAACTTACCATGGCCCTGCTCGCGCACCGGCCGCAGGTCGCGGCCCGCCGCGATGGTCTCGAAGCGCACGCGCATGGTGGCGGACACCGTGCCGCACAGGATGGAGTAACTGAGCAGGCCGCCCACGGACAGCGTGAGCGCCAGTGCGCGCCCGTACGTGTGGCTCTCCTTGGTGTGCGTGGACGACGCCGCCACGCACGACCACGACGCCCACAGGCAGTTGCCGAACGTCGGCTTCTGCCCCAGCGCCGTGCGCTTCATCCCCCGCAGCGCACTGCGTCACGATAGACAGCGTGCGTGTACCCGTCCCCGTCAACGTATGAAGCTCGACGCCCACGACCCGGTGAACGGGGCAGGGGGCAATAGAGACAAGGCGACGGTCGAGCACGGGCGCGCATGTGTATGTACAGAGGGGGCATGTGTATGCCGAGAGTGCGGCGGGCTCTGAGGGGAAGTCACTCACAAGATGTACCACACAGTGGCGCCCAGCAGCACCCAGAAGAAGGTGAGCATCACCAGGAACATGATGGACGTCACCGGGTACCGCTCCATCAGCACGTCCAGCCTGAGGCGAGGTGAGGGGAGCCGTCCGCGTGAGCAGGCGAGCCATCGGAAAGCGGCGCAGCGACGATCAGGTGACATATCGCAAAGACCCTTCTTTGTTGTTCACACCTCGACGTCAACCAAGATTTTGCATTTGGGCCCCAGAGCGCGGGAGAGAGGCGGATGAGGGGGCAGGGGGCGCACTGGTAGAAGAAGAAGCCCACGGCGGCGTCACCCCATGTCTCACCGCTATAGCGAAAGTCCGATGCGGCTAATGTGGCCGCCGCATTGGCTGCCGTGGTGGACGACGCGAGCGCGGGCGTTGTTGTTTGAGCGGTGAGTGACGCCGTGGACAAGGCCGCCGCGGCCGTGGCCTCGCGGCTGGACCTCACGTGTGTCTCCGCCGCACGCAATGACGTGGGCGCCGCCAGCACGCACAGCGCTCCCACGATCACCGTCGCCGCCGACGTGCGCACCACCGCAAACGCCGTGTTGCGCCACTCGTCCGCGTCCGCCGCGTCCCGCTGTTGCTCTCGCCACTCGCTCCCGTGCTCAGTCGCGTGCTCCTCGTGCGCCTGCTGAGGCTTCGCTCCGCGCTCTGCTCCCTGTGCCTGCTCGCTCGCTGCCTCTCTCGCGCCGCCGCCGCCGCCGCCGCC
>Ga0115006_10002988_pt1 | contig 11348 bp, 7 predicted proteins | sample ArcOceMetagenome_3_FD_88943 | JGI IMG/M metagenome (GOLD analysis project Ga0115006, IMG submission 88943) | Marine eukaryotic phytoplankton communities from Arctic Ocean - Arctic Ocean- Svalbard ARC20M Metagenome | ecosystem: Environmental > Aquatic > Marine > Oceanic | place: Arctic Ocean...
GAAGTCGTTGTTGTTGTATCCGCGCTTGAGCTCGATAGAAATGCATTTGTAGTCCGACATGAAGGCAGACAGCCTGGTAAGCGACTGCTTGCCAGAGCCACCCAGCCCGACCAACATGGCATTGCCGCGGGGCGATCGAAGGATGCGCGCGAGCCTCGAAATGTGCTCGATAGCATCGATGAAAAACACGAGATTCATCGTCTTCGGCGTCGACATATTGTACTCCTCTAAGTAGTTCTCCATCAGCTTGGCAAGCTTGAGGGGATCTGACACGGGTTCGTAAACGCGATCATCGCCTGTAACACCCATGCGCAAATAGTCTCCGAACAGAATCGGGCTCTGGACAAAAGTCTCTTCGTAGTTCCAATCCAACATGAACCTACGCTTGAGCATCTCGTGCAGCTGCCAACCTCTCCACTCATCAGCAAGCAGACGCAGGCAACCGGAGCAGGCGCAGAATACAAACAAAAAGTGTTAACAGGATGTGACACTTTCAAATGAGAAAGAACGTACCCAGCGCTGAAACTGATCTTTGTCTTCGGTATCGATGAGCCGATCCTGGAAGACGCGCTGATTCTCATGGCACCACACGCGCAAAAAAGTCCTCACGTCTGGGCAGTTGTTGACTTTGAGCGACAAGATGCCCTGGAACACCTTGGACAGGTCGCGCAGATTGAAAGTGTAGTGGCTCTTGGCTGGCGTTGGCAGCATTTCCGACGAAATCTTTTCGTAAATGTCAATGCTGCTGTCAACAGTGGTCTTGACCAGCGCCTTGATTTCAGCCGGAAATACCGTGAGGTGGCCGTCTAAAACCGAGGAAAAAATGACACCAAGCACACTGCGCGAAGGCGCATCTACGGTCAGCATTGAAAAGTGGCGGTAGTATCGTGCCGTCACGAAATTGCGCCCTCCTCCTGGAGGTCCGCAAGCAGAAACCACAACCATGTCTTGGATTAGGAAGTAGTCAAACTTTTTGCGATCGTAGAGCCCTCCGATTTTGCGGTAGTGCTCGAGTGTGTCGATGACCTGCCGCAGCAGTTCGATAGGAGGCTGTGCCCCATATTCCTCTCGTGCGGGCATGTTGCAGTCGTCGATGAAGCACACCAATTTCTTGTTCACTGGCGCTCCCATGACGCCCTTGCGTTTCTTTTCGAAGCGCAACTCCAGCATCTCTTGCGTGCGCGGGCTGCTTGACTGTGCTGAAAAGTTGATTGTGAAAGGAACCAAACTGCCAGGCACCTCGCGTGTGAGAAACTTGCCAGGTTCCGCGAGGTTATTCAAGCAATCGATCATAATGACTGACTTGCCGGTGCCAGATTCACCCACTAACAAAGTCCCGCGATTAACAGCAGTAAAGGCCTCGGTAAGATAGCTGAAGCGCACCGTGTCTTTGGTTGGCACCAGGATAGATGAGTACGGTTGGTTTTTGTCGTACACGAATTGCGGCGTAATTTCCTCCCAGGCTCTGAATTCTTTGCTCTCGATGTCAACGCAGTAGTCGTACACAGTGCCAGCATTAGGGAAGCGGATGATTGACGCCAGCTTTTCACGCACGAACTCCGAGAAAATTTCCTTGCTGGCATCTACAAGGTTTCCGCCCACGGACCAGACAAGCGAGAAGAGAAACCAACGCTTGAACAGCTCTTCGATGCCTTCGATCCCAAAATCGAGCTCACCACTCTCCAGGACCGGAAGAAGCCCGCGCTCGGGCACGAAAAGAGACTCCAGCAGCCGACATAGCGATGCGGCAAGGTTATTGTCTTCAGATGTGATTCCTCCCTCCTTACAGTCGCGACGCACAATGAGGATGGCCTCAGCAAGATTGTCGACGATGAGTTTCTTTAACAGCTCCCTGAGCTCCTCTGGGCACTCTTTGGGCACGTACATGGCAAGCCACGTCATAGGAAAGGCAAGAAAGCCCAGCGCTTCGGGCGGGATCCACACCACTCCCAGACGACTAACAGTGGCCGGAGACGCCACAGCACAATCCTCTACTTCAAAAATCATTCGTAGAGTGTTCCCTGCGGTGATCTCATCATGTTATGCGAGTGATGAGCCACTAGTACTGCAATTACAAGCATGCCAAGCGCAAACCCCAAACACGCAAGAGCAAACACGAAAAAGCAGACTAAAACTCTGAGCTGTAGGCTAGGAGCATGACAAAAGATGCGAATGGCAGAGATCTACCATTCAGCTTGATGCGCTCGCCGTTAGGAAGGCACAGCGTGCGATTGTCATCGAGCACGGTGTTCATGTTCTCAATCCAAATCGCGTCGATGGGCCCATCGAAGGTGATGAACTGCTTGTCGTCTGAGGTGTCATTGTTAGCAGTGCGGATAATCGTAGAGCCCAGCCCGTCCGTCCACTCATTGGTCATGAGGTTGTAGTTGCCATACAATTCGCCCATCGAGATGCTCTTGGGATTCAAGATCAACGTGTGCGTAGTCTGGAAAGCCTGGTCTGCGTGGCCTTGCTCGCGCAGCCGCGTCATTGCCTCAGCAAGAGCGCGATTGGTGGTCGTCTTCCCTGAACCCGTGGGGCCCACAACCATCATGCCAAACCGAATGCCCAACACCTCGTACAGCTCAATAGCCTTGGCCATGATGTCGTCATTTACCACCAGGAATTTCTCCTCCAGACACGCAACAATCTCAGCATACAGCTGGCCTGTTTCTTGCTTCGGCACGTCGACTCCAGGAAACAGATCCTGAACAATCGCGTGGAACAATATGACATCTGCTTTGAGAAACTTGGGCAGATTGGAATCACACATAGCGCGGATGAGAGTGATGTTTTCGGGCATGTCCGGGTTTGCGCGCTTGCCAGCCCCTGCCATCACAAGCACACTCTTGACAGCACGCATCCCGAAGTCGTAGTGCGGCGGAGCCGACACCTGCTCCGATGCAAGCTTGTACAACTTGGTCATCTTCTTGGAAAGCGGCCGTGACGTCTCATATCCTTCCGCGAACAGTGAAATTTCGGCAATCAGTGAATAGTCGGGAACCATCATGGACATTGGCCTGAAGAGAGCCTTGAGATTGTCAGGAAGCTCCGCTCGTCCAGCGTATCCCGGGTTCATTGTGATAAAGGCTCCAAAGGTGCCGATAATGGGAATATTGGAGCCCTCAAAGTCAAAACGGGCCACTTTCTGGCGCAGAGCAATCTGAATTGTGATCACCTGCTGCGCAACGACCGAGAGAACTTCCACAGTGATACGATTGAACTCATCAAAGCACGCCCACGCGCCGCACTGCGCAAGGCCCTTGAAGAATTTGCCCATGAATATGTAGTCAAGGTTGTCACCGCAGTTGAAGACAATGCACTGCATGCTGAGAGCCTTGGCAAGGTCCTTGGTCGTCTCCGTCTTTCCGGTTCCCGCCGGGCCAGCGGGTGCGCCACCGAGCTTGAGTTCGAGTGCACCGGTCAACGTCATGTAGCAGCGATCTGAAAGAGGTGTGATCACGAGGCGAAAGCAGGCCCCCAGATACTCGTATGCGCAGAGAAACGATGCAGTGACCTGCATAATCTCAAGGTCACCAAAGATTCCAAGATCTGCGTTCCAGTAGTAGCGGATGCGCATCTGCCAATTGAAATCGCTCTTGCTCCGGGTGTCGTCATTGATCAGATACTCTACAATGTCGCGATTGTGCACGTCGATCGTGATGAGCGCTACAAGAGAGCCCCGCATGAGCTTGGTCAAATCTCCTCGCACTAACATGCACAGGTTTGACAGATCCTGCACCGTGTCGTCGAACGCCTTCTTGACGCCTGCCGAGGAGGAGACACAAACGCGATGAGAATGAAGAATAAAGCCGACGCGCGCTTGTCTCAACCAAACGCCCGACACATGACCCCCTCCTACGCTTACACAGATGGATGGACAAACCTGGCTTCAAGCACAAGGGAGACGGAAAGAACAAGAGCAAATGCAGCGAAACACTGGCATGTGCTACATTTGCAATTCAAATATCTTGGCAATCTGGACCTGCAGAAGGATCGCCCTCGACAAGCAGTCCGTCCATGGCACTTTCGACATGACGACACCAGGTGATTTGACTCACGTTGATGAGCAACTGCCCGGCATGATCAAACACCCACTCATGCCGAATGCGCTGCGCAAAGTCATCCAGCGACTCTTTGCACAGCTGCCGCAGCGTCTTGCGCATGAACTTCTCTACCTCTGACAGCCAGTTTTCCACCTGCACAAAGCCACACACAAAGACACACAAAGACACACAAAGTCACAACCGCTGAGTCGTACCTCGAGATGCTCGCGTTACAGTTTCCTCAGCGCTGATCCTACGCCGCAGACCTTACGCACCTCATTGCGGGCTTTGAGGTTTTGGCCGAGCGAGACGTACTCGCCCTCGCTGGAGATCATGCCGTAAATATCGACGGAATTTTCGTCCTTGGGCGCTGGAGAAGACGGGTGGTCGCCTCCGAAGTCAAGCTTCTTGATGGCATCGAAGCACTTCATCATGTGCGGCTGCACTGCCTGCACGTTGCGCGTCTGCGCGAGGATCTCCAGCAACTCGTCGTTGGACAAGAAATAAAAGCGCGGAAACGCTGTGCGCTTGGATTCGAGGTAGTCCTCAAGCTGCTTCTGGATGTAGTCGAGGCTTTCGTTCCACTTGCGAAACTTGTCGGCAAGCTCAGGCTGTGTGCCCCGCCGCATGCAGTTTGGGTTTTCGTTTGTCTGCTTCATGATGGTCTTGAAGCCCTTATCGATGTCGTTGAACTTCTTCGACTCCATGGGCAGCTGCTTCTGAATGTCAGGCGCTGAGAGAATGGGCTCAAGATACATCCAGTTCTTTTGCACAGCCAGCCACTCATCAAGCACGTCCTGTAGGCAGCGCAGATTCGTCTCCATCCTCTCGACCTCAGGGCGGATGCCGCCGACGAAGCGAGAGGCCATGATGGTGCCTATGGTGACCATGGAGTCATCCAGCGCTGCCTGCACTTCGTCAATACCGCCCAGCACAAAAATGTCCTTGGACTCCTTGTACGGGTTGAGCACAAACTCAAAGTCGCGCCAGACGTCTTGCACCTTGGTGAGCATCGTCGACAGCACACCCTCCTGCGTCGCCTCGGTGGAGATTCGCTGGATGTCCTCCTGGTGATCCATGACTCCATACGACAGCAGCAGCCCAAGAGTGAGGGGCTGGTCGCCCTGCAGCTCAGGGTCAGGCTCGATGTGCCTGCCAACCACACCGTCGATCTTCTCCCAGTGTCGAGCCTGCAGGTCGGGATTCCGGAGGTCGGCGCAGCACGGCACCAGGTCGCGGTAAACCTTGACCCGCTGCAGCAGCTTGGGGCCCACATCGTTCTCCGGCAGCTCACGGTTGGCACGGTTGGCAGCCTTAAACCACTTGCCTACTATCGCCTCAATGTCCTTGATGTTGAGCTCGTGGATCGGGGTCCCCTTCCACTGCTCGGTAATGGTTCCGACCTCAACCATGGCTTCCCACATGCTTTTCTTGATTGTCACGTCCGACACCACCTCATCTAGCTCTGGGTAGCGCGTCAGGTTTGCGCCAAAGACATTCTGAAAGCGCTGCGCTTCTTTTGCCCACTCCTCGAGCTGCGCCACCTCGTCGCGCAGGCGCTGCGCCTCCTCCAGGATTATTTCCGGGCTTTCCGTATCCTCGAGAATCTGCGGGTTTTCGGCTTTAGCCCTCATTTCTTTGACGCGGTCGCCGAACTCCTTGATCTCGGCGTCGAGCGTACCGTTCCATGTTGCCACGTCCTCTTCGCGCTTGCTCTCCAGCATCTCCATCGACTGCTGCATGCGCTCGTACTCCGGCTTCAGAAACTGAAACGTCGCAAACACCTCGTTGGGCACAGGCACCTTCTGCTCCTCCATCATACCGAAGTGCTTCTTCAGGTAGGCCATATCCGCATCCAGCTCCTCCTTGACCAGCATTTCCTCGTCATAAAAGGCGAGCAGCTCCACGAACTCGGCGACCGACGTGGGCTTCTTGTCGAGCTTGGCGTTGGCGGCATTGACGTGCTCCATGGCCACCTTTTGCTTTTCGTTTGCCAGGCGGGGGAGGAGCTCTTCCACCTTTTGTTTCGCCTCCGACGGCGCTGGGGCTAGCATCTCCTTGAGCTTTTGCGTGTCAACGCGCAGGATCCCGCAATCCTTCCAGTCTGGCAGCTTGTCCACATCCGCCATCTGCGCGCGGTACTGGGTGAGGGAGGCCTTAAAGTCGTCGAGCCCCATGCCGCCAGCGTCGAACCGCTTCTTCATCTCGTCCGGATCCACGCTCCGGTTGGCAATGGCCATAAGACGGAAAGGCTCGTAGGACAGGCGGCAGGCCTCAGCTAGCTGAAACGCGCTCGCCAGCGCGTCCTTGAGCCCTTCCTTGAGCTCTTTGAACTCGTCATCGTTGATCACGTTGTCAGACACGGACGCCAGCGCGTCGCTGGCCACGTCGCAGTCCGCCTCGTACAGCGCCGTGTACTCGGTCACGCGCTCGTTGCCCAGCAGCCGCGTGTTCGAGTTGACAGACTCCAAGTACTGGTCGATCAGGTGCTCCATCTTTTCCTCAAACTCTTGCGGGGAAGGCACAAAGATGAAGAAGTCGCCTTCCAAAATCACTTCCGTCTCAAAGACCGGATAGGTCTCATTTTTTTGGCTCCCCGACGTCAGTGCCGGGGCAGCGCTGGTCGAATCAGCAGGCGCTGCTTCTGCGCCTGCACTCCCTCCACTGTCGCCCTCACCAACCCCGCCGGCCGGATCGCCGGGGCCGGCAACGCCAACAGCTGCCTCACCGCCTTGCGCAGCTGCATCTTGCGCAGCTGCACTTTGCGCCGCTGCACCTTGCGCCGCTGCATCTTGCGCGTCGCCCTCCTTCGCCTGCCCTTGCCCTGCCCCCGCGCCCGCATCAAGAATGGGCGGGGCGAGGGATGCTGCGGCGGCACCGTCTGCCGCAGGCTCGGGGGGGGCAGGCGCGAGATGCAAAAGGAGGTCGCGCAGGGTCATGTTGACCATGTCGTGCAGCGTGCTGAAGATGACATAGTCGCAAACGCGCAGGAGGTGGAAGAGGCGTTGGTGCTCCACGCGCTTCGAGGCCTTGACAGTGTAGCGGTAGTTTTGCGACTCGTCCTTGGACAGCGCTGCCCCCGATGAGCCCCCCCCGCCCCCTCCAGCAGCTCCCTCTCCACTGCCCTGTGCGGCAGCCCCGCCCCCGAAGAGCTTGGCCTCGAGATGTTCCAGCGTCTGCTGGCAGGCTTTCTCGCTGCTCTCCAAATCTGCTTCCCAGAAGTCCTGCAGGGCGAGCATCACTTTGTTCGCCTGCGCTTTCTGCAGGTCGCAGAACTCATCCAGCCGATAGAGGTACTTGGGCGTGAGCGTGTGCAGCGGCATCTCCCGCAGCTCCATGCTCAGCTTTCGCACTTGCAATATCGCCTGATTCGAGGGTCGAGGGGCATCGAGAACAGAAGAGCCCGAATTCAGACACCTCGCTCTATGTTATGAGCGCAAGGTGGCATGCAGCAACTCGCCGCACATCAGGTGCACACAGCATGAAACACGAAGGCCAGGGAGCACAAAGCATCAAACACGAAGGTCAAGCGCTGGCCGCTGCATGCAACGTGTCTTGCATACAATTTGCCCTGTCCTCTCTTCTGCATACACCCTGTGTAGGTTGTGCTCTGCTGTTTAGGTAGTGCTCTGCTCGTTTCTTCCATGTGTGTGTTTGTGTGTGTGTGTGTCAATGTGATTGTGCGCAAGCAAATACACGTACCGTGCGCGCAATGGGATCCATCCAGAAGAGATGCTTGACAAGGAGGCCCTTATGTTTGCTCATCTTCCCGTAGTGCACCACATTCTTCCAGACCAGAAGTGACTGTTCAACGCCATTAGGAAAGATAGGCAAGACTGTCAGGCGTGCGGCATGGGGCGTACCGTCTAGATTCGGTACGCACGCAAGGGCACGACGGTATGTGAGACACCATACATCGCACGCACGCACAAACAGACACCATACATCGCACGCACGCACAGACAGACACCATACATCGCACGCACGCACAGACACCATACATCGCACGCACGCACAGACACCACCACCCAGGGAGGGGGGGGGACCTTCCAAACACGGTATTTTCGAAACACTTTGAGCTGGAGCATTTTCATGAAAATCCTGTGCTCCCACTGCCAGCGCTCGAGATCGGTGAAGTTAGGCTGACCCTCAATGAAGTGCGTCACTCCAAAGGACGACATGGTCAGGTAGTTGTTTGGATCCACTGTGTGTCATGTGTGTGCACATCCAGGGAAACACCTCATTTAGTCAAGCCGGATGCATCTAGCTCGAGCACATACGCTTAGGACATACGCACAAGGCAGCGCTCGCTATGGCACCGCTTGGAGCCAGCTCGCGCAAAGCCGCAACAGCGCAATCTCGCAGATCAGGGTTTAGCTCGCACGATCGGGTTTCGGGGTGCAGCAGCAGTCTAAGAAAGAGCGCAGCTGCAGTGTAGACGCGCATGTGTGCGCGTGAGGAAACGTGCGCGCCATCGTCGGTGCGTACCTTGAGAGTGCGTCACTACTTCAATGTGGTAAGGATTCAAGGGCGTGAGCCTTTCCGAGACAGGCGCGTCCGCGTCAGGCAAATAGGGCCTTAAATACACAAACTCTGTGCTGTCTGGCTTCTTAGAAAGACGTGCCAGCACCTTCTGCAGGTCACGCCCCTCTTGCTCCTCCCCTGCCTCGCGCGGGGTCGCCGCCTCCGAACCATGCGCCTCTGCGCCTTGGCCCTGAACAGACACTGCTCCCGCGGGCGAGAGCTCGGGAAAATCAACCTTTCGAGCGGGACTAAGAGTCCCAGCAATTCCAGAGGTCAGGTTCGGAGACGACAGGGTCTGCGGGGAGCCTGAGTACCGGTGGACTTCGATGCCAGTGGCATGGTTCTGACGTGGTTGCATGCCTGGAGGCAAGAGCGCTGTCATGATCTGGCCTCCCCCCGACAAAGTTGCCAGGCCCTCTGGACTCGTTTGAATGTTTGGCACTGCCCCTCCAGGTCTCGGCGCTGCAGATCGGCGCGCGTTGACGCGCAGCTCTGTGCTCTTGCGCGCGGGGAAATGTCCGGGCCTTCCCCCTTTGCCGTTTGCCGGCGAGAGCTGCGACGGCTGCAACTGCAGCGTCGACGTGGACATGAGCATGGACCCCGCGCCGCCCGTCTTGTTTCCGGTCATATACAGGCTGGATGTGAGCAGGGTCTTGTTCTCATCGGAGCTCGACGAGCCCAGCACCTCCAGCGACGAGGGGTCTCGGGCTGCCCTTCCCGCCCCAGTCCCCCCCAGACCCGCCTCGTCCGCCATCGGTGCGCGGAGGTGCGCGGGCCTCCCAGCCCCTCCCCCTCCCCTCACGTCCGCCGATAGCCGTTGAAGGCGAGCCTCAAAAAACCAATCGCAGATCAAACGGCCGGATGATAACTGCCGCGGTAGCGATGGCACAAGAACATGGCTCCGGCAGGGCCTCGGCGCGACATCATCTTGCGGCGCACTGGTCGCTGGGCCCCAGAAGTGCAGGAGCGACGCGTCGGGCAGCGCCAGCGCTGCTCGTCTTGTTTGCATTTGCCACAATGCTGTCGTGCGCTCATGCCTCGGTGTTCTCATCCACGATGCGCTGGGAGCGGATAGGAGCGACGCCGCACGTTCTCAAACGCGTGCCTGGCACGGACATAGACTGTCGAGACTGGAACCCCAACATTGGCGTCCCTGGGGAGGGTTGCGTCTCAACCGAGCTGCACCGACTGGTCCTCTTCACAGTCGACCTAGTCTTGCACGAGAACGCCTTCACCCCCGATGCGAACGGGAGTCCACTCGTACTGGAACCTGGTCAGATCCTGCACTCAAATCCGCCATTTGAGTTCTGTTCAGGGGAAGGCCCCGTGGATAACTGCGAGGAAGTACAAGTCAAGGTGCTGCGCGTCGCCGAGACGACAATTGACGGCAACACACAAAAGCTCATCTACTGCGTTTACCAGCAAGTGGTGTATTACGTTCGCGCGCAAGGCCCAAATGCAACAGCGGTGTTTCGGAGCACAACTACGGAGGGACGGCGCATACAGAGGTTTGCACAATGCGGCGCCAGTGGAGACCAAGTGTGCCTGGGACCTCAGGCGGGCGTGGATCAGAGCTCGTGCAGCACATGCCTCTTGGGCTACGCCGAAGCACTAGTAAGCCTCAGCACCACGGTGCTATTCGCCGACGCTTGCTCTGACTGCGTCCCGACGTACGATGATGAATACTGGGACGATTACAAAGTGTATCCCGCAACGAATCACCACTCTCCGCTGGTGACCTCGCTGCCAGTCATCACCGTGCCCTACATGGAGTATACCGTGCCATGGGATGAGAGCACATGGGTCACCGTGTCCTTTACCGTCCACGCCGTGGATGAGGACGGCATGGGCAGGCCCAAAACCTGCCGACGCGCAGGCAAGTGCAACAATGTGAACGCCAGGTGGGACATGTCAGGGGTGGACACGACGGGGCTGGTCTTGCAATACCACTCGGACCCCGTCAACCGCGTTCAGCCCGGCGCCAGAGTCGGCCAGTGGATCATCTCAAAACGAGACGACGACGATGGCGGAGGCTTGCTGATCACAGTGGAAGGGCCGCTGAGGCAACCGGCCCATACCATGTACCCCGGTCGCATCGTGGTGTCGGACGTGGTGAGCTCTGCTGTTCCTGTGTCCTTGGAGTTCATGCTACGTGTCTGCAGTTCAATCAAGCCCTACAGCATCGATGCCTCGGGCGTTGTGATGCTGGCCGAAGGCCTCCTGGCACCCATCATAGTGACGACGTCCCAAAAAAAGCACTCTCTGCCGTCCGGGCGCGTACGGTGTTTTGCCGGACAGGTCCTTGATCCGTCCTCCTCTCACACTGCCTCTCTTCTTCTCCTCTCTTTCTTCTCTTGCCCAAACTTTGCACTCTAATCCCTAAACCCTTGGCCGGACAGGTCCTCCTCTCTTCCACCGCATGCGTGCATGCATGCATGCATACTTACATGCACGCGCACACACATACACGCACACATGTAGCAAGTATACACATGTATGTGTGCACAAATGAGGGTGTGTCTTATGTGTGTCTTATGTGTGTCTTATGTGTGTCTGTGTGTGTCTGTCGCTTGAATATATGGCAGGCATGCTCATTCACAATAGGAGCTCTCTCTCTCCCTCTCTCTCTCTCTCTCTCTCTCTCTCTCTCTCTGGCAGGCATGCTCATTCACAATAGGAGCGGCTGCCTACAACGCCGGCTCTACCGAGAGTGCCATGTTCAAAGCTCGCAGGTGCTACACACACACACACACACACACACACACACACACACACACA
>Ga0115006_10002989_pt1 | contig 11346 bp, 11 predicted proteins | sample ArcOceMetagenome_3_FD_88943 | JGI IMG/M metagenome (GOLD analysis project Ga0115006, IMG submission 88943) | Marine eukaryotic phytoplankton communities from Arctic Ocean - Arctic Ocean- Svalbard ARC20M Metagenome | ecosystem: Environmental > Aquatic > Marine > Oceanic | place: Arctic Ocean...
CCCTGCACGCTGCCCTGCACGCTGCCCTGCACGCTGCCCTGCACGCTGCCCTGCACGCTGCCCTGCACGCTGCCCTTGGCTGCCATGCGTGCAGCAGTCTATAGTCCCGCGCGGCACTGGATAGTGTGACTACCGAGGTGTCGCGGCCGCCCTCGCCTACACTATCGCCTACTGACCCTGTGCCTCGGGGCCTACTGACCCTGTGCCCCGCGTCTTCACGTCTCGTGCCTGTATGCTTGTATGCATGTGTGCGTGTGTGCGTGTGTGCATGTGTGCATGTGTGTGTGCATCAAGGCGTGCACGCGCGGAGCGGGAGCTGACGACGAGGGGTGTGGGGTGGGGGGCATGTGCAGCGCGGACCTGGCGCAAGTGGTCATCGGGCAGCGCAACCGCCTACTCGAGTACTTTTTCGCGCGAAGAGGCACAGGCAAGCCCCAGTGCCCTGTGGGCCGGGGGGAGTACGAGAAGTTTTTCCTGCAGACGCCCATCTTCACGTCAGGCACCAGCGACTGCCCGCTGATGCTCGGACCGGGGCTGCGGTGTGTCACCCATGTCCCTCCACACCCTCCTCCTCGCGCACCGTGTTTGCTGGCGGCTGCGCGCATGCGCTGCGCTATGGTTGAGGGAGGCACGGGGGCCCATAGGCGCGCCTATGGGCCCTGCCGCCCTTGCGCCCACTGTCATACATGCACACAGTCACGCATGCACACATGCACACAGTCACACATTCACACATTCACAAATTCACACATTCACACATTGGGCCGGCAGCTTTGCGAAGAGGCAGTGGGGAGCAGACTTCATGGCGCAGGACGGCTTCCTCCTCACTAAGGTCGACACGTGCGTTGAAAAGGACAAGGCAACCTCAAACCTAGTCCATGCCTACGGCGTTCCCCTTCCAAGAACATGCGAGGGGGTGGAAATCGACCTAGGTAGGGCCTCGGTGTCTCTCTCCACTTGCCTCCTTTGACTCTTGCATGTGTCTCCCTCTGCGCATGCCCAAGTGCCCAAGTGCCCAAGTGCGAGGCAAACGGTTGCCTGCCTGTTGCGCCTGCCTGTTGCGCTCACGCTCCTTTGGTGGCCAGCAGACCCCTCACAGGTCGACGCGTGTGAGATAACGCACGGATAACGCACCGTGGCCGCTTGTGGCCGAGTGTGGCTCATTGTGTGGCTGACACAAATAGACTGTCGGCAAACGGCATGGCGTGTCTTGCTGCCTTGGCTTGCTGCCTTGCTGCCTTGCTGTCTTGCTCGTCTGTGCCACAGAGAAAGGGACACCGAATTTGGGTTGGGAAATAGTGTTGCACCACATTGCGGGCTCAGAGGTGAGCCCTCGCCTACACTATCGCCTACTGACCCTGTGCCCCGCGCCTACTGACCCTGTGCCCCGGGGCCTACTGACCCTGTGGGCCAGAGCCGGCGTGTTACGTATGTATGTGACGGATGTATGCCAAGAATGTATGCCACGTATGTATGTCACGTATGTATGTCACGCCGTGTCCAAAGCTGGCGCTTGCGCATGCTCTCAGCGCTCGAGAGCATGCGCAAGGCTGTGCGTCACCAGGCATGGCATCTCACTTTGTGTTTGCCCCTGCGCTCACCCGGGCGGATGCCTGCCCTCTCCTCGCTCGCCCTCAGGAAATATACATCGGGGCGGCAGTGCCACCGGGCTTGACCTTTGCACGCGCGCCATCTTTCGGAAGGACGGCATCGACGCAGATGGGCCGAACAGCCTCCACAGCCTCTAACGCTTCGGCCAGCCTCAAACGCACGCCTTCCAACGCGTCTACGTCTGCCTCTATAAATCGGTTAGCAATCTCTCAATCCGTTAGCGCGCCGTCTGATCGCGCGCCGTCTGCGCCGCTTATTTTCTGGCGTCGGCCGTCGGCATTTGCAGCTCTCGAGGTTGAACGCGCTCCAAGGAAGAGGGTTTCAGAGGCTCTCAGCACATATAGGCATAGCGCTCCACTTGTTGGCTCTTTGCCTCGCGTTTTCAACAACACACGCGATGGACGCAAGTGACGTGTGAAGGGCGATGTGATGACGTGTCATGATGACGTGTCATGACGTTGCACAGGACCGCAAGCACGTCGCTCAAACGCGCGCCGTCAGTGCAACGAGTGTCATCTTCCGCATCTGCCGGTTCGGGAGCAATTCAGCGGGCGCCTTCTATCCAGCGGGCCCCGTCTTTTGGCCGCGCTGCAAGTTCTGAAGGGCCTCTCCTTGACCTCAACAACTTGGACGCTGTTGGTAATCCCCGAAGACTGCAATGCGCAAGAGCGGGCAACCGTTGGAGCATGCTTGCCTGTCCTTCTTTGCTTGCCTGTCATTCTTGCCCTGGCTCCTTGCTTGCCTTGATTGCTATCTTCGTGCCCTTCCTTCACACGCAGGCAAAGCACCAAATTCTTGGAGCGTGTCGTCGGATGGGCGTGTGCATCCCGATGTTGAGGGTCAAGGCTATTTTGCCGGTCTGTCTGCTGGGTCCGTCATTCAGGTACGCTGATTCGTCGCCCTTCACTACTCCTTCTCCGTCTTCGTATAGCGCGTGCAGCCTGGCTCTGTGATGATGCCATGGTGTATGACAGTGTACAGGCACGTGCGTATTTCCGCACCTGCTTATGTGTGCTTCCGCGGGGTGGACGAAACATGCTGATTCTCTTGAAACATCTTGACGTGCAGATGTGGCACAACCGAGCAACCAGGCAACTTGAAATCACAGTAGACGCACAGCACGTTCAAAAGGTGAGAATCTGCTGGCCGTTCAATATGGAATTCTGTGTCATCTGTGTTTGCATTGCGTTTAGCCTTTCTCTTCCTGCTTAGAGTTTTCAGCTCTTCATCTGTTCTCAGCACACTTCTTTGCATGGTGCAGACCCTCACTGATCGATGCCTGTGACCGCTCTGTGCAGGTGTGGACAGGTGCCAACTTGGGCGAGCTTCTCGTGCCTGCAGTGTCGATAGGATCAGCGACAACATGCAACTTAGAAATCACAAATTTCTGGCATTGGTAGCTGTGCTTCATCAATGACGCATCTGGCAGTCGCGGGTCAGGATGTCTCATCTCTACAAAAGGTGTCAGCACCACGGTGCTTGTAATTAAAGTCCTCTTTAAAAAATTTAACAAATGTTGGAATGATCCCATTCATCTGAGAGAGATGCATCTTGCGCCTCATCAAACTCTGATGGAGTCGAGGGAGGTGATCCTCCCCCAACGACCCTGGTCGCTCCCCGCACTTTTCGAGCGCACTTCAAGCACCTTGGCCACGGGTCTGTTGTTTCCATCTTCTCTCTTCGCTTAGCCATGCCGCAGTGCGCACACTTGTGTCGTGTGTGCGCTTCTCTGTCCTCGCCGGCATGCAAAATATCAGCGTGCTCGCGTACGTTGTGGAGAGATGAGCTCAACTCCGCCGTGGCGTTGACCCACTTGAGCATGAATCGTTCCTTGGTCCTGGGGATGCAAACGGAGATGTAGATCAGGAGCTAGATATTCGGTCTGGGTGGCCGCATGCACTGGGGGGCAGTATGCAAGAGGCTATGAATCAGGCAAGGGCATGAGGCTCCTTTGGTAAACGCATGCAGGAGACACACACCTTCGATTGCGGGCATTTGTCATATGATCGAAAAGCTTGACCCAAACAGAGGGGATATCGTCATCGTCATCGTCCTCCACCTCCGCACGTCCAGATGTGCGTGCAGAGGATCTAGCAGTTGGTTTAGGGTTAGAGTGGCTGTCTCTCTGCCCCTGGATTTCGTGCTCCATCTCTTTGTTCTTAGTGACAAAGCTGCTGTGAAACGTAGGCGGTGGTAATTGGGCGTCGTGGTCTTCATCGTTTGGGCCATCGCTCATCACGCCTTCTGCATGAAGTTTGTGCCACGCTCGAAAGACCTTTCTAGCCCACATCAGCTCTCTGTGGTCTCTGTCTCCCTCTGACCTGCAGCGATCAAGACGAAGCTCTTGAACTTCTTTGTAAACCCGATCAAACCTGTAGGATAATATGAGGGCAGGTGTCAAAGCAGGAAATGCAGAATTGCGGCAGGCATCATCGCGGTCGAATTACTTACAGTATATGTTCATGATTCTCCTTCTTATCTCGATTCCTGCTCAACGAGTGTCCACATGTCCAGTCACAGAGCCGAGGTGCACAGACAAAGATTCATGCAGTGGAGGATTGACTTACCCCAGGCACTGCCGAGCTGCAGAATAAAGTTCTGCACCCTGCAATATAGTTTCAGGCGTGCCAGACTTCAAGTTCCAGAGCGTTTTCGTGTTAGAAGGCGCTTTCTGAGTGGCTTCGCTTGTATCCAGTGCATCGCTTGTAGCTTTTGGCGCGATTCGTAGAGGGGGTGGAGCGCGTGACGCCCATGGTGCAGCCCGTGACCCAGACAATGAGTTCTCTTGTTGCTCATCCTCCTCGGACTGGATCATATCAGTAAAGTCGATTATGTCATTCGCATGGTCTGAAATTTCGTCAACCGACTCCACGGAATCCCCCATGTCATCCTCTGACGTGAAAAATTCGTTGTCTGAATTGGCGTCTTCCTCATCCCCTACGTTCACAACTCGAAACAAAGAAGGGATATGTCGCCTGAGATCACTTTCTGTATTGCACGCTTGACTACTGATTTCTTCTGACAGCTCTTGAGCAGTCTTTGCTGATTTGACATGTGGTAACATCCGCGTTGGGCGAACGACAAGATTGACAGTAACAACGTCCTTGATATCTGTTGACATCATCTCAAAACGGCTCTGATGCTCTCCCGTTGCTATCGCCAGATCACGATGCACTGAGAAAGTCCACTCCGACAGCAAGTTTGAGTCGAGAGCTAAGGGTACAATATCTTCTGCGAAGCTCAATGCCAAGACAACGGGAGCTTCAGGCTCAGCCGACGGTATCCTCGAGAATACAGTCTGCTGGATATCAATCTGTCCGGTGGGGGATGCTGCACACACAGGACTCGAATTCGACTGCTCCGCAATGCAAGGCACTGATTCAAACGTTAAAAACACAGAAGGCTCGTCGATGCCCTTGTTTTTGCTAGAATCTGCGCACTGCAATGGCATTTTTCTCATCCCGGGATACCTCTTCTGGAGCTCCACTGCAGAAACCTCGGAGCATCGCAAGATCTCAAGCGGCTCATCGTTCTGTTTCAACGTAACACCCCATTCACTGGAGTCAGTTTCTTTGGAATGGTTGGGACTGGATGGTCGGAGAAAGGACAACCCAGACAAAGCTTTCTCCATCTTGCATCTACGCATGAAATCGTCCATCGATGATTTAAGAACGCAGACCCACCCGACGAGCTGATCCCCGACATCATCACGTTGTTTGATCGTCACAGTCATCTCATCCGTTGCCTCAGCTAACAGGAAGCTGAATTCTTCACCGAAATATGGGTCCGTCATATTTTTGTTGATCGCTGTCGTCTTGGTCACATGCCCAAATTGAAATGTGGCAAAAGTTCCGTGTGTGCCCAAACTTGGCAAGTCAGCGCATCCGATTACAGACACTTTGACGGCCTCAACATGCCCATTTGACTGGTCCACGAGCGGCTGTGCCATTGGAGGCCCGCTCAGCTTTTTCAATGATTCAGGCTTCTGCGCACCTATTGCCGTTGTCACCTGGAGAGGCGGAGGAGCAGAACGCTGCCACAAAAACAGAATATGGAGTATATCAACGTTCAGGCACATGAAAGCAGTTGCTGTAATCGACTGTACAGCCAAGCGGACCGTCAAAGGGTGGGAAAGGCAAGTGAGCCCGCACTTTGAGCACCGATCGAGCAAGACATACCTGAATCTGACCAGTTTTTGGCCGCTCTACTTTGGCGACACCATTCATGTCCCAAGCTTGCTTGACAGCATCTTCCGTGGGCTCATCAACTACATCATTGAACGGCTCCGTCGACAATTTCAAGACTAGATACGCGGTCATACCTTCCGGTGATCGCACTTCAGCCCTGCAAGGTCACCAGATTAAATAGGCCTGGGATTTTGCAAGACAAGAGACAGCACATTACAAACACGGCAAAAGCATTTGCAAGCGTGCAAAGTGGCAGCTACATAAAGTGGATGACGCACCCTTCAGCAGTAAAGAGCTTGTAGCCTGCCCTGTTGGATGAATCGTCCGAATTCTCGCTTAATGCCAGTGAACTTGTCGACACACCTTTGTTGAATGCGACTGAGCTGTGAGAGCTACGATTGAATGCAGAACTGGAAGATATATTCTTGCCTGTCCAGGCCACAGAACTGGATGACGTTGTCTTGCTAGGAACCTTCTTGCTGCTTTCAAGGGTGTCGCGGAGCAACTGACTTAGTGACACTTTGACATATCCAATCACACGATCCATTTCCAGCATGTCCCAGTCCAGCAGTTGGATTTGCAGCTGGTCCTTACGCGAAACTACTTCGAATTCAAAAGTGTCTCCGCTCCAATCCGGTTCGATGGTAGCCATGCACTTGTTCGTCTGAAAACGGTGCTCACCAATGCGCACTTTGCAATAGGGATTGCAAAACTTGAGGGCGTTGGATCGGAACGTCAAGTGCCTTGCTGCCGCAATTTTGAGGTACAGACGCTGCCCGCACATGTCTTCGCTGCCGTCAAAGATGGAGATTTTGTTGGAAATGATCTGTTGCGCATCCCGCGGAGTCACTGGCTTGTATCCCTTGTCGCTGATGGCACCAGCCTTCAGGGCCTCGTCCATTTCCGCAGACCCTGCGCAGGGTCTACACCGCACCAGCAAAAGCGATGGTTGTCCCTTTTCGGCATCCATGACACGTGATCCATCGGGCCTTAGAATGGGAAATTCAGACTCTTGACTGAAATCGGCAACGAAATCTTGTGACTGTGAGACCGATTTGCGCTTTGCAAAGTTTTGCGAAACATCTTGATTTACAGAAAAGTTGACCAATTTGTCGGCCGGCATGGTTGCGTGCCCGATGATGTTGTCCATCACTGGTCGCTGCAAATCTGTGACAGTGACTTGAACTACATCGTCAGTCTGCAAAACAAACTTGACCGTGTTGCCATCCTCACAGGCGCCTGAAGGCGCAATAGAGCTTTGAAAATAAAGATCGCCTACTTGAAGCAAGCAAACGATAGAAGAGCGCGATAAATGTTTGCATTCCAGTTCGAGCACGACGGGGTACGATCCTCTCTCGCCTGGCCTGTGTGTCTCGAAAGTTTCTCCCAACTTTCTTGCGTCCGAAAGGGTGGTGTCGTCAAAAGCTTCCGGACCTCTTGCATTTGCCCTTTCTCCGAAAATCCGTGTCATATCTTCTACACCAGCTGACATACGTCTTGATGGACGCCCCAGCGGGCTGATACTTCGTGCTGGATTGGAAGGCGCTTTACCCGTGACAGGGGTAAGGGTCGGTGTCTGAGCACTTGCTGCCGCAATGTCAGTTGCTGACTGCGAGTCGTTGAGTGTCTGCGGGATTTTGTCAGGAGACTCCTTTGGAGCCGGACCCGGAACTTCTGAAATCTTGCTTTCGATTTCTTGTTCTAGACTTGCCAGCTCCAATAACATCTGCTGCTGCATGGTCTGTTGCTGCATCAGCAATTCTTGCTCCATCTGCTGCTGCTCCAACCTGTGCTGCGTCTCCTCCTCATCCTCCGCAGATGATGCCGGACTACCTCTCCTCGAAATTTGCTGATGCTCGTCCATCGGCTCCGCCGCGCGTGCTTCGGGACTTTCATAAGTCTTCAGGACGTGGAGATATATAGCCGGTATTTGTCCCTTTTTGTTCTTTAGAGGCTCGCCGTCATCTTGCACCAGGTGCAGCGCAAATGCACCCGGGTAAGACTCAAAAATTTCGTCTTGTTTTGCCAGATCCGATTGGGCCGTTTTGAGGGACAACGACCTGGACAGAGACCTTGTCAAGGACTTTGATGGCTTGATTCCAGATTGGAGCGCAACGTCGCGTTGTGCGGACCGTGGAAGCGAGGCCTTCGACACATCCTTCAATTGCTCTACTGACAAAGAACACGTGCCGACTTCCTCCACAACGATTTGCAAATATGAATACGTCTCGTCAAAGTGTAAAGAGAACTCTTGTTCTATGATTGGGTGCTCCTTGTTCTTTCGATATGAAGCCTCGAAGCTGTTGCCTACTGCACCGTTGGCATCGCACGTTGATATCTTCATCATTCGGACACCCTGTCCCATGAATTTGCTGGGCTGGTGCTGGGCTGAGATAATCCAGATGTTGAACGTGTACTCTTTTGGAACGGGCGCTGTAGAAAAACAAATTTCTGGCAATATTGGCAGCTTAAGTGAATCGTCAGCTGTAGGTTGGCCAGCCTCGCCATTCAGCAGACCGTCTCGCTGATCTGCAGGCTGAAGATTCTCTCTGCCCTGCGCAGGCAATGGGGGTGCATCATCTACACTCTGGATTGTGATAGACACGGGTGTGCCAGGTTGCCCTTTTAGCATTCGAATGACATCCTCAACGTTGCTGGAGAGACTGTTGTCTTGATCAATGGCTCGAATGATATCTCCGACCTTGAGCTGTCCGCTATGATGGGCAGGGCTGTCCGATACCAATCCAGCTATTTTCCAAAGGCGAACCCCATCAGTACTCGAACCAGCCGCTGCTATTGACATGCCAGTGCTTCCTGTCGGTCCGCGTACCAGCTGCACGACTTTCAAAGGGCCATCTAGCGCCATGGCCGTCTCTGCATTTGTGCTCCTTGTCTTGTCGCTCACATTTTCTGCGTAGAGAGGTTTGCTGACCGGAACGTCGCGGATTAGCTCGACGGTGTGCACAGAAGATTTATCATCCGTCATTCTGGACACCACGACAGTGACAAAAGAGCCAGCAGGTCCTATCAGCAGTTCTCCGGCTTCTGCAACTTCTAAACCCTGTGTGTCGACATCTTCCACGTTAATGATTACATCTCCTGTCTGCAAGCCGGCATGTGCAGCACTGCTGCCCGCTTGAAAGTCCTGAACTCGCAACTCACCCTTTTGGCCTGAAAAGAATATGACTCCCACAGTCCAATTGCTTGATTCTTCCTCCTTTGAATCAACTGAGTTTATGTCGGCAAGCTCATGGGGATGCTCGAGCATAGTCTGGTTGACCGGCGCTGGAGCGTGCCGCTGGGCTGGTGAGTGCACAACATTCACCATAACCGGAGGTTCTTCCGTTTGCCGGGTGGCCGCATTCGTCATGCTATTTGATGCATGGCCCTGATCACCCGACTCATTCTGCATGATGGGAATAGTCGGCGTTTCATTTCTGGGCTTAGCTTGTGGGACAGCTTGAACAAACAGGATCGACTCGTCGTAGTTTGCGCCTTGCACTTCTGTCCCGGTCTCCGAAAAGAGCTTGTATCCTCTTGTCCCAGGAAAGATGGTAAATGCCTGTGAATCCCTGTCGATGGGTCGGCATTGGCTTGTAGATTCATTGTACGCTGCTTCGCCATCTTGCACCAGACGTCCTGCGGATATTTCAAGAAAGCCGATCGGTTCGTCGCGTTTCAAGTTATTCCAGTCCCAAACCACAAAGCTCACCATTTCGTCCTCTTCTATCTCAAACTCCACTAGCTCTGCCCACAGTGGATTTGACGTGGTGTTGCGCATCCCAATCCCATGGCGCACGTCGCCCACCTGAACCGTCACGTATGGGTCTGGCCTCGTTTTGCCATCCGGAGAAGGGAGATGACGAGCACCAACCACATTGATTGTCAGCGGCCACACTCGACCCCAGTACCCAGAAGCGTCGCTTTGGACAGAGATACGATCGGTGGGAAACAAGATCTCACAGGGATACTTGGCCAGAGCATCCCATCGATCGTCTGGCAGATGCCAGCCCTTCGACCAGCCCTTGTGATCGCTACTTCGAATTGCTATCACGTCTCCCACACGCAATGCTTCCAGTCTGTGCGCGTCTTCTGCAGGTCTGTATGCATCCGCAGTGACAGCCACGACGCCCTGTAGCCCAAATACTTTCCAATGTGCGAAATAGCATCGGATGGTGCCGTGTTTCCTCCCGTACTCCAGATCCCTAAGGCGAGATTCTCGGTGAGCCGGGTCGACTGACTTTGAAACGCGCTGTTCGCTTGCGGTGAGCTCGCATGACACTACTGGTGGTGCAGCCCTAGTGCTGTGAGGCACCTGCCCTATCATTGGCGCTGGAACATGCATCTCGGGAATTTCAGAGCGCGAATCTCGCAAGGTCAGTGAAGGTGGAATCGATTTTGGCATATGCTGGAGAAGGGCACGACGCCAATCCTCCGCTTCCTGAACAGATTCTGCGAATAACTCTACCAATCGGCCTGTTGCGATGTGAATCAATGTCATGTGCCCTTCCATCCTGCCACCAGAGTCGTGCATGGTCCACTGCGAGAGCTCGAGGTACTGTTCTCTTGATTTGTTCGCGCTCGAACGGATGTTGAGAACCCCCCTTTCCAGAGTACAGACACACCTTTCTGACTCTAGATCCCACCAGCTGCCAGTGGCATTTCGCGGCGACTCTGCACCGTCGATCCGCCGCCACATGACGCCTGACTTCTTCATTAACCTCCCGAACTGTGGTGCCTCGTCGTTAGCGTGATGATACGATTGCGACGGTGGAGCAGTATATACAACTTCGCTAGACACATTTTCCAAAGCCCGTTGGTGATGTGCAGCAAGCCCTGCACTGTGCGGGGCACTACGGGCCAAATCAGGTTTTGCTGGCTTACGCACCAGCAAGCTCTCATCGGCCTGCAACCCGTCGATGGCGAACAATGCCAGAGGTGGGTCGCTTTGTGAATCACGAGCAGAATGGCTCCCTCCCGAACTGGGCGCCAAGCTTTTTGGCAGCATGTGTCGAAGCAGACATGCAGCAAACAGCTCGTCTGTCCCGGACCTCGCTAAGGTAAGGTGCACTGGAGAATGCGTTGGCCCTTGTAGCATTGCGTACAACTGCTCACTCGAGACATGGGAAGCCGCCATTCCGTCCACGGTCAGAATTGCGTCACCAGGGCAGATTGGCGGGTTTGAGTAGCCTGGCTGGTTTTGCTGCACCATCCACTGCGCAAGCAAGAGCAATTACGCACGCGCGCACACACACACACACACGAATGAGAAGAGAAGCCTCACGCAATCGCGAGCAAGGGCACGGCTACGCAAATAATGCACGCAGCAGCAAGCACGTATTTGCCCACAGGCATGCCTGGTCCACGAGGCCGACTGCGGCCTTCACAACATTCGGTATCTCTCCTGTGACCTCGAGCCCAACGCCAGCTACAAGCGACGCACTGGCACTGGCAGGCTGGGAAAACTCTGCACGCCCTGCCGGGTCGAACGGCGACGGTGGCTGCGTGCCGTGCCGTGAGAAGGAGCCGGCAGATTGCCGTGTCGGGA
>Ga0115006_10002990_pt1 | contig 11346 bp, 13 predicted proteins | sample ArcOceMetagenome_3_FD_88943 | JGI IMG/M metagenome (GOLD analysis project Ga0115006, IMG submission 88943) | Marine eukaryotic phytoplankton communities from Arctic Ocean - Arctic Ocean- Svalbard ARC20M Metagenome | ecosystem: Environmental > Aquatic > Marine > Oceanic | place: Arctic Ocean...
CTCTCCATATATAGCTCTCTCTCTCTCTCTCTCTCTCTGAGACTCTCTCCCTCTCTCTCCCTCTCTCTCTCTCTCGCTCTCTCGCGCGCGCGCTCTCTCTCTCTCTCTCGCGCGCGCGCGCGCTCTCTCTCTCTCTCTCTCTCGCTCTCGCTCTCGCTCGCTCTCTCTCTCTCGCTCGCTCGCTCGCTCTCGCTCTGACTCTGTCAATGTATCTCTCTCTCTCTCTCTCTCTCTCTTTCTTTCTCTCAAGTGCACTGAAAGATGATGATGATAGAGCACGGAATGAATGCATGATAGAGGACGGAATGAATGATAGAGGACGGAATGAATGCATGCATGCAATGCAGGGAGTCGGACCAAAACACTTGGGGCAGAGGCGCCAGAAATGACAATGTATGACCAAAGAGAACAGCTTCTGCAAGCCCTCTGTGCTACTGCTGCTGCGTGCGACGGTAAGGGAGAGGGGCGGGAGAGGTGGTGAAGGAAGAGAGACAGCGAGAGGGAGAGGCAGAGACCTGCACCGAGTGGGTAAGAGCGGTGTCGGGATGAGAGAGAGGGAGGCAGACGGACCTGCCAGATAGGAATAACCTGCCGGATAGAGCTGTACTTACTTTGGATAGCATGCGAAAATGCATTGATGAGTCACAAGAAGGTGACACAGGTATGCACACAGGTATGCATTGTGAGAGGCAACTTAGGGATAGGATAATCACTTGATGCGTTCAGGCATTGCCAGCGCGTGCGCGAGATGGGCCCTAGATACTACTACCTAGCTAGCGTGATGGTGATACTACCGTGATACCGAGCATAATACTACCGTGGTAGCAACGTGGTAGCCTTAGGCCCTTAGCATATCTCTTAGCTGTGGATGTGCTGTTGATTACCCGTGGGACCGGGCTGTGCATGTGCTGCAGAAATGTGCATGCTGGGGACAAGCGGCCAACGGCTCGCTTACCTTGCCAGCTCTTCCCTGTCGCGTGTCCTTATCCAGGTGCGCTCGCCCACGTCGTCTGTTTGCGTTTGCATGCATGTTGTGTGCCGTGCTGGCGGGCTTGCGTACGTGGTTGCTTACTTGCGCGCCTGGTGCGCGTGCTCTTGATGCGGATCTACCTCGCGCAATGCGATGCGCATGCCACAGAGCCAGGTGATGAGGGCATGGCAGCGACACACGGAACGACAGCGTGCGGGCATCTGGCAAGCCCTCTCGCATCGGGTTGGCGGCACTCGGCGGCAGGTTTTGCAAGGATGGAGGCGTCTCGCTTTCCATTCCCGTTGGGTACTCCTCCAGGTGGTCTTCTTTCGCTGTCTGGTGTTCCCTGTCCCGCTTTTCTCGCTCTTCTTCTCCTCCTTGCCCTTCCTCTATCCAGCCTGCACTTCCTCGTGCGATCTCCTGCGTTCTCCTTGGTTCTGCTGCCTGTGCTCTGCGCTTCTGCTGCCTGTGCTCTACTCTCTTTCTTCTGCTCACTCGGACACTGAAGGTGGAAGCACGGGCAAGAATGTGTGCAGAAGGTGCTCATCACGTGGAGGATTGACGCGGCGCCGAGCGGCCCACTAGCGCCCCTTTCGTCGGCCGTGGGCGGTGCCATCTGCGCGTTGGTGCAGGGAGGGAGGGGCAGGAGGGGCAAGGAGTTGTGGTTGGAGTGGCGTGTGCGCATGGAGCGAGTGTGGCTTCGGCGCGTGCGGCGGGGGGAGGGCGTGGTCTTTGAACGAGGCGTGGCCAGGGCGGCTGCAGTTGGCTTGCTTGTTCTCCGCTCTTGGCGTTGGCAATTCTTGATGCGACAGATGCTCGAGCAGGTCCTGCCTCCGGCAATGCCGCCGCAAGGGTGCTAGTTGGCTGGTGCACTGCCTCGCGAGCTCGCCTGCGCGTCAAAGCGCGAAGGAGCGTGCAGCCTTGAACATGAGCGGTATGTGCCATGTGGACGAGCAGGCAGTGCAACTTGCAGAGCGCATACGGAGGCGGCGTGCTTTTCGGGCATGGCTAGCAGTGACGCGCATCGGAATTGCGCAAGCCACGGCCTTCCACAGCCTTCTGGCTAAACGCCGCCTGCGCTGCCAGGTTGTTCCCTTGCCTCTTGGACTGTGTTCTGGTTGCGTGGATGCATGTGCTTGGATGCAAGGGTGTTTAGCTTGGCGCGCCACATGCTCGAAACGTGTGGTTCGCATGCAGAAGCTTGATCGAGTGCAAGAGGTGTGCCTGCACCGTAGCAAGGAATCAGCAAAGTATCAGCAAGTAATCAGCAAAGATTCAGCAAGTAGTCAGCAAAGATTCAGCAAGTTACCAGCAAGAGGCTGAGCGCAACAGACACTGAGTGAGTGACTGAGACATGAGGAGCAGCAACGCGCAATGAGCAGCATCCAGCGCAACAGCTCCGAGCAGGACGCCTTGCGTCGAGACGCCCAGCACATGGACCGCCTCGTCTCCATTGAGCAGCTTGCCACTGGCCACGCGCGACGCGCTCAGGCATTACTGTGGGCCATTGCATAGGCGTTGCCGTGCCGCATTGCTGCGCCGCTTTGCTACAGAGAGGTTATTGCATAGGGATTGCAGAGGGATTTTTGGCTAGGTCCTAGGGAATCAACAGGGATGATTGCTCAGGGATTGCGGAGGGATTGAAGATGGCGGACGCGTATCAAAGGACGCGTGGTGTGCCCTGCAGTATCTTGCGCATGCGCCTAACCCTACACCCTACACCCTAAATCCTGACCCCTAAACCCTAAACCCTAATGTCGCAGGCGCGCAGCTTCTGCTCTTGGTCTGCCCTCCTCGTGCATCAAGCACGCTTCCACAAGACGGAGCAGCGTGTGGCGGTGCAGCAGGAGGCCCTTGCGCAGGAGCGCATCGCGTCTTTGCTTGCTCACTGGGTCCGACGTGCGCGAACTCGGCGTGCAGCCACCGTTCTCCTTCGTCGCCTCCTGCGACGCATGTGCGTGCGTGTTTTGTGTCGAATGAGCTTGCCACTTGCAGTATGCTCCATCGTCTGAGCAGCGCTAGGAATGTATCAGTGTCTATGTGTGCGTGCGTGCTTGCTCGCACAGGTACAGTACGCACGCGCGCGCACACGCACGCACACGGACACACCGCATGCACGATACACGCCCCTGATCGCAGAGTGGGAGAGAAGATGAAAGCATGGCGCCGAACAGCTATGAATGCAACGCGCGCACGCCTGCTCCTCGACGCTCACGTTCACTCGGTATCTCCTATCCTGATGCTTCCGCCCAGCCGCCGGCAGCTCCTCGCCTCTTTGAGTTTCTGCCTCTCATTCTAGATGTCTTGCACACACACACACACACACACACTCGCGCTCTCTCTTTGTCTCGCTGATTTGTATGGTGCGTTCTGACTCGCTCGCTCTTGTGAATGGGTATCAATGAACGACACACTCTCTCTGCCGCTCACGCGCGCTCTCCCCTCTCACACACGCATACGCGCACGAACAGACGGTGGCGAGGATAGTCAGGGATTGGCAAGGGACAGCGCACACAGGCAGGCGGCGCAAGAGCAAGCTGTTGTCATTTCTCCTCCGCAGTCTCTCCCCTCTCTTCCTCTTCCTTCCTCCTGCCTGCCTCCCTGCCTGCCCCCTTTCCTCTCTTCGCCTGCACGCCTTCCGTCCGTCGTCCAACACTTTCCGCCTCTTCTCCGCTCCTCCCGCCTTCCAACTTCTCGCACACGCAGCCTCCCACGCCAGACCAGCCGCACAAAACAAGACGACATAGACGACATAGAATCATACCACCTTGCGTCCAGTCACGTCACACAGAGAGTGACGTGTGACGGCGGTGGCAGGCGGCACAGCGCTCGTCCAGAGAAATTGGGCGACATGGTGCGCTGCCCTATCGCTCGCCAAGGAGCTGTGCCGTGATGCCCTCTCGCGCCTGGTCTCTCGTCTTTCCCGCTCACTCCTGACACTAGTTTAGGTGTCTTGTTTGCCCGGCGCGGCTGAGCCGCGGGAGGTGTGTACAAGGTGGAGCTGGAGGAAGACGACACTTGATGTGTGCTCCATTATGCTGCTGTGCTGTGTATGTAAGCATGGGGGATCTGACGAGGTAGGGGCGTGTGTCACCTGTGATCCGCAGGCTCAGAGTCAGCGTGCTATGCTGCAGTTGTGTCTCGTGTGCTGGGAGGGCCAAACGCACGACAAGCAGCTCTTGCTGGAGAGGACCTGGCTCTGGTGGCAGCAGCACCGCTTGCTCCCTCTCTCCCGCCTCCCTGCCTCTGACAGGTGCGACATATGTGCTGCTGTGCGCCACGCTTGCCGCGCAGACACGGGCGTGCCGGGCTGCGATACAGTACCTTGCGGTATCAACATTCTGCACTGCTCTCACGCGCCGAGGGTGATGGAGGGGCGCAGAGGCGAAGGGGGCGGCCAGACGCGCACCAGCCTTGGCAATCTCACCTTACGGCCTCACCCCACGCAAGCGTTGCAATGGCTCGAGTCGATCCATCGACATCATCTCAGTTCCACCCGCGGGCCTCATCTGTTTGCCACAGTCATTGAGGGTGAGCGGGCGCCGAGGTCGCTGCTGTCACGCGCGGTTTCTCAGTGGGCAATGGTTGCGCTGCAACGGCTGAAGCGACAGGCGTCGATGATACTGCGCTTCTGCGACACCACTTCACGCCTGCGCGACTCGCGCGACAGCCTGCCCCTAGCCATTGCTGCCCATCATTCTGCGCATCGACCCGCTAGGACTTGCGCGCCTCTCGCATTACCGCGCTCGCCGGCAATGCAGCTGGGCCAGAGCGGCAGCAGCCTGCAGATGGAGGAGAGGACAGCAGGGACTGGCACTAACATGACACGCAGCATGGGCGCCAGGCTCATGAGCCCGGGCTCGGACTTGAAACAAACGCAGCAACTCGAGTCTAGCGGCCTCCAGGCCCTGGCGTCGCCTGAGGTAGGGGCGCTGGCGGCGGACGACTTGGAGGAGCTGTCGTTTCTGTCGGACTTCCTCGCCTCCCGTGGCGCGGCGGCGTCGGCCGAAACGCCGCGCAGCCCTGCAGCTCACCTGCGCGAAGTTGAAAGCTCGTTGACCTTGCAGCAGCTGCAACTGCTGGAGGCTGAGTGCTCTTACCTCGGCGACCTGGTTTCTGAGCAAGACTCTTTCAACTCTGAGCAGCCGCGGCAGGAAACGGATAATACCGTGCTTGCAGCCACACGACAGACGGGCGTCTCCTCGCGGCACACGGCTGCGCTGTCTCACTCTCAGGCGCTCACGGACTCGCCGTCGACATCTGTGCTGACACCGCGTGGTGGCAAGATGAGGGGCAGAGAGAGCAAGATGGTCCAGCTGGCCAAGGCCTTCATGCTTCCTAGCCCGCCACACTCCTACCCTCCGTGCTCGGGTGCAGTTGATACCTCAAGCGCATTTGCTGAGAGAAGCGCGGCGAATGCAAGACAAGGTATACACAAGGCAGATGCACACGAGGCAAGCGAGCAGCAGCCTCGCGAGTCGCTGCCCGCCATGCAGAGCTACCCTTCGCCGCCACCCACTCCGCCCCTGTCACGTTCTATCCACGACAGCCAAGAGGAGAGAGACTTCCAAAGGTGGCTGCTATCCGTCAAGGCATCGCGCGGATGATGGCAGCCGACTACAGATGGCTTCTTCTAGATTCCATGCGCAGTGGTATGCTCGTGGACACGGGAGGAGCAGTTCTTCCGCTCGAGGAGAACGGAAGATGGGAGGGCAGGAGAGGAGGCGCAGGGACGGAGCAGGCAGCAGGATCGGGGAGGCAAGCAGAAAGATTTGACAGAATTTGTAGATGGTAATATAATTGAAAACGAACGAGCAAAAGCTGAAGTAGACCTGGAACCGGCACCGCCTGCAGACCAAGGACCGGCTCACGCGAGTAGGATGAGCGAAAATCCCCGATTTTCGCGCAGCCTAAGCTGAGCATTAGCAATGTAATCGTCATTTTCAAGCAGGAAGCTTTGACCAAGGAAAGCCTTGACCACGCATGGCCAGGCCTGCACGAGAGAACTGCTTGACACTTGTCAAGCAGTTGAGAGTAGATTGTGTCGAGATCTTGAGAATCTTGCTTGAAGTTTCGGTGAGTATGCACTGCGAGGCAGGAGGAAGAGAAGGAAGAGGAGATGGCGGCGCCGGTGGAGGAGGAAAGGGACCTAGTCATCATCGAAGCCTATGTCACGGAGCTGTTGTTGCAGGTTGGCATGGGAAGCATCGCCCTCCTGCCGGCCCGCAGCTGGCTTCGCTTGCGCGCCTGCCGACGCGTCCCTGTGTGCGCCATCATGATAATGCGCACCCCCTCCGGCTTCGAGATCATGGTCGTCGTGGTTGCGTGTGCCTGTGCCTCCATATGAGTGCCCATGCCCATTGCAGGGCTTGCCTCCGTGTGAGTGCCCATGGCCATGCCCGTGGCCAGGGTCTTCGTGTCGCATTTCGCGCTCGTGCTGTTCGCGCAGCAGGAGCGGGATTTCCACTTTGTTCATCGCCTTGCCTCTTGGGCACGTCGGGTACCTGCGCACGGCAAAAGTGGCGTCAGTGGCGTCAACGCCATAACTCGCACCGCCATAAAACACTTGTCACCTTCAAGCCCCAACGAGTCAGAGAGGCTCGCTCCAGAAAGGCACGCATGCTAGGCACGCATGCTAGGCAACGCGCTGACGAGCTACTCGACGCCGGCTGCGACCCACCCACACATGCTTCTCCTGCCGCCGCGCAGTCGCGCTCCGAGTGCACCTTGTGCATGCTCGATAACCCTTGACCTTCTCTCTCCGGTCCACACGCACAATCGCATGCGCAGAGAGGTGCGTTTTCCGGGCGCGCTAAACGGCGCGAGCACGCGGGGACTGCAAGGGCGAGAACACGGGGAGCAAGGGGGTTGGAGACTTTGAAAAGAATTGTTTGACATTTTGCACGATGCCACGGTCGTAGGGGTTTTTGAAGGCCCCGTCCTGCCGCTCCCACCCCTCATAGCGTTGCCAGTTGATCAACTCGTTGGTCGTCACATTGCCCATGATCTGCTTGGTTTGCACGATGGACATTATCAGGGTGAAGATGGTGTACAAGCCGTACAGGAAGAGCAGCAGCCAAGACAGCGTTCGGTTGAGCAGGCCCCACAGGAAGACTTGGGCCATCGAGTCGCAGTCGTGGTGGAAGCTCTTGGCGCACCGCAACTTGAGCGCTTCGGATGCGTCGGAGAAGATCATGCCACCGCACACATAGCACCACGCACCCAGACACACGGTCACAGTGTAGCAAAAGGCGATGAAGTAGGTGATGTTGTCGGCGCCCACCACGTTGGAGATCCACGGACAGTCATGGTCGAACCGCGCCACGTAGCAGTCAAAAAAGCGCGAGTACTTGGCGCGCGGCAGCTTGGGGCTCATGGCCACGAGCAGAAATTGATCGGCACTCATCTCGCTCGTTTCAAGCGCCTGCAGGATGAGCTCGGGCTGGGGCGGTATGATGCCCGGGTCGCCGCGCCATGACTTGTAGTACGCGTACCACATCGGCAGCGTAAAGGTGAAGAGAAGCCCGTGTGCCACCTCGAACCGCCCCCACGTGACCGGCAGGAGCACCCAGGCATAGTAGAAATAGGCCAACGCAATGCAGATGATGGCAGTCAAGCCCTGCCCCGTCGGGACGTTGTAAAACGAGCGGCCGTGCTCGCCGCGCGCTATGGCCCACTTGCTCAGCTGCCTGGGCGCTGAGGTATATGTGTTCAAAAACGAGGCATTGAAGGAGCGCGGGGGCTTGGCGGCAAGGGCAGCCTGTGCCGGCAGCTGACCGTCGCTGTCTGTCAAGGTGGGGTCGGCACCCGCGGCAAGCAGCTTGCGCAACATTTCCCTGCCGCTCTTCTTGGCGGCAAGATGCAGTGCGGTTGCCCCGCGGTTGTCGACAGCATCCAGGCACGACTGGAGGGCCGGCGCCCAGGCAGGGTCGAGGAGCCATCGCACAACCACATGGTGGCGGTGGAACACAGCCCAGTGCAGGGCGTTGTGCTGCTCCTCGTCAAACAGGCTCGGGTCTGCGCCCCCCCGCAGCAGCAGCAGCACCACCAGGCAGTGCCCATTCTGAGCTGCACGAATGAGCGGGGTAAACATCCACTGATCGCGCATGTCGACGCAGCAGCCCGCATCCAGCAGGGCCTTGCAGGCAAGCACGTGCCCCTTGAGCGCTGCCCAGTGCAGTGGCGAATGCCCGTCGTTGGCCTTGGCGTCTTTGTCAGCGCCGTTACTCATCAGCCACCGCATCAGCTCAGCCCTGTCGTTGAGCGCTGCCCAGTGCAGCGCGGTGCACCCCAGCTTGTCTCGGTCGTTGACTGAGTGCCGCTTGACCACGGGGGGCGACACCACCTTGACCTCCCACTGCACTGTCCGCACCCGCCCGCTCAGCTGCTTCTCCATCTGCCACCCGGTTGCAGGTCAAATTTTCCACCCCCATCGCAGCGGCAGCATGCTCGGCGCGTGCATCGACGCACGCGCTCGGGAGCAACCTTGGCGGCGAAGTCGGGGGAGGAGATCCGCGAGGCCACGTCCTGCGCGTCCTGCACATCCGCAGCACACACGCTGAAGTTGACGCACAAAACAGATGGTGACCCGACCCGTGATCCGTCAGGGGCCTGCTGGCTGCCGTTGCCCCCATCGATCGAGATGAAGGCGAGGTCGCGCTCGAGAATCTGTGCGCGTACGTACCGGAGCGTGCCCAGTTTTCAGACGGCAGCGAAGACGCACAGCGCGCATGCACGCAGGCAACACGGCACGTGCACGCGCGGGCGGACGGCGGCGGGCGGAGACGCACGTTTGACGCTAGCAGGGGCGCCATGATCTGCTTCAGCGCCGACTGGATCTGCCGACCCCGCGGTTGGTTGCGTTAGGCACCGTCTCTTCCGCCACGCGAGGCGCGCAGCGGGGTCCGACACGCAGACGCACGCCCAGCATGGCCGCGCGGTGCTCTGCGCGGTGTGCGGCGCGGCACGGCGCCGGACGCTGCGCGCGTGCGCGAGAGCCGCGACGCGGGCACGCACCTGCACGGTAAACTCCTCAGCGGTGATGCTCAGCGAGATGGCGGCCGAGACTGACCCGCTCGACAGCAGCTTCTGCACATTTTCCAGCAGCCCGTGTGCAGAGCTGCCCAGAATCGCGGCGCGGCTCAGATCGGGCGCGGGTCCATTATGATGCACGGCCGGCCCGGTGCGAGCAGCCGGGAGGCGCGACGGGCGCGCGCGGGCACCCTGGGAAAACGAGCCCGCCCTAGCGGCGGCGCGCCGGCGGTGCGCGCAGGACCGCACCTCAGGAAGAGGTCGCTCTCCGTCTGCACGCTCTCGGCTGCGTGTGCCATGGCCGGCGATCCGTCGAGCTCACAACTGCGCACCACGCTGCCCTGTCAGCCTGTCACTCAGAGTGCACTTGCCCTTTTTTTTATGTAAGGGTTCGTGGGTTAGTGTCCCACGAACCATGCCCCCCAATCCTCGGAAGCAGCGCTCTCACACTGCGACACACAGTGGACCGCAGCCGGGGCGGGGGCTAGAGCGCGCGGGCGCGCGCTGGGCGCGTCGCGACGAGCCGTGTGCGGACTCGGGGGCGCCGTGGCGTGCCGTCCTTTCTGTGCCGCGCGATGAGCCTCGGATCGCTGCTGACCTGCTGCGAGCGCCGCGACTTTGAGCCGCGGGGAGATGGCCAGGCGGAGGAGACGCCAAACTTTCCGCCCGGTACTGCCTGCGCGCCCGGGCCGCCCGCTGCGCGCCTGCGGGGCGTCGTGCGCTGCCCCCTCACGCGCTCCGGGCTCTCGTGCGTGCAGCCTCGCAGGTGTGCGGCGTGGGCATCAACTTCCGCGCCGACAAGTCTGGCGCCCTGTTCGTGTCGTCCCTCATCCCAGGAGGTGCGTTGCGCGCCTGCCCGGCTGCACTTGCCCGCCGTCTGCCCTGCTGACTGACGCGCTCCCGGCGCCGGGCGTGTGCGCAGGCCCTGCCGCACGGACAGGCTCGGTGGTGGTCGGCGACATCCTCTTTGAGGTCGACGGGCAGAATGGTGCGTTCCGTCGCAGCGCTACCGCAGCGCCGCGCGCAGCGAGACTCGGCTGGCGCCGCCGCGGCTGGAGTGTGCGCGCCGAGGGGCGCCCGTTGCGCTGGCGCAGCTCTGACTCGGGGTTGTTGGCGCTGAGCAGTGCATCGATCCACGCTGAGCCACGTGTCAAAACACCTGCTCGGTAGCCTCCGTGCTGAGCTGCCGCGTGCCTGCACGGACACGTTTTTGTCTGAATTTCACGATACGCGCACGACGGGCATCCACTCATGCACATGCACACACACACACACACACACACACGCACGACTCCACACAGGGCCAAACGGAAGCGTGGCAAAAGTTATGTTTCTGCGAGGAGGTTGCTGCTCCTGTGCCGCGCTCTGCCTTGCTCTCCTGCACTGCACCTGCCCACATCTCTCCCTCTTGCCAGGCTCGCCGCGGAACACGCTGCGGCACGCGGCCATCGTGACTGGTGCCATCTGTCGCAGGCTACAAAGTGCAGGTGGACATTCCACGGGCGCCCGTGCCCTCGCTCATGAGTGTACAACGAGTGCAGACCCCGCGATCACCAGGCGACCCCTCCAAATCGCCGACAGAGCCTGAGTAGGGTCAGGGTCGATAAAGCCCATATGCAGACCTGTATTTGTAAAATGGTCGTTTTTCCACTTTCTCGAATCCTCCAAAGCAAAAAATCGTGCAGATTGTTTGTCATGTGCTGCCAGGAGTTAACTCAGCGTACGGGGGTGGCCCGCGGGCGGCCCGAAATCGGCCCACGGGCGGCCCGGACCGGCGATGTAGTATCTAACTCAGCGCACAAATCGGCCCGCGGGCGGCCCGGTACCGACGATGTAGTATCGCCGGTCCGGCGATGGTTCACTTTCTCATGACATGCCCACTCTCGGCTCTCTCAGGCTCTCTCAGGCGTTTTCTGCTCTCTGTGTGTACATAGTATGTTCATGACTGCAGGAACGATATGAAACTCGGCAGGCGTAGGTTTCTCGCCCGGGCACCAACTTTGATCGCAGGAATGGACCCCACGGGGGGTCCATTCCAAAACCCGCGTTCACGGAATTTGGGTCCGCCAAATAAGGGTACCCGAGAGGACCGCGACTGGTACAAATCCCACTCCGCGCCAGGGCGATACGGCGTGATAAAAAATCCAAACCCGCAGCAATTGACCCGCAGCGTTTGGTCGTATATTAAAAAGTGAGGCGTATACTAAAACTTTATAGTGTCGTAAAAAGCTCCCGTGGTCCGTGGTAAAAAGCCTAACCCGCAGCGTTTGGTCGTATACTAAAAAGTGAGACGTCAACTGAACTTGGCGCGGAGTGGGATTTGTGCCAGTCGCGTTTTCCCTCCC